>Ga0326727_10004606_pt1 | contig 41042 bp, 35 predicted proteins | sample MB2enrmetagenome_FD_207643 | JGI IMG/M metagenome (GOLD analysis project Ga0326727, IMG submission 207643) | Lab enriched peat soil microbial communities from McLean, Ithaca, NY, United States - MB29MY | ecosystem: Environmental > Terrestrial > Soil > Wetlands > Peat | place: USA: New York...
AATCTCTTTTTAAACCTCTTGCTGACACATGGCCAGTATCGCCATTCACTTATTTCTTACTGCTCTACTTATCAAGATGAATTTGAACTGTGGTTCTTTCGCCTTGAAAAAAAGTAATTTTACCGAAGAATATTATATTGTTGGCGGGAACGCACTTATTTCATTTCTGCGAAGTATAATGACAAAGATGTTGTGGGTCAAGAAGAATGACAAGAAAGGAACAAGCCATTCATTGATTGGACTTGAAATATTGAATGAAAAGATAAATTTGAAAGGCAACCCTAGAAAAGGAAGAAGTACGCAAGTATGTAAGATGCACAAAACGCTCTTACCGTTTTTTACTTATTACTACCAGTTATCAATTAACTAATCCGATTATCGGAATTGGCAATTTCTATTTGACGTACCGATCCTGCCCTGTATGCAGTTCTTATTGATAGCAAGAAGTATTAGACGACCGCTTTATCTGAAAATGGTGAGTATATTCTGACTTGAAAATGAAGTTCTTCTGAGATTTTCAATTATTTTTAGAGGGGGGGATCTTTGGCACGAAGTATCCAGCATTGAGGATCGTCAGCAAAGAGATCAGAGGCGCCTCGGGATTTCGAATAGGCGTATGCCACGGCACGGCAACCACGGCAGGATGGCCAAAGAGAACATTTGCCGCATTCCCCCTTATAACTTTCTCTTTGCCTGAGACGCCAGAGGACTTTGGAGGTGGACCAGATCCGCCGTAGAGAGGTCTTGCGCAGGTTGCCTATCTTGAGCCCGATGCGACGGCAGGGCATGACAGACCCGTCACTGGTAATGGTCACTCCTGAGAAACCGGCACTGCAGCCGGAAAGAGCCAGCTCGCTTTCCGGTGACGGTTTGAATCCCGAAAGCACTCCAGCCAAAGGATCTCCGGAGGCAATTTCGAACGATGGCGAGTCTAATGCGAGCGCTCTTTGGTAGCCAGTTTTGATCTCCTGAGCAGTAAGCAGACTGTCCAATAGGTTTTCACCACTTCCGCAGGGAACCAGGCGCGAAAAACCGATCCCCGAGAAGCCCGTTGTTTCTGCTATATTTGCCGTTTCTTCGATGTTGTCGATATTGAGTCGGGAAAGAGTCATATTCGCGCTCACGCAATTCCCTGCATCGATGAGAAGGCGGGCACCTTTGATCGCCGCGGCAAAGCTTCCCACACCTCTGATTACATCGTGTATTTCGGCAGGGCCTTCAAGACTAACCTGGATATCCTCTATACCGAGAGTCGATGCCTTCCCGGCGTCTTCTTTGGTGATCAGACAGCCGTTGGTCAGAATAGCAATTTTGTAACCGCTCTGCCTGGCATGGGTGATTATGTCCCATAGCCCTTTATAGAGGAAAGGCTCGCCACCCGTAAAATGAATCGACGGGGACAGAGATATATCGTACTCCGCCTCCCAGGCTTCCAACATCTCTGTAGCCCCGTCGATATGCTGCTTCAATTCATCAACAGACATCTCTCGGGGTTTTCTCCGTTGCTGATAGCAATGCCGGCATCGGAGATTGCAACGCTCGGTGAGATGCCACTGGATAAAAAAATCGAATGTCTTTGTTGCCGGACCGGCAACTATTTGCCTTTTCACTTCTTTCAGCTGTAGCATAACTTACCAGACTCCGCAGACCTCATGTACAACCAGAACTTTTCTTCTTCGCGCTTGGCTCGTTTGCTCAGTTCGTTCCTTTTTAGGGTCCTCATCCTTTTTCACCTCCTTTCATATTTTTTTTAAGCCTGGGGATACAGACTCCTAAATGATCAGTACCGACCATTAATAGGATCATCTTTGAAAAATGCATATGTCCGCTAGTCTTGTCAGTGCCGCAAAGAGACTGCACACAAATGTCTTTTTTGTCATTTCGGTAAACCGAAACCCCGAGCATAGTGTGGAGACAGCGAGAAATCTTGTCCCGACATAAGGACGCTCCTGAAGATTCCTCATGTTCATTCGGAATGACAATACTACGAGATTTTTAAATTTTCACAACTTTGTCAAAGAGAACGCATCTATACAATCGGGGAACCCCTCACTTGTTTTTGCCAAATATCTTAGCTGTCTTCAAGATCACCCGCGCCGGAGCACCGTCAGAATCCAGAATCTTCATGGGAAGACATATCATGTCGTAGTCTCCGGGCAGAACCTCAGTGAGATCAAGCCCTTCAATAACTATAACCTCTGCACTCAGTAACGTTCTATGAACATCCGAGCCATTTTTCTTATATCCACCGACAGAAAGATAATCTACGCCAAGGGTCTTGATGCCACGAGTGACAAGGAATTCCGCCGCACCCTTTTCCATGTAGACAAAATCTTCGCTAAAAGTATCACTAAAAAGTATCTTTTTTATCGAGTTTCGTGTTCTCAAAAGTATCCTTTCACCCTTTTTGATTCCGTGTCCGGCAAGCTCCTTTTCTTTTATGGTATCGGTATCTGCAATCTCGATGATCCTCGCAGGACCTATGAGCAAATCAAACAAGAGCCGGTCAACTCCCTTAGCGCCCTTGATATAATGTACCGGGGCATCCACATGAGTCCCGGAATGAGCGCCCATCGTTATCTTTGAAAGATTGACCATATCGCCTCTGTCCATCTCACGCACACGGTCGATGAAAACAGGAGGGTCACCCGGCCAGTGCACCATATCGGATTTCAGGGTAAGAGAGATATCGATCCATTTACTGTCACTCATCGCATTATAAACTCTCCTTTTCTGCTTTGTTCACTCGTTCACGCTCGAGATGGCGCAAGCCATCATTCCCTGCAACAATGACGTCCGTGGCAATACCTACAAACAGACCGTGTTCGAGAACCCCAGCACGCGCCTTCAAGTTGGCAGCTAGTTTAAAGGGATCGCTTATCGGACCAAAATTAGCATCGAGAATGATATTTCGCTGGTCGGTTTTGAAAAGTGTCCCATTGCTTTTCCTTCTTGGCTTTACTTCAGCCCCAAGTTTTTCCAATGGGAAAATATGGGCCTTCCACCCGAAGGGCGTAACTTCAATGGGGACGGCGCACCGCGTGCCCAAGATGGATGACATCTTCGACTCATCCACAACGATAATCTCACAAAGGCTCGCCTGAGCGACAATCTTTTCTCTCAAAAGGGCGCCGCCGCCGCCCTTTATCAGGTTAAGATGTTCATCCACCTCGTCTGCTCCGTCAATGGTAAGATCGATGACGGAGTTTCTGTTCAGTGTAGTAATCGGAATCCCAAGTTTCCGCGCATCCTCGAATACCTTCCGGGAACAGGGCACACCGCGTATGTCTTGCAGCGCTCCTAAACGGATCAACTCTGCAATTCTTCTTATGGCGAAGAAAGCTGTGCTTCCATGACCTAACCCCACTATCATGCCCGATTGCACAAACTCGACAGCCCGGCGCGCCGCCTGCTCTTTCAGTCTTGAGATATCAGATTCCACTACTCTCACTCCTCCTGCCCTTCAGAGGCTATGACATAATTATCTTCCTTGTCATTACAGTAGGCCAAGGCCCTGAGACTAGTGCAGGGAACGGAACAAATAATTGCATTTGCTCAGAACGACATTTTGTCAATTATGACACAGTTTCTTAGATAAGGAAACCGGGTAGTTTATCAAATAAAATGAAAATCATGACCATGAGCATAAAGTAATTGGTCTTCTTGAAAACACCTGTATAGCCCTGTTCGTCCTCTCTCATGAAATTTATCCCGTTTATGACAAGCCACAGGGAAACCGCGATAAGGAAAATTTGGACGAGGGGCAACTGGAGGAGCCCGAAGAAAATGATAAGCTGCAGGCTGACGGCTGTCGCCATGATCCACTGGAAAGTCAACCGGTCCAGTTGTGCCCTAGTGAAGACCGCCGTGAGAGAGGGCAGACCAGCTTCTTCGTACTCCTTTCCGAAGATATGGAGATGGATGAAAAAATGAGGGACCTGCCACATGAAAAAGAAAAAGGACAATACTGCTAAACGCGGATCCAAGGGGTCCCCGCCACCTGCAACCCATCCGATCGCCGGCGGGATGGTACCGACCAAAGCGCCGGGAATCGCGGCAAAGGCATTACGGCTCTTGAGCCACGTGTAAAATCCGTTGTACCAGAAAACGGCGACAAGCCCTAGAAGGGGCGTTACTAATGTGCCTATGTATAGGAGCGCGATTGCGCCTATAGATATCAGAGCAAGAGCGAAGAGGAGGGCATGGCTTGGTTTAATTCTTCCTGACGGTATGGGTCTTCTGGCTGTCCTTCGCATGAGCGCATCAGTAGCGCGTTCCTGCCAATGATTGAGGGCACAGGCGCCGCAGGCCATGAGAAATACACCCGTGATAAGGGCAGGCAATACCGACCAGGGTTCATGCGCTCCTAGGATAAGACCTGTAGCAGCGGAAAGAGCGGCAAAGAAAGATATCTTCACCTTGCATAGGTAGAGATAGGAATGGACGTTAGAAAAATGCCCATCTTTCCCTCTTTGTAAAGGGGAACGGAAGGGGGATTTTGGCAGATAGGGGTCCCTTAGAAACGGTCTGTTAGTCGTCATTTCAGCATCTCCATGTACGAAATGATGGTCTTTAGTTCCTCATCCGACATCGGCGTCTTGGGCATGACCGGAGGATAGCCCTTGACGAGAACCGATCCGGGATTAAGTATGTGCTCGCGGATAAATGTTTCGTCCACGGTGATGCTTTTTTCCTGCCCCATTGCAATTACGGTCTCTTTCCTGCCAACGAGGTCATTAAAAGTGGGACCAACCTTCGAGGTACCGTCCAGCGTGTGGCATCCGAGACATCCTTTTGCCTGCAGAATCATCGGTCCCAAATCGACGACTGTTTTTCCCGGCTTCGCATTCGCCCACTTCTCAAAATCACCGGGGTTCATAGCAACAACTTTCGTGCGCATATGCGAATGACCGATGCCGCAGTACTCGGTGCAGAAGATGTCATACGTTCCGACCTCGTTCGCGGTGAACCAGAGATGTGTCTTCATGCCAGGGACGCAGTCCTCCTTGATCCGGTAAGCGGGAATGAAGAGACAGTGGAGGACATCGGCTGATGTCATGATGAGCCTCACCGGCTTCCCCACGGGAACATTCAACACGTCGCTCTGTTGCCCGTTTTCATATTCGAATAGCCAGGACCACTGCCGTGCCGTGACATTGATGGTCATGGCATCTTTCGGCGGGTTGCGGATATACTGAAAATCCACCCAGCCGAAATAGAACATGAAGATGACCAGGATCGTGGGAATCACCGTCCATGTGACTTCCAGGAGCATACTCTCTTTCACATGTTCCGGCCTTGGATGCCTTTCCCTGTTGTACTTAACGAGGAAGACCACCATACAGACAGTTACGATAACAAGCAGAATCACACAGCAGACTACTATGAAGAGGAACGCATCTTCTACCTTTCCCGCTGTATTTGAAGGCCCGAGAATCATAATCAACCTCAGCGCAGCCACACATCAACAAAGGTCAGTCCGATAAGCACTGTCAGGGCCGCGATAGCCACGGTGAGCATCATTTTTAGAAATCTTCCCTCATACTTGAGGTGCATAAAGAAGGCGAGGACGAGACCGGCCTTCGCGGAAGCAATCAGCAGGGACCCCAGGGTACTGAACTGGGCTAGCAGTCGGAGCTTGGCTACAGCGATAGTGCTGGCCAGGAGAATAAGAAGGACCAGCCAGACGCCAGTGTAGGTCCTGGTGGTGACTGCGTGATTCTCCGCATATTTCTCTTTCATGAATTTTCCTTAAGTAATCAGGTAAAAAAGTGGATAGAGATAAATCCACACGATATCTACGAAGTGCCAGTAGAGGGCGGTGTTCTCCAGCCGTGCATAGTTGTCCCGGTTGATCTTTTCTCTCTGCGTGGAGTAGAGCATGAAGGAGATGACGACAACGCCGATGAGGACGTGAAGCCCGTGAAGGCCGGTCATGACATAGTAGAGGCCGAAAAAAAGAATTTCCCCTTTGGCGAGCTTCAAGAGTACGGGGGAATCAGGGTATATTCCTAAGTTAATCTTGGCAGTCCACTCGAAATATTTGATGACGAGGAATGCAACCCCCATGAGGATCGTCGCGAACTGGAGCAGGGACGAGGGAATATTTTCCCCCTTTTTTACTGCCGCAATCGAAAGAGCAATCGTAAAACTGCTGGTGAGCAAAATGACGGTATTGATCGTGCCCAAGACGATGTTTTCGTCAGCGGCGCCCGAATGAAAGTCCTGAGAATACCTATAGCGGTATATGGAATAAAGGAGGAACATGCCACCAAAAAAGAGTATCTCTGTAAAGAGGAAGAACCACATGCCCATCTTCTTGCCCATCTTATCGATACGCCCTGTTTGGGTACTCACTTTGTCACCTCGCCTCTTCTTCATACGGGTAGGGTCCCCGCGTTATGACAGGTATCTCCTGGAAATTTTCGTGTGCCGGGGGTGACGGGATGCTCCATTCCAGCGTCTTCCCTCCCCATGGGTTTGCGGGGGCCTTCTCGCCTTTGAAAATCGACCGGATCAAATTCGCGAAGATGATGATGAGACCGATGGCGAGAAGCCACGACCCCATGGTGGAGATTACGTGGTTTGTGTGATATTGCGGCGGGTAGTCGAAGTACCTTCTCGGCATTCCTTGAAACCCGAGAATAAACATGCTGAAATAAAGGATATTGAAACCGACAAATAGATTCAGCCAGCCAATCTTTGCGAATCTCTCGCTGTACATCCGTCCAGTGATTTTAGGGAACCAGTAATGGAGTCCTGCTATAATCGAGAAACCAGCCCCACCGAACATCACATAATGAAAATGCCCGACGATAAAATAGGTGCCGTGGAGGTGGAGATTTGGCGCCAGCGACCCGATAATGAGGCCTGTGAGGCCGCCGATGGAAAAAAGAAAAATGAAAGACAGGGCAAAAAGGAGCGGTGCGTCGACTTCTATGGAACCTTTGTAAAGGGTGGACAACCAGTTAAATATCTTGACCCCGCTAGGTACCGCAACGAGGAAGGATACGAAGGAGAAGATAATACGGGCGGTGTCGCTCATACCGCTGGTGAACATGTGGTGGCCCCAGACGGCATAGCCGACTACGGCGATCCCCAAGGCCGACATGCAAACGGCGACATACCCGAAGAGCGCCCGTCTCGAAAAGACGGGGATAATCTCGCTTATGATGCCCATAGCCGGAAGGACCATGATATAGACGGCAGGATGGGAATACATCCAGAAGAGGTGTTCGTACAGGATCGGGTCGCCACCCTTGTTGGGGTCAAAAAATCCGACACCGAAGAACCTGCCCAGAAAAATGAAAAGCAGGGTTATGGCAAGAACCGGCGTAGCAAGCATTTGCACCCAACCCGTAGCATAAAGCGTCCACGGGAAGGCGGGCATACGGAACCAGCCCATCCCCGGCGCCCGCATGCGGTGAATGGTAGTGACGAAGTTAAGACCCGTAAGAATTGACGAGAACCCCAGGACAAAAACCCCCATGACGGCTATCGAGACATTTGCAGGGGTCTGGACGCTGTATGGGGCGTAAAAGGTCCATCCCGTATCCGGGGGCCTACCCTTTACAAGGACGGACAGGAGGATAAGAATTGCACCGGTCACGTAGAGCCACCAGGACAGGCGGTTGATCCTCGGAAAGGCCACATCCTGCGCCCCGATCAGAATGGGAAGGAAAATATTCCCGAAGGCGACGGGGATTCCCGGTATGATAAAAAGGAATATCTGGATAACACCGTGCAGGGTGAAGAATTCGTTGTAGGTCTGCTGGCCCATGAGCCACCCCGGCGAAAGCAGGCTCAGCCTGATGATAAAGCCCAGTACGACGCCAACGGAAAAGAAAGAGAGGAGAGCCATCAGGTACATGACACCGATCCGTTTATGATCGGTGGACATCATCCACTCCGCAATAATCCAACGGTATTTTCCTGTTCTTTCGTAAAAACTGGTCGTGGCAGCCGTTTCATTTATCGGAGTCATATTCTTTGCCCTTGCGGTATTTTTTGGAAGTCACTTGGAGGTATATAAAAAATGATACCATAGCTGCGAGGGTAATGAGGCCGACCACTGCCATGAAGTTAAAGAATTTACTCTGTCCGGGCGGTTCGTGGGAAAAGCAGTAAAGTATGGCCTTCTTGAACCCGGTCACGGCCTTTCCCTGAGCTGCCTCGGCAAGGGCCATGTTCAGGTCATAGGAAGAGAACGTGATTGGGTAGGACTGGCCGTACTGGAATTTGGTCACATAAAAATATCCCGATATCTTGCCGTCGGGCGCCAAGAATATCAGCACCACCGGATGGCTGAATCCATGGATGTCCTTCCGGTACTTGAAACCCACGGCCTCGGTCAGATCATGGATGCTCTCCTTCGGGCCGGTGAGGAATCTCCAGGCGTCTTCCGGAAATGTCTTCTCTGGCGCCCTGTCGTAGGGGCCGATTGCCTTCATGTAATTTTTCTTGAGATATCGAGCGGTCTGCGGCTTATCCTCCACGTCGAAGCTCACGGTGATTACCCTGTAGTCTTTGCCTGGTGTAGCGGCCAGCCGGGGCAGGGCCTGGGAAAGACCGGCCAGCATCAGTGGACAGATATGCTCGCAGGTGTAATAGACGAGGGTCATGATCACCGGTTTCCCCAGGAGCGTTTCCAGTTTAATTCTGTTTCCTTCCTCGTCGTAGAAAATGAGATTGCCGGGGATGAATTGCCCCGTCTTTTCCTCAATTCCCATCTCTCCTGTTCCGGCAGCGCCGGTACCAAGGGTTTCATGCCCATAAATACTGTTTGCGGAAAGAAGACCCCAGACACATACGAACCACAATAATTTTTTCATTTATCCACCTCCTTTTCTACCGCTTACCAAGACCCCAAAACCACCACCAGCCGCACAGATTGATCCCAATCAGTACGAATGCAAAGACGGTAATTATGAAGAACGTATCCGGTGAAAGCCCGGGGTGATTGATCTTGGCCCGATCCACGCCGTTGAGGCTGAGGATATAGGCTTGAAGGTCGGCAATCTGTTCTTGTGTGAGGGCATTACTGTCCCCGAAGGGGGGCATGCCAACTTGGGGATTAGGTCCTTCCGGGCGGGAGCCGTGCTGGATATAGAGATCGATTATTTCGGCAAATGTTCTCGGGTCCGGGCTGAATTTGTCCCTGTCAATCGGGTTGAGTGGCGGAATCATTCCGCCCTTTGAACCTGGATTGGCAACGCTACCAGTCCCCCGAGGACCGTGGCACGACGAACAGGTCCCTGCGAAGATAATAGCGCCGTGCTCGGCGTTACCGATTATGGTAACAGCCATACCAGTTCCCCCTTGGGGACCCGTTGACGTCTCGGCAGCTACAGCCCCTGCGGAAGTGATTGCTGCAACCTTTTCTTTGAGGCTGAGCAGATATTCCACTAACTGATTGATGGCCTTGTCACCGAGTGCTGCAAAGGAAGGCATAATGCTCGCTGGATTATGCGTCTTCGGGTTGCGCAGCTGGTCTCCCAGCCACTGGCGCGAGCGCCCTTTGATGCCTTCTCCGGAAAGATCGGGTCCGATGCTCCCGCCGGTGCCGCCAATACGGTGGCAGGCTGCACATCCGTTAGTCTTAAAGAGGTCTATCCCTGCCTTTGCTTCAGCGGATAGGACAGCCGACGCCACAAAACCCGAATTAGATGCGGCTGTACTCCCGGCCTCCATCCCCTCGGTCTTGCTGTAGGCTCCGGCAAGGGTGAGAGCAACGAAACCCGCAACAACTATAATCCAGCCCGCCATGGCCACGGGCCGCTTGCCGGGGCGACGCTCCGGGTCACAGTCAAAGAACGGCAACAGGAGAAGGATCAAAATGCCGACTGCAGGAATCCCGATAGTGGCAATAACCTCCAATAGCCCCGGGAAAAACTTCAGCGCCTCATAGAAGAAGAGGAAGTTCCATTCCGGTTTGGGTATATACGATGCATCCAAAGGATCCGCCACACCTGCGAAAGGCGGGGGGGCGTAAACAGTAAGCCCAACAAGAAAGAGAATGATCATGCTTACCACAAGACCATCTTTAAAGACCTGGTCCGGCCAGAAGATCCCTTTCTTCTCACGTTCCTTTTCATCCCATGGGCCGGCATTTCCGACCTTTCTGAGAGCGACAAGGTGAATAGCTGCTAGGGTCATAAGAACTCCCGATACGATGGCGACATGAAGGATGAAGAAACGGGAGAGTGTCAACTGACCGATGACACCGCCCGCAAGCATTATTCGCTTGATCGTATCACCGATGACGGGAACAGTACCCGCGCTGCTCGATGCCACTTCCACTAGCCAGTAGCTGCGCTTGTCCCACGGGAGAGCCCCGCCGGTCAGGCTCATAGCCATTGTCAGAAGGAACATGAAGACACCAGTAACCCACTGCAATTCATGCGGCTTTTTGTAGGCCCCCCAGATAAATACCTGAGACATGTGGAGCATCACCAGTACTACCATGGCATTGGCTCCCCAGTAATGAACTCCGTGGATCAGCCAGCCGAAGGGCACTTCTGTCCGTAGGTAATTGAGGCTGTTGTATCCTTGGCCGAGGGTCGGCACATAATAGAAGAGCTGCCAGATGCCTGTCACAACTTGCAGAAGGAAGATAATCAGGGCAGAACTGCCAAATACATAAGCGTAGCCGGCTCCTCCTGACATATCTTCTTCCAAGGCCAAGCGGATAAACGGGGTAAGGGGCCAGCGGTCATCGATCCATTTCAGGATGCGGGAAAACATAGGGGGTCTCCTATACGGGAATCTTTTCCGGAGTGCCGCTTTTGAACTGTTCCCACTCTACGTAAATCTCGCCATTTTCCATTTTCGTCGGCAGTGTATCGAGACGGCGAGGAGCGGGCCCGCCCAGGACAGTGCCGTCGGGCGCATATACGCTGCCATGACAGGGACATTCAAAATGACCGCTTGTGGGATTCCAGTTATAATGACAGCCCAGGTGGGGGCAAATAGGGGAGAACACGGTTATCTCCGTGTTACTGTTCTTGACCGCCCATAAGTGACGGATCACTGATTCCTGGAGGTAGGCGTCCATCTGTACATCGGCAGCCTTTAAGCTGATCGGTTGCCCAGTGGGTAAAGTCCCGATTTCCGCAACCTTGATCCATTTTGTCTTCATGGTCCGAAATGCCGGCCCGACGAAAGAACCGATGAGCGGTATGCCCATGACCAATCCACAGAGGAAAGTCAGGATACCTGTGCCCCATTGCAAAAATCTCCTGCGTGTGCTCTCTGTTCGGTTTTCTATGGGTATGTTGGCCTCTTCCATTTGTCCCCCTCTCAAAAAGCATCTCGTTGTTACTTGAATGTCTTCAGTATGTACTCAGCAATCGCCCTCGCCTCTTTGTCAGGAATGGTCTTATCATCAAACCGCGTCATTCCCGGTCCGGGGTTCCTCATCTGGCGCACGATATCCGTAAGCTTCCTGATGCCCCTTGTCTCCAGGGCTTTCTTATTAATGGGCTTGGCGGTGTTGACGATATTTCCACCACTAGCATGGCAGACGGCACAATTCTTCACAAATGCCTGCTCTCCTTGTGAAGTTTTTGCGGCAGCCCCGGCCTGTATGCTATGGTAGGGCAAGAGAATAAAAAGCATCACCATAAATGTTACGGAAAGTCGTTTCATCTTATGCCTCCTTATTTTTATGATCCTAGTCTTCATGGGATTTCTTTGCATAGCCCCATGCTTCATACCGGTTTACCGTGTATCGACACATCTTTTTCGTCCGTGGAAATTGAGGGAGATAGCCAGTTCCGACCGTCCCGGGCAATAATAATCGCTGCCGGTTCCACGACCCACGTACCCGCAGGATAGTTGGGAAACGCGGGAGGCTCCGACTGTTCCCATGTTTCCAGGATGGGAGTCATGATCGACCAGGCCGCTTCGATCTGATCGGCACGCTTGAAGAGTGTCCCATCCCCGAGCATGACGTCCACGAGCAACGTTTCATAAGCGTCCGGCGGCTTTAGCCTGAATGCTTCTCGGTAGAAGAAATGCATGTCCACCGGACTTAAGTGTATCTGCAGCCCGGGCCGTTTCGCCTGGAAACGCAGGAGGATTCCCTCGTCCGGCTGAATGCGTAACATGAGGCGATTGGCCTGGAAGTCCCGGATAGCTGTGGCTGGAAACGACTGATGAGGCACGGGTCTGAACTGTATGGAGACCTCAGATATACGCACCGGGAGCCTCTTCCCGGTGCGCAGATAAAAAGGAACGTCCTGCCATCGCCAGTTATCAACAAAAAGCCTGACAGCCGCAAAGGTTTCTCTCGCTGAATCGGGTTTTACTCCCGGCTCATCACGGTAAGCCGGAACACGCTCCCCTTCGATCCACCCGGCGCTATACTGCCCACGTGCGGTATTTTCGTGGACATGATCTGGAAGAATTGGGCGGATGGCATGGAGCACATCAGTCTGCTTGTTACGAACCTCATCAGCGTCGAAGGAGACCGGCGGTTCCATGGCTATCATACAGAGAATCTGCATGAGATGGTTCTGTATCATGTCTCTAAGGGCGCCAGTTTTATCGTAATAGGCCCCTCTGTGCTCGATTCCCACCTGTTCAGCCACCGTAATCTGGATATTGTCGATGTATCGGCGATCCCATATCGGCTCAAAGAGGGCATTTGCAAAACGGAATGCCAAGATGTTCTGCACAGTTTCCTTTCCCAGATAATGGTCAATCCGAAAAATTTGTGATTCGTCAAATGCTGTAGTAAGAATTTTGTTCAGGGCACGGGCGGAGGCGAGATCCCGCCCGAAGGGCTTTTCCACTACTATACGGGCATTCTCACAATCCCGGGCAAGTCCGGCTATTCCCAGTTGCCGTGGAATAATCTCGATCATCTGTGGGGGTGTGGCCAGATAATAAAGCCGGATAACTTCCGCTTTCCAATTCCGCTCCAATCCCTCCAGATGCCGTGCCAGGGCCGTATAGCAGTCGGCATCGGTAAAATCAGCCATCCGGTAGTGGAGAAATGAAGCGAAACTCTGCCACACTGCGTCGTCGGGCTTGTCCTGGCGGGAGAACTGATCAACGCCTCCCCGGAGATGCTGCCGGAATTCGTCGTCGCTCATCTTCTTGCGGTCCATTCCAATGATGACGAAGCGCTCCGGCAGCCACTGATCTCTATATAAGCTGTAGAGCGCGGGGACCAGCTTGCGCCATGTCAGGTCGCCCCCAGCACCAAAGATGACGATGGCCACCGGATTTCCGGTAGATAACTTTTCCATGAATCAATCCTCCTCCCATTTCGTATGAAAAATACCTTTTTCATCGACCCGTTCATAGGTGTGTGCTCCGAAATAGTCACGCTGAGCCTGTATGAGGCTTGTCGGCATCCAAGTGCTTCGGTAGCTGTCGAAATAGGCCAGGGCAGCCATCATCCCTGAAGCCGGGATTCCAAGGTTTGCTGCGGAGCAGACCGCTCCTCTCAGGTCGTGCTGGTATGCCGCCACTTGCCGTCCCAGGCGGGGATCCATAAAAAGATGGGGGAGATTAGGGCGATTTTGGTAGCCCGCGCGGATATCTTCCAGCACGGCCGCTCGGATGATGCAGCCACCCCGCCAGATTCGCGCTACCTCAGCCAGGTTCAGATTGTAACCACAGGCATCCGAGGCCTTCCGGAGGATGGCCATCCCCTGCGCGTAGGTGACGATGAAGGCGGTCTGAAGAGCCCTCTCCAGACCACCGATGAATATCTCCCGTTTTCCCTGGTAAGCAACTGCTGGACCTGTCAAAGCCCGGCTTGCCGCTTCCCTTTCCGCCTTATAGCTCGAGATGACCCTTGTAGAGACAGCGGCATCAATGACGGGAACAGGTACCTGAAGGTCCATGGCTGTCTGGGACGTCCACTTACCCGTCCCCTTTTGCCGGGCTTCATCCAGGATCACATCGATGAGCTTCTTTCCTGTTTTGTCGTCCAGATGTCGGAAGATATGGCCGGTAATCTCCAGAAGGTAGGAATGAAAAATATCTTCATTCCATCGCTCATATATCCCGGCCAGTTCATCATCATTGAGTCCGATCCCTCTCTTCATCAGGTCGTAGGTCTCTGCGATAAGCTCCATAAGCCCGTACTCAATGCCGTTATGGATCATCTTCACGAAGTGTCCCGCCGAGCCCGGCCCAAGGTATGCCACACAGGGTTCCTCCTGGTAACGGGCTGCGATTGCCTCGAACAGCGGCCGTACCCTTTCATATGCCTCAGGCTGCCCCCCGGGCATGATGCTCGGGCCGTGGCGGGCGCCATGCTCTCCGCCAGATATCCCCACGCCGAGAAGCCGGATCCCCGCTCTCGCCAGCGTCTTCTGCCTCAGGTTGGTATCGGCGAAGTGGGAATTGCCGCAATCGATAAGGATATCGGTCCCCGTCAGATAGGGGAGGAGGTCCCTGATGACATCATCAACGGGGGGACCTGCAGGGACGAGTATAATAATGGTCCGCGGCGATTTCAGTAGATTCAGGTATTCTTTGATGCTTTTCGTTCCCCTGATGTTCCTGCCTGATGCTTCCACGGCGAGAGACTTGACCTTTGCCGGGTCTTTATCGAAACCCGCTGCCGCGTAACCATGATCGGCCATGTTCAGCAGCAGGTTCCGCCCCATGACACCGAGACCGACCAAGCCTATTTCGTACTTCTGTTTACTCATTTTTCCCCTTCTTTCCACAATCTGAAACCCGCCTACTCAGCTCAATGGTCTCCTTTTATGGCCTACGGTTCTTCCCCTGTGTCTCTCACCCAATATATAGGAGAGCCCGATCATGGCGACCTCCAGCAGAAGATCTGCCAACACGTAAACGGCCAAAAGTCACAGATTAGCAACTTGCACGGCCCGGTGATCCAAAAATTGCTGCCTCATAAAATAAAACTGCGAAACTTCAAATTATTTTCTCTGAAGCATGCCCTGCCATTCTGCGTTTATTCTTACAGCTCCATGCCTCTTTTTCCATCGGCGTATTACTTAATCTCACTAATCCAATGTCTTAATTTGCATTAGGCAACGGATGAGAAGAAATTCCTTGAGGGTTGAACAGTTCCGATGTAATGTCATACGGCGTGAGATGCAGGCAGGTTATTCTTTTTACACTTGCCTTACGTTTTCTTCGGAAACGGCTGTGTTAAAAAAGTTGTCTTGGATGAATGATAGAAAATTACTGACTACTGTTTGAAACTCCAGTCGGGATAGTTTATGGCAATATCATTTTCGTGTACCTTAAAAAACCAGGAATCTAAAAAAAGCATCAGGTGAATAATGGAAGAGTCCGCCTCATCTTTGAACATTCTGATTGTCGATGACGAGCTGAACATTCGCAAGACTCTCTCAGTCTGCCTGGAGACGGAAGGACACAAGGTTGTCGCGGTTAGCAACTACGAGGATGCCCTTTCTGAAAGCGTTCGCCGTTCATTTGACTTGGCTTTTGTGGACCTTCGTCTCGGGACAAAAAGTGGTCTCGACCTTATCCCAGCTCTTCTTTCAGGCTCACCTTGGCTGAAGATCATCGTAATCACAGCCTATGCATCGATCGATACGGCGGTAGACGCAATGAAGCGCGGCGCTGCCGATTATATTCCGAAACCCTTCACGCCTTCCCAGGTAAAACTCTGCGTAGATAAAGTTGCAGAGATCCGTTCTCTCGAGCAGCGCGTAGATGCCCTCCAGGCAGATATAAACCGAATCAATCCCGAAGTGGATCTCAGCACGACAAGTCCCATAATGCAGCGGGTTATAGAACAGGCGAAGCAGGTGGCCTCGACGGACGCCATCGTCCTTCTTACAGGAGAGAACGGAACCGGTAAAAGCGTTATTGCCCGGGCCATCCATGGGTGGAGCAAAAGGGCAAATAAGCCTTTCGCTGAGATATCATGCCCCGCACTTTCCGCAGAGCTTCTGGAAAGCGAGCTTTTCGGACACGTGAAAGGAGCATTTACAGGCGCCATGCGGGACCATCTGGGCCGGATCGCCTTCTGTGAAGGAGGGACGCTATTTCTCGACGAGATCGGTGATCTTCCGCTTTCCGTTCAACCAAAACTTTTGAGGTTTATCCAGGAAAGAAAATACGAACGTCTCGGCGATCATGTGACCCGGAAGGCGGATGTTCGCCTCATTGCGGCAACCAACATGGACCTCGAGGAAGCCACGAGGAATAACCGTTTCCGCGAAGACTTGTTCTACCGGCTGAATGTCATCCAGATGGAGATTCCCCCTCTCCGGGAACGGCCTGATGATATTGCCGACTTGGCCCAACGATTGCTCATATTCTTTGGGAGAAGGCATCACTGTGCTCATCAGCGTTTCAGTAACGAGACTCTGCAGGTGCTCCGCCGTTATTCGTGGCCGGGAAATGTGCGTGAGCTGCGAAATGTAATCGAACGAGCGTCAATACTCTGTAAGACAGAATCAGTAGGAATCGAATATCTGCCGGAAAAGCTGCTTTTCGCCGAAGACTGTCCCAAGCCCGGAGATCTCGTTTCTCTCGATAAGGTAGAAGAGATGCACATCCGTCGCATCCTCTCCACTGTGAAATCATTGCAGCAAGCCGCCGATATCCTCGGAGTTGATCAGGCAACCCTTTGGCGACGTCGCAAACGTTATAACATCTGAAGAGACTCACCTATCTTCCCCATTTTCCCTCCGTAAATTAATTGCACTTTGCAAGACATGTATTGCCTTCTTCTTGCTGAGTGCAAGGCAAAGCGGATTATGCAAATCAATAAGGGTTGATTTTATTGTGTTTTTCTATGGTACGCCAGTTGCTTTAACACAGTGACAAGAGGCGAGAAAATATGTTTAGTTTAAGACAAAAGTTATTTCTTGGATTCGGCGGTCTGCTACTTATCATCGCACTGACTGGCATTCAAAGCATCAGTAAAGTCACAGAACTGGGCGATGCAATAGATGTCATTCTCAGGGAGAATTATCAAAGCGTGCTTGCTTGTCAGAACATGAAAGAATCTCTGGAAAGAATAGACAGCGGGGCGCTTTTTATCCTTTCCGGTTACGAAAAGGAGGGGATGGAAGCCATTGATGGAAATCTTCCGGAGTTTGAGAAGGCACTGGCGATCGAATTAAATAATATCACTGTCCCAGGCGAAGGAGAGAAGGCCGCCCATCTCAAGGAACTTTTTGCAAAATATAAGACCACGATTCAAGGCATGGAAGATCGAATCATCCCACGTGAAACACGGCGGGATATTTATTTCAATGAACTGTTTCCATTGTTTCGGAATATAAAGGGAACGGCAGATACGATCCTTGATATGAACCAGCATAATATGTACGATGCCAATCAATCGGCGCGCCATAAGGCAACTAACGCGCGTGAGCAGATGTATTTTCTCCTGATTCTTGGCGCTGTCCTGGCAATCGCCTATGTGTTCCTAATTGGCAAATGGATTCTCCGACCAATTGAACGTTTGACGCAGTCTGCTGAGGAGATCAAACAGGGTAATCTGGATCTCATAGTTGAGTCCGATACCCGTGACGAGATAGGGAGACTTTCAGAGGCATTCAACGCGATGACCGCAAGTCTCCGGGAAGTCCGTCGCAGCGATGAGGAAAAGTATGTCAGGATTCAACACTCGACACAGCAGACATTCGATAATCTTCCGGATGCCGTGGCAATTCTCAACTTGGAGGGAAAAGTGGAGATGGCAACGGAAACTGCTGGAAACATCTTTGGATTAAAACGCAATATCCAAATTGAAAGCGTACCTTTTAAATGGATAACCGATCTATACAGAAATGCCCTTAAAGGCGATCACGCATTATCGAAAGAAGGCACTACAGCTGTTATACAGCACTTCGTCAACGCGGAGGAGCATTTTTTCCGGCCGATGACCGCCCCTATCCTGAATAACAAAAGGGAACTTATCGGCATAATCCTTATCCTCAAGGACGTCACGGATCAACTGGAGCAAGACGAACTAAAAAAAGGCATCATTTCAACGGTATCACATCAGTTGAAAACGCCTCTTACATCCATTCGCATGGCCATTCACCTCCTTCTCGATGAAAAGGTCGGGCTTCTCACTCCCAAGCAGCAGGAACTCTTGATTGCGGCAAAGGAAGACAGCGAGCGCCTTGAGAAGATCCTTGTTAATCTGCTTGATATCAGCCGTATAGTATCCGGTAAAATGGCCATGGAGTTTCATGCGGTCCCGCCCCATCAGATCATCTCGGAGACTGTTGAATCTTTTCGGGGAGCCGCTCTCGGCCACGGTGTGAAAATTCACACATTGCTGCCCGGTGACCTGCCCGAGGTCCGGGCTGATAAGATGCGGATCGGGCATGTTTTCGCGAACTTATTGTCTAACGCCCTGAGGTACACCGCATCCGGTGACACAGTGACTGTAACCGCACAGGTTGGTGAAGAACACGTTGAGTTCTCCGTTTCGGATACCGGTAGGGGAATACCCGAACAGTATCTCTCCAGGATCTTCGATCCATTCTTTCGTGTTCCGGGGCAGGAAGCCGATACGGGAACCGGCCTGGGTCTTTCCATAGTTAAGGAAATTGTCGAGGCACACGGAGGATCTGTTACAGTAAAAAGCCGCGTGGGTGAGGGAACCACCTTCTCTTTCACTCTTCCGAAATATACGGCAGAAGCCAATTCGCATAAGAAAGAGGAAAAGAAACCATAGGGAGGGAACACTAGATGAATCTTGTAATCTGGCTACCGGCAATGTTTTTCTTGGGCTTTATATCAATGGGGCTATGCTACCTGTTTATGAAATTCTGCGAGAAAATTTAAATAACGGATTGAGGTGATCGATGATTTATCTGACAGCAATTGTAGCAGTTTTCTTGTTTGTTTACCTGGTTGTGGCCCTCGTGCGGCCAGAGTGGTTCTGAGCAGCGGGCTTTGACACTGAAATAAAAAAGGAGTTAAGACAATGTTTATTCAAACCTGGTTTCTTCCCTTTTTGCTTCTTGCAACAGCGACTGCCATTGCGTTTCCCTTAAGTCGCTACATGGCGTGGATCATGGATGGAAAATACCGACCGTTGCCGGTTTTCGGCTGGTTCGAGAAACGCTTGGACAGCGGTCCACAAAACTGGAAGCAGTATACGGGTTCTCTGCTTATTTTCAACACCATGTTGTTCATTTTCGGTTTCCTCGTCCTGGCGCTCCAGCCGTGGATGCCTCTCAATCCGGATAGCAAGACGATGATTGCCCCAAGCACCATCTTTAACAGTGTGGTGTCATTCATGACAAACACCAACCTTCAGCACTATGCCGGCGACCAGCACCTGTCGAACTTCAGCCAGATTTTCTTTTGCATCGCCAATATGTTTCTGTCCGCTGCAATCGGTCTCTGTGCGCTGACTGCGATCATCCGTGCTTTTCGGAGCTCCCCAGCGTTAGGCAACTTCTTCGTGGATATGTGGCGGGTGCTTGTTTACATGTTCGTACCGGCTGCCTTTATCATCAGCTTCATCTTTATAACGCAGGGCAGTCCGATGACTTTTCAAACTTCTCACAAAGTTTCGACGCTTGAGCCCACGGCGATGGGGACGACGGACACGGGCGAGGCAAAGCAGCAAACCATTATTGTCGGGCCAGTGGCGGCCCTCGAGTCCATCAAGATGCTCGGCACCAATGGCGGCGGGTTTTACGGCATGAACTCCGCCCACCCTTTCGAGAATCCCACCGGGTTGTCGAACTTTTTTAACGCACTGTCAATGATGATGTTCCCGTTTGCCCTTGTGCTCATGTATGGCCGGATGCTTCGGAAGTTCCAGCACAGCCTTGTCATTTTTTCGGTCATGCTTGTATTAATGGCGGGCACCGTCATTTGGTCGGTCTACTATGACACGCTGAAACCGAACCCGGCATTTACCAGCCATCCTGTGGCAAGAACATATGACCTTCCAAGCGCAACGGCACCGGGCGGGAAACGGGTTGTGTCTCTGCCGGCAGTTCCGGGCTTGCCGGTGGACCAGCATCTGGGCAACCTCGAAGGCAAGGAGATGCGCTTCGGTGTATCCGCAGGCGCCACTTTTGCAGCTCTGACGACAGACGTGACATGCGGTGCGATAAACGCCGAGGCCGACAGCCTCAACCCGATTGCCGCCCTTTCGCCGATGGTGGGAATGTGGCTGAATTGCATCTTTGGAGGCAAAGGTGTGGGCATGATCAACTTGCTGCTCTACTTGATCATCGGGATATTCGTGGCCGGCATGATGGTGGGCCGGACGCCAGAGTATCTGGGCAAGAAAATTGAGGCCCGTGAGGTGAAGCTCGCGATCATTGCCCTGCTCGTCCATCCGTTCATGATCCTCATGCCGACGGGACTCTTCGCCGCGACGGACTGGGGGCTAAAGGCCGTGAGCAATCCTGGCGCCCACGGTTTTTCACAGATACTGTACCAATTTTCTTCGGCCTCCGCCAATAACGGCTCAGCCTTTGATGGATTGGGAGTTACCTACGGTTTCTGGAATGCTGTAAACCCGGCGCCCGAGGCTATCCCCTGGGATATTGCCGCGGGCCTAGTGATGCTCTTCAGCCGCTTTCTTCCGATCATCGCGCCGATTGCCATGGCGGCATATCTCGGAGCAAAGAAATCGAGCCCGTTCGGTCTGGGCACCTTGCGCGATGACAGCGTCACCTTTGGATTTCTCTTGTTCGGAACGATTGTCATCGTAGGCGCTTTGCTCTTTCTTCCGGTCGCCGCACTCGGACCGCTGGCGGAACATCTGGGACCCATTCCTTTCGGCGGCTGACCGCCAATGAAGGCTTTATAAACCCGTTGCCATGAATTGCAGAATGAATGAGGAGTTGGACATGAATAACGTTCCCGATATTACAGAAACCGTACGAAAGGTGCCGTCGCAGCAGCCGCTTCGCCGGATAAAACCTCGGGGGCTCCTGGAGAAGGAAACAGCAAAAGCGGCATTTAAGCAGTCGTTTGTCATGCTGAGGCCAGACATACAATGGAAGAATCCCGTAATGTTCGTGGTTGAGGTGGGCGCATTCCTGACTCTGTTATATATCGTGGAGGCAGCGTGGGGAGGAACGGCAAGCCAGGAACCGATTACATATTTTATTGCTCTTGACGCATGGCTTTTTCTGACCGTGCTGTTCGCGAACTTTGCCACCGCTCTGGCTGAGGCCCGCGGCAGAGCACAGACCGATTCACTCAGGCAGGCGAGGCACGATACGACAGCCTATCGCTTGAATGCAGCCGGCGCCATCGAAGAGGTTTCCTCTGCTGTCTTGAAAGCAGGGGATCGTGTGGTCGTGCATGCAGGCCAGACAATACCCGGCGACGGCGAAATAATTGCGGGGATTGCGTCCGTAGACGAGTCAGCGATTACCGGTGAATCGGCGCCCGTCATTCGCGCTGCGGGCGGTGACCGGTCAGGCGTGACAGGCGGAACCATAGTGCTTTCCGACCGGATCGTCGTTCTGATTACCAGCGGTACCGGCGATTCGTTTCTCGACCGGATGATAGCGCTCGTGGAGGGTGCCATCCGTCAGCGAAGCCCGAATGAGATTGCTCTCACGCTGCTGCTATCCGCTTTTACTCTGGTCTTCCTTATCGTGGTGATCCCTCTTTGGCCGATGGCTTGGCATGCCGAGCAGTACATGATGGGCTACCTGGGCATTCAACAGCCTTTGAAAAGTCTCGGCACTGATATTCCGACCCTCATCGCGCTTCTGGTCTGTTTGATTCCTACGACCATCGGCGCTCTGCTTGCCGCCATCGGAATCGCGGGCATGGACCGCGCGCTGCAGGCCAACATTATTGCGAAAAGCGGCAAGGCGGTGGAGTTGGCCGGTGATATTGATGTCGTATTGCTGGACAAGACCGGCACGATCACCATCGGGAACAGGAATGCGACAATATTCTTGCCCATAGGAAAGAATTCTGCCACCGATGTCGGACAGCTTGCGGCCCTGGCTTCTGCCGCCGATGAAACACCGGAAGGGAAAAGCATCGTAAGATTGTTTGAAAGGCAAAACCAAACGGCAAGTGCGCCGCAGGGCAGCCAGTTCGTACCATTCACGGCGCACACACGCATGAGTGGCATTGATCTTCCTGACGGGCGGCAGATACGAAAAGGTGCACCCGACGCCGTCATCAAATTTGTCGAGGACAATCATGGCAGCATTCCCGCTGACCTCGATTCATTGGTCAGTAGCGTTGCAGCCAAAGGCGCAACCCCCCTCATCGTTGCTGATGGCAACCAGATTGCTGGACTGGTCGTTTTGGAGGACATTTTGAAGCCCCATATGCAAGAACGTTTCGAGCGGCTGAGAAGGATGGGGCTTCGGACAGTTATGATCACAGGAGATAACCCCCTGACGGCTGCTACCATTGCCGCCCAGGCGGGGGTCGATGACTTTCTCGCCCAGGCGACGCCGGAGAGCAAGCTCGCGTACATTCGTAAGGAGCAGGCGGGTGGAAAGCTGGTTGCCATGATGGGCGACGGAACAAACGATGCGCCGGCTCTGGCCCAGGCGGACGTGGCCCTTGCCATGAATGCCGGCACGCAGGCAGCCAAGGAAGCAGCTAATATGGTCGATCTGGACAGTGACCCCACCAAGTTGATCGAAGTTGTGGAAATCGGAAAGCAGCTCCTCATAACACGAGGTTCATTGACGACCTTCTCCATCGCCAACGACGTGGCGAAATACTTTGCCATCATCCCCGCGCTTTTTGCGGGGACTCTGCCGTGGCTGAGGGTGATGGACATTATGCATTTGCATTCACCTACCTCGGCCATCCTGTCTGCAGTCATCTTCAACGCCGTCATCATTCCGGCGCTCATACCCGTGGCACTGAAGGGAGTAAAATACCGGCCTCTCGGCGCCGATGCCCTGTTGCGCAAGAATCTGCTGATCTGGGGACTCGGAGGTGTTATTCTGCCGTTTATCGGCATCAAACTGATCGACCTTATCCTGGTTAGTTTGCATTTAGTGAACTGAAATTTTAGAGATCAAGGAGATATAAATATGTCGCGATATCTTTCCAAGAGCATGTTGTTGCTCTTATTCTCTGTAGTCCTCTGCTGCGTCCTCTACCCGCTGGTGCTATGGGTAACGGGACAGACACTCTTCAATTTTCAGGCTAACGGCAGCATACTGCTTGGTTCCGACGGAAAGCCCGTGGGATCACGACTTATTGCCCAGCCGTTCACCAAGGACGAATACTTTCAGCCCCGTCCCTCCGCAGCGTCATATGATGCATCAGCCTCGGCCTCATCAAGTCTGGCTCCATCCAATTATACGTTGCGGGACCGGGTCGCCCGTTCGCTTGGGCCCATCATAAAATACCGGAGCGGTCCCAAGGCCGGCCAACAGGTGGCCCCGGACATCGAGAGTTGGTTTAAGAAAGATATGTATCAGGGCAGCCCGCATATCGTAGCACAGTGGGCGGATCAACATAACTCCCTTGCTCAAACCTGGATTACGTCAGACCCAACCCATGAAGCGTACGTGAACGATTGGGCGAAGGCACATCCTGATCTCGTAAAAAAATGGGTCGAGGAAAATCCAGGCACCCCTCAACCAAAAGCAGCGGATCTTGCTGTGGCGTTTTTTAAAATTTTCTCCAAGGAAAACCCCAGTAAATTTCTCGCTGCTGTCACTCACAAGGGAGCAGATGGGAAGGACCAAACGACGTTGCAACCTGTCAATGAGGGTTCGGACATTCAGTCGATCTTCTGTCTCATGTGGCGAGAGGAGCATCCTGACGCTGATCTCGAAGATGTCCCTGGAGATATGGTGATGGCTTCCGCTTCCGGGCTCGATCCTCATATCACGTTTCAGAACGCCGAGTATCAGCTTGACAGGATTGCCTCCAAATGGGCGGCCAATTTGAAACGCAACCCCGCCGATGTGCGAAAGGAGATTGAGCAGATTTTGCAGGATAACGCTTCGGCCCCGTGGGGCGGACTCGCCGGTGAAAAGTTCGTGAATGTTCTTGAAGTCAACCTCGCACTGCGCAAACGATACGGAGCACCTTAAACATGCAGACAGAAGGGATTAACAAGCGAGAGCTGGGTGGAATGTACAGCTCTTGAATCTGTAACTCGATGGGGACAAGTGAAACATGCCAATCGAAAATCGCGCCGATGCTTTTCTGAGAATGATCCGCAGATCCCAGCGCGGCCACCTAAAGATATACCTCGGTTATGCGGCCGGCGTGGGTAAGACTTACCGGATGCTCCAAGAAGCGCACCAGCTCAGGGCCGAGGGGATTGACGTGGTTGTGGGACTCGTCGAGACCCATGGCCGGGTAGATGTCGCCAAGCTTCTCGAAGGGTTGGAAATTATCCCCAGGCGGAGGCAGGAATACCACCGGATTATTGTTGAGGAGATGGACGTTGATGCCATACTTGCCCGTAGGCCCCAAATCGTGCTTATCGACGAACTTGCGCACACGAATGTGCCGGGCAGCCGGAACGAAAAAAGATACCAGGATGTCCAGGATATACTCGCGAAGGGGATTCACGTTATCAGTACGCTGAACATCCAGCATCTAGAAAGCCTCTACGATGTGGTAGAGAAGACGTCCGGTGTCAGGGTACATGAACGCCTTCCTGATGCCATCCTCGCCGAAGCAGACCAGATCGTGAACGTCGATTTGACCTCAGAGGACCTCAGTGAACGTCTCAAAGAAGGAAAAATATATCCTGTCGAACGCATTGAGACGGCCCTGGCAAATTTCTTCAGGAAATCGAACCTAGAGCAGCTCCGGGAGCTCACCTTACGTGAACTGGCTTCACAGATTGACCAGCGATCCCGCGATGAACTTGAAGAAGAGGTGCCGGCAACTCCCGATCAGGTAATGGTCTGTCTAAGTTCAAAAGGTCAGAACAGCGAAAAGCTGCTCCGCTACGCTTCGCGACTGGCGGGACGGCTCAACAGAAACTGGTACGCCGTCTATGTTCAGACCCCGTCGGAATCGCCCACAGCCATCGATGCGCAGACGCAGCGCATTCTGTCAGGCACTCTAACCCTGGCAAAGCAGCTTGGAGCCGTTGTCTTCACTTTCAAGGGAGAAGATATAGTCAAGACCATTCTTCAGTTTGCCAGGGAATACAGGGTAGGTCACATTGTGATCGGCAGCCCGAGAAAAATTCCCTTCTGGAAACAACTGGTCGGCGAGCGCAGTGTCGCCGAACGACTCATCCGCGATGCCAGGGGTGTGACGGTCGTTGTCCTTGACACGCAGAAACCCGATGAAGCTGCACCTCTGCCGGTTGGGGAAAAGATCATACAGGAGAAGAATGCCCCTGCAACAAGTGAAGCAGAGGACGGTCGCACACGTTTAACTCAATTCATATCCCAGAACAGGATTGCCATCTGGGAAACTCCCATTACAAAAGATGATTTACTCAGAAGCCTCTCTGAGATCGCCTGTGAAAACGGAAGGGAAGAGAAATTGAAGGCCCTTAATGCAATTATGGAAAGAGAAAAACAAGGGTCGACATTCTTCAATGAAGGCGTGGCCTTCCCCCATGCGAGGATTGAGGGACTTAAACGCTCATGCGTGGCCATTGGCTTGACACACGGCGGTCTCGCCGACGTGGCGACGGAGAAGCCAATCGAAGCTGTTTTTTTAATTTTTTCACCGGCGGACATTCCCGACGAACAGATCCAGATACTGGGACTTGTCAGCAAAGCCGCCTTAGACAGGCAACTCATAGAGACCTTGCGGTCCGCTAAAACCCCTGGTGAGGCCTATCAGGCCATTCGGGCATGGGAAATTGTGGAAGGTAAAGGAACGTTATGAGCAGCGCCGGGAATCATATCGACACATTTGCTGCCGGCTGGATTAGTCCGCATCGCCCTCATCTTCTTTCAATAATAATCGCACCAGCCCTGATTTATGTCTTTGTGAAACTCATCAAGAACTCCGGTCTGAGTGAATGTCAAGCATGTGTCGTTTTTTTACTTACACGAAAAGGAAAGTGACTTTCGAATAATGACCATCCGGTCAATCGCTCCCGTGCGATGATTGGGCAATCTTCTTATCCGGCTTGAGATCCAGATTGACTCCCTCAATATACCCGCCATAGGCCGTAAATTTTCCCCCTATCTTGAGGCGTATGCTGGCCTTTTCACCGCTGAACTTTGCATACTTGCGCGAATCTATCAGCGCCTAGTAAACGTCAAGGAACTTCACTTTAAATGTTACAGACTGTTGAATCGTTCGTGTCTTCATTTTCTCACTTCCGTAAGAAATCATTTATCCCCCCAGTCCAAGCGAAATTCTCCTTTTCAACCACAGACTGATTCACATTCAGGCTGCCGACTTCCACAAGTGCAGCCTCCATCATGGGAGGCGGGCCGCAGAGATAGAAGGATGCCTCTTTGATGGCCCCGTACTTTTTTAGGATATCCCCACTCAAACGGCCCTTCTCATAGAAGACGCCAGGATACTCTTGCCGATAGTAACTTTGTACGTCATCGACACGAGAGAAACAATAAACTACTGTCAGCTTGAGTTCCCCTGTCATTGCCTGGATCTCATCTGTAGCGAATACATCTTCCATGGTCTTGTTCACCCAGAAGAGTGTCGCAATATTCTTCGCTTTGATATTTCTGAAGTGCCGGAGGACACTGAGAAATGGTGTTATACCCACTCCCCCGGCCATCATGACTACCAACGGCTTAGAGTCAATGTCCTTGCAAAATGCGCCGATGGGACCCATGCACCTTACTTCGGTTCCCGACTTTAAATCCCGGATGGCGGAGGTGAACTGCCCCGCCTTCTTGATAGTCAGACGTAAAACAGGGTCCTCGGGAGCACCGGCTGCGGAAAATGGATGTGGAGTACTCCATCCACCAGGTGTCATGATGCTGAGGGATACGAACTGGCCTGCCTTTCTCTGGGCTATCCTCTCGTCAGATCCTTTGAGATAGAGCGAATATGTGTCCTGGTTCTCGGGCACTACCTTGATTATCCGCCAGATGTTCTTCTGGTCCTGACCGGCGCTTTTAATGTCAGTCATGTGATCTCCTCGCATAGGGCTTTTGAAATACGACATTAAACAGCAGAATCACTTCTGCAATATATCATCAGACACACTTCATTTGACCAGTTGCTGTGCCTCCTGAAACGCCCGTTCCATGTCCGGGAGGTGGGTGATCTCGGGAACGACCTGGATGTAGCGCACCTTTCCATCTTTATCCACGATAATGACCGAACGCGCCAAAAGCATCAAACCATCCATCAGTAGACCGGTGGCGCGGCCAAAGGCGCCCTCCTTGTAGTCGGAAAGAAATTGAATGTCCTTGATCTTTGCCTCCTTCGCAAATCGCTTCTGGGCAAACGGGGTATCGCGGCTGACGGTAATCTTCTTGACTTGGGGTGGGAGCTTGTCTCCGTGATCATTGAGGTAGTGGGTCTGTGTCTCGCAGACTATGGTATCTAAAGAGGGAACGATGCTCACGAAGAGGATGAAGCCTTTCATCTCTTTAGAGAGGTCCACGCGCTGCATAGTCATGGCGTCCACCATATCTACTGATGGGAGCGTGTCGCCTACATCTATTGGTTTACCCAACAGTTTAAGGCTCATTCCTTCTCTCGCAACGGAAGACCCCGGTGCGACCGACCCCTTCTCAATGGTAATATTGGCATTACCTGCCGCGCAGGCAGAGAGTAAAAACAAAGACAGGGAAAATATAAGCAAACGCATTTCTTTTGTTATCATGGCAAATCTCCTTTCTCTTCTTTAATGATCGTCACTTTGTTTGTAACACCTGTCATTCCCGCATTTGTTTTGAGCGGGAATCCAGATTTTGTATGATTTTCAAAATCTCGATACCCAATAAATACATTCGGGCATAACAAAAGCATTCTTGCATGCTAAGCACCCGTTATCCTCATTCTCCCAGAATTGTCAAACTCTGGGAGCCCACCGGCAGATTCGGTTTACCTTGGAGCAATTAAGTTCATCGGGATGCCGCAGCCGCCAAAGCGCCATTGACTATGGCCTGGGCTTCCTCCTTAATTCGTCTGAGATGGTCCTTTCCGCGGAAACTCTCGACGTAGATTTTGTAGATGTCTTCCGTTCCTGAAGGGCGCGCGGCAAACCAACCGTTTTTGGCAATCACCTTTACGCCTCCAATACGGGCACCATTGCCTGGCGCGTGGGTAATTATATTTTGGATTTTTTCACCGGCCAGATCCGTGAATGGAACCTGATCGGCTGAGAGTTTTCCCAGCGCCTTCTTCTGCTCCGGTGTGGCCGGGGCATCAATCCGGTCGTAGACAGGATCGCCCAACTCGCGCGTGAGGTCGCCATAGATCTCTCCGGGGTCACGTCCCATCCGCGCGGTAATCTCCGCCGCAAGGAGAACTGAAATGATCCCGTCTTTGTCCGTCGCCCATACCGTACCGTTACGCCGCAGAAAAGACGCGCCCGCACTTTCCTCCCCTCCGAAGCCGAGGGAACCCGTGAGCAGCCCGTCCACGAACCACTTGAAGCCGACGGGCACCTCGTAGAGCTTCCTGCCCAACCTTGCGGTGACGCGGTCTATCATTTCGCTGCTGACTAGGGTCTTGCCCACTGCCGCATCCGGCCGCCATTCGGGTCGGTGCTGAAAGAGGTAGTGAACCATGACCGTAAGATAGTGATTGGCCGGAAGCAACCCCGCGCTACGCGTAACAACCCCGTGCCGGTCATGATCCGTATCACAGGCAAAAGCAATGTCGAAGCGATCTTTCAAACTGATCAGCCGCTGCATCGCGTAATGAGATGACGGGTCCATGCGGATGCGGCCGTCCCAGTCGAGCGTCATAAAGCGGAATGTCGGATCAACTGCGTCGTTTACAATGGTGATATTCAGGCCGTAGCGCTCCGCAATCGGCCTCCAGTAATTGACCCCGGCGCCGCCAAGGGGGTCTACGCCCAAGCTGATTTTGGCGCTGCGAATGGCGTCCATATCGATAACATTGCCAAGATCGTCAACATAAGCCCGAATATAATCGTGCCGGTGTGTCGTGGAAGCACGAAAGGCTTTCTCAAAAGGAACGTGTCTGACAGCCGCGAGGCTGTTTGCGAGAATCTCGTTTGCCTTTGTCTCTATCCAACCTGTGACAACGGGTTCTGCCGGCCCGCCTTCCGGAGGATTGTATTTCAAGCCGCCGTCTTCGGGTGGATTATGAGAGGGCGTGATCACGATGCCGTCGGCAAAGCCCTTCTTGCGTCCGCGGTTGTATGTGAGAATCGCATGGGAAATGGTCGGCGTTGGTGTGTATTCATTTCCCTCGGCAATCATGACTTCCACTCGGTTTGCAGCGAGCACTTCCAGGGCACTGTGAAAAGCGGGAACAGAGATCGAGTGGGTATCTATGCCGATGAATAGTGGGCCATTGATCTTGTGTTGTTTCCGGTACAGACATATGGCCTGTGTAACGGCGAAGATATGCGCTTCGTTGAAGGACTTTTTAAATGGCGAACCGCGATGTCCCGATGTGCCGAATGTGACCCGCTGAGATGGGATAGCTGGGTCGGGCTTCTCCTTATAGTAGGCTGTGATGAGTTTGGTCACATCGACGAGCGTGGAAGTCTCTGCAGACTTACCCGCAGAGGGATTCGCCTTCACAATCATGATTTCTCTCCTTTGAGCCTGTGATAGCGCCGGATAAGTGTGTTCGTCGAACTGTCATGCTTCAGTCGCGGCTCTTCGACGCTTTCCAGCTCAGGGATGATCCGCGTTGCCAGCACTTTGCCGAGTTCGACACCCCATTGGTCGAAGGAATCGATATTCCAGATTGCGCCCTGGACGAAGACGCTGTGTTCATAGAGCGCAATAAGCTTGCCCAAGGTCTCCGGAGTAAGTCTTTCTGCGAGAATCGTATTGGTGGGCCGGTTGCCCTCAAAGACGCGGTGCGACGCCAGACCCTTCACAGTGCCTTCTGCCCTGACCTCGTCCTCCGTCTTTCCGAATGCGAGCGCTTCGGTCTGGGCAAACAGGTTCGCCATGAGTACTTCGTGGTGACGGCCGATGCGATTCAACGTTTGGCAGAATCCGATAAAATCACATGGGATCAATTTCGTTCCCTGATGGATCAGCTGGTAGAACGAATGCTGGCCATTCGTGCCAGGCTCGCCCCAGTAGACGGGTCCCGTCTGGTAGTTGACGTCACCGCCGTTTACTGTCACGTGCTTGCCGTTGCTCTCCATAGTCAACTGCTGGAGGTAAGCGGGAAAGCGTTTCAGATACTGGTCGTAAGGTAGTACGGCAACGGTCTCCGCACCGAAGAAGTTATTGTACCAGATGGAGAGGAGCGCCATGAGCACCGGCAGGTTCTTCTCGAACGGCGCGGTGCGGAAGTGCTCGTCGATCGCGCGGAAGCCTGCAAGCATGACCCGGAAGTTTTCCGGGCCGATGGCCGTCATCGTCGAAAGGCCGATAGCCGAGTCTATGGAATAGCGGCCACCCACCCAGTCCCAGAACCCGAACATGTTCGCCGTGTCGATGCCGAACTTTGCCACCTCTTCGACGTTGGTCGAAACAGCCACGAAGTGGCGGGCCACGGCCCCTTGATGATGAAGGGCCTTCAGCGCCCACTCCCGCGCCGTGTGCGCATTGGCCATGGTCTCCAAGGTGGTGAAAGTCTTTGAAGAGATGATGAAGAGAGTCTCTTCCGGGTTGAGATCGCGGGTGGCCTCTTCGAAGTCCGTGCCATCAACGTTGGATACGAAGCGGAAGGTCAATTCCCTTTTGCTGTAATGCTTCAGCGCCTCGTAGGCCATGACAGGGCCGAGATCGGAACCTCCAATGCCGATGTTGACGATACTGTGCACAGGCTTCCCGGTGTATCCCAACCACTCGCCGCTTCGCACCCGTTCTGAAAAGACGGCCATCTTGTCAAGAACCGCATGCACCTGTGGCACGACATCGACGCCGTCGACCAGAATCTGTTCGTTCTTGGGTGCCCGTAATGCGATATGAAGAACTGCCCGGTTCTCCGTGACATTGATCTTCCGGCCCTGGAACATGGACTCTATGCACTCTCGTAGGTTGCACTCACGGGCTAGATTTATGAGGAGCTTTATTGTCTCATCGGTAATTCGGTTCTTCGAGTAGTCGAGGTAAAGGCCGGCGCCTTCAACCGCGAGGTGCCTACCCCGGCGGGGATCATCGGCAAATAACGACCGCAGATGCACATGGCTAATCTTCCTGTAATGTTCCGCGAGAGCCTGCCATGCCGGGCGTCTCGCCAAGGTTTTTGCAGTGGGTATTCTTTTTTTCGTCATCGTCGTTTTCCTCCCCGTTGAGAATTGCCAAAAGATTAAGACACTATGTACGTAATTTAATTTACCGAAGACACGAAGCAGCTCACGGGACTTGAGCATTTCCGAAAGCGTTAATGAAGCTAGTTATTATGTAGCAAATATTGTTTATTAAAAATAGGAAAATCAGCAATCGGGAAATAGCTTATTTGTCTCCGCATAATGCTTTGATTCATTTTTCATAAAATATGTATTGATAAAATACAAAACTGCTTTAACATTAACCATTACGAGATGAGAATGCGCTGAGCGGATCCGGCTGCGTCACAGTTGCCCTGTGTTTCATTTCGAGAGGAACGAGAAATCCTTGTCCCGACCGAAGAGAGGGCATTGAAAGATTCCTCACATGCGTTCGGATTGACATTTTCTCATGTTAATGCGCGGCCTCCGCCGTGAGATATCTGACATGTAAATTGTAAAACGATCTACGAGACAGTGGAGGTGCTTACAATGCCGCTCACGATGAAATTGGTACGGAAAGACGGAAAGCCGCTGGGCAGCATCGGAACATGGATTCAGGCATTCCGCCTTCACTACGTGCCAACAAGCATCTTCCCCGCCCTCCTCGGAAGTGTTGTTGCGTGGGCGGCATTAGGAAAATTCAATTTATTGTATTTTGTCATGGTCATTATCGGTGTGACGGTGCACCACATAGGCCTCAACATGATCGATGATGTCTTTGATTATCTCCACGCTGTGGATCGTTCACACGGTCAAGAGAAGAATCCCTATACTGGTGGCAGCGGGGTACTGACGGGCGGACTCCTTCCCGCCGAATACGTGCTGGCGGCAGCGATTGTTTGTTATTTTATCGGCGTCGCCATAGCAATTTGGTTGACCATAATGGTCGGCTGGCCCGTGCTCTTATTTGCTGCCATCGGCGTTTTCTCTTCCGTTTTTTACACCATGCCGCCCATCAGGTACGGCTACCGCGGCTTCGGAGAATTGAGCCTGCTTATTAATTTCGGCCCCGTTATCTGCCTCGGTGCATTCTATGTGCAGACAAAATCGATCGCCTGGGAACCTTTTGTCATTTCTTTTGTCCCCGGATTCCTCATGTGGTCTATGATCGTCATAAACGAGATACCCGATTACGAGGAGGATCGCGAGGCAGGCAAGCTTAACCTCGTCGCCCGTCTGGGGAAAAGACAGGGTGTAATATTATATCTTGCGGGACTTGTATGCGCTTATGCTACCGTGTTCCTTTCGGCTTCCTTTGGGGTCGCCACATTCGGCGTACTACTGGGACTTCTCACGTTACCGGTTGCATACGATTCATTCCGAATACTGAATAAGAATTACATGGACAAAATAGAAATGGCACCCGCGAACCTTGCCACAATAAAAGTCCATGCACTCACTCTCTCTTGTCTTATCATCGGATATCTTGTAACGGGAGTAATCTCATAGCGGGTTTTTTGCCGCAAAGCTCTCAATCTCAATAATACATTTATGCATCATGGAATCGATTCCCGGCGTTTGCACCTTTTGTCCTTATGGATTAATGAGTGTTATAAACTACTAGCTGGGAAGCCCGGATGAAATGGGAGGAGAGTATCTGTGTTTCACCTAATGCCCATGAGCAACAAAAAGCTGAAGATGAGGCCGACAAGATTCCCACAATCGCTATTCCTTTTTCGCCCGGCAGCTCAAGGGTATGTTGGCCATGGGCAGGCAGGCATTGCAGGAAATACATTCTGCCCTGTCCGATCCCTCCCCCGAAAACCATAAGTTGGGCAGATCGGGTTGTCGGATAAGCGGCCTGCACAGGGAGATGAAATCCGCCGCCTCCGATCCCAGCACTTCTTCGATTCTGCTCAATGACTTGAGCCCGCCCACTAGGATAACCGTCGCGTTCGTCTTTTCTTTGATCGCTTTTGCACCGGGGAGAAAGTAGGCCTCCTGATCTTCGGTCTTGATGCCGGTCCGCGCTTCGGCAATGAGGACGGGGGACCAGCCTAGCTCTTCCTCCTTGCGTGTCAATGACTCCCATATACCTCCACTGGTCTCAATAGCGGTGAAACCTGCCTCTGACAGTACTGCTCCCACCCTAACCGCTTCATCGAGATCGATACCATCGGGAAGGAAGTCGGTTGTATTCATTTTAATCAGTATGGGAAAATCATCCCCTACTTTACTCCTAGCGCGCTGAAGTATATCTTTCACAATCCTGGTACGGTTTTCGGTGGAACCCCCATATTGATCCTCCCTCCGGTTAGTTCGCGGAGACAAGAAAGAGCTCAAAAGATAGCCGTGAGCTGCATGTAGCTGAACACCGTCGAAGCCGGCCTCCTGCGCACGCCTAACTCCTTCGGTATAGGCGTCGATGATTTTATCAATTTCGTCCGTATTCAACGCCCGTGGGGTCCGATCCAAGAAGGTGTCGTAGACAGCGGATGGAGCGGTGGGCTCCACTATGTGGGGTGCTCTCTCCTGAAGCGCCCGTATTTCAGGATGCTTCCGAATGTAGGCCTTAAAGGCCGGTGGAATTACCGGGACAAAATTGGCGGCATCCCCGCGGTTGGCAACCTGCCTTCCGGGGTGGTGCAACTGCAGCATCACTTTGCAGTCCGTGGCGACCTCGCGTATCGCCTGCGGAATTTTTTTGAGACTCGGTATTAAGGAATCGTCATCTGCTCTCATCATCAAATGCGGTGCAATCGCCTCGGAATATACGCCCGTGAGGCCGGTGATGATCATTCCCACACCCCCTTTCGCCAGGGTGCGATAAAGATCGACAAGAAAGTTTGATACCTCGCCTTTACTTGTAGCTCCGTTTTCATAGGTCGCCGAACGCACCAAACGGTTTTTGATTTCGAGACGTCCGATGCGTCCCGGATTGAAGACCACTGACTTTTTCCTCGCAGGCATAGCTTTTTATCTCTTAAGATTGTAAACTGCTGTGGTCTCTGTCCAGTCCGTCAGTTCGATCTGGTTCAACCTTCTGACAAGGTCGCTGATCATTCCCGTTGACTTTGCATCAAAGACCTGGAAAATCCCCTCTTTAAACCCTATGGAAAGCAACTCTTCCTTCTGCCGGGTGGCGACGATCTTGATTTTTTCTTCGACAGACGCTTCCTTGTGATTCGGCAGGAACATGGCTTTCAGATGAATAGTGATATCTGCTGGAGGGAATTGGTATGCCCTTCCCGCCCTGGTAAAATTATCCGGCATATTTGAATTGGGGAGAAGGAGAGTGACGGAGCCGTCTGCGGCAATGGAAAAGATATAGACATAAGAGTCTTCACTTACCTGATAGAATATCTTTACTTCATCTCCTTCCTTCAGGTCTGTTTTCGAGAGTGACAGTTTTGCGGAAAGGCCTGCCCCCTTTTCAGGATAGACGGGTTCGATCAGTGCTTTGATGCTTATTCTATAGAGGTTTCTATCTTTTGCATCCCAATCCGATGCGATGATTTCTTCATTCGTAATCTTTCCCCTTACAGCGGCGTAGATCAGGTCTTCGGCGATCTGGCTGTTGGAAACCAGTGTATGGGATTTAATGAATGTACCGACTGCCCTTTCAACCGCCTTGCTTTCGGCATCCCGTTTGGCTCTATCTTTTACCTCCTTCAGTGTATCCATCTCCGATTGATAAGATGTGCCATCAACCGTAACCCACACGGGCTTATCAGCAAGAGCCGCAAAAGGGATCAGGAGAACGGCGATTATAATGAGTATTTTTTTCATAAAACTCCTCAATTCTTATTCCAAAGAAATATCTTTATCGGTGCATCAGTGCGCGTAATCAACTGCGGTGTCTGTTCGTTGTTATATGTCTTTCGTGCCACCCTCTCCACTTGGGGCTTAATCGACTGATACAATTCCCCGATCTCTAATCTTCCCCGGCCTTCTGTTATTCCTCTCCTGATCTCCCGCAGCATAAAATAAGTGAAAAGGCCGTGGCCTTTCTCCTCATAGGTCGAGCTGATCTGATCTCCGGATGCGGCGCTTAGAACAACCACTTTCTTCGGAATTGATTCGCTGCTCATGGTCATAACCAATGGCCTGGCGCCCTTTGCAATCACGCTCCGCCCGCCAGCTCCAGAGAAACACGAGTCAAGCGCCACGATTATCTCCTTCGCAGGGAGTTTTCCAAGTGAATCATAGAGCCTTCTCAGCGGATATCCGGTTTCCCCGATAAATGCCGGATCCCCGTCATACGGAACAAGATAAGCGTCACCCGTCTTGGGATTTGGCGCACCGTGCCCGGAATAATAAACAAACACCGTACTGCCTTTTTCAACATTGTTCGGTAACCATTTCTCAAAATATTTTACGAAGTCTCCCAAGGCGGCAAGATCATTCGTTAGCGTCACAACATTCTCTCCAGGATAGCCCATGGTTTTTGTGAGATACTCTGTTACTGTCTTAGCATCAGCCACTGCAAAATCGGCCTTGGGCAGTTTTTGGCGGTAAGTCTCGATGCCGATAACTATCGCGTACGCTTTACTGTTGTAGCGTGCCTGTGCATTAGGGGGAAGAGAGATGTCCGTTTGATCCGTAGCGGGAACAGTTTTTTGCGGCTGCGCCGTGACAATCGGCTGTTCATCAAAGTATGCCATTATTGTATCCGCAGGAACATATCCGATCTGTCTCTGTCCGTCGGGGAAAATGACAGTCGGAACGCCGTTGATACTTAAAGACTGTGCGAGCGCGATTGTTTTGTCGACAGCATCGCTGTTACAGTCCTTGGCAGGGATCGGTTTGTTTTCAAAATTGTCTTCAAGCATCTGCAAAGAAGAGCTGCAAAGGATGCTTTTTGATTTCCAGTAAGCGTCTTTGTGCATTGGCAAAGGAAAGAGCTTTATATAAAAGACAACGTCATTCCGCTGTCCCACAATTTTCTTAAGTTCTGTGTGAAGTTTCACGCAGTAAGGACAATCAGGATCGGTAAAAACCACGGCCTTTTTCTGTGCCGCAGGGTTGCCCATGACAAGAACGTGTTCCTTCGTGAGGTCGCTGAAAGATATATTCGGCTGCTTAGCGGTAGAACCGTAAGCGGATTGTCCATATAAAACAACACAAAAAGCAATCAGACAAAACGGCGCATACTTCACTGATATAAGCATGTGAACTATGTTTTTTCCTCTTGCTTTCATGTTGGCAACTCTTATTCAGATTTTATTCTCACTGGTTATGGACTTCTGTCTATATCGAATTGCGTCCAGAACTTCTACCACATATTGAGATATAGTTCTGCATTTTTATTAGAATATCGCTGTTTGAAATATCATATTAGTGGCCGAATTGAAATAACGACACCACAGGCACGCAGGTTGCCGATGCCGCCTGTTTATCTTCACCTCATAGCATAAAGAAACAGTACAGATTAAAATTTCTAATTATCAAAATAACTGCAGAACTCTTTATAAAAATGTGGTAAAAATATCAACCGTGAGTCAATTAATTTTTTCAGAAGGAGTTGATTATGAGAGTAGGACGGGATTCCTTCAGCAAGCGCTATGGCTTGATTATCAGTGTTGCTGTGTTGTTGGGGATCATTTTAATGCCCGCGCCGGAAGGATTAACGGTAGCCGGTCAAAGAATGATCGCTATGCTTATCTTTTCGATAATAATCTGGATGACCGAGACTGTTACTTACCCGATCAGCGCCGCCATAATCTTAGCGATTATGGTCTTCCTGCTAGGCACATCACCCGATGTTGCCAATCCCAATACCATTATGGGAACTTCCAAGGGTCTCTCCCTGGCATTGGGCGGATTTAGCAACCCCGCGACTGCATTAGTAGGCGGGGCGCTGTTTATCGCCGCCGCGATGATGCAGACCGGTCTCGACAAGCGTATCGCTTTATCCATACTGTCTAAAATAGGGACTAAACCCAACCGCATTCTGATTGGAGTAATTTTTGTGGGTTTCATCCTCAGTTTCTTCATTCCCAGTACAACCGCAAGGGTTGCCTGCCTAGTCCCTATTGTAATGGGGATTATCCTAGCTCTTGACGTGGATAAAAAGAGCAAATTTGCCAGTGTCCTGATGATCGCCACCGCCCAGGCTGATAGTATCTGGAATGTCGGTATTAAAACAGCTGCAGCACAAAATATGGTTGCCATCGGTTTTATTGATAAACTCCTTAACAAACAGATCACTTGGCTCGAATGGTTTGTTGCAGCGGCCCCCTTCGCCGCAATTATGTCTGTTGTCTTGTATTACACTTTGATGAAGGTTATGCCGCCCACCATCGAGGAAATCCCTGGCAGCCAGGGAACTATCGCTAAAGCTTTGGCTGACCTTGGTCCTATGAAACTGAACGAGAAAAAGCTATTCGCTATATCGCTTGCACTGTTATTCTTCTGGTCTACCGAAATGATTCTCCACAAATTCGATACCGCCTCTACGACCCTCGCTGCCGTGGCCATCATGCTGATGCCTATTGTCGGTGTAATGTCATGGAAAGAAGCACAGGCAAAAATCCCTTGGGGTACTCTGATGTTGTTCGGGATAGGCATAAGCCTTGGATCGGCTCTTCTTTCCACGAAAGCTGCTGCTTGGCTGGCTAAAATGATTGTCACCTGGCTTGGCATAAACACCATGCCTGCCTTGATAATTCTAGCTGTTCTTGCAGCTTTCCTCATTATCATCCACCTTGGGTTTGCGAGTGCCACAGCTTTGGCGTCAGCTATGATACCGATTGTGATTTCGGTATTGCAAGAGGTAAAGATGGTGGGTATAAACGTATGGGGCATGACAATGATTTTACAGTTCGTTGTGAGCTTCGGGTTTATCTTGCCGGTAAATGCGCCACAAAATATGGTGGCATACAGTACAGAAACATTTGAAGTTAAAGATTTCATCCGAACAGGTATTCCTTTGACAATCATCGCCTATCTCGTCATTCTTCTGTTGGGGGCCACATACTGGAAGTGGCTTGGATACGTATAATCCTCAGGTGATTTGCCTTTGTGCCGTAGGCATGTAATTGTCTTGTGAAGATGTGACTGAGCAGAAGATGATCCTGCTCGCCGCGGGGATGGTGACTTTACAAAATCCAATGTTATTTATTTATATCACTGGTCTCTTGAGAAAATTTCTATGATGGATTGAAAAAATGCAATATGATCCTTTGTATCATCCTTATCCGTCCCGGCGAAGCATGGTTTTCGCCAAAAAGGGCATGGTTGCGACTTCGCAGCCGCTAGCAGCCCAGGCGGGGCTGGAGATTCTCAAAAAAGGAGGTAATGCCATTGACGCGGCAATCTCCACTGCAGCTTGTCTAACGGTGGTTGAACCAACTTCTAACGGCATAGGCGGTGACGCTTTCGCTCTGGTTTGGTGCAAAGATAAGCTTTATGGTTTGAATGCAAGCGGGCCTTCACCTAAAAAAATTTCCATCGAGACTCTAAAAAAAGCGGGACATCAGGAAATACCGAAATACGGAATGATCCCGGTGACTGTGCCGGGAGCCCCTTCAGCTTGGGTTGAGTTGTCAAAGCGTTTTGGCAAACTTCCCCTTGTAGAAGTCTTAAGGCCCGCAATCGAGTATGCGGAGGAGGGCTTTCCGGTATCGCCAATCATCAGCAAGCTTTGGAAAGCCGGCTTTGACAATTATAAGACGGAACAAGCTGAAGAGTTTAAGTACTGGTTTGAAGTATTTGCTCCACAGGGAAAACCTCCGGCGGCCGGCGAGATCTGGCGGTCACCGAGACATGCGGCTACACTCAAATCGATTGCGGAAACTGACGCCGAGACTTTTTACCGTGGTGATCTGGCAGAGAAAATCGACGTCTTTTTCAAGCAGTACGGAGGATATTTGAGCAAGGAAGACATGGAAGCCTATCAGCCGGAATGGGTGGAGCCGATAAAAGTAAATTATAGAGGCTACGACGTCTGGGAAATTCCGCCCAACGGGCATGGCCTGGTGGCATTGATAGCTCTTAATATTTTGAAGGGATTTAATTTCTCTGCAAAGGAAACAGTCGACACTTACCATAAGCAAATTGAGGCTATAAAACTTGCATTTGCTGATTGCCAGAAATATGTGACCGACCCGCGAAACATGACTATCAATGTGGAAGACCTATTGTCTGATTCCTTCGCGGCAAATCGGCGAGGCCTTATTGGTAAGCAGGCACTCCAGCCAGCGCCCGGCCGTCCCATTGGCGGCAGCACCGTATATCTAGCAACGGCCGACCCAGAGGGAAACATGGTTTCCTTTATTCAAAGTAATTATATGGGCTTTGGATCGGGGCTGGTCGTTCCGGGAACCGGTATCAGCCTTCATAACCGAGGGCGTAATTTCTCATTTGATTCAGCACATGACAATCGTCTTGAGCCAGGAAAGAAACCTTACCATACTATTATGCCGGGCTTCTTGACTAAGGACAGGGAAGCAGTAGGTCCATTTGGCGTTATGGGTGGATTCATCCAACCGCAAGGCCACCTTATGGTAGTGATGAACACAGTCGATTTTCATCTTAATCCGCAAGCGGCCCTCGACGCACCGCGGTGGCAGTGGGTGGAAGGCAAGACGGTGGATATTGAGCCCTTATTCCCGGAATACATTGCCGAAGCTCTAAATAGGCGAGGCCACGTCATCAAACGGGGCGTGGTGGGAGCATCAACCTTTGGTCGCGGTCAGATCATCTGGCGAAACAGTGAAGGTATATTCGCAGGTGCGACCGAACCACGAACGGATGGCGATGTTGCCGTTTGGTAGGTACACCGGATCACACTGCTCGATGTGGTTCTTTATTTTCTCTTTCCCTCAGATAGGTAAAGCTATCTGTACTTCAACCACTAAATTTCACCTCGCCACATAGGCGCTGACAACAAGTACAGAGACTCATTACATGGTTAATTCTGAGGAATATCATTTGTAACTTTCACCAACTCTCTCCTAACCGCCACTCCAATCCCTTCCATCATATAAGGTTTCCTGATGCAGGTGCCGCCCCTCCCCAACCCACCGACGCCGACTACGGCTATCCTTGATTCAGCAAGTTTAAGCTGCTCTTCCTTCGATATGGCGTCCCGGTTTCGGAGGTAGCGATAAGGATAGATCCCCTTTCGAAGCATTTCTTTATAGACATCATGGACGCTCATGCCATACTCAGCGGAGATCGCCAGAACATCTCGATCCATCAGAGTCTGTGCCGGACGCCCCGCCTGATCCGTGATGCTTGCAGCTTTTTCCCGAATCTTTCCGTGAAGTCCTTTTTCCGTATCCTGATTCACTTTCGTCCCTCGTTCATGCAGGGGGAGTTACCGTACGACATATCTCATAGACTATTCCTGCCCGATGGGCAACAAGATATATCAGTTACCCTCTATTCTACGCAAAATATTTGAGGAAATGTGAGATAAGATTTATAATAGCCCTGGTACCTCCCAGAAAAATTGTCATTACCGCACAGCATGAAAGTTGAATTAAATTTATTTGCCTCCCTCGCACGGTATGCACCGGATAAGACCGGAAGCCATAGTCGTCGTATGCTGGACGTGGCCGAAGGGACGACAATCATGGAGCTTCTAAACCGCCTGGAACTCCCCATTGATAAAATCAAAATGATTTTTTTGAACGGCTTGCATGCCACAGGCGATGAAGTCTTAAGAGACGGGGACAGGGTGGGTGTCTTTCCGCCGGTTGCCGGTGGTTAGACTGATTTGACCTGTAAGAAAATATCTTCCTTTCCCGAGCCCATTCCCAAAAATTGTTTGAACTCAAATTGCCGGCCATCTGCAAAGGCCTCCCTACAGCCTCTTTGGAAATCGTCTGCCCGACCTTTGAGGATATCCTTG
>Ga0326727_10004607_pt1 | contig 41038 bp, 31 predicted proteins | sample MB2enrmetagenome_FD_207643 | JGI IMG/M metagenome (GOLD analysis project Ga0326727, IMG submission 207643) | Lab enriched peat soil microbial communities from McLean, Ithaca, NY, United States - MB29MY | ecosystem: Environmental > Terrestrial > Soil > Wetlands > Peat | place: USA: New York...
CACCTTGGGCATAGTCGGGCCACATCTTGGGGGCCAGGCCATACTCGTCCAGAGCGAAATGTTCGTGCCACAGGCCCAGATCTGGGTAATAAAAATCCGGCTGGTATTGGCGGTGTTTGCTATCCGCGGTCTTGTAGGGATATGAGGTTTCGTATTGGTATTGTACGCCGTTGAGGAACAGCCAGTTCGCTATGGTCAGTTCTTGGACGGATTTGACGAGCTCGCCGTTGAGGGTCCGGATACCGGCGTGGTCTTTGTGTAACTCTCCGACGTTGCGTAGGTACCGGTCGTATTCCCATTGGTTAGCGAACTGAGCGAGCTCGACGTCGGGCAGGGTGTGCAGGCTGAGGAACCGCAGCCAGGTCCGCTCGAATGCGGGATCAGCCTGGCACAGGTCGTCCACGATGCTCTCCATGGCCTGGCTGCCCGTCATTTCGTCGCTCGCCCAGTCCGGCACCGTGTACTTGGTCCCGGTGACCGTGCCCAAGATATCCAGGCCTAGGGCGTGGAATGTCTTGACCGTGATGCCGTCCCCGCCGGGCACCCGACGGTTAATCCGGTCTTGCAGTTCGGCGGCTACCTTACGGTTGAACGACAGCACCAATATTTGATCCGGGGTGTACAGCCCAGCCTGCAAAATATAGGCGATCTTGGCGACGACAACAGATGTCTTGCCTGAGCCGGCGGCAGCTACCAGCAAGTTCCGGTCTTGCATCACTACCGCGGCCAGCCGCTGCTCCTGGGTCAAAGGCTGGCTCTCCACCCGGTCGAACAGTGCCCGGCAGCGCTCCAGTTCCCAGGTCACAAACGAATCGTTATGTTGCTGTACTTCTGGGTTTATGGAGGTGGCAGACCGCTGGATGTGGTCAAGCGCCCGGATGTAGTCGGCAGGGATATGCGCCCAGCTCCACAGCGATTGGTGCTGCATCTGCTGGAACTGTGACACCACAGGCAGCCCCGGCTCCAACACGTCATGCCGCCAGACCGCGACATCCGAGTCAGCGATATAGCGACCCTGACCTAGGAATACAGCGAGCTGCCTGTCCAATGCCATCAGCTGCGGGCCGATAATACCCATCTCATTGAGCAAGGATTGTATTCGCCGGGCACGAGCGGCAGCCGTTGTGTCGTCCACTCTGCGCTGGACAGCAACCCACAGGGCCGTCGCCTGTGCCCGCCTCCGGCACTTCAGGTCGATGGGTACCTGAGCGACAGACCGGATGCTGACCACTCTGCCGTGCTGTCTGATCTCTTCGACGTCGGCGTAAGGTATGGTGAGACCGCTATGTCGACGAGTGACAAGCAGACACTGTTCCTGTATTTCGATTGTCCAGCCACGCCCAAGCAGACCGCGCAGTCTGCCCGTGCTGGCAAATGCCGTCCGCCTAACATCCATATAATATCATATCATCGGTGAGTATAACATCGCTATGTCGGCGCGTAGTGTTACTAGTTCGACAACCGGCGCCTCTCTAGGCCGATCCCGAGATTACCCTGACCAAAGTTCCCGTGGGGGCGTTGGGCTCGATGATCGAATTATCCTCCCCTTTCACCACGAATAGGTTATTATGGTCGATATATAGCTATATTATACGGCGGGGGTGGTACGGCGAGTTGGTGGGCGGATATGTTATGATGTTAATATGCGCGACGCGCCGTGGCTAACGCCGTTGTATATTTCCCCCGAGCCTTACAAACGGCTGGGCCACGCTCTGCGGGCAAACAGGTTGGACCAGGGCCTACCCCTGCGCATAATGGCCCAGCGTTGCTGTGTAAGCGAAGCAGCGCTAGGGGCGCTGGAACTAGCTAAGCCCGGCCGGCGGTACCGCCATCTCCTGGGGCTGGTGGATCAGGGGCATGGATGGCCGCCCGGCACCTGCGTGGCCATCCTGGAAGGCGCAGCTCCACCGCCCCCAGCCCTACCGAGCTCGCCGGGCGTGAGACTGGCCGTTGGCACGGGACCGCTTGCAGACCGCACCGATCTTGTTGTGGCGCAGCTGGAGCGCATAGAAGCCAAAGTGGATTGGTTGGCCTGCCAGGTCTGGCAGATCAGCACACAGATAGGGCATCAGCGAACCGTAGGGGTTACCCCGGGACAGCCGCCAGCCCAGCCAGTTGCCACGTGGCATCTGCCTGCGACCTCCGGCTCCACGGCGAAACGGCTGGCACGTGTCGAAATAAAAATCGACATGCTGTTCATGATGGTTACTGTGCTAATGCCGCACCTGATCGTCCGCAGCGGCCCGGCTAGCTTCGCTGACGGCCGGCCAGATACGCTAGTGCCACCGGCCTCCGCACCAAAATGCTCGCCGGGCCGTCCGGCCCGAAGCGGCGCCGGCCCCCGGGAAGCAGCCGAGCGGTACGCCGCGCAGCACGAGCTCAATTTACGTATCAAAGCTTGGGCGCGCACTCAGGGCATGCAACCAAGCCGTTACGGGGTTGCGCCAAGGTGGATGCGCCAGGCATGGGAACAAGCACAGACCGCTGGCGAGCCGGCCGATACGTCATAACATTATGAACATTGGCGCGAATCCAAGATAGTATAATTGTGGGCATGAGGGAGTTGAGCGGCGGGTCGTTGTAACTGTTCGGATCGTATAGCCGTTGAAGTCACCACACATTAATCAGCTTGAACGACACATTGGCGCGGCCAGTCCGGTAATGGCGGCACGGACGAAATGCCACCCCGTCGCTTGGATGGTCACGCTGTTACAACGTGAGGCTCGAGCAGCCGGAACATTTCGACGTGCACGTCCCAGCCGTCCAAGACCGGGTCGGGGTCCCACCCGAAAAACCCGGGGTGGCCGGCGGCACCCCGTCCAGCAGCCCGCGGTCAGTGCTGCGCCCCACCACCACGCAGGCCTGCCGGTGACGGCTGAGCAACACACACAATCTCCGGATATTATGAGCGCGCTGATTGCCATGCGCCGCACACGATATGCCGCGCCGCCCTGGGCCAGGAGCCGCCCGCCGGTGACGCTGTAATAGAATTGTCATTTACATTACGAAAAATTGTGGAAAACGAACACAGACGGCGGGATGATGTGGTATGTTTGGATGGGGACGGAGTGGGAGGTAACTGTGAATTTACAGGGCATAGCGAGAACAGCGCGGAACCCCTGGCAGTTGAGACAGTGGGCTAAAAATAGCGACCCGCTCGTTCGCCGAGCGGTAGCTGCTAACCTTGCTACTCCGAATGACGTCCTTATAGAATTACTGAGCGACCGTGATACTCAGGTTGGGCACGCGGCCGCCAACAATCCCCATTGTCCACGGTGGTTGCGTGCTTTGCGCCAATTCGCAGATTGAGCATCGTAAATTGGTTGCCGACGGTTGCCACCGCGCATAGAACGGCAACGTATCCGCCGAATTACTGGTGGAGGTATGCCCAAGACCCTAGGCCAAACCCGATCTCGGGCAGGCTTAGTTCGAACGGCGGCCTGGGCCGCGAATTCACAACGTCGGTTCGGCAGTTCGTCAAATCGTAGTCCGATGACGACAATATGAGTGACCATTTCTGACTGCTAATCCACAGCATCGTCATTCGGTTTGGCGGCTCGACGTGTTGGCAGAGCGATCAGACTGTCATGATGTCGGGGCTGGGCAATATGTTGGTCTTCGCCGTCGGCGGCAGTCAATTCAATTTCGCCGGTCACTTTGAGCGGGATTGTAACACCGCTAACAGCAAGTTCTGGATTTTATCACATTAGTTCCTTAGAAATGTCATTTGTTGTCTGTTGTCATATTTCGTCTGGTCGTTCATTGCAATTACTTGTTGAGCCAGACGGATAGCTTGGTTAGTAGCTATGGCTGGCCCGAGCTGGTCTAGTTCGGTTATGGTATGTACCGGTGTGGGCGGTGTAAGGTCGGCTCGGTACGCAGCCCAGATTGGGCCAGACTGGACAAACACCACTGGTTGGTCTGGCTCAGTCTGATAGGTGTCGGCACTTTGGCGGAGGGCAGGCATGAGTTGAGGGTGACCATATGTTGTTAGGGCGCACCATTTTTGCGGTTCGTGGGCGACCAGTACGGGGGAGGAGGTGGCCGGTTGGCCGGGTGTGCTGATATGTATATGTAGTCTGTCAAGGACGGCATGCAATTCGTGCAGGTCGAGCGGGCTGTGATGGCTGGGGATGGGCCATGGGTCTTCGTCTGGGTCTAGCGCGATCCCGGTGCGTCCCAGCTGGTCGATCTGCTGGTTTAGTTGGCCTATGATTGCGGTTTGGGCCTGTTGACGTTCGCTGAGCGGCGCCCGGAAGATCTTTTTGAATGCTTCCTCGGTGGCGCCGAGGATGGGCTGCAGATTGCCGATTAGCCCGGCGAAAATGTCGATGCGCCGGGCTAGCACGTCGTATACTTTCTGTTCTACGGTGTCGGCAATGAAGTAATTGCGGATGGTTATAATGGGGCGTTGTTGTCCTATACGGTCGATCCGGCCGATGCGTTGTTCGGCGCGCATCGGGTTCCATGGCATGTCGAAGTTGACTAGGTAGCTAGCGGTCTGCAGGTTGAGCCCCTCGCTGGCGGCGTCGGTTGCTAACAGCACTTTGATCTGGCCGTCGTCCAGTCGTTGCACCAGGTCGCGTTTGGTAATAGGCTGCCAGCGCCGGGCCTGTGGGTCCCAGAAGGACCCGCCTGCTCCTGTGTAGGTAGCTAGCTGTTCGCGGTAGGTAGGTTGCAGCCGGTCGCGCAGGCTGTCTAGGGTGTCAGTGTAGGCGCTGAAAATGATAATGGGCTGGCCTGACCCGCGGGCGGTGTTTATGTCTTGCAGGAGCCTGTCGTATTTGGAGTCATGTACCCGCTCGAGCTGTCCCAGGTAGTCGCGCAGTTCGTCTCGGTCTCGTCTGGTCAGAGGCACGGCCCGGTTGTCGTCTATGTAAGTGCCGCTGTCAGTTTCCTGGAAATCGTCATCTTCTGGATCGTCGGCAGTACCCAGCTCGAGCTGCATAGGCCGACCAGCTGGGTCAAGCCGGCGACTTATGGTGCTTTGGATGGCGGCCCAAGAAGAAGTCAGCCGGCGGCGATACACGGTCAGCACAAACCCAGCGTGATGACGACTGCCGTGTTGCTGCATCAGCCGGTCCAATATGCTATCCAGCCCGCGGTATAGTTCTATCTCCGTTTCGTTGAATTTGATGGGGGCAGATTGAGCTTCCCGCATGGCTATAGGCTGGTCCAACCGGCCTTGCTGGTAGTACATGCGCAAGGCACGACGGGTGTGACGGGTCATGGTCTGTCCCAACGGACCCCGCTGCCGCAGCCAACGGCGCAATTGATGTTGGCCATCTGCGCCCAGCTCGGCCGCGACTTCCGCTGGTTCGTGCGGCCCTTGGCCGAACTGGCGGATCTTGGTCTGCACCCGGACGCCACATTGCTGCCGGATGTCCTCTAATATCGCTTGGTCAGCGGCGTCCAGGTCGGTATGGGCTGTGTGCTGGGCCAAGAAGCCCCAGTCGGTGTCACTGCCACTTGTTTTGGCTAGCTCGCGGTAATACCGTTCGAACTGGTCGACATCCTGTAGGGGGCCGGACAAGCCGACGTAGCGCAACAGGTCGGTAAGCTCTACTGCGTCGAGCTGCATCGGGGTGGCAGTCAGCAGCCACATCGTGCGGGTGTGGCCAGCCCGCTCGGTTTCGTCTAGCAGCCGCAGCAGCTGGGAGGGGCGGCGTCGCTTGCGGTCGGCGCCATACCGGCGGGCGTGGTGCGCCTCGTCTATGATCAGCAGGTCTAGCTGTGGCGCGGCCAGCATCAGCTGCCGCTGGTCGGGCCGGCGGGCGAGATGGCTGGACGCTATCAGCACCGGGTAGGTGGCATAAGGATTTTCACCCGGGCGAAGCGGCCGCACGTCGTCGGGGTGGACACCCCAGATCTTGCCGCGGTCCAGCCGGGGTACCCACAGCCCGAACTTCTCGAACAGCTCGTCTAGCTGCCATTGGCGGCACACACCAGCTGGCGCCAGGATCAGCACCCGCTCGGCCCGGCGTCGGAGCAGCAGCTGGCGCAGGGCCATACCGGCCGAAATGGTCTTGCCTAGCCCCACTTCGTCCGCGATCAGCCAGGGGCGCGGCCAGGTCCCGGCCAGCCTGCCGACCACTTTCTGCTGGTGCGGCAGCAGCTGCACCCCGACGGTAGCTTCGGCCAGCCCTTCCGCCCCCACCAGCTGCGGGGCGACCATCAGGAACTTAGCCAGCAGCGCTGCGTTCGCTGGTGGGGCTGGCAGCGGTTCCAGAGGGTCGGCCTGGTCGGGCGGGCCGTTGGGTACCAGCCGCAGCAGCGCCAGGACCGCCGGGTCGGGCAGGTCGAACACTTTGAAGCGGGGGATATGACCAGCCCAACGTTGTTCGAACTCGGCAGCCCAGTACTCGAAGGAGGGAGCTGATCCGTCCCACGATTTGAATACGCTAATTGATTCGAAGTTGTCGTCCCAGGCGGCGCTGGATTCGTTAGCCGACCCTTGGAATACCACCCCGTCCTGAGCGGTGTCACGCAATATGCCTATCTTTTCATGGAAATACGCCCCAGCTTGCTCGGGAGGCAGAGGCACTCCGTCCGGCCCGACAGGCACCGCCACTTTGACATGCAAACGGCCCTGCCTGGCCAGCCAAGCCAATACCTCCAGCCGCCTCCTGGCGATCTGATCAGACGGCACCAATCTACTAGCTAGTTCGCTGGCTAGCGCGGCCGGTATCTCGGTAGCCCCGATAAGAGCGTCTCGATCTTGAGGACTGATGGCATGCCCGATCAGCAGGCGCATGCGGCCGCCGTTGGCCACGAAACGGCTAACCCCCGCGGCCGCCGAAGCAATAGAGGTGGCAGTGAAGAACCCCACCGACCGGTCGTAAGTGACCGCGCGGGATAGCACCGGTACATAGAACTGTGTCAGGATCTGGGCGCCGGAATAGCCAACGGCCAGCTCGGTGCTGCGCAGACCAGCTGCTGAGAGAGTACCACCGCCAGAGTTTGGCAGCTCAATGTGCGCCGTGCTGGTGGTGTTGGTCACAGCCTATTCGTCTTGGTTGTCGTCTGGTTCGTCGAACAGTGATTGCACGACGGGTGCCGGTTCCTGTTCGGGGGGTGCTGCAATGTCGACGAACAAGGTGACGCGCAGGCCTTCCAGGACACCGGCCTCAGGCCGCACGAATGTGCCATCAGCGTTCTTGATGCGGGGCACAGCTCGCAGCGCCGCTTCGAACAGCTCTCTGAATTTGGGATTGTCGGTGTTGCCAGTGCGCTCCAACCAATGGCGGGCGGCGGTCCGGCCGTCTTCTTGGTACACGACCATCAGGGCGTGCAACGCGTCCAGCATTGCTTGCCAGTGGCTGTCGGCGGGATCGAAAGCCCGGGCGCTGCGGCGTTCTTGCGGGCTGGACAGCACGACGGTGCCAGATTTGGTCGTGGCGACCTTGTGCTGTTTGACGATGCGGTCCAGGTCTATATTAGTGCCTCTGGACAGTTTAAGTGCTTCATCAGCGGGGAATTCGGCGGCCGCGAAGTCCATCCAGGCCAACAACCACCAGTCGGTGGCGGGATCGAAGTGGGTGCCTAGCTGCAGCTGGTTAACTTCGTGGCGGGCTAAGTTCAGCGCATCGTCGGGCGATATTGTCTGTTGTGATCCGTCGTCGTTGAGCTGGCCTGTGTATACTGGCCAGTGTTGGGACAGCACGGCCAGGGTGGGACCGAAGGTGGCTAATGTGAGGTCGATACCTCGCATGCCTTGGTCGGCGAGTTGGCGGGCGGTGTGCCTGGCGGTGCTGCTGATTTGGTCTTGGATTTGGTCCCAATAGCCGGGCTGGGTGCTAGCTGGCCGTTTACGACAGGTCAGGATAATAGTGGAGGCAGCGGCGTTTTTCTTGGCTTGGTGCAACGAATGCTCCGATTCGGTGTGCACCGGCCAGGACGAATAAATAGAGAATCCCGAGTTTATGAGGGCTTTGCCTAGGGTGTCCCAGGCGTCTACTCGTTTATGTGTGAACATCACGGTCATGACGCCGGTATCTTTCAGGACGCGGTGGGCTTCCTGAAAGCTCTGGGTGAGCAGCCTTTCGTAATGTTGGTCAGCGAGCTGGCTGGCGGTTTTACCCGCCTTGTTGCGCTGGCCCGGCTGGGACGTAGCGACATCCCGAAATAGCGAAGAATTGGCGACCGCTTCGTTCTGCTTGTCACTAAGAGCCAGCTGACAATATTGAGGCCAGGTGTCCCTGAGCGCCCGGCGCAGCCAGACCAAGAAGAAATCACTGCACACACTGTACATTACGTTGTCGTAATACGGCGGGTCGGTCACAATGACGTCCACCGATCGGTCCGGTACATCTGGAAGGCCGGTGGCCGACCCCATCCTGATAATCACCTGGGCTACTTGCGGCGGGGGCGTGTCGCCAGCACTAAGCAGGCTACTGTGTTGTCCAGGCCGTTCAACTAATTTAGCTATACCCGCGTAAGCGTCCGCTACCTGTTCTACCACCCATGGTATTGTGGCGTGCGCCCCGTCCAGCTCAGCGAACGACCACTTGAACGATAAATCATGCCGATCGAAAGTATTACGTACTTTCAGTCTCGTCGGGTCCCAGCTTGAGATGATACTGTTGTAATCCACTGCTTTGTCGAGGGCAAACGCGAAGTATAAGGCGAGCGCTTTGATCTGTTCGTCATCTAGCTCGGCACGGGCTTGGCTTATGGTTATGCGGAGCTGCTCGAAGGCGGTGGCATGAGTGAGCAGCTGACGGGGGGCAAACATCTGCCGCCACATAGGCGCGCTCCGAGGCCCTCTTATCAATTCGACGCTTGCTCTGTCTTTGCTATGCGCGAATTCGATCGTCTCGGTGGGGATGAAGTCATTGGCCTCCCAATAACCCAACCGCCGCCCCACCTCCGTCTCCGCTGCGACCACCGCCGCCAAATCAGCCTGAGTTGGCACCCGGAACTGCCGGCCCGGCACCCCCGGCCTGGTCACACTGAGCGCCAACAACATCTCGTTCATCTGCCCTGCCTGAGCACACTTCCGAATATAATCCCCATCAAAAGTCTGATTCTTAGCCCAAATACTGCTGCCAATACCACGCTTATAAGTAGTCCGGCTCCCGTACTGGTCGGCTCCCTTGCCCTCCACCACAGACAGACCTACCCGGCCAGTGTCCGCGTCCGGCTCCAACCGCACAGCCACGTCCCGACCAGCCTTCCCGCGAGCCAACCAGAAATCCGGCGCCAACGGAGTAGGCCAGCCCGTGACCGGACATGGCACCGTATGCGCCCAAATGTAACCGGCGATAATTTCATTGTCCCGTAATGGGAAAAATTTTTCGAGCCACTTCTGTGTGGAAGCCGCCCACACTCCACCCCATTGGCGAATGGTATCAGCAAATTTCGGACCCAACCGCACCGGCAGGTCTATTGTCCCGGATAAAATGGCAGCCGCCACAGGATTCAATTCGTTCGCTGTTACAGGACAGCCCAGGCGGCCAGCTTCAAGCGGTATCGATCCTCCGCCAGCGAATAAATCCAACACTGTCGGCATAATGCCCGCTGGTATCAGACGACCAAGTTGCCGCAATTGCTCGGCGGTCGGACTGTACGTGAAAGCTCTGGCGTAACCGTACCCATTACCAGCAAGCCTCTCTCCTGTCTGACGTGCCGCAGCAATACGCTGCCGACCCCTTACTGGGTCGCCTTTGATGCCTAAGATTTGCAGGAACCACTTGCGGTATTGGTCAGGCCCGTTTGGAAATTCTTTTTGCAATATCAGGAGGGAGCGGGCGGCTCGTGGGTCGCTAGCAGCTTCTTGAGGGTCGGGCCAGGCCGGCAGTAGGCTGGCCAATACGGCGGCACGGCTGGCGGTCAACGGCCGTCGGGCCCACCACACGTGCAGTCTGTTGGGGGGCGGGTGTAGCCCGGTGCTGTTCTCTCGCCGGCTTTCGACGCCGATAGCGGCGGCCGGGAACCATTGTTCTATCAGCGGCCGGCCAGCCCACAAATCAAGGTCAAGGCTAGGCAGCCCGGCACATACCAGACCAGCTGGATCTAGGGTGTTGGTCATGACCGGCCAGTCCCGGTGCCCAACAACAGGCGCAGGGCGGCCATCCCGCCAGGCCGGCGTATCTTGGCATGCCAGTAGCTGGCTTCCTCCAGGCTCATGCAGGCCACCCCGGCGGCCACATGATCGATCCGGTCAGCCCGCCGCAGCCGGCCGGTAGCTACCAACAACAATTCTAACTGCGCCCCCACCAAATATTCCAGCGGGAACGGGCGGGGCGATGCCCATGTACGGGCGGGCACCCCACCCGTACGTACTATGTCGCGAGCGGCTGCCGCCACCCGGATCGCTCGGTGGTGGTTTAGGTGCACCGTGCGTGCTACCCGTTCGTCAGCATCGACTTCGAGCGTGAACGCGAGCACGGTGCCGTCGGCGGCCCTGCTCACGTTACACCGGAACTGTTCTTGGTGCGTAGTACAGGTGTCTGTCGGTGTTCTCATGGTTGCTCCTGGGTTGGCACGATGTTGACGGTGCAGTCGGCGGGTCCGCTGTCGGTGGCAGCCTGCGTGATACTTTGTATCTGTTGGCTGGCCAGCGAGATCGGCGGTTCGAATCGCGCGGTTACGCTGGCTCGCACAACGGCCTGCTGGGTGCGCAGCACTTCGTCTAGTCCCGCTTTTACCGGTTCGTAAGCGCGGGCTGGCCCAATGAACCGTACCGTCAGCCGGTCTGTCCCGGGCTGGCCCAGGTCGGCGTCCAGGTCGACTTGGTATCGCAGTTCGGCACGTGAAGTGCTGGGCGGTACCACCGACAGCAGTCTGGCTAATGCCCCTCTGGGGTTGTCGCCCGGCTCGTCGATGCTGATACGTATCGATGTTATGCTGTCCGCGTGACGGTCGGCTGCTTGCAGCAGCGCGTCGTGTATAGCCACCGCTGCCGCTCCGCGGCACACAAATTCGATGGGGGATGGCGGTGTCGGGGGGAGAGGTCTACCACCGTTGTCGATGACCACAGGATCTGGGTCGGGTTGGGGCACAGGGGCCGTGCCGAGGGGGCACAGGAACGTGTCCGCGTCGATATGCACGGGGAACGCGGGCGATTCCGCGACCGATTGTTGGGTGGCCCATTGTCCCCTCGGCAGTTCGGGGTCCTGGTACTCCCATATCCCGTTGCGCACGCCGTCTATGATGAGTTCCCGCACCCGGCCGAGGTCCACCACTATGCGCATGCCGGGCTGGCGGGCGAACGCGCGCACCAGCTCGACAGTCGACAGCGGGCCGGCGAGCTGGGCGCCGAGCTGGCTGGCCACTTGCGCCGGGTCTAATCTGACATCGAAGATTTTGTTTTGTTGTCTGAGATACTCGAAAATAGCTTCGGCTTGGTTCTTCTCGGCGTTGCTGGTGTGCACGGTGTCCAGCACGTACGCCCGCAGCCCTCCCGACTGTGGCACATACAGCACATTGAAGTGGTTGCAGACCGCGACCAGTGCACCCAGTCTGGCTTCCTTGGTCTTGTCTGCTAATTCTTGAATCTTTGAGCCGGGCAGGCTGCGTACTATTTCGGTGCTTTGGAGCTGGGCTAGCGCCCGCCAGCGGCGTACCGCCCGGACCATAGGCTCGTGGGTGCCAGCAGACGGTACCAGAAACACCAGCCGGTTCAGGTAGGCACGTAGCCCGCCAGTGGGTGTGCGCTCCCAGATATCGCGCACCAAGCTGGGTAGTTGGTCGGGGTTCGTGACCCCCCGGTCCTGGCCGAATTGGTCCCAGTGTAGCAACACCAGCCATACTTTATCGTCCTGGTCCGGCACCTTCTCGCCTTCCCAGACCCGCCGGACGGTAAGAGGGCCAGTGTCGCGGTACTGGCTTAACAGTAATTTGCCGGTTTCTCGGTACACGTCGGTGGTGGTTGTACGCTGTTCGGCGTCGTGGATGAGCATCTGCAGGTTAGGTTCGGTGGAGAACCGGAAACCTTGGGCGTCGTCCGAGAGGTACCATGCCTGGTTGGTCAGCTCGTCTAGTGCTTTGGAGACGACGTTGGGGTCGTCCTGCGGGGTGAGCACCGACCCGATAAGGGTGCCCGCAGGGACGCCCGGAGTGTCCTGGGTCAAGGACCACAGGTACAGGGCGGTAGCCAGCCGCCGGGCGTACGGCGCCGCCGCGCTCATCGCCAGGTCAATTTGGTCGGCGTGCCCGGGCTGACCGACGATGTCAGCCCCAATCACCGGGCCGAATGCCGCCCGGTCGATCCTGGACGTGAGCTCCTCCACGATATCGCGGTCAGCCAGGTCAATGTGGTGCAGGTGGATCATCGCGGCGTCAACGGGGTGTTCCCACAGGCGCCGGACCGTGCGCGCTAACAGCCGCAGCGCCCCGCGTGTCCTGTTGAAGTTAGGCATGGTGGACAGCCGTTTGTCTAGCACTGTGATCAGGTCAGGATGGAACGGCCAGGCACGCTCGGCGGTGCCCACCCAATCGGCCTGGGTGGTCTGCGGCAGGTCGACATCTAGCGCCCGGCGGGCGGCTTCGCTGTAGGCGGCCGCCGTCCCGGCAGCCACGGTCCGGTCGCACCGTTCGAACAGTCGTCGAGCCAGGATAGCCGGCAGGTCAGCCTCGTTGCTGGGCCGCAGCATATGGGCCTTGCGCACAATGAGCTGGTTGGCATCCTCGACCGCGCGCAACAGCCGCGTGGTCTGCTCACCGAACACATCCACGGTCTGGGTGTTAGTAAGCACCAGCACAGCCCGCTCTAAGCCGGACACCGCCTCCAACAAACTAGCCAGGAACGACAACGTCTGGACGGCCAGGTTGCCCGTGCCGACACCCACGCCCTCCGCCTTAGCCAGGTAGGGTGCCAGCTCGTCTACCAATATCAACGTCGGGTCGTCTCCCAGGACCCGGGAGAGGGCGGCCGACCCGGGGGCGGTCTTGGTTTCATCCTCCGCGGCCACAACTGCGTACGCAGCCCGGCCTCCCAGCTGCAGAGCCAGATACCCCCAGACCGTATGAGGGCACACCCCGTTTGTTACTGGGAAGGACGTCGCCCCGGCACTGGTACCCACAAACACCCCGATGCGTACAGCCTGGCCGAGCATCTGCGGGTCCACGAATTCAGCCGCCGTCCGGGCCGCCAACCCACCCCGAGCGGCATGGTACAAAGCAATCAAATTATGTGTCTTGCCCCCACCCAGGTTGGTCTCCAGCCGTATAATGGGCGGAGCGTCAGGATGCTGGCCACTGAGCCGGCCGAACACCTCCCTAAACATATCCCGCATCCCGACAGATGGATGAGTATTAGCGAAGAAATCCTGCGGGTCTTGGTACACCGTCGGAGCAGTACCCGCCACTACCTCGTCCAAACTAGCGGCAAAAATAGAATCGGTCAATGCTCCGCTGAGCACATCAAAACGAGGCTGCACCACCCGTCGCAGATCGGTTCGCGAGCCGGTAAAACCGTTAACGACCATTAGGGCATGCCTCCGGTTGTGTAGTCCTAAATATTTTGTCGGCTTACCCAACATCCCTTTGACGATAGAAGCAATGATTTGTATATGGGATGCGGTAATTTGCCGTCCTGACATACGACATTCTGTAGTTCTGCTGTAACTAGGCCCAGGCGGCCCAGCCAGACCGGTGCGGCTGCAGCCGTGACGCTACGCAATACGTCGGCTTGACAGAGTGGTCGGCCTGTCGTACCGTCGTTCTCGCGGCCGCGGCCCGTTCTGCCCCACCACGCCAAACCGACAATTCGACCATCCAACGATGCAACAGATCGCGCTTCGCAGATGTGTGATATTTAACGATAACTTCAGTTTCTTACAGTGCTATTACTGTAACCAGCTGTCTGCCAATCGTGGCGCCAAATGTCCTTGAGCTGTTACATCACGCTATTCACCAGACCAGTCTGAACAACGTGATGTAACAATCTGTGCGCATCAAATTTATTTGTCAGTACGGATTGGCAGCCTGCCCACTGGCAGGATCAACGTTATGCTGCCGTCGTCCTTGCATTCCATCCGGAACGAACATCGGGTGGGACGGACCGATGAGTGATTGTCTTCCCAATAACCGTCTGCCTCGACCGTAACATCGTAAGTTTGCGCTCGATTGGGATTACGTTCCTGCTCTTCTGCAAGGTATTCGCTGGCGTAGCTGAAGAATACTGACGACTGATGAAGGAGGTTTCGATAGGCAAGATCGAAATAGACATAACGTTTCGGATCGGGCGGGCATCTCTCGCCCAGGATTGCAGACACTTGATAAGGGTGGTCATGCATGATGGTTAAATAGTGGGTATACCCTGGGCCGGGATCTCTTCTAATAAGTCTCAACCTGACGCCTTGCACGCCAATCGGGCCGGTGTTACTCACTCGAAGCCGCAACGCAAAATCTTTCTCGGATTGTGCTCGCCGGTCTTGTATACACAGGGAGTCGCCGCTCTGGTCGAATGTGATATCGAGCGGAGAATCTCTGCGACGGTTTTCTGCCTTGGTAACCCCCGGGAGCGGTAAATAATTTTGGTGAGCTAAAGCGGCCGTGAGAATATACACTCCTATAAATACCAGAATGCACAACACTATAAGGAAAACATTCGTTAGCAAGGACATGCCGACGGGGACCAATTGGTGTTGCCGGTTGACAGTCACACCGTTACGGCCATCGATGCAGACACTGGCTGCTATAGCTGCAGACGTCAGCCATAATGCGCCACCAAAACCGGCCCAAATTGCTCTGCGTGGGTCTTCCCATAATCCAAATAGCCTATCTGCCTGCTTAGTTGTAGTACCAGGACCCCCTTTGGGCTTTCGGGTACATTTGGCAACCCCATGGAATAATAACCAAATAGTCGCCGCACCGATTGTCAACAACGAGACAGATACAACAATAAACCACTTATTAACCAATCCGGTGACCATATTGTTTGTGGCCTTCCGTTTCAGACTGTGGCCGGCCGGTCTGCCGATAGTACGTATCGCCATCACTGGCCGTGTCGGCGCTACCAACTGTGCTGCCGGACGTAAGCTTCCAGCGGCCCAACCCGCGTCCGGACCGGCTCTGGGCTACGGCTTGGTGTGGTGTTTGGGTTTGGTGTCAGGGTTGGGGACTGGGCGCAGGGTTGGTACCAAGCGGTAGCCGTCCCATACCGCGCCGGAGGCGACCAGACGGTAATCCGCGGGGTTAGCCGGGTCCGGCCCGCGGTACACCGTGGAATTCGTGGCGGCGACGCATTGGTGCGCGAAACATCATTAGGAACTGAGCGAGCATAGAGGCGCATTGGTAACAGCCCGCCCGCCGCCGGGCCCGTTCATGCGCCCAGCTGGCTTGCTGGTGCCTGTGTTGCTGTCCTGTTGGCAGCGGCACCTCGGACGATATGGTTTTCATCTTGAGCCAGAGCCCGGAGCAACTTCGTCGGGCACATAGGGTTGGTGGCCACCGCGTGGCGCACCTGCCATACCGGGTTCGTGCTCAGAGAGCGTAATGTTTCGGGGCTGGTGTCGCGGCTGGCAGCCACCGCACACAGCTGCTCGCTGTTGCGGACCTGCGGCTCGGGTGAGCAGCCCCGCTGCAAAAGCTGCCGCAGCGCCCGGCTGACCGTCCGCCAGCCCCGGTCCTCACCGTAATACGGCTCGCCACACCGGCTGCACGCCAATTCGTCAAGCTCGAGCTCCCACTGGCCAGATCCGCCGCTGGCCTTCAGCGGCAGCCCCGCCCACCGGCACCACCCTACTACCTGGTCAAGATCCCACACCCGGAGGTCGCCGAGCTGCTGCACCGGCGCGGGGAACTGATAGCCGTTCACCAGCCGTCCCACCCGTTTCAGCTTGAGCTGCAACATCTCCCCGATCTCATAGGCACCGACCAGCCCGCCGGTGTACGCCGTCAGGCACAGGCCCTTGGCACTGCCCCACTCCAGCACCTGCCGGATATCCCACAGCCGGCCGACAGACAGCCGCACCACCGGCCTGGGGAAATCAGTATGGTACCCTACCATCTGCGGGTTTATGCCAAGCAGCCTGGCCACCTCGCTTGACCCTACCAGCACCACCCGGTCCCAGATGCTACCGGCGCCCGCGGGAGGGCCAGGGACGGTGTTTGCACGCCCAGGTACCGCCGTGCTGCCTACCATGACAACCTCCAATATTGAATTATCCTATGTTTAGTGTAGTTCAGTGGTACATACTGGTATAATACATGCCAGGCCTGGTCAGCGGCGAGTACCGATAGGCTGTGGGTGTGCGGGGTTGCTTCGGGCGTATGGGTGTCCCGTGGCACAGCCAGCTTTACAGGTTGGTGCCGTGGGCGAGCTGGTACATCGCCAGGGCCGCCCGGGGGAGGCTAGGGTTGTCAGCTGCCACTGTCGCGGTCTCCGGGTCCGCCAGTAACATCTCCAGGATATCAGGTGGGGTGCTACGGTTCCCGGCTACCCCGCGACGCACCTCCGAGACGGGATTGGCAGCCAGCCGAGCCAGGATATCAGGTGGGGTGTTACGGTTCCCGGCCAGAAAGCTCAGCGGCACCCAGGAAGTTTCCTCGGCTAATTTCCTCAGGACGGCCGGCGGGGTGCTGTTACTCATGGCTATCCTGCGGCGTACAGACTGGTTCGGGTCCTGAGCTAATCTGTCCAGGATGTTAGGCGGGCTGCTGCGGTTCCCCGCGACCTGCTCCCGTACCAGATGCTCAGGGTCGTGAGCGAGCTGCGCTAGAGCGGCAGGCAGGCTGCTGCTGTTCCCGGCTACTTCGTACCGCATCCACCAGTCAGGATGACAGGCCAGGCAGGCGAGGACGGCCGGCGGGGTGGAGCTCAGTTCGGCCGCGGCCCGCTGCGATCGGATGGAGGGATGGTGGGCATGAGCGAACCGGGGCGGCCTCACCTGCACCCGGCATTTAGTCCCCCAGATCTCGCCGCACCGTTGGGTACCGCCCGTTGTCTGATCTAGTAGGCCCACCGCGGGCTGAACAGTGCCGGGCGTAGCCGGCCGGACATGGTACTGGTTAGACCCTGTGCGTCTCAGTGCCACAGACCCTGTATGCCAGGTATGCGGGGTCTACGGCCGGTCTTAAAGGTGTGCAAAATCGGGATCGCGACGGACGATATGGCTGTCACAGTCCGGACGGCTGGCAGTGCAGACGCGTGGCAGCTATAAAATAACATCGCCTGCCAGACGGACAGCGGTTTACAGCTCCCAGCGTATGACTGTCTCGCCTTGATGCTGAGTGACAGCCTGGGCCGCGGGCCCATAACGTCATTCGGGTTGTCATGATGTCGGATTGGCAGAACAACCTAGTTGGTGGCCCAACCGGCCGGCAGCCGCCGAACGACGTCACGCCAGATTAACAGATCGAACAAGTCGGCAGACCGCAGAACAAACAGCAACCACAATTCATCCCTAACTATTCATGGGCTGCGTGGTTGCAGATCCTCCGGACTTCGCATTGCTGGCAGCGGGTCGCTTCCGGCTTAGGTAAGAATTCCCGTTCGCGTATTTGTTGGGCGGCTGCGGTGGCTGTTGCTTGGGCTGCTACAATTTGGGCGTGGTCCGTTGAGACGGTGTGGCGTATGTCTCGTTTGAGATCGTGTACGTAGGCTGCCCGCATGTCGAGACCCTCTCGCATCCCGGCCGCCGTGTATATCTGCAGCTGCAAGTCGTAGTCCCAGATATCGGGGTCGACTGAAGTTTTGTAATCCACGACGGCCAGGGCACCGGGGGTATTCTCTTCGCCGTCCATGATGACGTCGGCCTGTCCGGTGATGGTAACTCCGGCTAGATGTAGCTCGAACGGCCTTTCGGTCTGCCAGGTCCGGTGTAAATCTTGTTGATGCTGCTCGACATACTCCAAGACTATTCTGCGGGCTGCCTTCTTGAGCTGGCGATGTTCAGTTTTGCTAGCTGTCGGTAGATAGAAATATTTGTCGACGAGACTTTGGATGCGGATGTCAGACGGCGGGCTGCCTTCTCTCTTGGTGATCTCCGCGATGGCCCGCATGATGGTGTGTACTGCTCTGCCGTAGCCGAGCTCGGTGGCCAGACGGATCTGGAAACCCAATCTGGTGCGTAGGCGGTATGCCCAGCCACATTGGATGAATTGGCTCAGATCGCTAAAGCTGAGCGCTATGGGTGTCTCGTCGTCGTCTGTTCTGCTGTCTATGGTCGGGATTCTTATTTTGGATGGGCTGCAGCCCAGGCCGAGCCGGTCTAGGTCTAGCACGTAGGCGCTGATCCCAACGTCATGGTTGCCGCGGTCATAATTGTGGTACGATACCGACAGCCAGTCTCGAGCACGGGTCATTGCTACGTACAGGAGGCGCCGGCCATCGGTGTCGCTCCCCTCGTATCTGGCCTTGACCGCTTGGGCTAAGATGTTGTCCGGTATGAGCCATGCGGGTTTGTTCTGGCCAGCCGTCTCGGAGAATGGCGAGAAACGTTTGTTAGTTACCGACGCTACGAACACAGCGGGCCACTCAAGCCCTTTGGCGCTGTGGATGGTTATAAGGTTCACGGCGTCTAGGTCGTAATCGGGTTCGCCGTCGAACCCCTCATAAGCTCCCTGGGCATAATTGATTATATACAGTCCGAGGCTGCGGTAGTACCATTGCCCGCGGTCTCGGCCGCCCAGCTGCTCTCCCGGCATGTTAGGGTCTGGTTTGGAGCGCTGCTGCACCGATTCGTAATCAGCTAATAGCGCCGAGAATTTTGCCAGGACACCCAGTTTGCTGACAGGGAGCGTCTGCAGTGTCTGTCCGCCGAATTCTCGTATAAATTCGTAGTACCTGGTCACTAGGTCAGATGGCCGTTCCTCCTGGCCGACCATCCCTTTCCAGTCCCGCAGGTGCTGTCTGAGCCGGGCGCCGGCTGTCTGGTCCAGGTTGAACCCCCGCTGCAGCCCGTCGAGCAGACTGTCTTCGGTTATAGGTTGCGATGGGCCATATGTTTGTCGCCAGTCGAGGTCAGTTAGCCAGCAGATTGTCTGGCCGAGAGCTACACCCTCGGGCTGCTCGAACAGGTGGGTGTACCCGGCTAACTGTACCGGCACCCCGGCGGCCATAAGCCGTTCCGCTAAAGTCGGTAAAGCCGCTTTGCCTCGTACTAATATAGCAATATCCCGGTACCGAGCGCCGCTCTGGCGCAGATCTCCTATCAACGTCGCGATCTGTTCGGCTTCTTTGGCTTCAGTTGGTGCGCCCCATAGGACAGCTTCGGGGGCGGTACCACTTGACGGCCTATGGTACCCCATGGTTTTAGGTATACGGACCGGGATGGTAGCCGCTATCTGGTTGGCCACGTCAACCAGCGGGCCCCGGCTCCGGCGGTTCACAGTGATGTTAAACGTGGCTGACGGTTGGTAGCGGTCAGTAAAACTGATGATGTTGTTGACGTCTGTGCCGCGCCATTGGTATATAGCCTGCTGGTCGTCACCGACCACGCACAGATGGGTGTTCGCGCCAGTCAGCAGACTGATCAGCCGTTCCTGGGCCGGGTTGATATCTTGGTACTCATCAACAATAAGGTGGCGAAGGTCTAACCGTCTTTCCATCTCGGCTTTGTTACCGGTCAGGAACTGGACTGCTTTGACGATCTGCTGGCCGTATGGGAGCCACCTGTGGGACTCTAATTCTTGATAGTATTGCCTGAGTGCGGCACCGAAGGCTCCTGGTATCACGGATGGGTCTAGTAGTTCGTTCTCTACTACGTCCACGTTGAACCGGAACGCTTTGATGCCAGCGTACACCCGGTCTTTGCCCCGAGGGTCGAACTGTTTGAGCTGGAGGGTGTCCGCCAGCTGAGCTAAGAACACAGCGAGCTGGGCGTCATCCATGGTGTCGTATGTCGAGTACGCCGGGGCGTGGCGCCGGAGCATTTGCAGGCAGTAAGAGTGGATGGTCCCTATCTGTAACCCGTTGAGTTGCCCTAACGCCCCAGGGCCGAGCACCGCTTCGAGCCGCCGTGCCACTCTGTCCTTGAGCTCTGCGGCTGCTTTCTTGCCGAAGGTGAAAGCCACTATAGACCGGGGAGGGACGTTCTCGGCTAGCAGACGGACAATGCGCTGAGCGACCACTTCGGTTTTGCCCGAGCCGGCGCCAGCGATAATCTGAACGTGTGTACCTCGGTGCTTGACAGCAGCCAGCGCCTGGCCAGTAAGCTCCGGGAATGTCGAAGTAACGTCCGTTAGAGACATGATTGCCTAACGGACGGCGACAGCTGAGGCAAAGGGTCGGCGCTACCTTCAATGATCTCATCAGCGTCGTCCACAATTTTGTAATCAACACGGAGCGATTCCCAATGCTTAGCCCCGAACGGCACTTTGGCGGCCTGGTCCCCAGGCAGTTTCTCCAGGTCTGTGCTCCCCTTGGATTCGCGTACCAGGAAGATAGACGGCCGCCCCTCCTGGTCGCGCACAGCGATAGCCCAATCAGGGTTGTACCCACCTGCTGGCGTGTCAATTTTGAACCACCGTGGCAACTTCAGAAAAGCTTCCACCCCATCTAATATCTCTAGTTTCTGGGCAATATCCCGTTCAAGCAACGAATCATACTGCACCAGCTCATACACGCAACGATCAGGAGTTTCTACTATCCGGTCACCGCGTGGCCCAGTGCCGCCAGCATAATAAGCCCACGGTTTGGTACACAGGTCTTCTATGGGCCAGGACCGGCCAGAAGGTTCATAATGGGTAGCGGATTCGGCTAGCACTTTGCGGTGCGCCTTCTCAATAGCGGCCTGTGCCTGCCCAGCAAATTGCTGCGGATTAATCGAAATGTCTTGCAGCCGGTCGGAACGTAGGATGACCGCGGCTATTGTCGCTCGCGACATCCAAGGTAACCTTTCTGCTATCTGCGCCACAATGTCGGGGATCGGATAACGCTGTGGATGGTCCACTGCGAAGTGCCGTTCTGCCTGCGGCTGGACATCGGTAAGAAGGCCGACACCGACATCGGTTAGCATAGATTTCTGCGCTATCAGCCGCGCCCCGTCTAACTGCCATTCCGCCCGGAGTTTTAGTGCGGCCTCCTGTACCAACCTGTCCGAGTCGAAATCAACCACTAATCTAGTTTGCCGGGCTATGCTCTCCCACAGTTTTTGCGCAGCCTCGCTGTCTAAAATCTGCTGGTTAATCGGTATCTCCCGGCGTTCCCTGGCATTATGTACAGGTGCACGGTCTTCGCGCTCCTCCCAGCCCTCCTCTATAGCTTCTTGCTGCAACGAGCGCGCGAAGTCAAAGAACGTCTCATTGGCAACTACTACCAGCCGGTTGATGTCGCTACGTGGGCACCGCCGACCGTCGGCCATCACTGGCAGGCGCAAGCCGCGGCCGATCTTCTGCCGTTTACTGACCTCCGAGTACTGATCGCTCAGAGTGCAGATCTGGAACACATTCGGATTGTCCCAACCCTCGGCCAGCGCGCTGTGGGAGAACACAAACCGCAGCGGTTCGTCGGTAGACAGCAACCGCTGTTTGTCCCTCATAATCAAGTCGTAGATATCCTTGTCGGCTTTGGTCCGGCCGGTGGTGTCCTTCGCACCGGTGGTGTCTTTCGCACCGGTCTTGTCTTTGTCTTTATCCCCGGAGAAATACCCACCATGCGCTTCGGCAGCTGGTGGCAGCTCGAGCGAAGCGTACTCGGGGAGTGCCTTTAGCCTGGAATATTCTTGTTCGAACCAGCGACGGAATTTGCCGCTGTCCGGCCGTGCCGGGTCGTCAGGTCCCCGGTAGTGCAACACCCGGTCTATAAACAACAGGGACAAGACTTTCATCGGAAAGCAATGGCCAGCTTGTACCGCCCTGCGGATCTCCAGTTCCTTGTCTAGGTGTTCCCTCAGAGCGGTACAGATCATGGCTCGTAGTATCGCGTCCCGGTCTGGCTCGATCCGCTCGCCGACCATCAGACGGCGACCGTTCTCGAATTGCACCCAACCATCGGCGTGTATCTCTTCTATTACCCAACCTTCGTACACCGCCCGGCCTGTTAGTCGCCGCAGGTCGTCGCCAGCGTGGGTTTTTACAGTCTTACGCTTGATTTTTCCCCTGAGTTGTACATCTAATTCTAGCGGGGCAATGGGGGCGACCAGGGAGGTCTCTATTTGATGGACGCTGATATAGGGGGCGTTCAGCCCGGTATTCTCTAATACAGACCAGGCATCTATCTGCTTGACCAGACCTAGCTCGAAGGCCGCCGCTGGTGACAATCTATATACTTGGTTGTACGGGTTGCGGTGGGTTGCACTGTAGCGTAGTCGCAGCAGCGAATTGAGCTGACGGATAGCCTGGGCGTTAGCGCCGTCGCTCTTGGTGGTGTCACCTTCTATGCTCTGCGGCTCGTCCATGATGACAATGGGTCGGCATGCTCGGACCATGTCGATGGGCTTGACACCCATCGTGCGGTCCGACGCCAGGTTTATCAGATTCGTTTCCTTATTGAACGCGTCGATATTTATGACTAAGATCTGTAGGCCCGTGCTGCAGGCCCAATCTCGCAGGCGGGCCGGGCTGTCGCTGTCATAAAGTGTGGCCCGGTAACTAATCCCGCTATAGATCTGTTTGAAATGGTCGGCCAGCAACTGCAAGTTGGCTATCAAACCTTCCCGGATAGCGATATTGGGCGCTATCATGATGTATTTGCTCCAGCCGTACTGGCGGTACAGCTCGATTGCGGTGGCCACTTCGCAATACGTTTTGCCCGTGCCTGTCTCCATTTCGATGGTGAAATCCATCGAGCCGAGCCATTCTCGCCGCAATCTGGCTGGTATTTGGCTGTGGGCCTGCACTCCCGCGAGATTTTCAGTTATCTGCTGGTCGCTGAGTGTGAGGATGTTCGGGTTAGTGACTACTACCCCGGTCTCGCCGAATAAGTCGTGTCCAGCGGTCGTCAGACGTAGTTGTAGACTGGCGTTAGCGATGTTCGGCTGACCTATAAACAACCCCACTACGGCGTCGATGGCAGCCCGTTGGTGCGGCTGGTCGGGATCGAACTGGATCTGTACCGGGTTGACGACCACTGTCTAAACTGTCCTGAAGATAATACCGCGGTCCTTGAACACTTTGTAGACATTGCTTTTCAAAGCGTCCTTGCCAGCGAATTGGTCCTCTAACATCACCACTTCGGTCGGTACCGGCTGCATGCTAGCTATCTCTTCGGCCGCCGCTGGGGTGACGTCTCGAGCCAGACATGTCACCAGACGCCGGTCACCGTCTTGTGCTAAAATACACCGGCGGCCAGCTGTCCTACTCTCAACCCAATTTACGGTCGGGTTAATGCCTTCTCGCAATAATATTTCAGTAATCATACTATCATCTGCTGAATTGGCAGTTTGTGTTCGATAATCCTTCATGGCGTCCAGCAGAGTCAATCCAGCGTTTTCGTCCGGCGGTATCGGCTGCCACCGTTTGAAGTTGCTCTGGTCGAGCCGGAATGTTTTAAATCCGAAACGTTCGGGGCGATCGCCAGCCAGCAACCCACGTCCTGTCTGCACAGCCTCAGAAGCTGCTTTCAGACGGACGTAGCAGATGTCAGTGATAGTTGCGTAGCCAGTCTGGGGACACGGCTCCGGGAGCTGCACCAACACAAAACGCCGGTCGCCGCCATCTTCAGCATTTTGTTGCATTACGGCATCACCAGTTGTACCAGTGCCAGCGAAAAAATCTAGAACAATGTCGCCTCCTTCCGGATTGGTGGCAATTTGTAATATGCGACGAATCAAACGAGTAGGTTTTGGTGTTTGAAAATGTTCGTCGGCCAAACTAGGAACCCTCTGCAGCAATTCTTTACGTGCCCGATGTGTGTGGCCAACGTCCTCATATTTCCAGATTGTTTTGGGCACCACACCCTGTTGGACTTCGGTTAGATAGGCTTTCCGCATTGGATATGCATTGCCGTCTTTACCGAAGTAGATACGGCCATCCGCTACCAAAGCCTCGAAGTTCTGACGGGAATACGCCCAATGACGGCCAGCAGGTGGCCCCGCGATAACCCGCCCACCGGGACATGTTATTGGGTAGCTGCCGGATACAGATTCGTCTTTGGCAGCGATATCGGCTGGCCGCCACACTCCTCTGGGGTCGTCGTCCGGGTTCTTGAAAGCTGTCAGTTGTTCAGTAGTACGTGGCAATAAGACCGGTCGCCACATAGCGGCGTCACGAGCATAGACCAAAATATATTCATGTTCCACCGACAAGCCTTTAGAATCGTTTCTGGCACCCTCTGTTCGCTGCCACACTACTTGGGCAATGAAATTGTCTGAGTCAAAGATATCGTCCATCAGCATCCGCAGATGCGCTGCCTCGCGGTCGTTTATTGAAACAAATATCGCACCATCGTCCGCTAACAGGTGCCGTGCTATGGTAAGCCGTGGGTACATCATAGTAAGCCACTTAGAGTGATATCTCCCGTCTGTCTCTTGGTTAGAGGACAATCGGACACCGTCGCGGATCTGTCCGGAAAGTCGCAGGTACGAGTCTATCCCCGATCGATAGTCATCATTATAGACAAAATCGCCATTAAGATTGTACGGGGGGTCTATGTAGATACATTTAACCCGTCCTCGCAGGCTGGTCGTCAAAATACGTAGGACTTCGAGATTGTCACCTTCGATGAATAAGTTAGATGCGCTGTCGAAATTTATACTGTTGTCGCGATTAGGTGCGAGCGTGCCTGTCATCGGTGTGTGTAGTCCAATTATCGCGTCGGTCTTACCTGGCCAATATAGTCCGAATCGTTCTGTCGTGATGTCCAGCCCAGTCGCGCCGACGAGATGTGCAAGTCGTCGTAAGTCTAATTCGTTGTCGGCAAACGCCTCGGGCAGTACGGTTCGCAGCATCTCCAACCGGTCTTGCATCACACTGGTTGGATTGTCGATAGCAGTGATGTAATTTTGCAAGTCGTCCGGCAACGCCTCACCCTGGACCGGGCCGTCAGGCATAACATATCCAAATCATGGTCATATCCATCATGTCGGCGAGCAATTGGTTAGCTGGAACCATGCTTACAGTATAATATGTGCGGCAGACAATAAGCACTGTGCTGGCAGTGCGATGAGATCTTCCCGGCACCCGCTGCCCGCGGGTTGCCACCAGACTAGCCAACCAATGGTCGTTATGCGTCCTGCTGCCGGCCAGGAGATGCCGGGGCGCGGGACAGGCGGGTACTGAGGAGGCACTGCACATGGTAGCACCGGCCGGCGTGAGCTACACTGATAATGTCCAATGAGTACCGCCAGTTTTGCGGATAAGATCAACGAGCTGATTTACGGGCAGGCCACCGAGAGCGTAACCCGGGAAGTCCACCAGATTGTGAAAGCCTCAGCCCGATATTTACGGCCGGCGGGCTGGCGCGGACGCTGGCCCGACAAAACTCTGACGTTCCTGATCATGTGCGACTTGTGGCAGCCAGACCGTCAGTCCCAACAGCAAATATGGCATTGGGTACAGACCGGCCCCACAGGCGGAGCGGGACGCGACTGGCGCCACAGATCCTCAGGATCCGCATATTTGGACGCTGCCCGCGAGGCTTACAGCCAGATCCTGGGCCCGCTTACCCAGGCTGTACGCCAAAGTCTGCTAGACGAAACATTGCAGCTGTACGGCGAAGTCGCAGAAGCCGCCGAATTACTAGCTGACATCGGGGTCATTGTTAAACATCCTGGCGGTACCTACAGTGCCAACCGGCAACACCCACGTGCCAAATTTAAGCCGGCTTACCGGCGTGCTTGAGGGCGGCGGCTGGCTCGCGCTAGGACTTCTTCCGCCTTGCGTAGATGGGCGGCAGCTTCGGCCATGCCAAGCCGTAACGGGCCGACGGAGCGGTCTTCCAGGATCTGGATCAGGCTGGATGAGTTGCGCAGAGAGCGGTAGGCTGCCGCTAGCTCCCCGCCCACCATGGCGAACTGGGAGTTGCGGGCTCGGCGTAACCGGTCTGCCGCTTCGTCCCGTTGGGCGGCAGCGGCGTCCGCGGCTCGCTGCCGGGCGGCCGCCCGCCGGCGGACGGCCACTTCGGGGTTAACCCAGCCCTGGATGGTGGTCAGCGGCACCCCGGTGCGCTGCGAGATCGCCTTGTACCCCAACCCTTGGGCGTGCAGCGAGAGGCATTGGTCCATCAGGCCGGGGGTCCGGCAGTTACGCCAGCTGCCGGATGCTACCGCCGGGAGCCCTTTGAGTTTTTTCAGAGCGCCGTTGACGCTGGCTGTCCCCTCCGGCAGCGCCTCCCTGTAAGACCATAGCCTTTGATAGGAATAGGCAGCCTGCGGGGTTATAGACAGGTTACGGGCAGCCCAGGCCCGCCAGTTCTCGCTGGGGACCAGCCGGCGGAGCTCGCACAGCGCTTCGCCCGCGGCCAACGCCCACGTTAGGGCGCCCTCCAGATGTCTGGTGCACGCTTGGTGCGCTTCGTTGGCGCGCACCGTGAGCTCTTGCACACCGGGCGCAACTTCAGCTCGGACCAGCGTTAAAGCCATGAAGGTCTCCTGGGTTACGGCCGGTGTGCCCGGCATGCCGTTGCGGGTTCTCCACGGGTATTTGTGTGCCAAACCGGCTGTTTGCCACCATGGTTGGCACTATGCCCATTATTACCCATATCGGCTTCACCAAGGTAATCCCTGGGTAACAGGGCGGCCCGGCCCGGAGGTGCGGCGGGCGGCGGCCGGCAACAGGGGTTACAGATAGGGCAGGTCTCCGGGCCTTATCTCCCCGGGGGTGCGTATGCTTGACGTCATAACGTCACTGGTTACGTCTGCCTTCCCGCTCCGAGATCCGGCTGCGGACGGGCAAGCAGCGAGCGCAACAGCGCTGTCATCTCCGGGTCGTCGTACAGGTCGAGGATAACATCGGCGGCGTCCTGGCTGTCTGGGTATTCCGGGTAGAGCCGGCGCCACAGATGTTCGTGCAATATGCGGATCATCGGTCTCATCAGCCGTACCTGCTGCCTGAGCTGCACTATGCTCATCCTGTCCAGATCGCCGTCGCACCCGGCTACGGGCGTGCCGATTACAGCCATCAGCTACCTCCTATACTTGTTTACCAGTGTACAGTGGGCCGCCCGGGGTCTGTCCTGCACTGGTGCCAGCCAGCCAGCAACCCCACCGCCTGTCGCTATATTATATGGGACGGGCGGGGTTTGTATTATAATGAAATTTGGAGGTATTGGTATGTGTGTACGGGTAGCGTCCTGCGGTCCCGGGCTGTCAGCCAGCCAGGTCTGGCATGAACGTCTTGCCAGCCTGCCGGTCTGTGCCGCAGGGCGGCAGGAAGGTCGGTAGAGTACCATGCGGACCCCGACGCCATTGTGGCCGGAATTCCCTGAAAGTGTTACCGCCCGGAACGAACCTGTCTGGAAACGCCGGGTTATACGTACCGTGGCTGGTACCGGCCTGCTCGCAAGCCTGATATATGTTATATGGCGGCCTATTGTCACTATGGCCCATGCCAACCCCTGGCTGGGGGCTTTGCTGTACGCCGTCGAGCTGCTCGGCCTGATGAATTTCTTTTTCTACGTCCACGACCTGTGGCAGCTAGACGACCAGCTGCCATGGCACCCGCCGGCACAGGATTACAAAGTCGCCGTGATCATCCCCACCTACAACGAGCCCAGGGAGGTGCTCCTGCCCACGGTGGCCGCCGCCGTAACCATACGGTACCCGCATGAGACCTGGGTGCTTGACGATGGGAGCCGGGAATGGGTGGCGGAGATGGCAGAGATGCTGGGCGCGCACTACCACACCCGGCCGGACCACAGCCACGCCAAAGCTGGCAACATCAACGCTGTGCTGCCGGTGCTGCAGAAGCACGGTATCGAACTCATCGCCGTGTTCGACGCCGACCATGTCCCCAAAAGCACCTTCCTGGACCATCTGATGGGCCATTTCGACGACCCTAAAGTAGCCCTAGTACAGACACCCCAAGATTTCTACAACCTGAACTCTTTCGAGCACGCCCGGCTCCGGCACGGCGGCCGTTACGGCGATCAGAACCTGTTCTACCGTATCCAGGAGACCGCTCGGAACGGTAACAACTCCGCGTTCTGGTGCGGCACCAGCGCCGTCATACGGCTCGGGGCGCTGATATCAGTCGGCGGGGTGGCAACAGACACCGTTACCGAAGACATGCACACGACCATAAAGATACACAAAGCGGGCTGGAAAACCATATATCACAACGAGGTGCTCGCTCGAGGACTCGCTGCCGCTAACTGGGAGCAGTTCTCAACCCAGCGTATGCGCTGGGCCCAGGGAGGGATGCAGATCCTGCGGAAAGAAAACCTCCTTACCGACAGGAGGCTAACTGTTGAGCAGCGGGTCAGCTATTTCGGCGGCATCATGTCATGGTTCCAAAGCTGGTACACACTGACGTTCCTGACAATCCCTATTATCACCGTGTTCACAGGCGCGCTGCCTATGTCAGCGTCCTTCGAGGTATTCTTCCCGATGTGGCTAGGTAACCAGGTCGTGCAGCAGCTAGCCCAGCGGACGTTAAGCCGCGGTGCCGCACCAACATGGCACGCCATAGTGTTCTCAATCCTGCGCATCCCGGCTGTCCTACCAGCCACCTTCACTTTGTTCAGCCGTAAACCTCTGGGGTTCAAAGTGACCCCGAAAGGGAAACTGGGGGACACCAGGGAGCGTGCCAGGACACCCAACATCCTCAGAGCGCTCATCATAGCGTCCGGCATGTCCCTAATATGGTTCGCGGTCACCGCGACAGGCCACAGCTTCCTGCATTACCATCATATCAGCGGCGTGTGCTGGGCCGCCGGGTGGACAACTTTCGACATGACAGCCATCGTCGCCGCTGCCCGCCGTATCCGGTCGGACGATTTCAGCTCAGACCGGCGGGGCTCGTTCCGGTTCGACCTGGGGGGCACAGTTGTCGTCAACGGCCAGGCGGTACCGCTGAAAGACATGTCGCTCGCCGGGGGCCGTGTGCTGCTGCCATCCGGGTCGGTCACCGTGGGCCAGTCGGTCACCCTCGAGGTGCCCGTTGTCGACCTGCCGATACCGCTGCAGTTCACCTCGGTGGTACGGTCGGTAAGAACAATAACCCCTGAGGACCACGTAGGAGGGCATTTCGCCCCGCCAGAGACATGTCAGCGGCAGCACCGGCGGTACCGGCGGCACCGTACGTTCACAGCGCCCGGCAGGCATTTCGGGACGCCAGCTCAAGGACGTCCCGCTATGGTACAGGTAGGTGTCGAGTTCATTGACAGCGACACCGTCGAAGTGGCCCTGCTGGCCATGAACCTTTTCCGCACCGGCGCTTCCATCCTGGTGCCGTACAGGAGCCGGGCCCATAGACCTTTGGACCTGTCCCGCCAGCCCGATATAATGGTGCAGGACCAGCCTGGTGGCAGCCGGACCTCAGGCAGGACCATAGAGGCGGAGCTGGACGCTCTGATGGGCCTCTACCGCTAACCGGTGGCGGCACGATCAGGACGTATTGCGGCTGGCGTTGGTGAGCGAGCTGCCATAACGCCAATGGGGCCCGTGGCAGGCTTGGGTTTTAGCTGCTATCAGCTGCGTATCAGGCTGCCTGGCCCAGCTGCAGGACGACCGCGGCCATCAGCTGGTCAATGTCGGCCCTCAAAATGTCGACAGCTAACGGCTCGCTGTCCCTATGTGTGATGACCAGACGAGCTGTGATGCCCAGACAGCACCTGTCATCGATATAAGTCTCAGTGATATAGGTGATAGGGATGTCGTAGGCGATGTGGCGTATACGGCCGGTCCAGGCAGCGAGCTCTATGACGATAAACCGGCGGTCGGTACAGACAGCGAGAGCGTAGGTACCACATATGAGATGGCCGTCCGGGGTGTAAACGGCGGTCCCCGGCAGCAGGCAGCGAGCTGCGTCTACAGCTATCTCCCCGGGGCTGAGAACAGAGGAGAGCCGCCCCAAAGTTACCTGCTGGCGGTCCATACCACCATGTCGGCACCAAGCCCGGCTCAAGCCCCGGTGCCGCCGGGCATATGCAATGAAGATGCCGCCGGCTGCCGCCGAGCAGACTGTACAGACTGGGAGACCGGGACGGCTTGCCCGCTGCTGTGCGCAACGTGACAGTGTTATTGGCGTAACGTACAGTCTGGCCATAGCAGACCCTGTGATTCAGCGCAGCGTTTACAGCGGCCCAGCTATAGCCAGCAGCCAGCTCATCCCGGACGGCCGTTATATCATGGTAGATATCGGCAGCCGGGGCTGGGCCAACGGCCTATTTAACCCGGTCCCTAGTATGGTCGCGGGCCCGGGTTACATCTTGCTGTGGCAGTTCGCTCAAAGTTGACTGGCAGGTTCCTTGCCTAGCCGGCCACGCACCATCCTCACCGCCATCCATACCGGTGGGGGCAGCGCCACAGAGTCTTGCATCCTCGTTCCCCGGTGCTCGTACAACAGCCACGCTGCCAGCCGTTCGACGTCTCTCACCGCCATGCTCGCCGTTACCGGCACCACCCCATGGTCCGTCTCCGTTGCAGCCGGGATCGTCATGGTGATATATACCCGGCTGGAGGTCAGGGAGAACATCTTTACGGCCCCGAACGACTTCAGCGACTGGCCCACTAGCTGGCGGTAATGCTCTGCCATCCGCCGGCTGAACCCTGGGTCGTTAGAGTCGTCTCTGGCCTGATGCCATTTCAGCCATTGAGCCAGCTCGTTCTGCATCTGGTACAACCCTTCTGCTGCCGGGTCTCCTAGCCCGCAGGTAAAGGTTATCTCCCAGGCTGTCCCTCTGCTGTACGGCAGGCCACCCGGCCCCGGCGGTCCCATGATATCATCTTACTGCAGTACCCTTACTGCAATATCCTGCCCGAGGTGGTGCGGGAGGGGGACTGCCAGATCGCTGGTACCGTTGTTCTTAGGCGGTGGAGGACGTCCCGTGGCACAGCCAGCTCTACAGGTCAGTGTCGTGAGTGAGCTGCCACATCGCTAATGTCGCTCTCGGAAGTTTAGGGTTGCCGGCCGCGGCCCGGGAGACTGTCGGTGAGATATCTTGCAGTAGAGCCTCCAGGATCGGCACGGGACAGGCGGGGTTCTGGGCCACTGTTTCCCGCACCGTTACCAACAAGACGCCGCTGAGCTGCTCAAGCAGTTTCGGCGAGCTGTCGCCGCTGGCTGCTAATCTACATAGATAGCTGCTGTCACCGTCGGATAACTTACCCCGCTGCCCGGTGAGATGCATAGTGTCTAGCGCTGCCTGCCGGACTGCCGGGTCGGTATCCTGGGTGAGCTGCGTAAGCGGCAGGCCCGGTATGTTAGAGTTCTGAGCTACCGCCAGCCTGACTAGCCTGCTAGGGTCCTGAACTAAGATCGCAAGGGTGTTAGGCAGGGTGTTGGTGTTCCCGGCAGCGGCGGCTCGCACAGTAGGGTCGGGGTCTGCGGCAAACCGGATTAGTATATCTGGTGGGGTTGAAGTGTTGCTGGCTACTAGCCAGCGTACCGTACGGTCAGCATCTTTAACGAGCCCCTTTAGAGCAGCGGGCGGTGTGGAGGTGTTGTTAGCAACAGCCTTGCAGATCTGCCAGTTCTCATCGGCGGTCAGCCGCTTAAGTGCCCGAAGCGAGCTGAGCTTGCTGGCAGCTGCCTTCAGGCGTAGGCCTGCGTAGGCGCTTCTGGCTAGTCTGGCTAGTATTTCAGGTGGTGTGTTCGGGTTCTCAGCGGCGTTAAGCCGTATAGGTACAGAGATGTCACCTGACGGTGTGTCCTTAATGAGCCAGGCAAGGGTGGCAGCCGAGGTGGACGTGTTGCCAGCGACATTGCTGCGCGCCGTATAGTCGTATTGCCGAGCGATCTGGTCAAGCACGTCGGGCGGTGTACTAGGATTCGATGCTACTATCCGGACGGTACTGGGGTGCACAGCGAGCTGCCGCAGCATCTCACCTGGGATATGAGGATTGCTGGCAGCCTCCTGGCAGATCGATGTTTCGCGGTCTTGGCTTAGCCGGACTAGCACCTGCGGCGGAGTGTTGGGATGGTTCGCCACAGTACGGCGGATCTCCCATACATTATCCCCGGCTAGACAGGCCAGTATTTCAGGTGGGGTGGCCGGGTTCAGGGTGGCAGCCGTTTTCCCCGCCAGGTCCGGATGTTTCCCGTGAGACCAACCCGGCGGGCCCACTAATGCCCGGCAGCAGCCGCCCCACACTTGGCCGCAGGGCTGCCGCTGGGCAGGTTTGGCGGCCTGCGGGAGCGGGTGCGCTACAAGCGGCCCGTCCCGAGGCCGGACGCGGTACTGATTGCTGCCCTGGGCAAGGACCACATACTATGATGTGCCACATCGGTACGCACGCACACCGGTATACAACCGGGAGGTGCCGCTGGCTATCAACAGCGGTTACCTGTTGCGCCACATACCTTGACCTGCAGCGGGAAGGTTGTAGCTACAGGTCCGGTACCAGCACCAGCCGGCCTGGGGATCCCGGCTCTCATCCGCTGCAACGCCAGGTTAGCGTCCTGCGGCGGCAGCTGTTGTACCGATCATCGGACCGCACCGATCCAAGCGTAACTGATCACATGGCGCAGATCGGATATCGATCTCACAACGAGGTAGTGTACGACGCTTCCCAGGGGACGCTGCCGATACCGAACGGGATGTGGCCGCCGGTCTCGCCGACCAAGATGAACAGCCCGCCTGGCTGCAGCAGCCGCGAACCTAACGCTAATGTTTGCCGGTCCCCACGAAACCCAGGGTCGCTCGCACCGGCTTGATGTCTGCGGCCTGGGTGTAAGCTGCGGCCGTCCTTAGGCCCAAAGCTCGTCCCAGCCTGGCCGGTTGATGTCCAGGGCTGCCACTTTGGCGTCAGCTAAGTAACGCAACCACTGTATCGCGAACTGCCCTAGCCCGCCTGCGCCTACCACCAGAGTGGCATCGCCGGATCCTAACTGTTCGGCTGCCCGGCTGGCAGCGCGGAACGAAGTGACACCGGCGTCTGCCAGCGGAGCCGGAGCAAGGCTTCGGCCTGCCTGGAACAGACAGGCATGAAAGACAACCCTATATCTCAGCACACCCACCCAGCAACCACCACACTTTATTGACTGTGGGTTTGGTGTGCTGAGGCGTGGGTGGTGTGTGTGGCATATTTTGAGAGGTGACCGGTGGCAAAGTAGCAGGCAGCAACCAATATCGCGCCCGAACTAGGTTATCAGCGCCGCCGGTGAATTTGGTAGGCCAAACTGAGCAGCGCACGGGGATATCTGATGTGTACAGCCGGAACGCCCAGGCCGCCGACGCGACCGCAGCCCCAGCGATACTACAACAACGAGCGCAAGACACAGAATGGTGGGTACGCCAGACGGTAGCCAGCAACACCAACTGCCCCTCAGAAACATTAGCGCAGCTAGCTCAAGACCCAGACGAGCTAGTGCGCCGCGCAGCCGCCAGTAACGTCCGGTGCCCGCCCGACATCCTCGTGCGGCTCCTGCAAGACCCGGCTGTACCGGTGCAAGACGCGGCCGCCGGGAACGCATCTTGTCCCCCGGCGGCGTTGGACCGGCTGCGGACCAAAAGTGCCAGGCGCGCCACAGTCTACAGCGCCATCGCGAACCCGAACTGCCCGCCCGGATTATTAGCCTGGGCCAGCCGGGTTTTAAGACCTGACAACGACCACCAGCGTACCATAGCGGCTCATCCGGCGTGCCCGCCAGCTACCCTGGAGACGCTTAGCAACAGCGAAGGCGGCGGCCCGCTGGCCGACATCCGTTCCAATGTGGCCAGCAACCTGTCATGTCCCCCATCGATCTTGGAGAGGCTCAGCCGGGATGAACGGCCTGGTGTACGCCAGGCGGTGGCCGGTAACCCTGCCAGCCCGGCTGGCGCGCTGGAGCAGCTATGCAAACACGGCGGGTCCAACATCTTGGGAACAGTTGCCAGCAACAAGTCCTGCCCTGTACCGCTGCTGGAGAGATTGCTGCGCCACAAAGACCCGTACGTAGCTAAAGCAGCCAGGGATAACCCATCCCTGCCCCGGCACCTGCGGGCGATGTACCAGCTCGCCCATGGCACAGACTAACTATCCTACTGCCCATGGTCCTGTCTGCCGCAGGCTGACAACCCCGATACGACCCTGCCAGACGTGACTAATTACGTATTGTGATTAGGTGGGTGTCGTACACCACCAGCTGGGTCCCGCCCATATGCCGCGGCCGGCGCTATGGACAGCGACAGCTAGCTGCAGACCGGTCAGGGCGGGCCGGCAGGTCTAGATTGTGCGCTCTCACTGCCTCGCTGGCCAGAAGCGGACTGTCTATAACCCCGATCAGAGAGCCGGCGTCGCTGGGCTGCGAGCCGAGCTGAGCGTAGACAGTACGCCTTACCTTACGGCCGGCCCGCCATTTGGAGGTCACCAGATCTGGTATGCTGCTCTCTGGGACGGTGGTGTTGCTATCTGTCCAATGGGTAGGGCGGGCTGGCAAGCCGACGGTCTGCGTGGGGTTTAACGATATCGCTGTAACGTCCGGTGAGCGCTGATACTATCAGGCTGACAGCTGTGCTGTCCCATAAGTTCCGCCGGTTAGCTCTGGCTATCGCCCATAATTGTTTTACGACGTCGGTGGGCAGCTCTTCCTGTTTAGCTAAATTCCACAAGATCTCCCAATCCCGCTCTCTCCATAAATGCTGCGCCGTGGCCAGCAACGTCCGGGCTACTTCAGGGTTGAGCGCAGGCTTTATGGCTAGAGCCAGACGGTACGCAATCGGTTCTGCTTGCATCAGCTCGGGATCGACGGGCGGGTTATCGTCGTTCAGCCGGGGTGCCAGGGTGCCGGTGCCATGGTCCAGGGCGTAGCTAGCCCGGCTGGCACACAGCTGGCAGGTCACTTCGGCTAGCGTGCCGTCCTGGACGGTGGGAGTGGGCGGGCTGGCGTTCTGGGTGAGAGAGTTGCCGCACCAGGCCCACCACCAGGTGTCCCCTTGGCGGTATTGCACTATGTGAGTATGTTTGGCGGCCCGGCCGGTGGATTTGAGCAGAACGCAGGGCTGCTGCGAATAGGAGTTAGCAGTAGGCATCTTATGTTTACGGTTTACGGTTTGGGAGGCCGCTCAAGAGAGTATATCCGGTCTCGTATGAGCAGCGGTTTGTGGGCTGGCCCTTTGATATAATCGGAGATCGGGATACGTTTGTGCGTACCTAGGCTGGGATACCATTGGTTGCGCCAGAAACCGTGCACTATCCAGCGGTACGACCAGTTTACTGCGGTGCCGGACGGCTCTGTCTGCCCTGCCGGCCGGTACTCTCGGCACAGCCTGATGATCTGGATGCCGTCTGGTATCTCGACGCCTTGCCGGGAGGCCCGGCGGGCGGTAGCTCGGTCCAGAGGTTGCCGGTCGATGGTGACCACTCGGCGTTGGAAGGTTAGGCGGAACAGGGACAGCAGCACCCGGCGTACCGCTGTTTTGTCGGGGTTTATCTCGGGCACCGAGTTGCTGTCTGACGGGTACGGGTTGTCCCAGGTTAAGCCCTGCCAAGGCAAGTCGCAAAACCATTGGTCTTCGGCTGTCCACGCCGGTACGATGGCGTTCATGCCCATCGTCTGAGCTCGGGCGAATTCTGGCAGGTCAGCGGTCTCCACGTAGGCCTGGATTTCGATCCCGGGCCGCATATATCCGTCTTGTAGCAGCAGCTCAGTTTGCTCCCATCTAAGGGCGTGCACCCGTACGTCTCGCAGCCCGTCTATAGTGAACATCTTGATAGTGAACGGATCCTCGAAATAGGAGAAACCGTTGGACCCGGGCAGGTCAGACAGGACGAGAGCGTCGTCAGGCGCGCTGCGGCTGGCTGCCTGTACCAGCAGTCCCATCTCGGCTGTGACATAATAAGTGGTCGCTGCTAGCAGAGCGCGACCCTCACCCCGGCTGAATTTTTGAGCGGTCTCCTCCTTGGGATTCTGGCCGTTGAGCTGATCTTTGTAGCCCAGCATGTCAACACAATATTGAGTCCCGCCGCTGCCGTGGAACCAAGCAGCCAGAGACAGCTGAGCGTTATAGGCGTCCAACGAAGGATGCATAACACATTATAACACACAAGCCGAGTTTGATAATATTATGGTACATATTCGTGCCCGGCGGGTGTCCTGGCTGCCATACTATACCAGCTTGACCTGTCTGGCACACCGTGCCAGATCTGAGGGGCAGAAAAGCTTCGCCAGCTGGTCGGGTGGGCCGTCTGGGAGGTTATTGTGCCTGGCCGATAATCACCATGTCTTCTGCTGGGTGCGCCTCCTCAGCGGGGAAATCAGCGGGGGACAGGTACGGGACTGTCGTTATCGGCAGGCCCATCTGGCGGGCCAGGGCGGCGAAAACGTTGGAAGCCGCCTGGTTGCCGGGGATAACGGTGGCTCGTACCACAGACGCTCCGGCTGCTGTCACCGCCGCCCATAGCAACGTCCGGCCTAGCCCTTGCCCTCGGGCCGCAGGCTCTACGTACAGCTGCCAGATAAACAGTTCGCCCGGCCTCTCCCGGGTGGGCACTGCTGTCACGAACCCGACTGGTCTGGCAGCCTGGTCCTGGGCGATAAGGCAGGTGGTGGGGAACAGCTCGGTCAGCACCACGTAGCAGTAGTAGGAGTTCCGGTCGAGCTGCCCAGATGTCTCCACGAACCGCCAGATCGTGGTAGCGTCACCGCGGGCCGCCTGGCGGATCTGGAACGGACTTGCGGCGCTATCATTGTTGCCATGCCGGCTGTCCATGCCTACCATTATGCCATGCCGGCCGTCCTCCCGGCCCTGGTTTATTTAGGGTGCCGGCTGGCCTGTGTTATCAGCGGGATGGTTTTGCCTACCGGCGGCCCGCCGGGTTTCTTGGGGGATGTCTTGGTTTTGTACTGGTTGCTGCCCCGGCTGGTCGTGCCGGGCTGGATGTTGACCGGCCCTGGTCCGGTGTGCTCGAGCAGTGTTTGTACCAGCCCTTTGTGCGGGATGGTGGTGGGGGTGCCTGGTTTGTAGTCCTCCACGGTGCTGGCGAAGATGTCCACTGAGCCGCGGCGTCCCTGGTCTTCTTGCGCCCATATGTCTTGTTGGGCTGCTTGCAGAGCTGCCTCTCGTAGCTCGCCGGACAGCTCCGCTCCGGAGGCCATGACTATGCAGGTTAGCACCTGGGTGACGGTGCTCCACTGCAGGTTGTGCTCCGGGGTGTCTCCGATGTCTCCGCGGTACCGGTGCAGCATGGCTTCTTGGCGGGCCGGGGTCATGGCTTCCCGGACTTGGTGGCGGGTGGGCCGGCTCCAGCTGTCCACCGGGTACAGCTCCGGTATCCCGAGCTGTTCTTCGATGTCGCCTACGATGTCCAGCGGCATGTCGCCGCCGAACGTGTCTGTTGCCCACCAGCCCATCTCCTTACCTCCAGCTCTGAGGCGTGCTGCCCGGTATGCCAACTGTCGGCAGGTTAAATGCCTTGGCTGGGTTTGCGGTTCCTGGCAGCCATCACTTCGTCGATCTGAGCTTCGATCTGGGCGGCTAGCTGGGCTCTCTCGGCCCGGATTGCCTCTGCCATTCCGACTGTCTGCTGGCGGTACCGTTCGACGCCGTCGGGCTCGCTGACTAGCCATCCTGGGCAGTGGATTCTGACGGTCCTCATTTTGCAAGAACCCCCGTCGTCCGCCCATTCTGGGTACTGCCCGGTGTAGGTTATCCTGCTGCCATCTTCGCCGGGCAGTCCATACCCGACGTTGATATGGTTGTACCCGGTGTTGATGTTCAGGTCGTCGTACAGACTGGTGCCTGGGGGGAACGGGTATTGGCCGTGAGCGAGGACCCGTTCGGCGTACTGCTGGGCTGTTTCCAGCGGATGGTCGTACGGCCCGTACGCATCTACCAGGGCCGCTATCCTCTCCTGGACTAGCTGGTGGACGGTCGGCGCCCACTGTGACAGCTGGGAGGCGATGTCGCGGTATGCTCCCTGGGCGCCCAGGGTGACCCGGGGCAGCAGTCCGCGGATACGCTCATAATCGGCTGGGGGTGGGTTGGTCATGTTGATCTGCTGGACCAAGCTGGGGGTCCCCGTGGCCGGCTGCTGGCTAACGGTCCTAGCTTTACCTCGCCGGGCGTACTGGTTGGTGCCGGCGCCGCCGGCTGGTCTGGTCACGTGCGGGATCTCGGTTATGCCCGCCGGCGGGTGGAGGCTGCTTTCCCGGCGTACGCTTCCACCCAGCGGCGGAGCTGGTCGGTGAGGCCGGGGTCCATGGTGTACGTGTTCACCATGAAGCTGGGCGTATAGGTTTCCTCATAGCCCCGGTACCATTCAAGATGGGTGCCGGGCGGTAACAGTTCGCGGGGGATGGCAATCTGGCGGCCGGCAGGATCATGCAGGCTGAACCCGACCACCTCGGTATCAGGGCCGGAGATTTTGGCGCCGCCGACAGCCCGCACCGTCCAGCCGTTGGGGAACTGTTTCTCGGCGTACGAGAAATCGTCGGTGCTGCCGGTGTCGCCCTCACCGAGACCCATCACGACAGGTTTGTACCCGTGGGGGCGCAGGGTGGACAGCCCGGGCCATTTCTGGGCTATGTAGGCGTCGGCACCTCGGGTTCGTAGGACGTCCGCCCCGGCTCGCAGCGCCTGTGCCAGGTTGTCGTAAATCCGTACCCGGCCGGCCTGCCCCGCCCTGGCATTGGATTTGGGGTTGTCTATCTGGGCTATCACCGCGGTGGCAGGTTCGTTGCCCCGCCGGACCAGCCCCTCAACTAAGATCTGCCCCTCGCCGTACCGGTCCACCAGAGCTGCTACGGGTGCCCACGACACCTTCCGTACCTGCCGTGTGACTTTGTGCTGTATCACGACCGCAGTGCCGAACGGGTCGTCCGGGTCTGTCAGGGTTTCGCTCCTGAACTGCAGGTCGGGATATTCGTGCCGCAGCACCTTCTGGGTCTGGGCGGGTGTTTTGGCTGGCGGCAGGTCACGTTGGCGCAACGTCTGCTGGAACTGGCGCAGCAGGGCGGGGGTGGGACGGCTGGGGATGGCGGCCGGCTGCTGCCGGGCTGCTCCTCGAGCTTTGTACTGGTTGGTGCCGGCACCACCGGTCTTGACAGGAGACATACCGTTACTGTGCCAATACCTTACCGCCGCGCCACACCCAGATCACGCCAAGCCGGTATGCCCTGGCTGATCAAGGTATGAACAGCTCAAAGCTGTAACCAGAGGCCGCCGGGCCAGCCAGGACGACATCCGGCAGCTGGTCGAGATGACCCCCGCGACCTATGTCGGGCTGGCCGCCGAGCTCACCAGGCAGGCGCCCCGCACCCCAGCACGGTAGCCCGGGTGCCATGCCCGCGGCAGCCTAACAACATTTATATCGAGCTGCCGTGGGTACCGTCCGACATAACAGCCAGGCATCTGTCTCGCTGTCGGTGTGCCTGTGCCGACAAGACAACGGGACGTTGCCGCCTGATTATTTTACTGGTCTGTTTGTGAGGAGAGCCGGATGTTGAACAGGGTGGTTGGCACCGGGCGGCACAGCGGGATCGCGGTACAGCGGCGGCGCCGGGCTGGCTGGGCGCATCCGGCTGTTGCTGTTGCTGGTATGTGCGCGCTGTTCAGCATGGGGCTGGCCGGGGTTACTGCCAGCCCTGCTCTGGCTGTCAACAACGCTGTCCTGTCGGACAGCGGCCAGGTGGCAACTCTGACGGCCACGGAGGATCTGACGGCGGGCACTCTGTTCTTCAACCAGGTCCTGCCTGTCCAGTTCGAGGGGATCCAGCTGGACGGCCTGGACCAGGGTTCTACCGCCAGCAACCTGGTGGACCTGACGGACGCCACCGGTTCGGGGGCGGGCTGGACGGTGTCGCTGGCTTCCACTCTGTTCACTAGCAGCACGGGGGGCGCTCTGCCGCCGGGGGCGTCTGAGATCACTGAGACTCCGGCGATGGGCTGTGACACCGGGTCTAGCTGTAATGTGGCTACTAATGCTTTGAACACCCCTATGATCGTGCCTGCGGCTGCTAGTGTCCCGCCGGCGGTCCCGGTTTACGAGGCTGTTGCGGGTTCGGGTGAGGGGGCGATGAGCGCTTCGTTGGATGAGGCGTTGTACGTGCCGGCGACCGCCCGGGCTGGTGATTACAGTTCTACGTGGGTGTACACTTTGGCTAGCGGTCCGCAGCCCAGCCCGCCTGCCGGGATCTCGCCGCCGGCCACTCCCACCGGGCTTGCCGCTCAGGCTGGTGATGGGTATGTCCAGCTGAGCTGGGCGCCTTCCGCCGACCAGTATATTGGTGATTATCTGGTGTACCAGGACGGCAGTTATGTGGGGAGGGCGCACGCCCCTCAGGCTAGCTATGCTGCCAGCGGGCTGGTTAATGGTACTGTTTATAATTTCAGTGTGGTGGCTGAGGATTTGTACGGCCAGACCTCGCTGCAATCGTCTGCGGTGTCAGCCACCCCCACCGCCCCCTCGGGCGCCAGCAGCATCCCAACCACCACAACCACCACAACCACCGTCCCGGGTGGCGGTTCGTTGAGTGCTCCTGCGGCGCCGTCTGGGGTCCAGGCTGTGGAGGCGGCGGGGCTGGTGACGGTGAGCTGGGCGTCGGCTGTGCCCAGTGCTAACGCCCCGGTGTCGGGTTACTATGTGTACCGTGCTGGTACGGCGGGTACTGATCTGGTGGCTACGCTGTCGGGTGTTACCACTGTGTCGTGGGCTGACCATGGTACCACGGTGGGGGATACTTATACTTATGAGGTGGCGTCGTTTAACGGTGTTGGCCAGTCTGCTGCTGTCCTGTCCTCGCCGGTGACTGTGGTGGGGGCTCCTGCTGGGCCGGCTCAGCTGACTGTTGTCCCTGGTGATCATCAGGTGATGGCGAGCTGGTCTGCTGTTGCGGGTGCTAGTTCTTACACTTTGTATGAGAGCGACCCGACGTCGGTGTATACCGGTCCTGGTACCAGTTACACGGTGTCCGGTTTGCAGGACGGGCTGTCTTATTCGTTCTATGTGACGGCCACGGGCCCGGGTGGTACGACTACTTCCTCTGTGGTTGCGGCTACTCCGTTGGCCCCGCCGGCTACTCCTGTTGGGCTTGTGGCTAGCCCGGGGGACAGCCAGGTGAGCCTTACTTGGACGGCGGACAGTCCTAGCGTCGCCGCTCCTGTGTCGGGCTACCAGCTGTACCGTTCTGA
>Ga0326727_10004609_pt1 | contig 41012 bp, 31 predicted proteins | sample MB2enrmetagenome_FD_207643 | JGI IMG/M metagenome (GOLD analysis project Ga0326727, IMG submission 207643) | Lab enriched peat soil microbial communities from McLean, Ithaca, NY, United States - MB29MY | ecosystem: Environmental > Terrestrial > Soil > Wetlands > Peat | place: USA: New York...
GCTGCACGACTTGTAGGCGGTCTCCAGCAGCTCCTGATCGTGCGTGATCTGGAACAGGTCCCATGCGGTCGCGGCGATGGGGACGACCATCTGAAGCTGGCCATAACCGCCGCTGGTGCCGACCTTGTCGGCGAGCTTGATGGAGGCGGGCAACTGGCCGTCTTCCTTCTGCTGGGCGAAGAAGGCCATGTGGTTGGCGCGCGCGGTCTCCAGCGGTGTGGGTTGGCCCGGTTGCGTCGCAACATAGTTCTGCAGCGTTCCGTAGACCAGGCCTTCCTGGGGCGCGCACTCCTGCCAGATGCCCGCGTAGGTGCTGCCCTCGACCAGCACCGGATGCTCGTAGCGCGGCATGGTGCGCACATTGCCGGCGAGCACGGCGAGCGCCGCGTCCCAGGTAGTCTGCCAGGCTGGGTCGGCCGAGGGAAACTTGGGCCGAGGCGCTGTATTCGGCGGGGCTGGCGTGGCGGCTGCGGGCGACGGCGCTGTAGCTGCTGGCTGAACTGCTGGCGCTGCGCTCTGTTGCGCCTCCGCGAGCATGCTGGTGAAGGGCATTGCTGCCGCGGTAAGCGAAGCCTGGCGAAGGAAATCCCTGCGCAACCAACTCTTTTCCATGCGCACCAGTGTAAGGCCTGTGGAGGCTAGCGTGGGGTCCGCCGCTCCGGCTCGTCGGTTGGCTGTTGCATGACGACGTCGAGCGCGGTCACAAACCCGAAGATGACGGTAAAGAAATCGATGGTCAACGCAGAGATGTAGGCAGCGGCGCTGTATCGGACGGCGACTAAAATGTAGCCAAGCATCGCCAGCGTGGCAGCGGAACCCAGCACCACGAAGACCGCGAAGATTGGGGGCGGCGGTCCATCGCCGACCGCCTTACGGCGACGGCGCGGATAGGTGACCTGAAGAGACAGCATCGGCAGTCCGAAGAGCAGAGCAGAGGCGCGCCAAATCCAATCTTCCTGAATGGCATAGAGCGCAAAAAGCGCAGGCAGAAGCGCTGCCGCCGTCAACACGAAGATGTAGGTCATGACGGTTTTTGCAAGGTACCGGTCGAGCAGTGACAGCTTCGCTCCCGCGGCCTGCCTGACGACAAACAAGAGCGCCGAGAATCCGGCGAACGTGATCATCAGGCCGGCCAATGTGTACAAAAGGGTTGCGCCTTTGACTTCCATGTCTTGCTCCCTTTCGTACTCCGCAGTCGACAATGGGCGGATGCGCCTACAAACGAGGTCGTGTTGTGGCTCCGATTTTAAGCTGTCGCTGTTTCGAGGCACAACCTCTTTGTTAGGGCATAGGCAATCACCCGGCAAGGGACGTTGTCACGGTGACGGAATAGACCGACGACGGAATAGACTATCAAGGTGAAGCTGGCGGATTCCGGAAACTTGGAAGCTGCTGACCTGGCTGGCGCCGCGCCCGAGCTGAATCCTGCGGTCTTCCGGCGGCGGCTGATGGCATGGTATCGCGCGCAGGCGCGGACGCTGCCGTGGCGCGGCTCAAGCGACCCATACCACATCTGGGTGTCGGAGATTATGCTGCAGCAGACGCGGGTGGCGGCGGTGATCGACCACTACAACGAGTTTGTGCGGCGCTTTCCGACGCTGGTGTCGCTGGCGCTGGCGGCGGAGCAGGATGTGCTGGCGGCGTGGTCGGGGCTGGGCTACTATCGCCGCGCGCGCATGCTGCACAAGGCGGCGCAGTTCATCGTGCTGGAGCGGGAGGGGCGGCTGCCGGCCAGCTCGGCCGAGCTGCGCACGCTGCCGGGGATTGGCGAGTATACCGCTGCGGCGATTGCCAGTATTGCCTTTGGCGAGGCGGTTGCCGTGGTGGATGGCAACGTGGAGCGGGTGATCCTGCGCCTGACCGGCCGCGCCGATGAGGCTACGGCGGCGGCAAAGGCCTTTGTCCGCGCGCAGGCCCAGGCGCTGGTGCCTCATGCGGCGCTGCTGTCGTCCAATCTGGACGCACAGTTTGTGTCGGGCCCGGTTACCCGGCCAGCTACGGGGACGCGCAGCGCGGGGGGGTGGGACGCCAGCGAGCGGATTGCCCTGGCGGCCAGCGCGGACCCTACCGCTCCTGCCGGAGGCGACCGGCTGCACCCCCCGGCCAGCAACGCCGCGGGAGACCATAACCAGGCCATGATGGAGCTGGGAGCGACAGTCTGCCTGCCGCGCGCGCCCCTGTGCCTGCAATGCCCCGTCTACGCGCTGTGCCGGACCCAGGGAGAGCATGTGACGCCGAAGCGGGCTCCGCAGCGCAGCCTGCCGGTGGCGTTCCTGCTGGACCTGCGCAAGCGCGGCACAGCCACCGAAGTGCTGCTGGAGCGGCGGCCGGCGGACGCGTCGCTGATGCCCTCGATGTATGAGCTGCCGGAGCTGCCGCAGGAGGCGGTGGAGGGGCGCGAGCCGGTGCTTCGCATCCGCCACTCGATCACCAATACCAACTACTACGTGCAGGTCTTCGCTCCGCACCGGCATGAGCCTGAAGGTTCGGCCAAGCGGGCGCGAGGTCAGGCGCATCCGTTGCGGCGGGCCATCCCCAAGGAATCGCGCGACCTGCAGTGGACGCGCATCTCGCGTCTGGCGGGCCTGCCGCTGACCGGGCTGGCGCGCAAGATCCTGCACCGGCTGAAGGTGATGGACAAGCCGAAGATCGGGTTGCTGGAGTAGGGCTTCCACGGACAAGGAAATGCCCGGATCGTCCGGCCCCAGCGGTTTCGGCCAGTCGCTGGATCCGGATTCACCGGGCACTTAGCCCCTGCTTGTTCCCGGCGGCATTAGGTCGTTAGCCAGTCTCCATTGCGCAGCAGGTCGTGCAGTGCGGGCCCGGAATTCTTCTCCTGGAGGGCGGCCTGCGCCGCGGACAACCGCGCCGTGAGCAGGCGGAAGGGCGAGCAGGAGACGTAGTTCAGGCCGATGCGATGGCAGAACTTGACCGACTCGGGATCGCCGCCATGTTCGCCGCAGATGCCGACTTTGAGATCGGGCCGGGTCTTGCGTCCTTTGGCGGTGGCCATTTCAACCAGCGCTCCCACCCCGCGCTGGTCCAGCGTAGCGAAGGGATCGTCCTTGAAGATGCTGTTCTTCACGTAGGCGGGGAGGAACTTGTTGATGTCGTCGCGGGAGATGCCGAAGGTAGTCTGGGTGAGATCGTTGGTGCCGAAGCTGAAGAACTCGGCCTCCTCGGCGATCTCGTCGGCGGTGAGGGCGGCGCGCGGCAGCTCAATCATGGTGCCCACCATGAAGTCCACCTTGCTCCCCTTCTCCTTGAAGACCTGTTCGGCGACCAGGCGGATGATGGTGGCCTGGTTGCGCATCTCCTCGATGGAGCCGATCAGCGGGACCATGATCTCCAGATGGGGATCGCCGCCCTTGCTCTTGACCGAGACGGCGGCCTCGAAGATGGCGCGCGCCTGCATTTCGGTGATCTCCGGGAAGGCAATGCCGAGGCGGCAGCCGCGCAGGCCGAGCATGGGGTTGGTCTCGTGCAGCTCCTGGACCCGCGCCAGCAGCGGGCGCAGCTCCTTCAGCTTGGGCGAGTTGGGTTTGGTGTCTTCCAGGTGGGCGATCTCCAGCATCAGTTCCTCGCGCTGAGGCAGGAACTCATGCAGCGGCGGATCCAGCAGGCGGATAGTGACCGGCAGCGGATCCATGGTCTTCAGCAGGCCGACGAAGTCCGCGCGCTGCATGGGCAGCAGCTTCTTCAGGGCTTCGCGGCGGTCCTTCTCGTTATTGGCCAGGATCATGGTGCGCATGTGCTCGATGCGGTCCTCGGCAAAGAACATGTGCTCGGTGCGGCACAGGCCGATGCCCTCGGCACCGAACAGGCGTGCCTGCTTGGCATCGCGCGGGATGTCGGCGTTGGCGCGGATCTTGAGCCTGCGGACGGGGTCGGCCCAGCTCATGAACTTGACCAGGTCGGAGTCGTCGGGCTGCACCGGAATGGTCTTGAGCCGGCCCAGGATGACGCGGCCGGTGGTGCCGTCCAGCGAGATCCAATCGCCCTGGCGCAGCGTGTGACCCTTGACGCGTAGCTCCTTGTGGGCCTCGTCGACCACGCAATCGCCGGCGCCGGCCACGCAGCACTTGCCCATGCCGCGGGTGACTACGGCGGCGTGCGAGGTCATGCCTCCGCGCGAGGTCAGAATGCCGGACGCGACTTCCATGCCGGCGATGTCTTCCGGCGTGGTCTCGCCGCGCACCAGGATCACGTCCTTGTAAGCGCCTTCGTTGTAGAACTTCACCGCATCCTCGGCGCTGAAGACGATCTGTCCGACTGCGGCGCCGGGTGATGCGGGCAGGCCGGTGGCGAGGACTTCGATAACTTCGTCCTTTTCCACCAGGCGCGGGACCAGGAAGTCGTAGAGCTGGTTGGGTTCGACCCGCATCACCGCCTCTTCCTGGGTGATCAGGCCTTCGCGGACCATGTCGATGGCGACACGCACGGCGGCCAGGCCGGTGCGCTTGCCGTTGCGCGTCTGCAGCATATAGAGCTTGCCATCCTGAATGGTGAACTCAAAGTCCTGCATATCGCGATAGTGTTTTTCCAGCTTCCAGGTTATGGTGCGGAGCTGCTGGTAGGCCTTGGGCATGGTGCGCTCCAGCTCGCTGATGGAGAGCGGCGTGCGGATGCCGGAGACCACATCTTCGCCCTGCGCGTTCATCAGATACTCGCCGAAGAAGGTGTGCTCGCCGGTGGCGGGGTTGCGAGTGAAGCCGACGCCGGTGCCGGAGCTCTCGCCCATGTTGCCGAAGACCATGCACTGCACGTTGACCGCGGTGCCCAGCCAGTCGTCGATGTGGTTGATGCGGCGATAAGTCTTGGCGCGGTCGCCGTTCCAGCTGCGGAACACGGCGTCGCGGGTCATCACCAGCTGCTCCAGCGGGTCCTGCGGGAAGTCCTTGCCGGTCTCCTTGCGGATGAGCTTCTTGTACTCGACGACAATCTCCTTCAGCGCGTTGGCGCTCAACTCGTAGTCGAAGGTCACCTTCTCGCGGTGCTTGACGCTGTCGAAGATGTGCTCAAACTTCTTCTTGCTGATATTCAGGACGACGCTGCCGAACATCTGGATGAGGCGGCGATAGGAGTCGTAGGCAAAACGCGCGTCGCTGCTGCGTTTGGCGAGGCCTTCCACCGAGAGGTCATTGAGGCCCAGGTTGAGGATGGTGTCCATCATGCCGGGCATGGAGAACTTGGCGCCGGAACGGACCGAGACCAGCAGCGGGTTTTCGGGTGCGCCCAGCTTCTGGCCCTGCAGCTCTTCCAGCCGATGCAGCGCGGCGAGCATCTCCACGTTGATCTCGGGGCTGAGCGTGCCCAGCATGTACTCGCGACATGCCTCGGTCTGGATGGTGAAGCCCGGAGGCACGGGCAGGCCGGCGTTGGTCATCTCGGCCAGGCCGGCGCCCTTGCCGCCCAGCACGTCCTTCATGCGTCCGTTGCCTTCGGCCTTGCCGCCGCCGAAGAAGTACACATACTTGGTTGGGGTGACGGTTGAACCTTCATTCTTCGCTTGTGCTTTTTGCGCCGCGCGCTGTGCCATGGAACCTCTCCTCCGTTGAATAAACTCTCTGTGGAGGCGTTCCTGATGGGAGGGTCCCTGTACGTGGGCTCAGCCATTGGAACCCAGGATGCGGGCAAGCGGCTGAGGGCGTGCGGGTCATCCATAACATCGGAATGCGCCTCGCGACAATTCCTACTCGCATTTACAATCGGCGTCGGATGCCTATGGTTGTCTGTGTTGCCCGTCACAACCTTTCCGTTCGGGTGCGGAGCATAATGGCAACGGGGTTGTACATCCCGGCCAATACGGCTGCTGGGTGTGCTGTGAATCTGCGGGACGGCAAAAGGCTGGTGAATGCGCCCCATTCGTGGCTAGAGAATCGCGCCTACTTGAGATCCAGAAACTGCTGCAGGTTGTCAGCCGCGCTGGCTACGGCGCGGGCCAGGCTCAGCTTGGCGACGTTGTGCGCGAAGACGCTGTTGATGGCATCGAGCTCAGCCGAGGCAAGAGACTCCTGCGCCTGGACTACTTCGACGTTGTCGGTAACGCCGGCTTCAAAGCGCTGCCGGGTCAGGTCCAGCGTCTCCCTGGTGACCTGCAAGTTGCGTTGCGCCAGCTTGACCTGGTTGGTTGCGGCGCGAAGATCGAGGAAGGCATTGCGCACCTCGCTCTCGACTTGGCCTTTCAAGTCTTCGAGTTCGGCCTGGCGCTGGGCCAGCGAAGCCTGCGCCTGCTTGATGTCGCCTTCGGTGCGCCCTCCCTGCCAGACGGGAATACTCAGCGTGGCCGCGGCGCTATATGTGGTGTGGGCCTGCGCGGGGTTGGTGCCGATGGTCCCATAGTTGCCATTGACCGAGAGCGAGGGCAGGCGCTCATCCCGGGCCGCGGCAAGCGCGTGTTCGGCGGCGCGGACCTGCGCCTCGGCGGCTTTGATATCGGCTCGGCTGGCGAAGGCCTGATGCAGGGCATCTTCGAGGGTAAGTTCGGGCGCGGCGGCAAACGGGACCTCATCGCTCAACTCATAGTTGTCGTTCGCGGGAAGGCCGGCCACGCGCGCCAGGGCGATCTTCTCCTTGCCCAGCTCAGCCTCCAACGATTCGACCCGCTGCTCCTGGGTCAACTGCTCCACTTCGCTGCGATCGACATCGATCTGCGCGGCGACGCCTACGCTGCGTTCCTGCTGGGTCTGCTTGAAGAGCGCCGTTGCCGTATCCAACTGGGCGTGCGCGGAGGCCACGCGTTGCCGGGTGGCGATCACCTGCAAATAAGCGCCGCAGACAGCGAGGACGACCGCATCGCGCGCATCCCGCGCAGAGAACTGCGCTGCGTGCACGGCGTCTTTGGAGGAGTGGTAGTTGTTCCACGCGGTGGGGTCGTAGATGGACTGCGAGACGCTGCCGCGCAGGTCGATATTGTTATACGGCCCGATGATGGTTGGGAAGCTGAAGCCGGGGATGGGGATGTGGATGCGAAACCCTTCGGCGGCGAGATTCGTCTGCTGCAGATTTTCGGCAAGGTAGCCGCTGGCGTTGGGAAGCAGCGCGCTGCGAGCGACCTGGGATTGGCCCTGGGCCTGACGAACGGCGAGGTTCTGGCCGACCGCGCCCAGGTTGTAGCTGAGGCCGCGTTGGATGGCGTCGCGCAGCGAGAGCGTGCCGGAAAACGGCAGCTTGGCGGTGCTCGAAGCGCTGCCGGTGTAGGGGCCCTGCACCTGCACCGAAGGATTGATGGTGGTGACGCTGTTGGTGGTCCCGGCGATCGGGGCCTCCACCGCGGTCACCGATCCGCCCTGCCCGGAGCGTCCAGAGAGCGGCAGCGGGTTGGCTTGCGCGTGCTGCGGCTGGCTGCTCTGCGCCGGGCCCTGCGCGAGCGCCAGGCCCCCGAGGCGGGCCAACATTGCAGCGCAAACGAACGCGATGGTTACAGCTTTCTTCGTCTTCGAGCCCCTCATGTCGGACATCCTTTATGCCTAACTAAGTTGTTTGCGGAATCGCCAGATGCTGAGCGAGACCAGGACCAACGTGAACAAAAATAACCCCAGGAAGTTTGGCCAGACGTCCATGAATCCGCCTCCTTTGAGCATGGTCCCGCGGATGATGGCGGCGAAGTGGTGGACCGGGTTGAACACGGTGAGCGGCTGCAGCCACTTGGGCATGGCCTCGACCGGATTGAGCGCGCCCGACAACGACGAGAGCGGTGGATTGACGAAGAAGCTGGTCAGTTGCGCCTGCTGTGCCGACTTGCTGAAGGTAGCGATGACGGTGCCGATGCTGATGCCGGAGAGAATGCACAGGCAGCCGGCGCCGAGCAGAAGTGGCAGGCTGCCGTGGAATGGCACCGAGAATACGAATTTGATGACCGTGATGGCGGCGATCATCATCAGGGAGAGCAGCAGGAAGAGCGGAGCGATCTTGGCAATGATGATCTCGGTGGTGCTGGCTGGGCACATCAGCAGCTGTTCGATGGTGCCGGCTTCGCGTTCGCGCACCATGGCGGCGGAAGAGACGATGGAGCTGTTGAGGATCAGCAGCAGGCCAAGCACGCCGGTAACGATGAACCACGAATCGACCAGACCGGGGTTGAAGATGAAATCGGGCTGCAGCTCCACCTGGCCGGTGCGCGCAAGCTGCGATGGGTCAGCCGGCGATGCGTGGACGCGGACGCCCTCGCTCATCAGGCCGGCGTTATAGCTTTGGATCACGCCCTCGGCATAGGCGCGGCTGATGGTGGCGGTGTTCGCATTGGTGGCGTTCAGCAGAAACTGCACGGTGGTGCTGCGGTCTCTCGCCAGGTCGCGCGCGTAGTCGTAGGGCACCACCACGCCAGCGTCGGCCTTGCCCTGGCTCACGGCGTCGCCCAGCTCATTGACCGAGGAGTAGTAGCCCGCCAGGGTGAAGCTCTTGCTCTCGGTCAGATTCGAAACCAGCTCGCGACTCTCCGGCGTGCGGCTGTCGTCGACGACGGCGAGGCGGACATCGGAGACATTCGCGCTGAGCGCAAAGCCGAACAGCGTGAGTTGCAGCACCGGCGGAAGCACCAGTGAGATCTGCAGCCGGCGGTCGCGACGGATCTGGTCGAACTCCTTCTTGATGAGCGCGCGAAGGCGATAGTTGACGAAGCGATTGAGCAGGTCGTTCAGGGTCATGCCTTCACCTGCATCTTTCTCATGCCGCGCCAGGCTAGCGTGTAGAAGAAGCCGCCGATCAGGCCGATGTAGATGACCTTGTACCAGACCGCGGGCCAGCCGCCACCTTGCAGCAGGGCATCGCGGACGATCTCAATGTAATAGCGGCCCCAGACGATGTTGGAGATCCAGCGCAGGCCAATGGGAATGTTCTGGATGGGAAACATCAGGCCGGAGAGCAGAAAGACCAGTAGGAATCCGCCCAGCGCCACGGCCTGCATGGCCGCGACCTGGTTGGGAATGTTGACCCCGATCATGGTGCCGAAGGAGGCGACGCAGAAGGTGTAGAGCAGGGTGGCGATGAGCAGCGGGGTGGGATCTCCGGCGAAGGCCAGGCCGAAGTAGGTGAACAGCAGCGACGCCATGACCAGCGCCTCGCCCAGCGCCACGGCCATGAAGGCGAAGATCTTTCCCAGCAGAAACTCATGCGCGGAGATGCTGGACACGTAGACCTGGAGGATGGTCTTCTGCTCGCCCTCCTTGGCCATGGCGAGCCCCGCGAGCAGCGGCGGGAACATGGAGATGGCCAGCACGAAGACCCCGGGGCCATAGAACTTCTTCGACGAGAGGCCGGGGTTGAACCACAGGCGGATCGCCGCCTGCACCGGTGCGGCCTGCGCCACCGTGGACGTCTGCTGGTTGAAGGCGGTGACGATCTGGGTCGCGTATCCGGAGACCAGCTTGGCGGTATTGGCGTCGGAGGCGTCCACCATCATCTGCACCGGCGAGGCAACGCCGCGCGACAGGTCGCGGCCGAAGTGCGGAGGAATAATCAGCACCGCCCGTGCAGCATTGGCGGATAGCGCCTGCTCGGCGCTTCGGTCCACCGGCCAGGCGACCACATGGAGGGAGATGGAGGCGCGGAAGGCGTCGATGAAGCTGTTGGACGCGGGCGAGCCGTCGAAGTCCTGCACCGCGATGGGCAACTCATCGACGGTGAGCGAGAGCCCCGCGCTCATCAGCATCAGCATTACCACCGGCAGCACCAGCGCAAGCGCCAGCGTGCGCCAGTCGCGGACGATCTGGGTAAGCTCCTTGCGCGCCTGCGCGATGATTCGCCTCATGCCTGCTGCCTCTCAATCTTCACTGGACACCTTGCCCTGGCGGCGCGACTTTTCGACGATGGAGATGAAGACGTCCTCCAGCGAGAAGCGGTCTTCGCGCGCGCTGAGGACGCGCAGGCCGTGCTCCTGCAGCCACTGAGTGGTGTCGCGGATCGCCTTCTCCGGTGGGTCTTCGGTGATCAGGTGAAGGCGCTCGCCGAACAGCGAGACCCGCCAGTTTTCCCCGGCGCTCTTCAGCAGGTCCGCGGCCCGCTGCGGTTGGTCGACGATGAACTGAATCAGGTGCCCGGACTGCTGCGCCTTGATGCCGCTGGGCGTGCCTTCGGCCACCAACTCGCCGGCGACCATCATGCCCAGGCGGTTGCACTGCTCCGCCTCCTCGAGATAATGCGTGGTCACCAGGATGGCCGCGCCGGTGTCGGCGAGCCGGTTGATCAGCGTCCAGAAAGCGCGCCGCGCCAGCGGATCGACGCCCGACGTGGGCTCGTCGAGAAACAGAATGTCAGGCTCGTGCATGATGGCCGCGCCAAAGGCCACGCGCTGCTTCCAGCCGCCGGGCAGGCTGCCGGTGATCTGGTCCTGCTTGCCTTCCAGTCCGGAGAAGGACAGCACCCAGCGGATCTTTTCTTCGCGCTCCTGCTTGGGAACGCCATAGACGCCGGCGAAGAAATCGAGGTTCTCGCGGATGGTCATGTCGTCGTAGAGCGAGAACTTCTGCGACATGTAACCGATTCGCTTACGCACTTCCTCCGACCGGAGGTCTCCCTGCGCGCCGGCCAGTTGCATGGCGCCGCCGGTGGGCGGCAGCAGGCCGCACAACATGCGAATGGTGGTGGTCTTGCCCGCGCCATTGGCTCCAAGCAGCCCGTAGACCTCGCCGTTGCGAATCTGCAGGCTGACGTTCTTGACCGCGGTGAAGTCGCCGAACTGTTTGACTAAGTTGGTCGCGCCCACGGCGATCTGTCCGCGCAGGTTGCTGTGATCGTGCCTGCCGGGGAACTCGGCGGTGTCCGCCCGCTCGCCCAGCGCGCGCAGCTTGGCGACGAAGGTGTTCTCCAGCGTGGGTTCATCCACGCGCATCTCTTCGACGGCGACCCCGGCATTTTCCAGGCCCTTGCGAACCGCCGGTTCGACCTCTTCGGGATCGTGCACCAGCAGGTCGAGCCGGTCGCCGAACCGCTGCACGTCCAGGATGTCCACGTGGGAGGCGATCAGTTTGGTGAGCACCGTCTCCGTCTTGCGCAGGTCCGCGGTGCGCAGCTCGATGCGCTTGGCATTCAGGGTCGCGCACAGCTCCGCCGCTGTCCCGATGCGCAGAATCTCGCCCTGGTGCATGAAGCCGATGCGGTGGCACCGTTCCGCCTCGTCTAGGTACGGCGTGGCAACCAGGATGGTCAATCCCTCCGCGGACAGGTGCGCCAGCACGTCCCAGAACTCGCGCCGCGAGACCGGATCGACGCCGGTGGTGGGCTCATCCAGCAACAGCACCCGCGGCTGCGGCACCAGCGCGCATACCAGCGACAGCTTCTGGCGCATGCCGCCGCTCAACTTGCCGGCCAGCCGGTCGGTAAAGCGGTCCATGTCGAACATGCGCAGATATTGGTTGCCGCGCTCGACGATCTCATCCACCGGAATGCGGCGCAGGTCGCCGCTGTAACGGATGTTCTCGGCGACGGTAAGGTCGGGATACAGGCTGAAGGTCTGGGTCAGGTAGCCGGTCTGCGAACGCATCTCGCGCGCCGGGCGGCCAAAGATGCTGGCGTCGCCACTGCTCGCCTCCATCACTCCGGCAAGGATCTGGAAAGTCGAGGTTTTGCCGGCCCCGTCGGGGCCGATCAGCCCGAAGATCTCGCGCCGCTGGACTTCGAAGTCGATGCCGCGCACCGCCTCGATCGCGCCGTAATTCTTGACCAGGCCGCGCACGGCGATGGCCGGCTGCCCGTCGGCGAGGCCGTGGTTGGCGTCCACGGCAACATCCCGGTCTGGGCTGGCAGCAATCATTTGTGGCTGACCTTGGGCCAGGTGTCGCCCTGCACCAGCACTTCGCCGTCCGCGGGCATGCCCGGTTTGGCCAGCCCGAAGGCCCCCTTCAGTTGCAGCTTGATGCCCACCACCTGCTTGATGCGGTCGTCGCGGAAGTAGGTGTTCTCCGGGGTAAACGTGGCCTGCGGGTCGATCCGGGAGACATACGCGTCGACCGGTTGCTGCGGGTTCGAGTCGAGATAGACGTGCGCCGCCTGGCCCACCTTCACCCTGCCGATCTGGCCCTCCGGCACAAATCCGCGCAGATAGACCTTGGTCAGGTCCAGCAGCGTGATGATGGCGGTTCCTGCAGTGATCACCTCGCCCGGCTCGGCGGCGCGCGTCACCACCGTCCCTGTGAACGGCGCGCGGATGGTCAGATCATTGCGATTGTCTTCCGCTTCGGCAAGGTCGGCTTGCGCCTGCTTGGTCTGGGCGGCGGCGCTGGCGATCTCCGCCTGCTGCTCGATCATCTGCCGCCGGACGGATGCGACCTGCGACTCGTGGATGCCGGGGTTGGACAGCGTCCCTTGCGCGGTGGTGAGCTCGGCCTGTGCAGCCTCGACGCGCCGCTGCGCCGCGGCCACCGCTGCCGCCTGCTGGTCCGCCGTGGAGGCAGCCTGCAGGCCCTGCCGCTCCGACACCGCTCCGGACTTCGCCAGCCGGGTGTAGGCGTCCTTGTCGAATGCGGCAATCTGATACGCCGCCTGCTGCTGCGCCAGTTCGGACTGCGCCGTCGCCAGATCGGCCTCGGCCTGCTTGACGTGTCCTTCGGTGTCGAACCTGGACTGGCCTACCTGCAACTGGCTCTGGTCCAACTGCTGCTGCAGCACGCCGATCTGCTCGCGCGCAGCCTCGCCCTTTGCCTCGGCTGCGGCAAGGGCGGCGCGGGCCTGGTCCTCGCGCGCACGAATCTGCTCGTCGTCGAGGATGGCGATGATGTCGCCGGCGTTCACCGTGTCGCCCTCGCGCACCCGCACCTCCAGAATGCGCCCGGTGGTCTTGGCGGCAACCGCGGAATCGTCGCCCTCGATGCGGCCGCTGACCGCGACCATGCTGTCGGGGAGCGCGGGCGAGGCGAAGAAGGCGCGCCAGACGACGATCCCCGCGACGATCAGCAGAGCGGCCGCGAGAAGGATGATGCGGCGCCGCTGCTTGGCGGGCGGTGGCGCTGCCTCGATGGAGTTGGATTTCATGCTGTCTGCGGCTTGCTTGGTGCTGCCGTTATCGGGTGGTATGGCTTGCCCGGCCGGCGGGCTGACAGGTGCGGTTGTGCTCATTGGCTTGCCCTCGGTTGCTGCTTCGGTCCTTGCGAACTGTGCGGACTGCCGGTCCTCGGCCCTACCTGGGTTAACGCCTGAGAACGCAAGGTATTGTGGGATGTCCCTGGTTTGGCCGATGGAGGCTGGGCGCGGAGGTCCTGAATATACGAAAGCGAGAAATCTGCGATGTGGTCCGCAACGCGTTCCACCTGGTCCGGCGTCCTCTCGAACTCCGGCCATATCGCGGTCACCAGAGGGCTGGCCAGCGCGTAGACCATGATCTGCCCCAGGGCGCTGATGGCACACAGACGCGTGGTCTCGTCGTCCGCGGGCAGGCCGATCATCCTCCCGATCAGTTCCAGCACGCGCTGAAAGATCGGCTGGCCCACCTTGTTCACCAGCCGCCGCAGCGCCGGCGTCGGCTGCGCCAGTTCGCGCGCCATAATGCGAAAATGCCAATCCGGCCGGTCGCCCTGGAACAGGCTGCGCAGGCGAGCCCGGATCAGCGCCCGCAGCACCACTTCGGCCGGCGCGTTCTGGTCGATCACCACCTGTGCCGCCTGGAACTCGGCCAGGCGCGCGGTCTGCTGCACCACCTCGGTATACAGGCCCAGCTTGTCGCCGAAGTGGTAGTTCACGGCGGCGATGTTGGCCTTCGCCGCGACGCAAATCTCCCGGATCGTAGTGGCGCGGTAGCCGCGATCGGCGAAGATGCGTCCGGCCACGGCCAGCAGCTTGTCGCGGGTCGGCCCCGCACCTGGGCTCCGGCGCTTGCGCTTCACGGCTTTCGGTTGAGGCAGAAGCTTGGCCCGTCTCATATTCAAACATCAATATAAAACATTCGTTTGAATCATGCAATTGAATGGTTTTTTGCCCGTTCGTTCATCGCCGATTCCTCGCGGCGTGACAAGCCGGCAGCGCGGCACTACTATTGCGAGGCAGGAGCGGACCCCCATGACGCGCGGCGCGGAAGACAAGACAGAAGCATCGGCCACCTGGATGACCAGAAGAGAAGTCCTGGCGCAGGCGGCGCTGGGAGCGGTAGCAGCCACCGTTTCGCCTTATTTCGGCGCGGCGCAGGCGTTGGTCGCTCAGAACAACCAGCTCCGATCGCGCGAAAGCTTCGACTTTGGCTGGAAGTTTCTTCAGGCCGATGCGGCGGGTGCGCAGATGCCCAACTTCGCCGACGCAAGCTGGCGCGACGTCGATCTGCCCCACGACTGGAGCATTGAGGGACCGTTCGATCAGGCTGCGCCCAGCAGCGGTCCGGGCGCGTATCTGCCCACGGGGATTGGCTGGTATCGCAAGCGGTTTCGCGTGCCTGCCTCCGATCGAGGCCGCGTGGTGCTGCTGGAGTTCGACGGCGTCTACCAGAACAGCGAGGCCTGGATCAACGGGCAGTACCTCGGCCTGCGGCCCTATGGGTACGTGCCCTTCGCGTATGAGCTGACGCCATATCTGAAGTTCGACGCCGAGAATGTGGTTGCAGTGAAGGTGGACAATTCGCGCCAGACCAACTGCCGCTGGTACTCCGGCTCGGGGATCTACCGGCATACCTGGCTGTTGAAGACGAATCCGCTGCGCGTCGCCCATTGGGGAACGTTCGTGACGGCGAACCACGTCACACACGACTCCGCGGTTGTCGAGGTGAAGACGCGGGTTGCGAACGACCGCAAGGCAGCTTCGCAATGTGCACTGACGACGGAGCTTGTCGATGCAAACGGCAAGGTGGTCGTCACACAGGATGCGGCCCAGGCCGTGAGCGCGCAGGGAGAGTACGAGTTTGTCCAGCAGATCACGGTAGCCAAACCCAGCCTGTGGTCGCCTTCGAATCCGTACCTCTACACCGTGCGCAGCAGCGTGAAGGAAGCAGGTGCGGTGGTGGATGTTTACCAGACGCTCATCGGCATTCGCGAAGCCATCTTCGATGCCAAGCGCGGCTTCCTGCTCAACGGAGAGCACATCAAGATCAACGGCGCCTGCATTCACCAGGAGGCGGGCTGCGTCGGCTCGGCGGTGCCGGAGGCAATGTGGGAGCGGCGCCTGGCGCTGCTCAAGGAGATGGGATGCAACGCCATCCGCACCAGCCACAATCCCTACGCCGAGGAGTTCCTCGACCTGTGCGATCGCATGGGTTTCCTGGTGATGAACGAGGCCTTCGACGAGTGGAGGGTGGCCAAGGGCCAGGTGAAGAACGGCTACCACGTCTACTTCGACGAGTGGTACGAGCGCGACCTGATGAACTTTATCCATCGCGACCGCAACCATCCGTCGGTGGTGCTGTGGAGCGCGGGCAACGAGGTCCCCGACCAGGGCGATCCCGAGGGCGCGGAGACGCTGCGCCAGCTGCTGCACATCTGCCACACCGAGGACCCCACCCGGCCGGTGACCGTGGGCTGCGACCACATTGCGTCGGAGCCTCCCTCGGAGACGGCGCGTCCGGAGTTCCTCGCCCAGCTCGACGTGGTGGGCTACAACTATGTGGACCGCTGGCGTGACCGCGCGCAGACCTACTATGCCACCGACCACGATGCGTTCCCGCAGCGTCCGGTGATTGGCACCGAGAGCCCCGGCATGGGCGGCGTTCGTGGCGACTATCGCGGCCTTTTCCCGGCGGCCCCGGCTGCGGGTGCGACGCCTGGGCTTGCCCGGATGGGGGGCGCTGGCAGAGGAATCGATACGGAGCAGCTGTGGAAGTTCGTCGGCGCGTACGACTACGTCTCGGGCGACTTTATGTGGACGGGGATCGACTACCTCGGCGAAGCCTCGTGGCCGGCCAAGGCATCTTCCTCGGGCGCTATCGACAGCTGCGGTTTCAAGAAGGACGGCTTCTACTTCTACCAGAGCCAGTGGACGGCCAAGCCCATGGTCCATCTCTTCCCGCACTGGAACTGGAAGGGCAGGGAAGGCCAGTTCATTCCCGTCACCTGCTACACCAACTGCGACACCGCGGAGCTGTTCATCAATGGCCGGTCGGTCGGCGTTCGCGGCTATGAGTTTCCCCGCTATGGCATGCAGGGCCGCTACGGCAACATCGCCCCGCGCGACCGTGCCCTGCGCACCACCGCGGACCTGCACCTTTCCTGGGACGTGCCCTACGAGCCGGGTACGCTGAAGGTGGTTGGGACCAAGGACGGAAGCGTCGTCGCGACCATGGAGATATCGACCACCGGAGATCCGGCTGCAATCCGGCTCACCACCGACCGCACCGGGCTGGCCGCCGACCGCCGCGATGTGGCCCACATTGTGGTGGAGATTCTGGACCGGCAGGGGCGGGTAGTGCCGGACGCCGCGAACGACATCGCCTTTACCTTGGAGGGCGAGGCGCGGCTGATCGGCGTGGACAACGGAAACCCGCAAAATCACGACAGCTACAAAACGCCCCGTTGCAAGGCCTTCAATGGAATGTGCCTGGCGGTGGTGCAATCGACGGCGAAGGCGGGCAGGATCAGGATTGCCGCGTCGTCACCCACGCTGCAATCGGCAGAGTTGATCCTCGAGTCGAAGGCCTGATCTCGATCTATTCGTGGAAGTGGTAGGCGACCCCGATGGTGATCACGCTGGGGTGCAGCGTCTTTAGGGGAAAGCCGGGCCAGGTCTGGTACTCGTAGTCGGCGCGAATATTCATCGAGCGCAGCACCCTGAAGTCGGCCCCGCCGCCGAAGGTGTAGATGTTGTAAGCGATGTTGGCGATATTGTTGGAGAAGTTATAGACCCCGCGCCCGTACAGGAACTTGGCGTAAGGGACCGTCGCTCCATGGACGAGGAACACCCGCGGGCCAATCTCATAGGTCCGCTCATAGACGGTGGAGTTCTGCGACGAGGTCAGGTTATGGAAGTTGAACTCGCCTCCATAGTGGGTCTTGGGATCGAAGCTGATGTAGCCCGTGCCGCCGATCAACGTCATGGGATCGAAGTTGTAGTTGGACCGGGCGAAGACCAGGCCTCCACCCAACTGCAAGTCGCCGGCGCGGGTCGCCGTAGGCAAGGATTGCGCGCCCGCTGAGCGCGGGAGCCCCAGACAGATCGCTATCAGGAGAAGGAAGGCTGGGGGAGGCAGGATGTGGAATCCAGCGCGGGCCTGGGTCGAGAACGCCGTTCGCAAGTGCGGCCCGATCATCCTCCTCCCTCCTGCCGTGCTCACACGGCTAACAACCGCGCGGGATTCGCCGCGATGCGCCAGACTATCATCCTAGACGCGAAAATGGCACCCCGGTTGACGACGGTAATTGCAATCGGATGCGTAACTTTAGTCATGCCGGGGCGGCTGGGGATTACTCGCGGCGGAATCGTTGTAAATCGCCGGTGACATCGCGCGAAGAAAACGACTATAAAAGGATTGCTATGTAAACTCGAGCGCAGGGACTCTGGTCTATTGCTTCAACGGGCAGGCAAATGATGCGCAACTTCTCAGCTCTGGTCATTCTTACGCTCGGGCTCACAGCCGGATCGGCCTCCGGCCAGAGTTGTGTCGGCCTAGCCTGTGAACAGATGACCTGCTCCGGCAACGCGACCACCTCCATCACCGGAACAGTGTATGCGCCCAACGGCACTGACCCGCTGCCCAATGTCACCGTCTACATTCCCAATGATGTTGTGCAGCCGTTCACCCCTGGGGTCAGCTGTCCGGTGGTCGGCGCGCCGCCGTCGGGTTCGCCGCTGGTGGGCACCACCACCGATGTGAATGGCAACTTCACCCTGGTCGATGTTCCGGTGGGCAGCAACATCCCGCTGGTGATTGTCTCGGGCAGGTGGCGCCGCCAGTTGGTGATTCCCGGCACCACGGCCTGCGTGAATAATCCTCTGCCGGCCAACTTTGCGGTGATGCCGCAGAACCAGTCCCAGGGAGACATCCCCAAGATCGCCGTCGCCACCGGCTCCGTGGACCAGGTGGAGTGCGTGCTGCTCAAGATGGGCATCAGCTCGTCCGAGTTCACCGATCCAGGCGGAGGGGGGAGGATCAACCTCTTCGGAGGCAACGGCGCGTCAGGGTCCGGCGCGGTCGTCGACGCGGGCACGGCCAGTCAGGCTTCGCTGATGGGCAACTACTCCACCCTGAGCAACTATGACGTGGTGATGCTGCCTTGCGAAGGCTCCGACTATCTGAAGCCGGCCCAGGAATTGGCTAACCTGATCGATTTTGCCAACGCCGGCGGCCGCGTCTATGCCAGCCACTACAGCTACTCCTGGATGTACCAGAATCCGCCGTTCAATACCGTGGTCAACTGGGCCCCCAATCAGGGAGATCCACCGGACGGCAACGCCACTGTGGACACCAGCTTCACCGCCGGACAGACGCTTTCCACCTGGCTGCAGGAGGTGAACGCCACCACCGTCCCGGGACAGATCGCACTGGATACCCTGAGAGTGGACCAGAATGGCGTGGTCGCGCCGACGCAGTCCTGGCTTACGCTTAACAATCCCGCCTACGGCAACCCGGTGATGCAGTTCGTCTTTGACACTCCGGTCGCGGCTCCCGGCTCCGGGGTCAACCAGTGCGGGCGCGTGCTCTACAACGAGTACCACGTGGAGAACGGCAGCAGCTCAGCCAGCATGCATTTCCCGGCCGAATGCAACGGCGGCGCGATGACCCCGCAGGAGAAGCTGCTGGAGTACATGCTGTTCGAGCTGACCGACGAAGGCGGCCAGCCCACGCTGGCGCCCACCTCGCAGAACTTCGGGTCGGAGGCGGTCGGCTTTGCCAGTCCGCCCCAGACCTTTACCTGGACCAACAACTCCAGCTTCGCCTCACAGGTTTCGACGGCCCTCACCACCGGCGACTTCAGCGTCGCGTCGAACAACTGCGGCTCAGTCGCCGGCGGAGCAAGTTGCCAGATCACCGTAGTGTTCAAGCCCACTGTGCTCGGCGCCGAGTCGGGGACGTTGAGCGTGGTGTCCTCGGGCAGTACGCTGACGGCTACGCTGACCGGCACGGGTACCCCCGGCTACACCCTGTCCGGCACATCGCTGAGCTACGGAAATCAGGATGTGGGCTTCTCTGCCACGCAAACGCTCACCCTAACCAGCATTGCCTCCGGCCCGCTGCCCATCCCACCCTTCGTCACCACGGGCCCGTTCTCCGTCAGCACGGCGGCCTGCGGCAACAGCATCGCGGCGGGAGCGACTTGCCCGGTCGCCATCGCCTTCCTGCCCACTACCACCGGCCCGCAAACGGGCACGCTCGGAGTCAACTCAGCCAGCGCGGTCTACAACGGGTTGAGCGCATCCTTTACCGGCAACGGCGTCGACTTCACCCTCGCCCTGAACCCCACGGCGGGGTCGGTGGTCGCCGGGGACGGCATCTCAACCACCGCTACGCTGACCCCGATCGCGGGCTTTGCGACACCGCTCTCGGTCGGTTGCACGGTCGCTGCTGCCGCAACTGCTTCGACTTGCTCCTTTGGCACGATCCTGGGATTGACGGTCCCGCCGGCCACGCTAACCGCCAGCATTGTCACCACTTCGCAGTACACCGTAGTGGGTTATGGAGGCCTCGGCGGGGCGGGCTTCCTCTGGCTGACCGGCCTGGTCAGCGGCTGGTTGTTGTGGTGCACCCGCAGGCGCGCCGGCACGATGTTGCGCTGCGGCCTGATGCTCGCCGTGCTGGCCGCCATCGGCATGGCGATGGCCGGATGTTCGGGCAAGCTGCCAGCGCAGAATCCAGCGTTCACCTCACCCGGCAGCTATACCGTCACGGTCACCGCAACCGACGGCTTTCTGGTTCGCACGGCCACTTACAGCCTGAACGTCTCCTCCAAGTAGGCGCGATCGGGATGTTGCCCGGCAACCCATTGATTGCAGTCAAGTTGGCGGAACCTGGCCTTGGCTCATGGCCCAGACGCGGCCCTCCAGCCTGCATTCTGACCGGTTACGGCGCGGCCTTTTGCGCGAAGACCACGTCTTAAGCTTAAGGCAGGACAAAAAACACCTCTTCCGGGATGACATTTTGGCGAGGCATGGGTTCATAGAAGATGTAAGGCGCATTGCGCGGGGCGTTGCTTTTCGATCCGGCTGGGTTCCCTCCTAGAGGACCTTCGCAAGTCCGAATCAACCAGGGAGAGGGACCAAATGTCTGAAAGGGTTGATCTTAGGAATACGCCGGGGGCTTGCCGGGTTGCTATTATTGGCGGCGGCCCCGGCGGTTTAATGACGGCGTATAGGCTGCAACAGCGCTGCTCCGCGCGGTTTGAGGCGACCATCTACGAGGCCAGTTCGCGGCTCTGCGGCAAGGTCCTCACCAAACAATTCTCCTCTGCGCCAGTGGCTTACGAAGCCGGGGCGGCCGAGCTCTACGACTATTCGCAGACCGGCGAAGACCCGCTGCGCGAACTCATCGATGAGCTTGGACTGACGGTTAAGCCCATGAACGGAGCCTCTGTCGTCATCGATAACCAGGTGTTGCACGATCTGGACGATGTGGGCCGCGTCTATGGAGAGTCCACCCGGCAGGCGTTGCTTGCGTTCGACACGCGGGCCAGGCAATGGATGAGTCCGCAGGAATACTACGACGCCGACTGGCAGGACTCGAACGCCGACCCCATGGCCGGCCGGACTTTTTACGACGAGCTGGCGCAGGTCGAGGGTGAAGCTGCGCGCCGTTATCTGCGCACGTTGGTGCATAGCGACCTGGCCACCGAGCCGCATCGCACCAGCGCGGCCTACGGCCTGCAGAACTATCTGATGAACGACCCCAGCTACATGCGGCTCTATACCATCGACGGCGGCATTGAGCGCTTGCCCCAGGAGCTGGCGGCCCGCATCGAAGCCAGGGTATTGCTGCGCGAGCCCGTGGTGCGGGTGGAACGCGCAGGCGACTCGACCTTGCGCATCTCCTCCAATCGTCATGGAAAAGTCGTTACGGATGAGTACGATTTTGTGGTAGTGGCGCTGCCCAACGCCTGTGTTCCGCTGATCGAATGGGCTGGCGAGTCGCTGGGCCAAGCCATGCATCGCCACTGCGTGCACTACGATTATCCGGCCCATTACCTGCGCGTCAGTGTGCTGTTTCGCGAGGTCTTCTGGGAGAGCAGCTTCCAGGACTCGTACATGATGCTCGATGCCTTCGGCGGCTGCTGCCTGTACGACGAGTCGTCGCGCAACGGCTGCCGCACCCATGGCGTGCTGGGCTGGCTGCTGGCCGGGGACGCGGCCATGATCGCCGCCAATCACACCGACGAGCAGTTGATTCGCAGGGTGCTCGATTCCCTCCCTTCTTTTCTGCAACGCGGGCGGGAGTTATTTGTCGAGGGGCAGGTCCACCGTTGGATCGACTCGGTCAACGGGATGCCCGGCGGCTCTCCGGTTCTGGACATGGATCGGCGCCACGTTCCCGAGCCCGCGCGGCCGAATCTCTTCGCGGTGGGCGACTATCTCTTCGATTCGACCATCAATGGGGTGCTCGACTCCGCGGACTATGTAGCGGAGTGCCTGATCGAGGCGATCGAGTCGCGCTCCCGGTCTCAGGTGCCCATCACGGCGTGCAGTGCGGCCCTATGAGCGAGATGAGCGAAGCGGTCCAGCCTCACGACGATGTCCCCGCAAGCGATCGCCATATCCTTTTCGTCGAGCAGATTGCCGGCGGCGACCTCGTGTTGATGACCTTCAAAGACCCTGCGCCGCGCTATGCCATCCTGGCCGGGGCTGCGGCAATAAGCCATGGCGATGCGCTGGAGGTGGTTTTGCTGCCATTGACAGCTTCGCCGCAGATGGCCGCACTGGACGCGAGCTGGTTGGCGAAGGCGAGTGCCCCTGCCACGCCCCCGCCAGTCTACGTCAAATATCGCGGCGTCGAGCTGATGTGGCGGCCCGGCCGCGCTGTGCTGCAATGCGATCCTGAGCAGACTGAATCGCTGCTCTCCGCTTTGGTCGAGTTTGCCTACTACGAGAGCGAACTGCGGCGCATCGAGAGCGAGATTGCGGCCGCATGGGCTGAGTTGGAGCAGGATAAAGGGCTGGCCTTCAACGTAACCCGCGCCGATCTGAAGCGCGGCGAGGTCGTCGGCGGACGCATGAGCCGGGCGCTGGAGCGCCGTATCCGGATGGCGCGCATTGAACCGCATCTCTATGAGCCGGACGCTGGGTCGCCGGCGGCCAGCCAGAAGCTAGGCGCGGAGCTGCGCGACAAGGCGCGAATCGAATCCAGGCTCGAGACCGTCGACGCGCAGATCGAGGTCTTCGAGGACATCTACGAGATGGGCGGGCAGCGCATGGGGGAGTTCCGTGCCTCGCAGGAGGAGCACGTTCTGGAGTGGATCATCATCATCCTGCTGGCTGGCGAACTGCTGCTGTTGCTGATCCAGGCGTTATGGCATTTCGGGAGCTAGAGCACCGCAGGCGTTGGTCGCGCCCCAAGCCGACGCTCGCCTCTTGATAGAATCCGCTGGATGACCTCACCTGGAAAGCGCGCACTCGTTACCGGCGGCGCCGGCCTGATCGGCTCGCATATCGTCGACCTGCTGGTCAGCGAGGGCTGGACCGTCCGCATTCTGGACAACCTCGAGCCCCAGACCCATAAGAACGGCAAACCTGCATGGGTCAATCCCGCTGCCGAGTTCCGCCAGGGCAATGTGCAGGACTACGAGACCATGCGCTCGGCGCTGCTGGACATCGACGTCGTCTTCCACCAGGCTGCGTACGGCGGCTACATGCCGGAGATGGCCAAGTACGTCCTGGTCAACAGCTTTGCCACCGCGCAGATGCTGGAGATCATCCGCGACCGCCAGCTGCCTATTCGCAAGGTGGTGGTGGCCAGCTCGCAGGCGGTGTACAGCGAAGGTGCGGCGCGTTGCCCGGAACATGGCAAGGTGGTACCGTCACTGCGGCCCGCGGAGCAGCTTCGCGCGGGAGACTTCAGCGTCCACTGCCCGGTCTGCGGCCAGGCGACGGCCTCCATTCCCACCCCGGAGGACACGCCCGGCGGCGGCGAGACCGTCTATGCGCTGACCAAGGTGGACCAGGAGCGGCTGGTCCTGCTGTGGGGCAAGCAGACCGGCATCCCCACGGTGGCACTGCGCTACTCCTGCACTTACGGGCCGCGCCAGTCGCTGTTCAACCCCTACACCGGCGTCATTGCGATCTTCTGCACGCGGCTGCTAAATAGACAGCCTCCGATTGTGTACGAGGACGGCGGCCAGACCCGCGACCTTTGCTTCGTCGAGGACATCGCCCGCGCCAACCTGCTGGTCGCCACCACCGACAAGCTCGACGGTCTGCCCGTCAATGTTGGCAGCGGCCGGGCCACCAGCGTCCGCGACCTGGCCGGCATCATCGCCGCGCAGCTTGGGGTCGCCATCGAACCACTGGCGCGTGGGGAGTTTCGCCCCGGCGAGATCCGTTCGCTCATCTCGGACATCAGCCGCATCCGCACCGTTGGCTACGAGCCGCAAACCGCCATCGAGCAGGGAATTGCGCGTTACATCGACTGGATCGGGACCCAGGGCGCGGTCGAGGACTACTTCGCCAAAGCCGAGGCTGGCCTGCGCGCCAAGGGCATCGTGCAAAGTGTGCAGGCGGACTAGAGCAAGTTCTTCAGGAATTCACGACTGTGTGGCGCGGGGTAGCCGCCGATCGCTGCGAAGGGCGGGCGAATCCCATGCAGCAGCTCCGCCGAAAGGATTTCCAGAGTCGCGCCGTCATCCACGTCGTACCACAGCGGCAGGTCGACCACTTCAATCCCTGCGGCCTGGGCTGCCGCAACCGTCTCGGCGTAGACGCTGGAAGTGCTCCAGTGGATGTTGCGGAATGGCTCCGGGTGCGGATGCTTCAGCCCGATCAGGTAGTAGCCGCCGTCGTGCGATCCGCCCAGAACGATGCGGTCGCCGGGACGCCCCAACTCTGCGACCGCCTTCGCGTAAGCCGCAGCCGGCACCGTCGGCGAGTCGGAATCGATCAGGCAGACCGCGCCAAAGCCGCAGCCCAGAATGTCCTCGGCGGCGAACAGAAGACGCTCGCCGAAGCCATCACCTCGCTGGGGAATAAGGCCGAAGCCCTCGGGCAACAGATCGTCGAAGCAGACCTCGTCGCCCGCCGGCGTGTAGCACACCATGCCGGTTGCCTCCCGCCGCGCGGCAACCTCCGCCAGATTCTCCGTGGTGTCCTTCAGAAAGCGGATATTCAGCGCAGCGGCTTGATCGAGCGTCAGCGGAGGGCACAGCCGCGTCTTCACCTTGCCGGCGCGAGGCGCCTTCGCCATCACCGCCAGCGCGCACTGCGAGCTGCGCGCGGGATCGAAGCGAGAAGGATGGAGGATGGGATAGGTCATCGATTCAGCTGCGGTTCGGACCACGCCCCGGTCCAAGCCGGAACACCGTGCAGCGGTGCTGAGGCACTGGCGGAAGCAGCCGCATCAGCTCCAGTGTATTGCGCCCGAGTGTCTTGCTCACCCGTCCCTGAGATGGGATAGAAGAATGGTCGGGACGACTAGATTCGAACTAGCGACCTCACCCACCCCAAGGGTGCGCTCTACCAGGCTGAGCCACGTCCCGACTTGTGTTGCGCTCCATCGTCCGCAAACTCAATCCAGCGGACCACGGCAGGGTATCTTGCAGCCTTAAGTGTACACCGGCGCTCTCTAGTGAGCCGGTGCCACATACTCCTTCGGCAGCGCCTCGCCCTCGCCGAAGAAGAACCCGTTCATCTGCTCCACCAGAAACTCCTGCGCCTCGCGCGTCCACGGCTGCAGCCGGTACTCGTTCAGCAGCATCTTCTGCCGCTCCACCCACTCGCCCCACGCCTTCTTCGACACATTCTTGTAAATCTTCTGGCCAAAGTCGGAGTCGAACGGCGGTTCGTCCAGCCCTTCCAGCTCCGCCTTGTACTTCGTGCAAAACACCATATGCGCCATAGTCCTAAAACTCCTTTCACTCGTAGAACGATGAGGTATCGACGGACAGTTCTTCGACCGACTTGAGTTGTCCTTCAGGAGTCAATACTGCCCTGAACCGAAAGGGAAATGCGTCGCCACTAGAAGGGACGCCATCGGAATCGCCGCCATATTGCAGCTCCACGCCAACCGACCCCGATCCCGCTACCCGAATCTCACCGTTTCCGATATGGATATCTGAGATTTCCAGATCGCTGACCTCGTCGATTCGGGTATGGGTCGACAGGCTGTCGAGTTCGTCCAGGAATGCATGGTTGATCATGTAGTCCTGAAGTTCCTCGGTCAACTGCTCAACTTCAACTCGCACACGGGGCGGCGGAGTTACAACGACAATGCGGAACTCCAAACCCGCATCCTTTGCGGCGCGCTGTAACCGGTTGAGTTGCTCGCGGTTGGTTCTGGCAGTCTGTCCGGACTTGAACTCATAGGCAATCGCCTTTGGTCCTTTTCGAGCAATCAGGTCGAACTGTACGTCGCCCAATTGCTTGTAAGTTTCAACAGTAAACCCCTCAGCACGGAGCTGCTCGGCGACCTCCGCCTGTTTGGCGGATTCCAGATACCGGAGATACTCAGGTTGCTGGGTCATGAAATAGGTCCGAGATGAACCCTCGACTCCGTTTGATTTCCAATCTCGATGTACAAAATGTCCCTGATCTCCGGGTCGCTCAAACTCTGAACCAGCTCAACAGCAGGCGACGGATGACCAGCGTCCGGCACGATCTCTACCTCTAACGTAGCATCAATCCGCATCGCCATTGTATGCGTTATTATGCCGTCATCGGCAAACACCACATCCTTCAAAGCGTCGTGGATTCGCTTCGCGATATTGTCTGCGTCGCCCTGCGAGGATCTGTACTTATGGAACCAGATTATCCGAGAATAGAGCGCACCCGAAGCTAAGCCCCCAGCATAGTTGCGACGTGCAGCCTCTCGAATGGCCTGTGCGTAACTCTGATTCGCGCTCGCATTCAGTGAGCGCGGCCTACGAGGAAGGTGGAAGGCAACGAGCATAAGACTTCATTCTACAGCGCATTCAGATACGGCTCGCTTCGTTGACGCGCCGTTTCAAGCGGTCCGCCGGCTTGGCCGAGTGCCCGCTCGCAAATTCTGCTGCCTCGATGGGCGGGCTGCCTTTCGCCTCCCTCCATCCCAGAATCCTTTCAAGCGCATAGACGAAGGCGACCAGCATGACCCCGAGAAAAGGCGGCCCGTACTGGCTGTAGTAGGCCATCGTTACGCAGAACGACAGGAAGGTCACGACCGTGCTGAGCACCATCGCCAGCGCGGCGCCATCCATCAACGCTGTCTCGGAACGCGGGTTTCGCAGCAGCCAGATGGGCCCGACCAGCGCTAGGGCCAGGGTGCACACGTAGAGAGCACACAGCAGTGGGGCTTGCGCGCGATTGATCCAAACCGCAATGCGCCACAGCCCCGGATAGCGAACGACGTCCTGCCCGTCCACCGAGCGTGGGTCGCTGTCAGCCGTGACCTCCGCCTGTGGCGCGGTCTGGGGGTACTCGAAATTAAACGTGTCATGCACGAAGGACCCCGCCACATTGCGCAGCCAATCGTAGGGATTGCGCCTCGCCAGCTTCAACGAAACCTCCGCCATATAGTCGCCCAAATCGAGGGAATCGCCAATGTTCTGGCTAATCCCATACGGGTCGGGGTCCCGCACGGGACGTTTCTGGCGGCGGATCGGCATCTCCTGCCGGCGGCCATAAATCTCGTGAAGAGCAGGCCATAGGTAATCCCGCCTGACCTGGCCGTCGTGATTCAGCTGCAGATAGTACTTAACCATGATCTGTCCAAGCACCCGATCCTCCGGACCGACGCGATCATACAGGTTGTACACCGTCTGATTGACCTCGTAACCCATGATGGTGGTCAGTTTGAACTGCCCCGTTCCCAGATAGATGAGGTACATCCAAACCAGAATCCCCGGCGCGGCCGCCGTGGGCATCGCCCACAGCACCCTCCTGGCCGATTGCGCAAACGTGCGACGGCCCGCCTTGTTGGTCAACCGCCGTTTTGCCGGTCCGGCCGCCTCCTGGGGTCTGCCGCGGAAGGCGATCACGGCAAACAGCACGGCCATGCATCCCAGCAGTGCGCCAAAGAACACCAGCATCTCGGCCCGGGTCAGGATCGCGAGGCAGAATCCCACGCCGGCCAGGATCGCAGAGGAAACGACGGGATCGCCGCGTTGCAGCTTCTTCATGGTGCGGACAAACAGCCAGCAGGAAAGCACCAGCCAGAACACCGCCAGCGACTGCGAAAGTAGCAACATCTCAAAATGGCTGAGGCCGCCGATCAAGGCGAAGAACAATGCGCCCCAGAAAGCCAGGCGGTCGCGGACGCCAAGCGTGCGCATGGTGTCGTAGATCAGGACCGCGGCCAAAATCCCCAGGGCCGACTGCAGCAAGACCGCGACCGACGCGGCCTCAGCGGAGAGTCCACCGTAGGCGACCTGGCTGCCGGTCAGCAAATCCGCGAGCCCGAGGAATAGCGAATACACCGGCGGGCGCCAGCCGTCGGGATAGTAGCCGTGCGTCCACATCCACAGCCGGCTGGTAAACCAAACCGTGTCGCCCTGCCACCAAGGGCGATAGGTAAGGTGATAGAAGAGCCGCATCACCACGCCCGCCGCCAGAATCACACATATTTGCCGGCGTACAGACCAGGGCTTTTGGGGCGAGCTGGCAGCAGTCATTCACCTTTCCTGTGCCTCGATTCTATCGTACGAAAAGCCGGCCTTCCGCCGCCCGACCTATTGCTTGTCGTTCGCATAAATCGCGAGCTGCGCGTCAACCGGGCACAGGTGCAGCGTATAGCCCATATCGTCTTGCAGAAATTGATCCAGTTGCATCGGCGTCACCCCATATTGCCTAGCCAACTCCGCATCCACAGAGATCCACGCCGGCCGTACCCGCACCGCCCCCGCCTTGAACGCCGCCCAGTCCTGCAATTCAGCTACCCCAACCTCCGCCCGCGCATGCACCAAATAGATTGCCGGAATATTCGCTGCGTCGAAGACGGAGGAGTTTTGCGACACCGCAGCCTGGTCGACCTCACGCGCACACTGCACCGGCGCAGGTTGCGCTGCTCCAATGTCAGCGCCGATCCCGCAACCGCAGCGTGCTGGCGATGCAGCGTCAGCAACCAGATCAGCGCGAATCCCGCGGCAAGCACCCACGCAACCGGGACCCGCTTCCGCAGCAGCGGCCGCGCTAATTGCACCGCCAGCAGGATCAGCGCAGGCACCAGCAGAATCGCGTAGTGGTCGCGCGGATAGATCGCCGCAATGTCCACCAGCGGCGGCAAGCTCACCATCAGAAAGAAAACGCTGGCCCCGCGCAGCGCACGCAGGTCCCTTCGCAACCACGGCAGCAGCGCCACGCCCAGCACAATCGGCACCAGCAACAGAGTCCTGCCGTCGCTAAGATTCCTCAGCATGTGCCCGAGAAACAACCCCGGCTTGGCCCGCGCAAAATCGCCGATGCTGGCCGTCCCGTGCGTCGCATCGTGCTTGGTATCCACGCCGAACGTCCTCTCCGTGTAGTCCGAGTTCCACGCCGCGTCGCCCTTGGGTACCAGGCCGCGTTCACTCGCGCGCACGCTGTAGTGCTGGGCAAAGGCAATCCCCGACCGGTTGTGTTCGGCGTGGCTCATCACATAGACCATCGCCCCCGCCAGGCAAATCACCGCCAATCCCTTCGCAATCGCAGACCGCCCGCTGTCCCGAGCGCCGTTCAACCCAGCACGTCCGCCCCTCCAATACTCAACAGCGAGCGCTACGACCGTCCCCATCGCCGCTAGAAATACGCCGTAATCGAACTCCGGCCGGCAGAAGCCCACCACAAAACAAACTCCGCACGCTGCCGCCAACGCCCCCGATACCGAAGGCCTCTGCCTTAGCACCATGCACAGGCCAAGCAAAAGAATCGCAGCCGCAAACAGCGACACATACGGGCTCACCGTCAGAAAAGGGAAGCACAGGATCAGGAAGGTGTAAGCCCACGCTCCCGGCATCTTCATCCACGCCGGCAGCACCGCGATCAAGCCCGCCAGCAAACCCCAGGATAGGAAATATCGCCACACCGGATTGGGACACACCACCGCCAGCAGCTTGAACCACAGTGCGTACAGCGGGGTCCACTCCTGCATGGATAGAAACGAGAGAGGATGCACCAGCACGCCCGAGCGAAGATAGTCGGTGTCATCCCGGAACGAGATGCCGATCACATGGCCAGCTATATACAGATAGAACGCAGTCAGACCCAGGACCACCGCCGCCTCGGCCGCCCTATCGGATTTCAGAACCGTCCGGACCGGCTCCGCAACTTTCAGCTTGCTCACGTCCCACGCCTACTTCCTCTTGCCCTTGCTCTTCTTGTCTCTTAGTCGCGCCTTCTTCTTTCCCGCCGAACCCTTCTGCTTCTTGCCGGCCCGGTTCGGACTCGCATGCTCAATCGCGCCTTCGGCGGCCTTTGCCGCCTTTCCCTTCCGTAATCCCTTCGGCGCCGCGACCTCTGCTTCCGGCACCAGCGCAAATTGTAACCGCCGTTGTTGCCGGTCGATCCGGTCCAGCAGCACGTGCACGCGCTGCCCCATCTTGTAAGCCTTGCCGCCGCGTGTGCTCACAATCTGCTTGTCCGTATCGCGAAAGACGAACCGTTCATCGCTCCCCCATCCGCTCAGCGACGCAATCGGCACCAGGCCCTCAATAAACAGGTCGTCCAGCTCCACAAAGAATCCATACTTCGTGCACGAAAGAATAATCCCGCCAAAATCCTCGCCGACGCGGTCTTCCATAAACCGCATCTTCTTCCACTCCATCAACTCGCGCTCCGCATCGTCTGCCCGCCGCTCCGCCTGGCTCGACTCCACCGCAATCGCCGCCAACTCCGGCTCCGGAATCGGCTCCGAACGATACTCTCTCCGCTTCCTGCCACTGTCATTCTGAGCCGCGGGCGAAGAATCCCCGTGTTGATTTCTTCCCCCACGGTCGTCCGGCAATTGTTCTAGATCGGTTGGGGGTTGTTTTAGATAGGCCGGGACTTTAGTCCCGGCACCCGCGCTCCCCAAACCAATCCGGGCTTCAGCCCCTGGGAGCTCTTCCGTTTTATATGTAACCACTCCAGTTGCGTGTTTCCACGGCTCCTGCCTCCAGGGTTGAAGCTCCGTGCTCAGGATCGCCCCGCCCGTCGTCTCCGCGCCCGCGCGAATCAGCTCCCGCACCAGTCGATGCACAATCAGGTCCGGATACCGCCGGATCGGCGAAGTGAAGTGCGTATAGCACGGGCTGGCCAGCGCAAAGTGGCCCTCGTTCTTCTCGCTGTACCGCGCCTGCTTCAACGACCGCAGCATCAGGTAGCTCAGGATGCGCTCCTCCGGCTTGCCCGCAATCTTCGCCGTCAGCCGCTGATACATCTGCGGCGTCACCGGAATCGACTGCGCCACCTCGTGCGTCTTCGCCGGCCGTCCCCCACCGCCGCCCTTGCGTACATCCCGCCGCTCCGCCTTCATCGTCACCTTCTGCACCGGCAGGCTGGAGAAGCCCAGCGAGTAGCCAAATCCGCTCGCGGTCTCCTCGAAGTCCAGAATCCGCTTCGGGTCAGGCATCTCGTGAATCCGGTACACCCCCGGAATCGCGTTCTGCTCAATCCAGTGCGCCACGCACTCATTCGCGCTCAGCATAAACTCTTCGATCAGCCGGTGCGCCCATCCGCGCTCGGAGCGACCGATCGACTCCATGTTCCCATCCGGATCGAATTCGATCACCGGCTCCGGAAGGTCGAAATCGATGGAACCTCGCCGGTTACGTTTTGCATTCAACTTCAGCGCCAGTTCATACATTCGCTCAAATTCAGTTACAAGTTCCGCAAACTCCGCGCGCACCGCCTTGTCTACGTCCGTCGCCGCGTCCGTCCCGCTGTCCAGAATCGCCTGCACCTGCGTATAAGTCATCCGCTTCGCGCTGCGGATGATTCCTTCGCACACCTCATACCCCAACACCTCGCCGCGCCCATCGATCTCCATCACGCAGCTCAGCACCAGCCGGTCCTCATCCGGCCGCAGGCTGCACATCCCGCTGGAGAGTTGCGGCGGCAGCATCGGCACCGCGCGGTCCGGAAAATAAACGCTGGTCCCGCGCAGCCGCGCCTCCAGGTCCAGCGCCGTTCCTGGGCGCACATAGTGGCTCACGTCCGCAATGTGCACCTGCAGCTCCCAGTTCCCATTCGCCAGCGGACGCACCAGCACCGCATCGTCGAAGTCCCGCGCCGTCTCGCCATCGATGGTGACAATGGGCAGCCCGCGAAAGTCCCGCCTTCTTTCTTTAAAGAGTCCGGTCGGTACTCGAGAGGGCGCGAACTGTCTTGGATAGGCCGGGACTTTAGTCCCGGCAACCACGGCCATCCGATCAATGTGGGCTTTAGCCCCTGAGACTTGCTCTTGCGCAGTCCCTACCTGATCCATTGCCGGCTTTAGCCTGCGGGGATCGGCTTCCCCAGGTGCGCCTCCCGGAGTAGCAGCGGGCTTCAGCCCGCGGGGATCGGCGAGAATTCCAGCGGGCTTTAGCCCCGGGCCTTCTCCCTCTTCCATCTCCACCGTCCGCGCGGCTTCACTCGCCTCCGCCAGCACATTCGCCGGAAACACATGCGGCAGATGGTGCTTGCGAATGATGATCTCCACATCCACGCCAAATCCGTCCGGCGGTCCCAGCACCTCGATCACGCGTCCCTTCGCCGGTCGCCCCGGGGCAGGGAAGTCGGTGATCTCCACATCCACCGCCAACCCCTCCAGCGGAGCATGGCCGTCGCCCAGCTCATCCACGCTCCATCGCCTCTGCTCTCGCTGCGCCTCTTCGCCCAACACCCGGTGCGGCGTCTCCACCGGCGTCGCCGGCTCCTCCGCGCCCTCCGGAATCAGGATCGCCCCGCCCCCCGGCGCGCCCGTCATCCGCTCATCCAGCGGCGTCACATAGTTTCCATGCAGCAGCGGCGCATCCTCCCACGTGCTCCCTCGCCGATGCGCCCGCGCATAATGAAAGATCCCAACCACGGTCGGATTCCGCCGCGTCAGCACTCGCGCAATCCGCCCGGATCGCCGCCCATCCCGTCCCGGCAGCGCCTCATCCACCAGCACCTCATCGCCCTGCATCGCGCCGTTCAGCTCGCTCGGCGGGATAAACAGATCGTCGTCGCGAGTGCTGCTTCCATTCGGCCGAACAAAGCCATAGCCATCGCGATGCAGATCCAGCTTGCCGGCCACCAGCCGGTCCCGTGTCGCCCTCAATGCATTTGCCGTTTCCTCGCCTCGCGGTGTTCGCGCCGTCTTCTCATACGTCGCGCCTGGAATTGCCCATTGCTCGAACTCGGTCTTCACCAGCTCGCCGCGCGCCGTCATCCGCGCCAGTTGCTCCAGCAGCAGACGCCGCTCGCGCCCGCCGCCCAGCCCCAGTTCGCGAATCAGTTGTTTGTAGCCTGCGCGATGCCCCGCCGAGCGCTCAATGCGCCGGATCAGTTCACGGTCCGTCTGGGGATAGGGTGTCTTCGCCATCCATCCGAGCATACCGCGCCTCGATAGCGCGCTGAGCCTCTCCCGCACCTAACCCAGGAGAAAATCGGTGCCCGTCGGTGTCAATCGGTGTTACGACTTTGCCTCTTTCACTTCGCCGGCCCCTTCAGCAGCTGCACCGCCTGCTCTAGGGTCGTCCCCGGCGGCACCGGCGAGAAGTCCGTCTTCACCTCATCCTCCTGTTCTCCAATCGTTTTGAAGAACAGCGCATGGCCGCTGATGTGCACATGCGTCTCCGCGATCTGCCACACCCCAGGCCCAAGCTCTCTTCGCTCGACATCGAAGGTGCTGCCTGCCTTGATCCTCGCCAGAAAACCAAATCCGATGGTTACGTCGTTGTCCAGTCTGCCCTTGAACGTCTTGATGCGGTGCCCCTGCGTGGTCACCACCATCGTTCCGGTCATCGCGCACATCACCCGCGCCTCCATATCCGGCGGGTTGAAGTCCGGATTCGGCCGGTATGACAACGTAATTAAGTCCGGCGTTTGACCCTCCACCTTCCAGATAAAAGCCTGCGGCATCAGGTTCAGCAGCTCCACCGCGCTCTTGTCATCGTGCTCCCCGTTTCGCCTTTGTTTCTCCTGCAGCGCCGGGTCGTGAATGAACTTTTGAATCTCCCGATCGTCCGCGGCCAGTACCGCCGTTGAAGCCGGCCTGCCGTGCTCCTCCACGTGGCGGCTGATCGCGCCATGCTCGGTCTCCACGATCACGGAGACGTTGCCTCCATCCTCGTGCCGCAGATACCGCCAGTGCGAGTTGTCGTCACGGTCCGCCGCCAGCTGCGTATTTACCGCCTGCTGCACGATCTGCTTCGCATCCTGTGCGCGCATCGCCGTTGCCATCAGCGACAGGCCCAGCACACCCACCCAAATTTTTCTTTCTAACCCCATCTCTCTCCCATCAGACGCGAATCCTACTGAATTGGTTGAAACCAATGGCCGCTCACCGATTGGAGAGCTTCGACCGCATCAAATTGTTCCACGGGGAACAATCTATAGTTAGACGGTGCAAGCGAACGTAGCCCATGTCCGCGAGCGGCCTAAGGACTTGTCGCGAAACGGCCAACTGCCTGGCTTGACAAAAAAGGCCCGCAGACTGCCCGGGTGTCTCCATTGCGATTACGGTAACCATTCAACCTTCACGCTCTTCTTGCCCAGGCGCAATGCCACCGATTCGCCTGCCTTCACGCTCCGCAGCAGCTTCTCGCTGAATCTCTCGCCATCCACGCTTACAGCATTCTCGCCCAGCTTGCGCGTTGCCTCGCCCGCCGAACTCGCCAGCCCGGCCTGCACCAGCAACTTGGGCACGCGCACCACCGCGCCATCCACGCCCTGCTCGACCACCAATCCCTCCGCCGCCAGCGAAATCTGCACCACCGGCGCATCGTCGCTGACCGCGCGCTGCTGGAACTGCTTCGCCCAATTCTCTGCCGCCGCATCTGCCTCCGCGGCCGAGTGGAAGTCGCGCACAATCCCCCAGGCCAGGTCCTTCTTCGCCTTCATGGGATGCAGACCCCCGTGCGAAACCTCATCCCGCATGGCGTCGATCTCGCTCCCGCGCAGATCGGTCAGCAGGGTGTAGTACTTCCACATCAACTCGTCCGAGATGGACATCAGCTTGCCGTACATCTCGCCCGCCGGCTCATGGATGCCGATCGCGTTGCCCAGCGACTTCGACATCTTCTGTACGCCGTCCAGCCCTTCCAGGATGGGCGTCATCAAAATAATCTGCGGCGGCTGCCCCGCATCGCGTTGCAGGTCGCGCCCACGCATCAGGTTGAATCGCTGGTCGGTCCCGCCCAACTCCACATCACACCGCAGCATCACCGAGTCGTATCCCTGCACCAGCGGGTATAGCATCTCGTGCACGCTGATCGGCTCCTCCGCCTGGAATCGCTTGTGAAACTCATCGCGCTCCAGCATCTGGCTCAACGTCGCCTTCGCCGCCAGTCGAATCATCCCCTCGAAGCCCAGCTGGTCCAGCCACTCGGAGTTGTAGCGCACCTCGGTCTTCTCCGGGTCCAGGATCTTGAACACCTGCTCTTTGTAGGTCTCCGCGTTGCGGTCGATCTCCTCGCGGCTTAGCGGCTTTCGCGTCACATTTCTGCCGGTCGGGTCGCCGATCAGCGCGGTCGCATCGCCGATCAGGAAGATCACCGTATGTCCGAGCTGCTGAAAGTGGCGCAGCTTCCGAACCAGCACCGTATGCCCCAGATGCAGGTCCGGCGCGGTCGGATCGAAGCCGGCTTTAATCCGCAGTGGCACGCCCGTCTCCGCCGACTGCGCAATGCGCTCGCGCAATGCCTCCAGCGGGATAATCTCCGCCGCCCCCTTCGCAATCAAATCCAACTGCTCATCCACCGCCGCGAACTGTGCCATGTCCTCCCAAGTATAAAGACACGGTAGCGGGTCAGTTTGAAAAAAGCCGACCTCAGGGGCTAAAGCCCCAATTGAAAATGAACGGCTTACGGCACGGCTGAAGCCGTGCCCTTAACGAAGCGACGCAAACTGACCCACTACCAAAGCCACGCGCTGCTTCAGCCCACAAGAGTAACATCGATACCGTCGATGCTTACCTTGGCGCATGGGAGCCGTAGAGTGAGAACCTGCCTGCTATTCCTCGGATTGTTGTTTGCCACGATGTCTGCTGCCGCGGCCGAACCTGGTGCGAAATTCATCTTCGTCACCGACGATTGCAGCGCCCCGCTTGGATCGGAGGTCGTTGCATCTTTCAAACAAGAGGTCCTGGCGTCTCCGCATTATCGGCTTGCGAAAGACATGATGGATGACGGGGGGTATCGTGCAGTAATCACGATTCGGATTACCTGCTCGGAGAAGGCTTCGCCAGCATCCGAACGAACGGTCGCGGTGGCTTCCATCATCGGGTTCGGGGCTTGCAATACAAGCGTAAACTGCACGAATTCGCTCGAGTTTCCGACTCTCCGTGCGAGCCTCTGCGGTGGCGCCGAGGTGGCCAAGTGCGGGAAAGATCTGTTTATTTCTTTAGACACATATATGAATGGCGACGGACTCTACTCCTTCCGCCTGGTCTCTGAAGCTCGGAAAAAGGCAGCGGGGGAGAGCGTGCAAACGGAGTCCCCGCAATAGGCGCGAAGAGCATGTCGCAGGGGTTAAAAACCCCATGCGACTATGCCCGATGAGTGCCGGGACTGAAGTCCCGGCCTATCAGATTGGCGCGACCTAGGCTGATGACGGGGACGTGGCCTGATAACGGGGACGTGGCCTGATAACGGGGACGTGGCCTGATAACGGGGACGTGGCCTGATAACGCGGACGTGGCTTGATGACGCGGAAGTGGCCTGATGACGCGGACGTGGCGCATAAGCTGGGATGTGGCCTGGTAACGTGGACGTGGCCTGATGACCCGGACGTGGCGCATAAGCTGGGATGTGGCCTGGTAACGTGGACGTGGCCTGATGACCCGGGCGTAGCCTGATCGGCATACAAAAAGGCACCGGCGCCCAATGGCGACACCGGTGCCAAGTCAGCGCTAAGCCTGCTTGAGCCTCGAATCTAGTGTCCTGAGTCAGAAGTTCGTCGCATGGCGAAAACAGCCGTATTTGTCGGCGAATGGGGCGAAACGCAGGTCCTTCGACTCCGCTGCGCTTCGCTCAGGATGACAAATCTTTGGGGTGAATTTAAGGATTCACCACATCAGCCACTTGTCCCTACTTCTTCGCCGGCAGGTCTGAGTTCCAGGTATCCGCGACGGCCTTCCAGCTTCCGTCGGCCTGCTTCTTCCACACCGACAGGTACTTTCCATGGTCGGTGGTTGGCTTACCCTTCTTCGGATTGGCGACCATCGTGTACGAACCCACGTCGTACACCATCTCGCCCGACTGCGACGCCTCCACATACATGGGGTTCCAGGAGATGGTGTTGGCCGGATCGAGCAGCGTCATCCATGCCTTGGTGATGTCTCCCTTGCTGGTCAGCATCTCCTGGTTGGCCGGCAGCACCACCGCGTCGCTGCTGTAGTACGACAACACCACGTCCAGGTTGCGCGCCGTCGCCGCCTTGGACCATAGCGCGTCCGCAGCTTTGACCGCGTCAACCGGCTGCACCACGGTAGCCGCGGCCGCCGGCTTGCTGTGGGTCTTGAACCAGTACGCCCCGCCAGCCGCCAGCGCCACCAGGCAAAACAACGCGACCCAAACGCCTGCCTTGGAACCCTTCTTGGTGCTGGCAGCCGCGCCTGTATCCGTATCGATCCCGCTGATGATATCGATCATTGCTCAGTCCTCCTACGCGCAGAACTGTACGCTCTCCGTAAGGGGATGGCCGTGACATGGGTCACACCCGGTCACCGCCGGAATCCGCATCGGGGACCCGCCTTCAGCCGGGCGCATCCCTGGCGCCGGAAGCCCGGCACGAGTATTTTGTTCCCATGGACTCCGAACGGCTGCGCGCCTTCCTGCTCACCCTACCCCACGTGGTGGAGACCATGCAGTGGGGCGCGAACCTGGTCTTCTGGGTGGGCGACAAGGCCGTCGGCGGCAAGATGTTCGCCCTCATCAACCTGGACGAGCCGGGTCCGCCGGATAAATCCTATCTCGTTGTCTCCTATGCCGCCGGTCCCACCCGCTACGCCGAGCTGCTGGAACTTGATGGCCTCGTTCCCGCGCCCTACATGGCCCGCATCCACTGGGTCGCCGCCGAGCGCTGGAGCGTCTTCACCCCCGCCGAGTGGCAGCGCGAGCTTACCGCCGCCCACGCCCTGACCCTCGCCAGGCTGCCGAAGAAAGTCCTCGCCAGCTTCGCCCTGCCAGCTGCCGAGCAGAAGGCCCTGATCGCCGCCGGACGCAAACGCGCCGCCGCGAAGGCCAAGAAATAGCCACCCCCGCGGGTTGGTGCAAGAGCTCTATCGGCGACCATCGGGAGCGCCCGCGCGGAGCCCAATACGCGTCACGAAGTGACTTTGGCCCGCATGCGGTTGTTCCTGGGGTTCTCTTCCACCTCGGCCAGCCCCAGCGCCTTCAGCACCGGGGGGACATAGACGCCGAAGCGCCCGCGCAATCCCTTCTTCAGCCCGTACCACCCACCCACCGGATTCTTCTCCGACCGCCCCCACGCCTCAACCGTCCCCTCGGCCGCAGGCTTTTGCTCGTCCGCGCCGCCCAGCGGCATCCATTCGCCGTGCGCCTTCAGCATTGCGTGCAGGTCGTCGATGCAGCGCAGCTGATACTTCAACTGCGTCTTGCCCACCTGCACCACCAGCGCGGGCGGATCTGCTGCCTCGTCCCGATATGCCTCGAACTCGGCAGTTCCCGGCGGCGTCTTCAACTTCCACGGATTCTGTTTGGTCCCGGCGGCGCTCGGCATGCGTGCTCTCTCTTTCCGTTCGGTGGATAAGTCGCTAAACATCCGGACGCGCCTTCGCCGCGAAGATCCCCGCAAACGAGGCGCGATACGCATACACCAAAACCAGCTCCAGCAGCGCGAAGAACAGCATGAAAGGCAGCCCTGACGGCTCCAGCGTCAGGTGGAACAGCAGGATGTTCGTCCCCACGCCTGCCAGCAGGGTTAGCCCCAGCGGAACGAACCGCCCGGTCAGCAGCATCAGCCCGGCCGCTGCCTCCACCAACCCATAGAGCAGAAACCAGTGGTGCTGAATCATCAGTCCCAGCATCGTTGTCGCATCGCCTGGCGGCACCGAGTCATGCATGAACGGCACAAGGTGGTTCAGCCCGAACACCGTAAACAACAGCCCCAGCAGCATTCTCGCAACCAGAACCAGCATCTTCATTTCCGCTGCTCCTCTCGTCCTGACCAGGACGGCCCCGGCCCGGAACTTCCAGGACTCTTGTATCTCCATCCGATGGCAAGCGTAGCATCCAGGGTGCAAATCTGGCATCGCCGGTGCAAAATGGTGGAATGCAAAATCCTCCCATCTCCGCCCCCGGCGTCACCCTCTCCCTTGCCGGCCGCACCGCCCTCGTTACCGGAGGCTCGCGCGGCATCGGCGCAGCCACCGTTCGCCTGTTTCGCCAGGCGGGAGCCCGCGTCGCCTTCAGCTATCGCGCCGCCGCCGATCAGGCCCACGCGCTCGCCGCCGAACTGGGCGGCCCCGAGGCGTGCCTGCCCATGCAGCAGGAGCTGCTGACGCCAGAGGACGGGGAGACCCTCGTCGCCCGCACCCTCGCCGCCTTTGGAGATTTGGACATCCTCGTCGCCAACCATGGCATCTGGCCGCCCGTCCCCACCACCGTCGCCGACATGACCTCTGCTCAATGGCGACGCACCCAGGCCATCAACGTGGACGCCGTCTTCGGTCTGGTCCACGCCGCCGCCGCCCACATGCTGACCCGCCCGCGCGGCCCCGCCCAACCTGAAACCGCGGGCAACGTCCCGCTTCAGCCTGCGCGCGGCCATATCGTTCTGATCGCCTCCGCTGCCGGCCAGCGCGGCGAGGGTGGCCACGCCGATTACGCAACCAGCAAGGGCGCCATCATCGCACTCACCAAGTCGCTCTCCTCCGAGCTGGCCCCGCACGGTATCTACGCCAACTGCGTCGCCCCCGGTTGGACCCACACCGAGATGACCGGCTCCGTCTTCGATCGCCCCGAGGACTCCGCCCGCACCAACCCCACCATCCCGGTTGGCCGACCCGCCCACGTCAACGAGATCGCCGGCCCGATCCTCTTCCTCTGTACGCCTTACGCGGGCTTCATCTCCGGCGAGATCTTCAACGTCAACGGCGGCGCCGTGCTCGCGGGCTGACCTGCGGGCTCAGTTCTCCGTGTAGTACACAGCCAGCGAGCCGACCTTCGTCGCTGCCGTGTTCCCGCCTCCCGAAGGCTGATTCTGCCAGATCATCCCCAGCGTCGATTGGAAGATCAGCGGCGTCTCCTTGAAGTACCGGTAGCCGCTCCAATAGGTCGTCGAATCCGGGGCGCCTGAGCTAAAGTACCGCGCAATCCCATACTCGTCCGTGCGCCCGTGGAACTGGTCGCCATAAAACTGGTTGCCGAAGAAGTCCTCCGTCCCCCCGTACCGGAACGCGGTCCCGTCGATGGTCAGGTACGGTGCTGCCTCCAGCCATCCCGGCTCAGTGGATCCTGGCGCCGACGACACAAAGTAAATGCTCTCCAGTTCCCCCGGCCCGCTTACCGCAGGCAGGATCGTCAGCACCGCGCTCGGCGCAATCGTCGAAGTCGCCCAATCGTTGGTTACCATGTGAAAGACATTGCGGGTCGCCGGATAGCGTCCCGCCGGGGCGACCCCCGGGTAGTACTCCACCTGGGTGTAGACCTGGCCGGCGAAGCCCGGAGGCGTGGTCAGCGTAATCAGGATGCTGCTGTTGTATTTGATATAAATGCGCCGGTAGCCGCCCATCGTCCAGTTGCCGCTGGTGGTCGCAGCATCCACGCCCACATACTTGCTCTCGAACAGGTCGCCGGTCGCCGAGGCGCCGTCCGCGGTCTGGTATCCGTCCCAGAGCATGAACATTCCCAGCGGTGCGCTCTGCGCCGGCCCGCCGTCGACCGCGATGTTGATGGTCGAGGCCTGCGCCCACAGCGTCGCCAGATTGTTGTACATCATCGCAATCTGGATCCGTTCCACATTGCCCGCGCCGGTCGCCGCCAGCAGCGTATAGCTCCCGCCGGTCCCAGCGCAGGATGTCCCTGGCCCTCCGGTGCCCGCCTTGCAATAGGCCAGACTGAGCGTGCGTGTCTCACGGACCTCTCCCGTCGCCCCCGCTGGTCCGGTAGCTCCGGTCGCCCCGGCAGGCCCACTCGGCCCCGTCGCTCCTATAGCTCCTGCCGGCCCGGTTGCTCCTGCTGCTCCAGCCGCTCCCGTCGCCCCAGCCGGTCCCGTTGCACCAACTGCTCCCGCCGCCCCTGCTGTTCCAGAACTCACCGCCGCCCACTGTGCTGCGCTCGATGCCGGAGCGTTGCCCACATTCCCTGCCGCCAGCGAGATATAAAACCCATCGCCCACCGACACCATATCGTTCAGGTTGTAGGCCGTCGCCGCCGAGTAGACTCCCGCGTAAGCCACATAAGTCCGCGTCTGGGCCATCCCCGCCGACGCCCAAGCCAGCGCTGCAACCAACCCCACCGAAACCGCCCAGCGCCGCATCACTGCGCTCCCTGGGTCAGCGTCAGCGCGCCGCTCACCACCGCCAGCTCATAGGTCTTCGCGGTCGCGCTATCCGCCAGCCCAAGCATCGCGGTCGCCCCCGCGCTCGATCCCGGAACCAGCGTCAGCGCTCCGTTCGTCACCGCCAGGCCATACTCGGCGCCGGTCACCGAGTCGATCAGACTTGCACTCGGTTCCACCGTCCCCGCTCCGCCCATGTCGGTCAGCGTCGGCGCGCCGTCCACCACGCTCAGGCTGAAGTGTGTCTGCGTCACCGAATCCGCCAGCATCAACCCGCCGCCACTGCCGCCCGCCCGTGCCACCACGGAATCCGCGCCGCACCCGCCCATCGCCCACCCCAGCCCCGCAATCGCCACCACAGCTGCCAGCCTCTTCATCGGTCATCCCTCCGGCAATCG
>Ga0326727_10004611_pt1 | contig 40990 bp, 44 predicted proteins | sample MB2enrmetagenome_FD_207643 | JGI IMG/M metagenome (GOLD analysis project Ga0326727, IMG submission 207643) | Lab enriched peat soil microbial communities from McLean, Ithaca, NY, United States - MB29MY | ecosystem: Environmental > Terrestrial > Soil > Wetlands > Peat | place: USA: New York...
GGAACCATTGTGGGATATGGCAACGATGAGAACCTGGTCCACCAACCCGACGGAGAAACTCACGACGACTGGTGGTCGTCAATGTCGATGGCCGGTTTGATCAAGGTGCTCGACCAGTTTTACGAGTCCGGCAACACAACTTCGCCTGCCCTGAACAGCGCAACCAGCCATTGGGACCTCATCTTTGTCAGCCGGTATTACAACTGGCACTCCGGTTCATACAAGAACGGCTACCCTCACGTGTCGTCCTACAAATTGAAACCGGACGCGCCTGACGATGCCGTAGACACCCTGAGCAAAAACATGGTTGTGCCTTTGCTGGAAAAGGCGCTAGCCGACGGCGCCATTCTCGAATACGAGATTGACACCATGGCAATTCACACCGAAGCCCCAGGCAGTTTTTGGATTGTCTACGTCGCCGCCACTCCGGAAGGCCTGGATAAAGTCAACGAGGCGATTGGGAATCGGATGAAGGAGCACCCCCTGCTTGGCCCGGCATTTGGTTCCATGACGGACTCCAACGCCCACCGCGATGAGCTGCTTCGAGGGGAAGGCACCTACAAATAGTCCCGGCATCGCCGAACTGGAACCGCGAGCGGCAAACAATCTGTGTGCCGCTCGCGACCAGACCTGCAACATTGGGCCGCAACTCCTCCGCCCATGAATTCCGCTCGATCCCTTGGTCCGTAAGCTCTCTTCCGATTCACTCCCTCAGGACCAAAATCTGCGTTTGATTAAATACTGAAGTATCCACTTGACAATTCTCGCGATCCGAGCGATACTGAAGTTACTGCTTCACTATCGTGAAGTCTTAGGAGGGATTAACCCCATGCCCGAACCCGCCGTCATTCACAGCACCTTCGTCGTCGAGCGCTCCTACCCCCAGCCCCCCGAGCGCGTCTTCGCCGCCTTCGCCCAGCCGGCTCGCAAGCGCCGTTGGTACGCCGAGGGGGATCACGAAATCCAGGAGTTTGAAATGGAATTCCGCGTCGGAGGCAGCGAACGATTTCGTTACCGCTTCAAGGAAGGCCACCCGATCGCTGGCTCTGAAATCACCAACGAGTCCAGCTACCAGGACATCGTGCCCGACAAGCGAATTGTGATCACCGCAAGAATGTCCCTGAACGAAAAGCCCATCTCCATCACGCTCGTGACGCTCGAGTTCCTGCCTTCAGGCGCCGGTAGCGATCTGATCCTGACCAACCAGGGAACCTTCGTTGACTGGCCGGAAGGCGCGGCGATGATTGAACAGGGTTGGCGCAAGCTCCTTGATCGCCTCGGAAAAGAACTGGCCGGCTAGCAATTCGTGAGAATCGAATCATCGATGCCCACCGCGCAACCGCAAATCGACCGCCTCTTCCACGCGCTCGGCGACCCAACGCGCCGCGCCATCCTCGACCTGCTGAGCCGCGGGCCCACGTCTGTCACGCGACTGGCTGAGCCCCTCGGCATCACCCTCACCGCGGTAGCGCAGCACCTGCAGATCCTCGAAGAGAGCGGCCTCGTCCGCACCGAGAAGATCGGCCGCGTCCGCACATGCCGCATCGAACCCGCCGGTTTCTCGCTTTTGGAGAAATGGATCAAAAATCACCGCTCCCGCTGGGAACTGAGTCTCGATCGACTGGCAGAATTACTCAACGAAGAGGACAAAACGAACTGATTTTGTCTGGAACCTGCCGCAAGGTATTGATTGGAATGGGACTGCAACAAATGCTGTGTCAGGGCCTGACTCTCACAACTTGCGCAAAAACACCTTGCGCGACGGGTTTTGTAACAGGGAACGGCTTTAGTCGTGCCGTAGGCATCGCAAATTCAATGAGGGCTTGAAAGCCCCGGCGGGATACGATCTACGCCGAAGCCATAGCAACCCGAATCCCGAACCCGGCACTCACCGCCTCCGGCTCAGCCACCGTTGCTTTCTCCACTTCGCCCAGCAACGATGCGACAACGTCAGCAGCCGTGTAGCTTTCCCTGCCATCCTTCAGGAACGCCGCTACGGTATTCAGATCGTCGCCCACCGTCACCAGTGGCGGCTCGGCTACCTTGTCCTTGCGCGTCTGCGGGTGCCCGATATTGGCCAACAGCGCATTGCACAGGCACTTGCGCCCCACCGTATCTTCGATCTTCCCGCCTTTCGCCACATAGGAGGCCTGAGGCTCAGCGGAGCAGCGATAACCGATCTTTCCATCTTCCGCTGCATACGCCTCGCGCAGCAATCCGATGTCGCACACCCGCGTTCTCGCCGTCGCCACGCCAGCATCAGAATACGTCCCGGCAAGCTGGGCAACCTTGAACGGAAATCCCGTCGGCGAAGCCAGCGGATCGGTAAACACCTCTCCCGTTCCCTTCGCCGCCTGTGCAACGAGTCTCTTCTTCAGATCCGGCCGCAAACCCGACTCTTCGCTGAACGCAAACACCGTGCCCACCTGCACCCCGGCTGCTCCCTGCTCCAGCGCCTCGCGCAGTTTCGCCGCGTTTCCATATCCGCCCGCCAGCCAGAACGGGACGCCCAGCTTCCGCAACTCCGACAGGTCAACCTTGTCGCGCTCTCCGTAAACCGGCTGCCCGCTCGCGTCGAGCTGCAGTTTGCCCCGCGGCGGAGCATTGTGGCCACCCGCCGTCGGGCTCTCGATAACCAGTCCGTCCACCCGCCCTGAAGCTCTCCGCAGCATCGTGGTCGCCAGCGCATTCGACGAAACAATCGCCAGAAACCTCGGCCGCTCCAGCACCGGCAGCAGACCCTCGGCGTACTCCAGCGGATCGAAGCGCATCATCATGTCCTGATCCGCTGCTGCACCGGTCACCGCCAGCTTGTATTCCGCCGGTTTCCCTGCTGCGAAATTGTCGATCACGCCCGGAATATGCAGCGGAATCCCCGCGCCCATCAGCACATATCCCACGCCCGCCAGCATCGCCCCGTAAATCGAAGCCAGGTGCGGCAGTTGCACCTTTTCCAGGAAGTTCACTCCGACTTTGTTGAAATGGCCCTCGCGCGCCAGGAACACTTCTACGAAGTTGCTCACCATCAGCAGCTCGATCAGCTTGCGCGTGTCGCTCTTCTGGTGCATCGGGACTGTTGGATAGGGAGTACCCGCCGCTTTTCCACCCGGCTGGAAGTACTCGTTCCAGATGCGCTTCGCCATCTCGGGAAACGGAAACGCCTCGAGCCCGCGGCGCATGTTGCCGCCCTCATCGCCATCGGCAAGTCGCCGCACCAGCACCGTGTCAAGGGCTGTGCCGGACACGACCCCTAGCTGCCCCAGCCGCGAAACGGCCCGCGCCAGTCTCCAGTTCGAAACGCCGACGCCCATCCCGCCCTGGATAATCCGTGGGAATTGAAACATTTAAAGATTCTTTCACAAATAGGGACAAACGTCAGTGATTTCTGACGGCTGATACAGAATTTGCCAACCCGAAAGTGCCGCCCCGGGGTCCCGGAGGACCTCCAACGACAGGTCTTAGCCGCTGGGGTGGCAGGCCCGGAGTCCCCGGCGACAGGTCTTCGTCATTGGGGTGATCTTAGTCCCACGGCGTCTCCTTAAACGCCTGCGCCATGCCCGGATAGAACGCCAGGTACCCGCAAATCGCCAGGTTGATCATCACGCTCACGAAGAACGAAGCCTCCTGGTTCTGCGTCATCGGAGTCGGCGACCCCGCTGCGCGATCGGCCACGAAATTCCCCAGCATCTTCGCCGCCGTCGCCCCCGACAGGAACATCACCACCCACCGCGCCCGCCAGTCGCGGCTGTACCAGCGCCATGCCGTCAGGCCGTAAAGGAACGCGCTGACATAAAACACTGCTTCCGGCGGCATCTGTCTCGGCCACGCATCAAAATTGGTTGAAACAAAGTTGGCGACAGCAGTGTCGGGCGCCAGCCCCACGATCAATGCAAAGATCAGGCTCACAGCCGACCGAAATACCAGCAGCCAGACGAACAGGCGAATCAGCAGAGGAAGCTTGATCCGCTCAACGTAATCGCCACGATCCCGAACCGGTCCGGTTTGCTGCTGATGAGGCACATAGGTCTTGATCCCGTCTCTCGGCGGCATGATCCCTCCCAGGATGTCTCAGTTGCATTGTGAAATCGGATTGCGATGAAGCGACACGTCAGAGCTCGTGCACAAGCCCGAATGCCGCCTGAAGACTGCAACCGAAGAGTAGCAGGATTTCCGCTGCAGACATCAGATCTTTTCGCGAAGAAAACTGATCACATGGTCGGCTTGCACCACGCCCACCATGCGCCCCTGCGCATCGACCACCGGCAGCGCGTGCAGGTTGTACTTGTCGAACATCTCCGCCAGCTCGATCTGTTTCATATCCGCCGGGCAAGAGAGCACTCTCGGCTCTGCGAGCACAGCCACCCGCGTCTCCGGCAGCGCCATCACCAGCCGCGCCAGCGGTACCACCCCGCGCAGCACTCGCTTTTCATCCAGCAGGTAGATCTCCGTCACCGCCTCGACGTCGCCATCAAAGCTGCGCAGCGCCCGCCCTACCTGCGATACCGTTGCATCCATGCCCAGGTAGACAAAATCCGTAGTCATGGCGCCAGCCGCCGACTTCTCGTCAAACTCGAGCAGTTCGGCAACTTCCTGCCGCTCCTCCGGCTCCATCTCTTCCAGAATTGCGTCCGACTTGTCTTCCGGCAGCTCCGCCAGCAGGTCCGCCGCAGCACCGGGATCCATCTCCTCGACGATGTCGGCAATCTTCTCTTCGTCGAGCTTTTCGAGCAGCGAGGCCTGCAGCTTCGGGTCGACCTCCTCCAGAGTATCTGCGGCCACTTCCTCATCCAGAGACGTAAACACAGCATCGCGCTCGGCCGGGCTCAAGTCCTCCAGGATCTCCGCCAGGTCCGACGGATGCATCTCCGCCAGCCGTTCATACTCAATGCGCAGCTTCACCCTGCGCGCCGGATCCACCTCGATCACGTCAACAAACTGCCAGGGAATTCCGCGATTCTTGAACTTCCGCGACAGCCGATCGAGCGACGCCTTCGGAATCAGCCCCTTGAACACGCGGCGGAACGCCCCGCGCAGCCCCACCTCCACTTCGGCCACGCGCAGCAGGTGCACCTCGCCGTCGCCCATCCACTCCAGGTCCACGTCGTTTACGCGGACCACCTTGCGCCCGTGAATGTCGATGATCTGCCGGTCCACCAGGTCCTGTTGCAGATAGATGAAGTTGCCCTGCTCCTTCAGCGGAGTCAGCGCCTCCTGCGACCTCAATTCCAGCGTCCCTGCCGGCGTCTCGCGCACCTCATTCGAAGGCACCAGCAACAGACCTGTCCGGGTCTTCAACACGAGCCCCGCCACCTTGCCCGCATCCGGACCGGTCGCCACCGCAACGTCCTTTAGCTTCCCGCGCACATTTCCCTGCGGATCTGTCACCGGCATGCCAAGCAGTGCCGTCAAACTCACGCGGGTTGTAGCGCGCTGGTGCATAAGCTGAGTGTACTGCTCCGATGTGCAACCTGCCCTGATGAAGGCGAATTACGAACCCCAATCGTCTCGAACTCCGCGCACCCAAACCTCCGCTGCATGAACAAAGCCAACACCAACATTGACCCAATGCAACAATTTGTCTTCATCCCAGCTTTCTCTCGACTCCTTAGACACCGCAACAATCAAAACCGCCCCTAACTCAAACCAGTTCTTGACACAACGCCCTTCAGACTTGAAGATGCGGTCTATAGCGTTTTCCGTCATCTCTTGGAAAACATCACTCGATCCTCTCGCGGTAGGGCGGGGCTTTGCCATTCCCCGTAGAGGCGGAGACGAAGCCGGTGAGCAATCCGAAGCCTGGGAAATTGAGCTTTTCGCTGCCTTCCACAATGGAGAGCGTCAGCGAGGTCGAAGCCGCCGCGGATAAACTGGCCGGTGAGGCCGGCCTCGACGAAGAAGAGCGCTTCCGCATTGCCATGGCCATTCGAGAGGCCACCGTAAACGCAGTACTGCACGGCAACGATTACGACCCCGCCAAACAAGTCACAGCCAGTTTTGAAAACAACGGCAAATCCCTCATTTTCACCATCGCTGACCAGGGAAAGGGCGTTGATTGGGAACATCTGCCCGACCCGCTCGCTCCCGAAAACCTCATGCGCGGCACTGGCCGCGGCATCTTCCTCATTCGCTCCTTCATGGATGAGGTCCACTTCCGCCAACTCGAGCCTGGAACCGAACTCACCCTGATCAAACATCTGACTCCGGCGCCAGAAACGACCTGACGCTTTTCCGCGATGCAGTGCTGTGGATTCGCCTGGAGCCGATCCACAGAAGTCTTTCCGGACAGCAGCTTTGCTCGCTTGAAGTGCTGGGTAGAGATGCTATAACTTGTATGACTCACAACAAGGAGGAAATTCCGTGGCACTTTCTATTGCTTCCCGTGAATTGGACGGCGTTACAGTCCTGGATCTCAGCGGGCGGATCACTCTGGGCGAGGGCAGTGTGCAGTTGCGCGAGGCCATTCGTAACCTGATCAGCAAGGGGATGAAGAGCATCCTGCTGAACCTCGGCGATGTGAACTACATCGATAGCTCGGGCCTTGGCGAACTCGTCGGCGCCTACACCACTGCCAAGAATCAGGGTGCCGCGCTCAAGCTGCTCAGCCTTACCAAGAAGGTCAAGGACGTGCTGCAGCTCACGAAGCTTTATACAGTCTTCGACATCTACGACGACGAAGCCAGCGCCATCGCCTCCTACAAGTAGCCGGCGAGCCTGTCTCCCGTGAGTCGCAACCCCGCGGCCTCGATCATCGAGTCATGCGAGCTCAGGTAAGAAGACCAGGTCATCTCCAGATTCCCATCAGGGCCGTCCATCGGACGGCCCTTTGTCTTTCCGAATCGAACCCGAGGTCGAACTCAGCGTTGGGTGCCCCGGGTCTCGATTCTGAGAACTGGGAGATCCAGCAGTTGGATGCTGGCAGTTGCTTTTTCAGAACTTCACGTTCGGCACCTGTTCCGCCGCCGGGCTCGCCTTGAAGTACGCATCGTTATTGCGGAATCCCGCGATCCCCGCCCAGATGCTGTTCGGGAACTGCCCGATAAACGTGTTGTAGTCCTGGATCGCCTGGTTATACCGCCGCCGCGCCACGCTGATGCGGTTCTCGGTTCCCGCCAGCTCATCCTGCAGCCGCATGAACTGCTCGCTCGACCGCAGATTTGGATAATTCTCTGTCAACAGCAGTAACCGACCCAACGCACCATCCAGTTGCCCATTCGCAGCGATTTTCGCCTGCGGGGTCTGCGCATTCAGCATCCCGGCCCGAGCGTTGGCGATATCGGCGTACACCGAATTCTCTTCCTTGGTGAATCCCTTCACCGTCTCCACCAGGTTCGGAATCAGATCCGCGCGCCGCTCCAGCTGCACATCCACCTCAGACCATGCCGACTTAACGGCCTGGTCCTTGGCCACCATCTGGTTCTTGGCGCTCACAAAGCTGCCGCCCACCATCAGCAGCGCCAGCACAATCACTCCCACCACACCCAGACCAACCAGAAGTCCCTTGCTCATAATCTCTCTTTCCCTCCGGCTCCGCTTTGCGAAGCCACCTACGTCCCTAAGTCCCTGGTCCCCAGCTTTACCAACTTCCCCCGGCTCCCCCGCCCCCGAAACCTCCGCCGCCAAATCCACCAAACCCGCCACCCCCCGAGTCACCGCCTCCACCGCCGCCTCCGCCCCAACCACCACCGCCGATAAACGGCCCGGAGCCGCCGGAGTAGCGGCGTCCACCCAACGCGCTGTTTATTAGTCCCATCGCAAACAGGAAACGCAGTAGCCCAAATCCACCAAAGAGAAACAGCAGAATGAGAAATGGAAGCAACTTCGCAACCGCGATGAAGAGAGGCGGCGACGGCGGACGCTGCGGAACCGGCGCGGTCACCGGTGAGTCGTCAAGCGTTATCTTCGCATCGGCAGCCACGATCTGCGCGATCTGCCCAACGGCGCTCAGCACCGCATCGTCGTAGTCCTTGGCCCGGAGATACGGCACCATCGACCGCCCGATGTCGCCCACTCTGGCGTCGTTCAGTATCCCTTCCAGCCCGTACCCGATATCGATCCGCCACTTGTGATCGTCAACGGCAAGCAGGACCAGTACGCCCTTGTCCGATCCCTTCTTGCCCATGTGCCACTTGTCTTCCAACTGGTTCGCCCAGTCGGCCGCATCCTCGCCGTCGAGGTTGTGCACCGTCACAATCGCAATTTGCGTATTGGTTACCGAATGATCCAGCTCTGCGCATAGCCGATCCAGCTGGTCATCGGCTCTGATTGACAGCACCCGTGCGTAGTCATTCACATAGTCGTTGGGCTTGGGCAGGTCGCTGACCGACTCGGCCAGCAAGCCTTGAAGAGGAAGAACAAGCAGAGCAGCCAGCATCAGCTGGCAAATCGAACGCGACCCGCGGTGAGAACCTTCCATCGCACTCCATTGTACGTTCCGCCCCGCCCCGCAGTTCCCGCACTCTGGAGCCTTCATAAACATATAAAGTCAGCGCGCCATCCCAGCCATCAGTCTCGGCTGCCCATCCTTACGCCTCCCCCGATCAGCCCCTTTCACCGCCTCATCTCAGCTTTCCCCATACACCGGTACCGCCGCCCCATTAATCACCCGCGCCTCGTCGCTCGCTAGAAACAGAATGACGCGTGCAATATCTTCCGGCTTCGGCCACGTAGCGAAATCGGCATCCGGCATTGCCTTCCGATTCGCCTCCGTATCGATAATGCTCGGCAGAATCGAGTTCACCCGCACACCCGTGCCCTTCACATCCGCCGCCAGCGAATCCATCATCGCCATCGCCGCCGCCTTCGATGCCGCATAAGCCGCCGCGCCCCCGCCATGATCAAAAGCCGCCTTCGCCGCGACATTCACGATCGCTCCATGCTTCTGCCTCAGCATCGGCACAATCGCTGCGCGCGATAACGCATATCCTGCCCTCAGATTCAGGTCCAGCATCTGCTCAAAGGTCTTTGTCTTAAGTTCCCAGAGCTTGATGCCGCCCGCGTAACCGCCCACGGTATTCACCATCGCATCCAGCCGTCCATGCCGGGCAATCACATCGTTCACAAGATCGCGGACCGCGGTTTCATCGGTCACATCCACCCGTTGCCCTTCCAGCAACGAAGCCGTTGCGCCCGCCTCCTTCTCCAAGGTTTCAAACTCCTCGTCGTTGCGATACGTAACCACGGTCTTTGCACCCTCCGCCATGAACGCCAGGCTCACCGCCCGTCCAAGCCCGCCCGTGCCGCCCGCCACCAGCACCACCTTGCCTGCAAAACTCACATTCATCTCTCACCTCTTCACTCGTGGAAGTCGTTATATCACCTGTTGCGAAGAAGATGAATTCCAGTCTCTGCGTTCCCATGGCCCCCGGATCTTCGCTGCCGGCGCGCCGAGCGCCGCGGGTCCTGCCCCCGCCCACTACACTTGAACCAGCCATGACTGAACGCGCTACCCCCACCCCTCCCGTCGCCCGCAAAGACCACAAGGAGACTATGCTCCACGGCATTGCACTCACCGACGACTACGCCTGGCTCCGCGACAAGGACAGCCCCGAAGTCACCGAGTACCTCACCGCCGAAAACGCCTACGCCGAGGCCCTTACGGCCGACGTCGCTCCCCTGCGCGACGAGCTCTACAACGAGATGCTCGGCCACATAAAGCAGACCGACGAGTCCGCCCCCTACCGCGAAGGCGACTGGTGGTACTACGTCCGTACCGAGGAGGGCAAGCAGTACTCCATCTTCTGCCGCCGGCGCGGCGCCGCCATCGCGCCCGAGGGCCCCGAACAAATCATCCTCGACGGCAACCAACTCGCCGAAGGCCACGCCTTCTTTGCCGTCGGAGCCTCCGACATCTCCGACGACGGCCGCTGGCTCGCCTACACCACCGACCTCACCGGCTTCCGCCAATACACCCTCCACATCAAGGACCTCGAGACCGGTGAGACGCTCCCGGGCGAAGTCGAGCGCGTGGGCTCAGTTACCTGGACCTCCGATAATCGCACTTTGTTTTACACCGTCGAAGACGAAGAGCAGAAGCGTCAATTCCAGCTCTTCCGTCACACGCTGCACGCGCCGCACTCTGAGGATGTCCTCGTCTACCGGGACGACGACGAGCGGTTTAACATCGGCGCCGGCCGCACCCGCGACGGCAAATTCATCGTGCTCGAGTCCGGGAGCCACACCACAACCGAGTGCCTCGTCCTCCCCGCCGATCAGCCAACCGGCCAGTTTCGCGTCATCAGTCCGCGCGAAGACGAGCACGAGTACTCCGTCGATCATCGCAACGGCCAATGGTTCATTCGCACCAACGATCGCGGCCGTAACTTCCGTCTCGTCACCGCGCCCGTCGATGCGCCCGAGCGCGAAAACTGGATCGAGCGCATTCCGCACCGCGACTCCGTGCTGCTCGAAGACGTCGATCTTTTCGCCAACTTTTTCGTCGCCTGCGAACGAGAAGACGGCCTGCCCCGCCTCCGCCTCTGGAAGTTCCAGGACCCCGGCCCGGCCCAGAGCCCCGAAGCCAACCCTGCGGGCGAAATCGCATTCCCCGAGCCCGCCTACAACGCCTCGCCCGGCATCAATCGCATCTGGGAGACAGCGCGCTTCCGCTACGGCTACGAGTCGCTCGTCACGCCCGGTTCCGTCTACGAATACGACCTCGAATCACGCGATTCCATCCTTCTCAAACAGCAGGAAGTCCCCGGCGGTTTCGACCGCACCCTCTACGCCAGTGAGCGCGTCCACGCCACCGCCGCCGACGGTGTCCAGGTTCCCATCTCGCTCGTCTACCGCCGCGATAAGTTCGAAAAGAACGGTCGCAATGCTCTGTACGTTTATGGATACGGCTCCTACGGCTACTCGCTCCCGCTCGGCTTCAACTCCAACCGCCTCAGCCTTCTCGATCGCGGCGTCGTCATGGCCTACGCGCACATCCGCGGCGGCGGCGATCTCGGCAAGCCCTGGCACGATGCCGGCAAGATGCTGGTCAAGCGCAACACCTTCACCGATTTCACCGCCGTCGTCGAGCACCTCACCGCCAACGGCTACGGCGATCCCGCGCGCGTCGCCATCGAAGGCGGCTCCGCGGGCGGCCTGCTCATGGGCGCCGTCACCAACCTGCGCCCCGATCTGTTCCGCGTCGTCCTCTCCCACGTCCCCTTTGTCGACGTGATGAACACGATGCTCGATGCCTCGCTCCCGCTCACCGTCCCCGAGTACGAAGAATGGGGCGACCCTAATCAGGAAGACTACTTCCGCTACATGCTCAGTTACTCGCCCTACGATAACTTGAAGCCAGGCATTTATCCGGCCATGTTAGTCAAAACCTCGCTCAACGATAGCCAGGTCATGTACTGGGAACCGGCAAAGTATGTTGCAAAGCTCCGCACATTGAAGACCAACGACCATCCATTGCTGCTGGTCACAAACATGGAAGCTGGCCACGGCGGCGCCAGCGGCCGCTACGACTACCTCAAGGAGATCGCCTTCGACTACGCCTTCCTGCTGCGCGAGTTAGACCTGGTCAGCCGAACCTCAGTCCAATCCTCAGCAGAAGCCCCCTGATTCGGTCAGAGCCGCAACGGAACTGACCGGCACCGCCAAACCCGATGCGGCAGGGGCAACTCCGGCTGCATCCGCAGCAGTCGGAATCAGGAAATATCGGTTCAGGCCCGCGGTGAAAGATAGTCATCCCGTTCCGATAGGGATGAGGATAGAAGCGAATCTTAGGCTCTATGAAAGCCGCGATTTATGCGCCCACAACCCCAGCCCCGGATTCGCAATAAAGAAGACCTCTTCGCCATCTACGGTGTTATACCCATGCGATAACTTATCCGGGTTAAATCGCTCCATCATCTCATCTAAGTTGCCATAACTGAATCCGACACCCTCAACCTCTTCCCGGGTGAGTTCTCCCGGACACCATGTAATCGTGAAACGCCCCTCCGACGACCCATGAATGAGGTGCGCGGCCGCACTAAGCTCGGCAGCCAAATCGGCATTCTTTTCAACCGCCTTCAGCGTCGCCGGCGTGCCGTGATATCCGTACTTGCGAATCAGCGCATCAATCGTTTTGTCTTCGCCGAATTCCCTCACCGCAGGAGCAAGTACGATCAACTCGCCGCCATCCGCCAGCGCCATGCGTGTCCGATAGACAGCCTTGTTGCCCAGCCAGGTCGAATGAAACTCGCGCGGATCGAGAAACACAACGGCCTTCCTGATCGGCTCATCCACCAGTTCGAAGTTCACCTCCAGGCTCAGCGCGGCCGCACGATGGAAGCACTCGGCATCGTCGCCAATGAACAACCCGCGCACCGCCAGCCCGCCGTCTGCGCGCCGCGCCACAACTGTCTGTACATACACAATCGGGAGATCGCGCAGGAACTTATCCGACGCATAATTGAGCACCGCGCGCACCGGATTCTCGGCACGCCCCATAATGCGCTCCATCCCATACACCGCGCCCAGGTAATGACTGAGATTGATGCCCTGTCTTCCGCCCGTTCCCACCAGGATGTTCTTGTTGTAGTTCGCCATCCCGATCACTTCGTGCGGAACTACCTGCCCGATCGAGAGGATCAGGTCGAAGCCTCCGCGCGAGATGAGCCGATTCACCTGCGCCGGCCACGCCGAGTTCAGCTTCCCCTCCGACTGCTGCCGAACAAACTCCGCCGGAACGTCGCCCAGCGTCTCTACGTCGGTCCGCCAGTTGTGCACGCGAAACAGTTCGTGCGGCATGCCGGGAAACATGTGACTCATCTGCGCGGGGGTCATCGCCGCATGCGTACCGATCGCGGGGAGCACAGCCTTCAACCGGTGGCCAAGAATCTCCCACGCCGCGCACGTCAAGGCACCCGCCTGCGAGTGCAGCCGCGTAATGTCGGGCGGCACCGCAAGGACATTGTCGCGGCGCCCCAGCTTTCCCAAGCTCTCAGACAGCAGGTCTGCAAGTTGTTGCGGCGCCAGATCGACCTCTACGCCGCCGACAGCACAATACAACCCCATGCGCTCACTCTAAACCAGCGGAGTGATTTCGTCCTGAGAGGATAGGAAATGGTGGGCAGCGAGGGACTCGAACCCCCGACTTCCTGCTTGTAAGGCAGGCGCTCTAACCAGCTGAGCTAGCCGCCCACTCAGGCGGGGACCCAAAGACGGGCCTCCTTCCATCATAACAGCGACTTCGATCGGTCATTGCCATCGCCGGCGCCCAATCCGTCACAGTTCGCGCCCAGGTTCGCTCCGGGTTGATAAGCTAATCCTCGTGCCCCGTCTCATCGTGAATGCCGACGATTTCGGAATCGCCCCCGGAGTCAATCGTGCGATCCTTGAGCTTCATGCTGCTGAGGTTCTCACCAGCGCAACCCTCATGGCACAGGCTCCGGCTACCGAAGAGGCCGTCAACATGGCCCTGGCCATGCCGGCGCTGGGCGTGGGCTGCCATATCGTCCTGGTAGACGGTACTCCGGTTTCCGAACCTCGCAACATTCCTTCTCTTGTCGATCGCAGAACCGGCGCTCTCCACGCAACCTTAGGCGCCTTCCTGAAGCGTCTTTACACCGCCCGCATCCGCAACGCCGAGGTCGAAGCGGAAGCCGCCGCGCAAATCGCCCTGCTGCAGAGCTACGGCTTGCGCCTCACGCACGTAGACACGCACAAGCACTTGCACATGTTTCCTGCGATCCTTCGCCCTGTGCTGCGCGCGGCAAAGGCAGCCGGCATCCACGCCATCCGCAACCCATTCGAGCCCATCTGGAGCTTGAACGCTACACTGGATGCTCCCGACGTGCGCCGCGCCGAAGTCATCCTGCTTCGCCGCTTCGAATCGAAGTTCCGCCGGACCGTCGCGGAAGAGGGATTCACGACGACCGATGGCGCGATAGGCGTTCTAGCCACCGGAACCGTGAACATCGCGACAGTCAATGCACTCATCACGGCGATGCCGGAAGGCACCTTCGAGTTCGTATCCCATCCCGGGTACCGTGACGATCAGCTCTTACGGGTCAAGACACGCCTTCTCGAATCTCGCGAGATCGAACGCAACGCCCTCATGGCCATCAAAGACTACCGCGGACTCGATCTCGTATCGTTTGCAGATCTTGGCCGTCCGGCTGAACAAAACGCCCAAAATGTCCAGATCTGAATACCCTCGACGTCAGGTTCTGCATCTTCTTCGGGCTTCGCAACGTCAAAAAGTAGCTGGCGCCAGACAACACGGAATCTGAGTCAAGCAAGGCGGCGGAATGCGAATCGGCATCACGTGCTATCCAACATACGGCGGCTCCGGAGTTGTGGCCACCGAACTTGGCATTGAACTCGCCGCCTCGGGCCACGAAGTTCACTTCATCTCCTATTCACAACCCTTCCGGCTCACCGGACGCGACGACGGCATCTTCTATCACGAAGTCCCCGTCTCCAGTTATCCCCTCTTTGAATTTCCCCCTTACGATCTGGCCCTGGCCTCGCGCATGGCTGAAGTCGCCGAATTCTGCAATCTCGACCTTCTTCATGTTCATTACGCCATTCCGCACTCCGTTAGCGCACTGCTCGCACGCCAGATGCTCGCCGCCCGAGGCCGCCGGCTGCCCTTTGTCACCACGCTGCATGGCACCGACATCACTCTTGTCGGTCTCGATCGCAGCTATCTGCCCATCACCCGCTATTCCATCCAGGAGAGCGACGGCGTCACCAGCATCTCCACTTACCTCAAGGACAAAACCGTTTCGGATTTCGAAATATCCCGTCCCATCGAGGTAATCCCCAACTTCGTTAATTGCGATGTTTACACGCCCATCACTGAAGAAGAACTTCGACACAGGGCACGCGCCAAATTCGCCAAGCCCGACGAAGCCATCTTCATGCACTTGTCGAACTTCCGCCCAGTCAAGCGCGTCGTCGACGTGGTGAAGGTCTTTGCGCAGGTGGCGCGCGAAGTTCCGGCCCAACTGATTCTCGTCGGAGACGGCCCTGACCGCTCCGCCGCCGAGTGGCTTGCCCACGACCTGAAGATCAACGACCGGGTTCACTTCCTCGGTAAGCAGGACCGCGTAAACGAGCTTCTCCCGCTCGCGGACCTGATGATCATGCCCAGCTCTCTCGAATCGTTTGGTCTTGCCGCACTGGAAGCCATGGCTTGCAAGGTTCCGACGATCGCGACACGCGTCGGCGGCGTACCCGAACTGATTGAAGACGGCGTGACAGGTCTGCTGTTCCCGGTCGGCAATGTCGATGAAATGGCCTCCGGCGCCATCAGCCTGCTCAAAGATCGTGCTCGCTTCGAAGCCATGCGCGAGGCCGCCCGCAAGGATGCGCAAAAACGCTTCTGCGCCTCACTGGTGGTTCCCAAGTACGTCAAGTTTTACGAGCAGATCCTCGGTCAATAGCGCTTCGACCAACCCGCGTCGTTAAACTGCGCAATCCGCTTCAAATCGCGGCTCAAAGCCGACCCGCTCCCAGAACTCCCGCACCATCGCTATCGTTTCCGCGGTCGCCTGTGGAGGCGTCCGCAGCAGGATCCCCGCGGCCTCCCGCGGTTCGCCGTCTTCGCATCCCCGTTCAACGCCCAGCTCCTGCATATCCGCGACAAGAGCCACGCAATTTTCCGCGCGATAAGTGCACGAAGCCAAGTCGGCAATCGAAAGTCTCTTCGTCGGAGTAACCAATACAGTCCGCGGCGGCGCCATGCGGTCGAGCAGGCAGAAGATCTCCAGTTTCGACTCCAGCTCATCCGGCACGCAGTCGATCGCCAGGTCAGCCTCGCGCACTGCTTCTTCGATGGTGGAGACAAACCGGACGGTCGGCAATGCCGATGGCCCCAACTGCTGCCGCAGGTACTCCTGCGCGTGATGCAGATTCGCCGGCATCACGTCTTCCAGCAGGACCGCATATCCGGCACGCGTAGCGGCAAGCGCGAGCCAGCGCCCCAACGGCCCGGCTCCGATAATGGCAAGTTGCATTGGTTTTGGATTACTTCGCTGTAAGGGCGTTGGCAACGTCTTCGGCATTCGGTTTCGAGTGCTCGAGGTGCTCTGCGATCCGCGCGCGTTCTTCAGGGCTGAGTGTGGGCACGAGCGCGAGGATGCGGCGCAGCGTCACCGCGACGTCATCAATGTAGTTCATCAATCGAATGGCTTCACCAGACAGCGGCATAGGACCCTCTTCAATGAGTTCTGATCCCATTGTAGGCTCTACAGTTGGCGAGCGGAAAGTAAGACACCAACAATGCGCTTTTCAGATCCCGGTCCGTGGGATCCTTACTGGTCAAACCGCAGCAGAAAGCTGATCATCGCCTTTGCCAGATCGTCGGTCTGGTCGGTCGTCAGCGTCGTCTTTGAAAACCACGCCGTCGAGTCCACTTCATCCCGCGTCTGGACGATCAACTCATACTCCCGGTCGTATCCCAGCGCTTTCCCGGAAAACACCAACTTCTTCTTTTCGGGATCGAACTGCATTACGAACCCCTGATTGTCTTCCCGGCGAACCTCCAGGCGATTAGGATCTGAGGCGGCAATACGAAGCACCGTCCGGCCTGCCTTCGTATTAATACTCTCGCAACGGATCGAGATCACCTCACGCAGCGCATTCAACTGGTGCGGAAGCTGGTGAATCAGAAGCGCCGCCTTTGCTTCTTCGCGCCGCTTGACTTCGACCGCGACGGCCCGCTTGGGCTCATAATTTGTCAGCTCTTCCTCTTCCCAGGTCAGGGGAACCTTCTTCTGCACGGCCGTTTGCGATGTGTTGACAGGCCCAGTTACTTCTGCAATTCGTCGCGAAAGAGCTTCTGCGCTGGTGGTTGGGGTCATAGGCTTGTTCTCTTGATGCGATGTTATCGCAGGTCCTCTTTTCAGGAATTCCCACTACCGTGCAGGGTAACGGTACTTTTTGGGGATAACCCAGCACGATTCGCCGTTCTGCTGCCGCACCTGTCCCCTACAACTCGGCAATTTCCGCCTCCAACAGATCTTTAACCTGCTTTTAGTCGTGAACAAACTGCGCCCTCCCGATGGCGGATTTATACGACGCAGATCATCAGAATGTCCTTGGTCAGATACTCACACCGCATTCCGCGATTCACTCAAATACTGTCCAAAGCGGCCAGACGCGGAAAGACGGCCCACCCTCCCACAAGGAGTGAGCCGCCTCACCGCATTCCGGACTAACTTGTTTGCCGGCCGGAAACCTTCAGAGTGTTCGCTTGAAAAGTGGCGTAGCAACCAGCAGCGTGCCGATCCCGAAGAGAAACAGGTACGTTAGGTCCCCCCGGATCGCAACGAACCCGCCGTCCTTCAGCAGAATCGCTTTGAATCCGTGGATCGCGTAGGTAAATGGATCGACGATCGCAATGGCGCGCAGCCACTTCGGAAACGCCGCAATCGGATAAATTGCTCCAGACGGGAAAAACAGCAGCGTGTTTAATACACCGAACATGGCGCGCGGAACCAGCGGATCATCCACCCGCACCATCATGAGGAACATCATCCCGTTGAACGCGATCGACACGCCCACAATCAGCAAGAGCAATTGCAGCATCGCCGCCGGATGAAAGATGACGTCGAGTCCCGCCATCAACGACCCGATCACCGTGAGGGAAATTCCCGACAATACAGCCTTGATCGCGCCGGCAGCATTCAACCCCATCACCAGTTCCAGCTTGCTGATCGGCGTCACCAGGTATCCCTCGTGCACGCCCCGCGCCTTGTCGTCGATGTACAGCATCCCGCCCCCAATCATCACCGAGATGTACATCGCCAGCGAAATCGATCCCGACAGCAGGTACTTCATGTACTCGACAAAGGGATATAGCTCCACGATCTCGAGCGCGATATTCTTCACCACGCGATCCTGAATCACCGGCTGATTCATCGCGTCCACCAGCGACTGCATCTCCGATTCAATTGAGCCGCTTAAGAACTGATCCGAGTTGTCGACGACCAGCCCGATCCGTGGCGCGTCCTGCGCGTAGACGCGCCGTGAATACTGCGCCGGAATGATCACGGCCGCATCTACCTTGCCGGTCCGCACATCCTCCTTCGCCTGCCTCTCATCGTCGTAATTCACCGTGGTAAAGGTCGCAATGTTCACCGCAATGGAGTCAAACGCCTCGTGTACCTTGACCGACTGAGGCCCGTGATCGTAATCGACCACTGCAACCTTCGCGCCGCGAATCTTTCCTCCGAACGCATTGCCAAGAATGACCAGTTGCACCAGCGGCAGCATCATCGACATGATCATCAGCACCGGGGAGCGGAAGAATTTCCTCATCTCGCGTTCGACGATGGCAAAAAACCGGTTCATGGCTGTGCTCCCGGCCGCGGCGGCATCTGGAACACGGCCTTCACCTGCTCATCGCGCAACTGCCTGCCCGTGTAGTGAACAAAGACGTCATCCAGCGACGTATTCTGCACGCTCAGCGAGGTAAGTTGCTCACCCAGCGCATTGGCCATCTCCACCAGTTGCGACGTCGTCTGCGAACCGTTTGACGTCAGCACGCGATAAACCCCCGCCGATTGCGACTGCACCTCGGTCACATCCGGCAGCGCATCGAGCCGCGACTTCCACTCCGGATCTTCGCGATTGAACTGCACCTCAACCACATTCGATCCCGGCACACTCTGCTTCAATTCCACCGGCGTACCCAGCGCCACCAGCGTTCCGTGATCCACAATCGCGATTCGGTCGCACAGACGGTCGGCCTCTTCCATATAATGCGTCGTCAGCAGCATTGTGAGGTTGTGCGCCTTCTTCAGGTTGTTCAGCATCTCCCACACGGCGATGCGCGAAACCGGATCGAGCCCGGTCGTCGGTTCGTCGAGAAAGAAGATCCGAGGATTGTGTACCAGCCCGCGCGCGATCTCCAGTCGCCGCCGCATGCCTCCCGACAGCGTCTTGGTCTGCGCCGTTCGCCACTTTGTCAGGTCTACAGCCTCCAGCACTTCGGCGATGTTCTTCTCCCGTTGCGCGCGTGGAACGCTGTAGAGCTTCGCGTAGATGCTCAGATTCTCTTCGACCGTCAGATCCTGGTCGCTCGTCAGCGCCTGGGGAATCACGCCGATCATGCGTCGCACCGCATCCGGATCCTTGCTCACGTCGTGCCCGCCCACAATCGCCTTCCCGCTTGTCACCGGGATGAGCGTCGTCATCATGCGGATCAACGTGCTCTTTCCAGCGCCATTGGGCCCCAGCAGACCGAAGATTTCTCCATCAGCTACCTCGAAGTTCACGCTCTTCACCGCTTCAAAGTCGCCGTACTTCTTGACAATGTTTTCCACGCGAATCGCCGCGGCAGCCGTCGAGCCGTTCGCACGCACAGCCATCGCCACGGCACTCATTGCTTCACCAGCTTGCTTTTGGGTAGGTACACCTCGGCCGTCATTCCCGGTACGAACTTCTCCTCCGGATTGTCGATAAGCAGCTTCAGACGGACCGTCTTGATATCGCGCTTGCGTCCGCCGTTGATGTCGCGCTGCGTCGCAAAATCCGCCTCTGCGCTCTTCGCGATCACCTTTCCCGGCACATTTGCACCGCTCGGCATCACCACTCTGAGGCTATCGCCGAGATGCACCGCATCGGCCTGTGTCTCCGGCAGCGGCGCATACACCCATGTCTGCGTAAGATCCATGATGGTCGCGATGGTTCCCCCGGCCGCCAGCACCTCGCCCTGGCGCGCTGCCAGCACATTCACCGGACCCGAAACCGGCGCATATACGTTGGCGTAGCCAAGCTCCACATTGGCCTGATCGGCCAGGGCCTTCGCGTTCTGCACGATCCCGCGCGTCGAAGCGACGGTTCGCGCCGAAACCTGCGCTAGCAACTCATGCGCTTTTGCCTGCTGCAGTGCGGCTCGCGCAGCAGCCACGTTTTGACGAGCAGTCTCCAGGGCAGCCTGGGCCGCCTGCAGGCTGGTAACGGCTTCGTCCCTGGCCTGGTCGCTCGCAATTCCCTGCTTGGCAAGCGCAACGGTGCGCGTGGTGTCAGCTTTCTGGTGATCTAGGTTCGCCTGTGCCTGGGCCAACGCAGCCTGACTTGCTTTCAACTGTGCCTCTGCATTGATCGTGGCACTCGAAACCTCTCCCTCGTTCTGCCGCTGCGTCTCCATGGTTTCAGCCAGTTTCGACTGATCGCTCATAACGTTGGCTTCGGCTGCCTTCTGCGCCGCGGAAAGGTCATCGCTTTCCACCACCGCGATCAGATCACCGGCCTTCACCATCTGGCCTTCTTCCACATTCAGCCTCTGGATGCGCCCCGGGATCTTCGCACTCACCAGCACCTCGTTCGCATCCACCGTGCCGATCAGCTTCAGGTCGCCAGACGACCGTGCGGTCGCCATGTACCAGATCAGCGAACCCAGCGTCAGCAGACCCAGGATCATGAAGACTCTATTTCTTGCGTTCATAGGTTCTCCCCAGGAAATTCCGGTCGCGAGGCAGTTCAGGCATTGGCGTGTCGGCAAGCACCTTTGAAGCCAGTTCGGCGCCGCGGGTGCGATCGTTAAATACCGCCTTGCCCAGAAACTCCACCACTGCTCGCCGCCGCGCCTCCAGTACATCCGGCGCGAAAGGATCAAACGGCAACAGAATCCGCCATACGGGCGCCGACAGAAAATAGAAGACATTCGCTCCGAGCGCCGCCAGGAGGATCTGCAACCAGTCCGCATCAATCAACTCGCCGCAAGCGATTCCTTCGCGCACCACCGACTGGTACACCGACTGCAACGGGGCGAACACACGCTTCACCAGCACAGGCAGCGCATCTGACTCGCCCTTGTGCACGCGCATCATCTCCTGCTGCATCAGGCTTTGAAACTCGCCCTGCGAGAGGATCCTGTCAAAGTGGTCGAGCGCCGCCCGCAACAGTCGTTCACCGGGAGAAGCGTCCCGTAGAAAAAGCGCCAACGAGCGATCGCGAATCTTCGCTGAAATCATCTCGACAGCCGCCACGTAGAGGTTTTCCTTGCTGTCGAAGTGGTAATACAGCAGCGCCTTGTTCACGCCGGCGGATGCGGCAATCTGATCCATGCGCGCACCCGCAAACCCCAACGCGCTGAACTCGCGCAAAGCAGCATCGAGAATTCGGGCTCGAGTCTCGGCTGAGCGATCGCTTGTTGCAGGCGCGGACTGCGAAGCTGTGTTCATTTTGACCATACAGTTAAACTAACTGGTTAGTAAAATAGCTGGAAAACTCCTCCATTTGCAAGCGGAATTTGCGACGGCTACTAACCGATCCCTTTTCAGCTACTTGGAAACCTAGTCGCGGCACAGTAAGATTGTCCCTAAGCTGATGAGCTCATCCTTTTTCGGCATTGATCCGATCCTCTCCGCTTCGCAGCTCCGTCGCGTCGACGTGAAGCTGCTGGAACTCCTGTGCGCCCTCCGCCCCGAAGAATGGGACCTTCCCACGTTGGCTCCCGCATGGAAAGTGCGCGACGTTGCGGCGCACCTGCTCGATACCGCGCTCCGCAAGCTCTCCCTCGTGCGCGACCACTGCGTCGTAGAGCAGCCCCGGATCCGCTCCGCCGAGGACGTCGTCGAACTTGTAAACCGCCTCAATCGCGAGGGCGTCTCGGTCTACCGTCGCCTCAGTCCTGCCGTTCTCATCGACCTGATGGAGATTGCCTGCCGCCAAAGTGCCGACTTTCACGAATCGCTCGACCCCTTCGCGCCCGCGGTTTTCAATGTAAGCTGGGCCGGCGAGGCCACATCGCTCAACTGGTTCGACACCGCGCGCGAACTCACCGAGCGCTGGCATCACCAGCAGCAGATCCGGCACGCCACCAACCGCCCGGGCATCATGACACCCGATCTTTATCACCCTGTTCTCGACTGCTTCATCCGCGGTCTGCCGCATGCTTTCCGTGCAGTCGATGCACGGCCCGGCACTGCTGTGCTTTTGGAAATTGCGGGCAACTGTGGCGGCGTCTGGCTGCTAGCGAAAGCAGAAACGGCATGGTCCTTCGCCTCTGGCGCACCTTCGCAACCGGCAGCGCGTGTCAAGATCCCGCAGGAAATTGCGTGGCGCGTCTTTACCAAGGGCATCGATCGCGCCCAGGCTCTCGCGCAATCGAACATCGAAGGCGATCGCGCGCTCGGCGAGCGGATATTTCAGCTGACTGCCATTGTGGGATAGCCGATTCTGTTCGCTTTTACCGGAGCCCAATCCTGATCGCCGCCGACCTTCAATCACACAATGAAGTTGACAGTATTCTCAGCGTTCGGCGGAATTGACCGAGTCTCTGCAGCTTCGACCGTCTCATCGGCCTGCCCTTCGTCGTCATCTTTCAGACCGCGCTCAGCCTCTTGATCGCTTCCGTCGTAGGCGTCATCACCCATCCGGTCGGTTCGGTCAAGTGCAAGCGGTGGCGCCACCTCGCGGTCAGTTCTCGACGAACTCACCTTGTCAACTGCGCCAATGCTGGTGATCGGGCTAAGTCCCATCTCGATCCGCACGCTCCCGCTTCGTACCAGATCGGCAGACATTGGCCGGTCTTTAGATGCGCATCCAAATTGAAACCTCCTCGATGTCGAATTATCTATGCGAAACGAGAGCAGTCGAAGCCCCAAATGTGTTTTGAGCGGCCGCAAGATTCTGCGAAGAGAGCATGTCCACTCCATCTTTCAGATTCATCGCTGCGGGAACAGGAGAGAAATTGCCGCGAACCTCGCAGGTCTCTCGTGCGATGGTCTTGAAGAGCATGGCGCGGCCGCTCATGTGAATCTCAAGACGTTTCGTCTTCCAGTCGGTTTCGCTCACTTGCACCCGCTCAAGCCGGAACCATCCACCCTTGTAAAGGCGTCCCAGAATCCCGAATCCAAAATCGACGTTCGACTGAAGCTGCCCATCGAGACGAACGAGGTGCTTCGTGCGAATGCCGATCCATAACTCTCCGCTCATCGCATGGAAGATGCGAGACTCGATCGTTTTGGCTGGATACTCCGAATTGGGACGAAAACAAAGGTGCCAGCATCCGTTCTCTTCGCCTGCGTACTCGTAGAAGAACGCGTCAGGCAACAGAGCGAGGATGCGGCCAATCCGCCCCTCATCCTCGAAGTGCTCCTGCCGCAACCGTGCTTTGTCAGCGTCTGACTCAAGCAGGTGATTCAGGCGCTCTCGCTCCGCCTGTTTGGCCGCCAGTGCCGGCGCCTGGCCATTGCTCAGGACCAGTTGCGTCACCGTTCCATCCGCTGTCTCGATCTGCTCTTCAACACGCGTTCCCAGTCGCGTGCTCTTTTCTGCTAGATATCGCCAATACCCGTGGCGCTCGTGATCGTGAAGTTCGTTGTAGACGACCTCATGCACCAGTTGACTCGGTGGAATCTGCAAAGGTTCTTGAGCTTGACTATCCCGGGCCGCGAGCGCGAAGGCTGCGACGATGAAGATTCCCGCCGGAGCGGCTGGCACACGCATACAGTTGCCTCCTGGCGGAGAGTCTGATGATGCTAGGGAGCCATCAGCACTATGCACCAGAATCGGTGAAAAAGTCGCCAGCATACGGTGAATACCCCGAGAAAACGGAAGAACCTCCGGAGTAACTGAATTGATCCGGCAACACAGCCTGGCCTGAAAACTCGCATTGATACACTGGTTCCATGCAGGACGAAATGGAGTTTCGCCGTGCGGCCGAGGCCGCTCTCGATGCGCTGAAGAAGCATCTCATTGTCCGCGAAGAAGCAGACGAGGCAGGTTTTGAAGTCGAGGAACAGAACGGCGTGCTGAACGTCGTTTTCGAAGAGCCGCCCGGCAAATTCGTCGTCACGCCCAACACGCCGGTTCGCCAGATCTGGATCTCCGCACTCGCCACCAGCTTCAAGCTCGATTGGGACGCCTCCGCCGGTGCATTCATTCTTCCTCGCACCGGCGAAAAACTCATCCCGCTCGTCGATCGCCTCATCAACGAAAACCAGCAGGACTGAACTCTTCTTTGCCGGAAGCGCCAGCCGTTGTTGAGCACCCATGCGCCGGAGCAAAAACAACAGGGCCGCGCAATAATCACGCGGCCCCGAAACGTACCAAAGAGACAACTACTGTAGCGAGTAGATAACCTTAAGCTCCCTCTCCGCCACGTTCTGCGGCAGCGGAGCATACGAGAGCGTAGATGCCTCGCTCTCGCCAGCCTTGACAATCCAGCTCAACAGGTCCTTGAGCACCGTGCGATTTGCCGGATTATTGCCCTTGATCGGAATCAATAGATACGTGAAGCTCGAGATCGGATAGGCATTTGCACCCGGAGCATTGGTGATCGACACGCGAAAATCCGCCGGCATCTGCTTGACGCTCGCGGCCGCCTCGGTCACGCCTTCAATTGAGGCCTTCTCCCAATTTCCGGCAGCGTTCTTCACGGCGCCAAATGTGATGTGGTTCTGAAGAGCATAGATGAGTTCGACATATCCGAGGGATCCCGGCAACTGACGCACAAGACCAGCCACGCCCTCATTGCCTTTACCGCCCACGCCCACCGGCCAGCTTGGCGAAGTGCCCTTGCCCGGCCCGTTGGCCCAGTCTTTGCTGACCTTGCTCAGGTAGTCGGTCCAGATGAAGCTGGTACCCGAACCATCCGAGCGATGCACCACGATGATCTTCTGGTCCGGCAGCTTCGCGCCTGGATTGTCTTTCGCGACCCGCGCATCGTTCCAGTTCGTGATCTTGCCCAGAAATATGTCTGCGAGAACATCGGAGCTGAACCGAAGATCGCTGACACCGGGGACGTTGTACACAGGGACGTCTGCGCCCATGACGGTGGGAAGATGGAGGAGTTTGACTGGCGATGACGCAAGCATCTCGTCGGTCATCGGCATGTCCGACGCGCCAAAATCAACCAGACCTTTGGTTACCTGGGCAATGCCGCCGCCGGAACCAATTGACTGGTAGTTGATCTCCACTCCAGGGTGTGCCTTGCTATATTCGCTGAACCATTTCGAATACATCGGGTAAGGAAATGTTGCACCGGCTGCGGTCAACTTCTGCGCCTGGGCTGTGCCCAACGCCAAAACCAACAACCCTACTGCAAGCAAAGTCTTTTTCACGGATAGCTCCCATGCAGGATCACTGCCGTACGTTATTGTCGCGGCCTAATGTTAAGGGGAGTTGAATACGCCCCATACTTCATGTTTTCTTTGGTTTAAACTTCAGTTCGGGCGGTCACCGGCGCATCCGCCTGCTCTTCGTGGCGATGCTTTTCCGGCACAATCGGCAGGGTAAAAAGAAACGTGGTGCCCGATCCAAGTTCACTTTCGGCGCGGACGTTCCCGCCGTGCGCCTGCACGATATGTTTTACGATCGCCAGCCCCAGCCCCGTTCCGCCGGCTTCGCGCGAACGCGCCTTATCGACCCTATAGAAGCGCTCGAAGATCCGCTCCAGGTGCTCTGATGCAATGCCCGGTCCGAGGTCCTGCACGAAAAACTCAATCTGATTCTCCAACTGCCTTGCGCCCACGCGGATCAGCTTGCCCGATTTTCCGTACTTCAAGGCATTCTCAATCAGGTTCCCGAACACCTGGTTTATCGCGTCCGGGTCGACCATCACGTGGGCATTCGGCGCACCCGACGATTCAAGCTCCACGCCTGAGTCCACAACTATTCCGCCAAGCGATTCAATCGCGTCGCGGACCATCTCGCTGGCTCGCGTCGGCTGCATCGCAAGCTTGTAGTCAGGGCTCTCAATGCTCGCCAGCGCAAGCAAGTCTTCCGTGAGCCTATTCATCCGCGTTGCATTTTTCAGGATGACCTGCAGAAACTCGTTTGCGGTCGCGGCATCGGGACGAGGCTCTTCCAAGAGCGTCTCAACGTATCCCTGGATCGACGTCAATGGGGTGCGCAACTCATGGCTGACGTTGGCAATGAAATCACGCCGCGACCGCTCCGCTGCCTCAATCCTTGTCACATCGTGCAGCACGGCGATGGCCCCACCTGAAGGCAACGGCGCCGCACTGATCTCGAAGATGCGCCCTGGCCCCAGCGAGTTCGCTCGCCCGTAGCGCACCTCGCGCTTCTCCAGTGCGCCGCGCACGCATGCCAGCAGTTCGGGATCACGCACCGAATGCACCAGCGGCCTACCGACGCGGATCTCCGTTCCCGCGATGCGCTTCATCACGGAGTTCGACCACCGCACGTGGCCCTCCGCCGTCACAGCCACGACGGCCTCCTGCATCGAGTCCAGCATGGTCGCCAGCTCGTGCCGGCTGCTCTCAATCTCCGCGAAGCTCCGCCCCAGCCGCTCAGCAGTCTGATTCAGCGCAGCTTCCATCGCTGTCAATTCATCTCCGCGCCTTTGGTCCAGGCGGGCGCTCAGGTCCCCTTGCGCGATGCGGCGCGAAAAATCGACCACGCGCCTGAGCCGTGCGGCAATGCGGCTCGCCGCCCACGCCGCGATTGGCAGTGCCACCAGCAATGCGATGATCCCCGACCACAAAGCCTCGCGCCCCAGCCGGTGCAGCGTCTCCCCTGCCGTGTGCTCCATCATGCGGCGCAGGATCAGCTCCATTGCCGCCGTCTGAAACAGCAGCAGAAGAACAAACAGCGCCATCAGCTTGGTGAACACTCTTCGCGTCAATTAAGGGCCTGCTCACGTCGCCTTGGGCGGGCGGAATCAATCACCCTTGGGAATCTCAAACCGGTATCCAGCCCCGCGCACAGTCTTCAGATAGCGTGGATTCTCCGGGTCGATCTCGATTTTCTCACGGATGCGCCTGACATACACATCCACCGACCGAGGCGTCACAAACCGCGCATCGCCCCAAACCGAATCCAGCAGATGATCGCGGCTGAACACGCGTCCAGGATGCCGCGCCAGGTAATCCAGCAGACGAAACTCTGTCGCCGTCGTCGTCGTCAGCTCGCCACGCACCTTCAACTGCATGGCATTGGCGTCGATCACCACTTCTTCAAAGCTGATGACCGAGGGGGTGGTCGGGCGCTCAAACCGACGCAAAACAGCCTTCACTCGCGCTACCAGTTCGCGCGTGGCAAACGGCTTCGTGATGTAGTCATCCGCGCCCAGCTCCAGCCCCAGCACACGATCGTTTTCACCCGCCCGCGCGGTAAGAAAGATGATCGGAACGGTTGAAAGTGCCGGATGCGCCCTCAGCCGCCGGCAAACGTCCAGCCCGTCGCCGCCCGGGACCATGATGTCGAGCAGAAACAGCGCCGGGGGCTGTCGCTCGGCGTCCGAAATCACATTGGTTGGGGTGTGAAAGATTCGAGCTGTAAAACCTGCGGCTTCAAGATGATGCTGTACCAGCCGCGAGATATCGGTATCGTCTTCCAGTACAAATACGGTTTGGCTCAACCGGAATGCCTTTCACCAGCGGCCGGAGGATTTCCTCGGGTTCCATGACGACAGGTCTTCGTCGCCGGGGCGGAAGAATGTGGGCCGCTCGGAATCGTTAACAGAGTAATTCAGTGAGGCAAACAAATTGCAAACGTTTGATGAATTTGACCCATTGCCGGCTTCGCGGCCACCGTCAATCTTCGCTCAATCCAGGGCTCGAACCGCCCTGTAAATATGAACTTGTCCCCCACCTTCGTATGAAAGAACATTACCTCCCACCTGCACTCGCCAGCCGGCTCTTCCTGCTTGACTCACCCAAGCCGCCTCTGCAACACTCGCTCCGCGCCAGGCACCGGGTTTCTCTAGGACTCTTTTCCTCCCTCGCTCGGTGCGGTTCCTCTTGCCTGAACCAGCGTCTGAACTGCGGCGGCAGTTTGCCTCATCCGCCCCATCACGATTGGAGGAGTTCATGAAGAAGTATCTCGCTGAATTGGTGGGCACTTTCATCCTCGTGCTCTTCGGCTGCGGCACTGCCGTAGTCGCGGGCGACAAGGTCGGCATCGTTGGCATTGCCTTCGCCTTCGGCTTCGCACTCATCGGCGCGGCTTACGGCATCGGACCCATCTCCGGCTGCCACATCAATCCCGCCGTCAGCCTCGGCGTGTGGACCGCCGGCCGCATGAAGACCGGCGAAATGATCGGTTACTGGATCGGCCAGTTCTGCGGCGCGATCCTTGCAGCGGGGGTGCTCTCGCTCATCATTCGCGGAGTAGGCGGCGGATACGACATCGGCGCCAGCGGCCTCGGCCAGAACGGCTGGGGTGACGGCTATCAGGGCGGATATAACGTCACCTCCGCCATCATCTTCGAATTCGTGGCTACGCTAATCTTCGTCATCGTCATCCTCGGATCGACGCAAAAGGCCGCACCCGCCGGTTTCGCCGGACTAGGCATTGGCATCACGCTCGTCGTTATCCACATCTTCGGGATTCACATCACCGGCGTCAGCGTGAATCCGGCGCGCAGCTTTGGGCCGGCACTATTCGTCGGAGGCAAGGCACTGTCGCAACTCTGGCTCTTCCTGCTTGTGCCCAGCATTGCCGGAATCGTTGCCGGCCTGGTCTTCCGCATCAAGCTGCTGGAGGCAGACCAGCCGGCATAGCCCAAAGCAAAGCGGGAAGCCGTCAGCGCTTAAGACGACTCCCCGCCTGGTTCTATTTGTTTAGGCCGGCGCGTGATCCGTCGACTCGAGCTCAGCAATGAACTCCACTACCGCCTCGCTCCAGCCGTCGATGTGCATCCACGAGGAGTATCCCACGCCGTTGCGGTTCGAGGCTACGTTGATTGAGTAGCCGCGACCGCGCGGCGCCGGCGCCAGGTTGCCGACAGCGCAGCCGCACATCAGATCGACTGCACGGGCAGGATTGTCAGGTCGTCCACCAGCCCCACTTCCTTCTGCACAAACGGCTCGCCGTATTTAACGCCCGCAAGCAGTCCGTAATGCCGCGCCTCGGCAAACGTCCGTTCGCGGATTTCCTCTTCCGGCACAAATAGCGCATTCCCCGCCGACTGGTTCGCATACTGCGACTTGTACGCCATCAGCGCCGCATGCCGCTGTTCGATGAACGGAGTGATATCGACCACGAAACTCGGCCGCACATCCGCATACAAACTGGCATACACAATCTTGAACGGCCGATGCGGCGCCGTTCCCGTGTCCACCTTCGTCAAGCCTGAAAGAAAGCACGCCTCATATCCGAGCGTCGCCACGATCGTGTGGTCCGGATGCCGCGCCTGCCAGTACGGCAGAATCACCACGCGCGGCCGCACCTCGCGCAGCACGCGCACGATCTTCTTGCGGTTTTCCAACGTATTCTCGATCGCCCCGTCGGGCAGATCCAGAGCCAGGCGCCAACTTACGCCCAGCAACCGCGCCGCCTCTGCCGCCTCGCTGGCGCGATCGTCAGCCGTACCGCGCGTTCCCGCCTCGCCGCGCGTCAGGTCCAGGATGGCCGTGCGCAAACCCCGCGCCGCCATGCGCAGCAGGGTTCCCCCGCAGGTCTGTTCAACGTCATCGCGATGCGCAGCGATCGCCAGCACATCGGCGGCCTCGCGTTCGACCTCGCGGGTTGCAATCATCGCAGTTAATAGACGGTGTTGTCGCCGTCGGTATGCCCATCCATAAAGGCGACGTCAGACGCGGTGCCCGTCACGGTCACATACTGGTTGTTGATCGATGAGCCATCGGTCGTGTGGTAGATGTACACCTGCCCGCCCTGCGCTACATACACCTTGTGCAATCCGATCACTCCCGCGATGCCATCAAGATCGCCGAGATACGGCTCCAGCATGGTTACCGTATTGGTGCTGGTGTTGAACATCGTCAGGCAGCCATAGGGCAGGTTCTTGGCATAGCGCTCGCCGTTGTTGCACTTCGTCATGCCAATCCACAGCGTATTGTCGTCGGCCATCAGCATGCGGCTGGGCGCGCCCGGCGCTCCATCGCTGATCGAAATCGGCGCCGACGCTGAAAGCGTGCTTGATCCTGTTGCCGACAGGTTCACCATCGTGAGATTGCCGGTGAACAGGCCGTCGGGCTGCAGTTGCTGGCCCACCACGTACATTGTCGAGGATGCAAGCAGCGCATTGCTCGAGCCTCCGGAAATCGCCAACGTACAAGAGCTGACATTGGGGGTCGTGACACAGTCGGCGTGCAGCGCATTGTTGGTTGGCAGGTTGCCGGAGTGCTGGCCCGGCAGAAAGATCATCGGCGACAGGGGAACCGCGGTAATGGAAGATGTCGACCCGCCGCATTCCGTGCCGCAATTCAAGACATACGCGGTGTTGCCGTCGGCCGAAAAAACTGCCTTCACCGGCCGATCGAAGACGAGCGGCGCCCCGTAAGGATTGCCGGTCAAGTCAACATTGTCCGGGCTCTGCATCTGGAAGACGCACCAGCCTGGCGCGTTCTGCGGCTCGCAATCCACGGCTGCCCTTGGCCAGGTGCTCGCGCCGCCGGAGTAGGACAGCGTCTCACTCGCAGTCAGCTTGCGCACGTAGTAGGCATAGTTCGAATTCTGCACGAATGCCATTGCCGCCGACCCGCCCGGATTCACGCTCACGCGGTAGACGCCCGGCAAGCCCAGCGCGTAGGTACCGCCGTTGGTATTGTCCACAACGGTCAGAACCGTCGCCTGCTGGCTGGCGGCAAAGATGTATTGCTGATTGCGCGTGATGAAAATGCTTGATGACAGTCCGTTCAGGCCCTTCTGCGCGCCGTTGTCGCTCTCCTTCTGGTAGTTCACCACGTGCAGCGAACCATCCCCGGCGCCATAAACTGCGCCCAGTTGCTCTTCGGGCATGTTCTGGATGGTAGCCGGCAACTGCCCTGAAAACCCGGAGATACTGAATCCCCCCGTCTTCTGGTTATAGGCGAAGCGAATGTCATAATAGGCATCCACGAAGGTCAGAGCGCCGGAGGAGGCGGTGCTCGGATTCTGGACGGCGATCAGAACGCGGTTGGTCAGGCCGCTGGGCGGAAGCGTTCTGCCTGCAAAATAGGTTGTGGAACCACATCCCGCCAGCACAACTCCCACTATCAGGGCCCCGGCGGCGCTAAGCCAAAGACTTCTCTTCTTCAAAATCGCTTCCCTCGAAAACCGGCGCGGCATCACCGCGAATTACTTCTCGGCGGCCGCCGCAACTTGGACAAAATGAATGGCGATTGCCACAGATCCGGCCCAATACATCACGCTCATCCTGGACCGGTTCTGCATAGCTTTTGACTCTCGAAGTATAACAAAGCAACCTGCTCGTCCGATTGAATGGGTTAGTTGCCCAATCGAGCCCCCGCAGGCAGCCGTTCGCGCCACAATCGGATACATTTCAGGAGCCTTGCGATAGGATGACAGGAGAATGGGTCAGTTTGCCGATATCTTCTCCTGCCGCCCCGTGCTTGCCGATGGCGCCATGGGCACGGTGCTCTACGCCCGCGGTGTCTTCATTAACCGCTGCTACGACGAACTCAATCTCTCTGACCCCAATCTCATCCTTTCCATCCACGAGGAATATCTCCAGGCCGGCGCCGAAATCATCGAGACCAACACCTTCGGCGCAAATCGTTTTCGCCTCACCCGGCACGGCCTCGCTTCGAAGGTAGCCGAGATCAATGCCGCCGGAGTCAAGCTGGCCAAACAGGCCGTCGCCCACCTCAAGGAGAAGCAGGCAGGCACCGCCTACGTCGCCGGCTCCATCGGACCGCTCGGCGTCCGGTTAGAGCCGCTGGGCAAAACTGGCCTCGACGAAGCCCGCGCGGCCTTCGCCGAACAGATTCGCGCCCTGGCTGATTCGGGCGTCGACATGCTCATCATCGAGACCATGCCTGCGCTCAACGAAGCGCGCGAAGCCTTGCTGGCTGCCGAAGAAACAGCGCCGCATCTTCCCGTCCTCGTCATGGTTACCGTGGACGACGAAAGCAATTGCCTTGACGGCTCATCGCCGCAGCAGGCCGCCGCCCTACTCACCGAGTGGGGCGCCGGAGCCATCGGCGTTAACTGCTCCACCGGACCATCCACCGTCCTCACCGCCATCGAAGCGATGCGCAGCGCCACCACCCTGCCGTTGGCCGCCATGCCCAATGCCGGCATGCCACGCGCCATCGAGGGCCGCAACATCTATCTCTGCTCGCCTGAATACATGGCCAGCTTCGTTCGCAAAGTCATCGCGGCCGGCGCACAAATTGTCGGCGGCTGCTGCGGCACAACGCCCAACCACATCCGCGCCATGCGTTCTGCCATGCGTGCCATCGACGCCCAGGCCCGCGTAACCGATGGCGGCAAACAAGCCGAAATCTCGACCGAAACGCCGCCAGCGCCGCTCGGACAGCGTTCGCGCATCGGTTCCCTCGTCGAACAGGGCAACTTCGTCACGTTCGTTGAAATCGTCCCGCCCAAGGGCATCGACTGCAGCAAGGAGATCGAAGGCGCGCGCCTGCTAGCCCAGCTCGGTGTGCATGCCATCAACGTGCCCGACTCGCCCCGCGCATCGGCCCGCATGAGCGCCCAGAGCCTCTGCATTCAGATCCAGCAGCACACCGGCATCGAGACGATCCTCCACTACACTTGTCGTGATCGCAACGTGCTCAGCATCCAGTCCGATCTGCTCGGTGCGTCCTCCATCGGCCTGCACAACATTCTCTGTCTCACCGGCGATCCGCCCAAGCTCGGCAACTACCCGGATGCCACAGCGGTCTTCGACGTTGATGCCATCGGCCTCGTAAACATCGTGCGACGCCTCAATCACGGTCTCGACATCGGCTCCAACTCCATCGGCGCCTCCACCAACTTCACCATTGGCGTCGCCGCCAACCCCGGCGTTCCCGACATCGAACACGAGCTCCGCCGCTTCGCCTACAAGGTAGAAGCCGGCGCCGAGTACGCCATCACGCAACCGGTCTTCGATCTTCGGCTGCTCGAAGAATTCCTCAACCGTATCGAGTCGTTCCGCATCCCTTTGATCGCTGGAATCTGGCCGCTCACCAGCCTGCGCAATGCCGAATTCATGAAGAACGACCTGCGCGTCTCCATGCCCGAAGAGATCATGCTGCGCATGGCCCAGGCCGACACGCCAGATGCCGCCCGCAAAGAAGGCATCCTCATTGCGCAGGAGATGCTCGAAGCAGTGCGCCCCATGGTGCAGGGTGTCCAGGTAAGCGCCCCCTTTGGCCGCTACAGCGCCGCCGCCGAGGTCATTGCCAGCGTGCTGCCGCAGGGCGCCTCACTCATGCACTAGGACGCTCTGCGCAGTCATACAATAGTGCCAGGGCTAACGGACATCACCATGCCATCCTTCGAAGAATCGCTCAAGAAGCTCGAAACCATCGTTGAACAACTCGAGAAGGGCGACCTTAGCCTCGAAGACTCTCTCAAGCTCTTCGAAGAAGGCGTCGGCCTCTCCGCCGCCTGCAAAAAAGAGCTCGACGCTGCCGAAGGCAAGGTGCAGATCCTCATCAAGCAGCGCGACGGCTCTCTCCAAACCGAGCCCTTTCCCAACGACAAGTAGCTGCAGACCCGCTCGGCTTCATTCCCGCTCAGCGTGATGCAGCCGTTCCCTAAGCCAACTCTCCATCTCAGGCGGGATGGAATCGAGCGACTGCAACGCAAACCGCGGAATCCCCGGCGGCGCGCCCACAATCTCCTCCTCCGCGCCGCCCACACTCACCAGCGCATCCGCCACGCGCAGCAGCCTCAGGAAACTCGGCTTCATCTCCGACCTCGCGCCGCCCAACACCGCCAGGCACACATCCGGCTTCACAGCATCCACGATCCAGTTCGACTCGAAGATGATGTTGCGATCGCCGGCCAGCGCCTTCCGGATATCCTCCATCGGCACGTCGACCCCAAAGCGCGACACCAGCAGAGCCCGCCGCGCACCGGCCGCAAGATAGAGCGCCGTATCCGTCTCCGCGCCGGCGCTGGTCTCTTCAAAGATTGTCTGCTTTGAGATTCCGGCCCTGCTCGCAGCAGAATTCGCCGGCTCGTAATCGTGCCCCGTGATCTTCACCGCCGTCCAGCCAAACTCACGCAGCGCCGCGACCACCCCGCACACCAGCGTGGTCTTCCCACTATCTTTCCTGCTTCCGCCGATGACAATGATAGACACGCCAGCCCATCACCCATACGGACATTCAGTTTCCTACGTAATAAACCGCAGGCAATTCTGGTCGGCATCCTTCACATACATCTCGCGGCTGCCCCACGTCTGGTCCACCGGCGGGGTATCGATCGGCACGTGCTTCGCGGTGAACTCCGCGAAGAACTTGTCGACGTTGTCCACCATCAGGTTCACCACCCCGCCGGCCACGCCGTCTCCGGGGAAGGATGACAAGTGCAGCCAAATGCCATCGCGCGAGATGCCGACGTAGCACGGATCGGTGGTCACGCCCTCGGGCCGATGCTCAAACTCAAGTCGAAACCCAAGACCGTGGCAGTAGAACCTTAGAGCCTTCGCAGCGTTCGACACGTGAAGCAGGGGAATCGCGCGGCGGATCATCGAACTCCTCCTTCGCTATGCAGAATCTTCACCGGGTTTCGCCTGGTCCCGGGTCGCACCCGGCCGCGCAGCCTTCGCCATCCTGGCCAGCAGCGCCTGCTCCCGCAGCACCTGCTTTAGCGGCCTGGCCGGGGTGCCAAACATCACCGTTCCCGGTCTCTGCCCATCATTCGAGATGGTTTTACCACTAAACACTCCCGACTGCCCGCCCAAGATCACGCCCGGACCAACGTGGGCGTGATCGCCGATGCCCACCTGCCCGGCCAGCACGGCGGCCTTGCCCACGGTGCTTGAACCGGAAATGCCCGTCAGCGCCACCAGGATCACGTGCTCGCCGATATCGCAGTTGTGGCCCACGTGCACCAGGTTGTCGATCTTCGCACCGCGGCGGATGCGCGTCTCCTCCAGCGCCCCTCGATCGATCGTGGAGTTCGCGCCGATCTCCACGTCGTCCTCGATCGCGAGCGTGCCCTGCTGCGGAAACTGCGTATAGGCACCGCTCACCGGGTCGCGAACGTATCCGAATCCATCGGCTCCCAGCACAGCTCCCGCATGCACCACCACTCGACTGCCGATCGTCGTTCCGGGATAGATCACGACGCGTGGATAGATGTGGCAGTGCTCCCCGATATTGACGCCCTCGCCGACCACCGCGCCGGCGTCGATGCGGGTGCCATCGCCGATCCGCGCGTGCGGGCCGATCACGGCACATGGGCCCACCGTCACGCCAATGTCCACCCTTGCGTCTGGCGCCACCACGGCCGAGTGCGCGATGATGGCCGCGCCTATGCTCTTCTTCACCAGCTTGGCGGCTTTCGCAAACCAAAGCCGCGGCTGGTCCGACTCGACGATGATTTTCCCGTGCGGATACTCCTTCGCCAGGCCCGGCTTCAGCACCACCGTTCCCGCGTTGCCTGTCAGCGCAGCCGTTGCCGAGGCCTCAGAGTCGGCGAACGCCAGATCAAAGGCGCTGGCCCGCTCGCACGAGTTCACTGCCTCGACCATCCACTCCGGATCGCCCTGCACAATAATGCCGCCCAGCTCTTCTACCAGCTCTCGCAATGTCATCTGATTGCTCCATTGGAAGGGTAACGCCCGCCCGATCCCGCGGCATCCCCTTTTGGTTATGTAACCACGCCTCCCTGCCAACGTGGCCTACGACGCCGCAACATAGACCTGGATCAGCTTAGGCCCCAACGGCACCGACATCTCCACCGGCGACGGCCGCAACTGGCGCCCCCTCAACCCCAACCCCACGCTCCATGAGCCCGCTCGACCGCAACTGGAACGCGCTTTCGCTCCCCTTCGTCGTCGGCTCCCACGGCCGCATCGGCCGCCTCGACGAAGCGGCTCAGAAGCTTTGAGACAGGGTCCAGAGTGTTGAGGATCAGGTTTGCGCAATCCGCAGTGGATTGCACTCAGGAAGGTGCAATGAGTCGAGACTCGGAATCTAACAATCTGCTTATTCAAATAGAGTTATAGGAGTACAAGCGAACAAAACGCGAATGATGGTGGGGAGGGGGGAGGGGGTACCGCGGTGGTACGGACCGGGGGAATATCCGACAGATTGAACCGGATGCGCTGGTGATTCTCTATTTATTTCCATTGTGCGCCACAAAGCCAAAACTACCTGCAAACTGGCGGAAGGCTTTGCACAAAAAGCGTGCAAAATATCAGGTCATTGTGCAGAGCCATCAGTTTTTGTGCAGAAACTCCAGGTTTTTGCGCAGCCGAAACTCCGCATCGACGGTGACTCAGGAACTGAGATTAGCGCCAGTCTCTGGAGGCATCAATCCGCCTTGTTTCTGCAAAAGTAGCCTCACAAAAGTAGTCTCAAATGTAGAAGGGGGCGATTTCGAGTGATCCAGGTTAAGCGCCCTGATTGCCCGGGTCGCCCGCCCACAACTCCGCGATTTCCTCCTCCTCTGCGTCCGCCAGAACGGGGTCCTCAATTGGCTCTGCGTCTCGTCTTCGAATGGCGGCTCCTTCAGGGTCGGTTAAGAGCTGCGTTGTGGTCATAATGTCCTGCCCTCCTTGGTGTTCTCCATTCTCCGGTTTATGCCGCACTGCAACATCCCGAGTAAAGCGCAAAGTCGTTGTCTGAGCAAGTGCAGTGGTCCGAATCGGACGAGTGGACAAAGCAGCCGGGAAGCAAGACTCGCCATATTTACGATCAGCTGCTTCCGAGGGACCCTGCATTGCGCAGAATGCGGCGTACTTTGAAGGTTCGTCCGGCAGACAGGACAAATCGGCCTTGTGCGGCGCCCGGCTCGCTCGCATCTCGAGTTTTGGGCGTATTGTGGGCAACTCTTCCCTAGACGGGTTAGGGAAGAGTAGGCGGTGATCCGGCCAGAACCGCTCACGCGGCAAAAGAAGCAAGCAACCTGAAGGGTCTTCTAGTTCACAATTCGGATGCGACCAGCTGGGCGAGGGCTTTTTCGAGGGACATGAGCTTTTCGAGGGGCAGCTGGCTGTAGACGCTGGTCTTAAAGGCGACATTGCCCTTCTTCGTCATGAGGCTGACCATCGTGCCGCCGGTGATGACGTAGTAGGCGTCGTCGGCGACGCCGGTGGCTGGCGTGACTTTGAATGCCGGGGTGGGAGTGTTCTTGCCGACGTTGAACACGTTGACTCCTTCAGTCATAACGGTAACGATGACTGTGCCGGGCAGGCTCCACGTGCAGGTGCGCTTGAAACTGGGGGAGACCCAGGAGCCAGCGCCGACTTGGGCTCCAACGACCGCGCTAACTTGGGCCTGGGTGAGCAAGGAACAGGCGTCGTCGGCCGAGGGGGCGGCTGCTGCGGGAAGGGCGGCGAGAGTGAAAAGACAGGCGAAGAGGGTGCCAGCAGGTTTCGAGAACATGGGGTGATCTCCTTCGGGAAACTGGGGTATATAGTGTAATCCCGGGGCTATTGTGGAAGAGGCAATTCTTCGAGAGTCGGTTGGTTTTGGGACCTAGCACTGTTGTCGGATCGTCGGCAAACCTTCAGTAGAAACCGTAACGTCCGAGTTGACGGTTAACCAACCGTAACTGCGCCGCCTTAGACGCGCTGCGTGCTCTTCTTCGTCGCCTTCCTACGAAGAAAATGCAGGATCGTCCATGTGGTGCTGATTACTACCACAGCACCGACGACGACAGCTGACATTGCAACTGTCAAAAAGCCGACAGGAACAATCGAGTTCATTCTTAAACCTCCCGTTTTTCCCAATCATCTTAGCAATTCTGGTTTCATTAATCCGGTATATCGATTCAAACTGACCCACTACCGTATTCTGGCCCAACCGGAAGTTGCTCAAGAAATTGCCAACTTCCGAATTGACGGTGATACATCCGGAACGTGCCGGTCGTCTACTTCGGCCACTCAATGTAGATCGAAGCCAGCGCGGTCGCGAGCAGGAAGAAAGCTATTATTGTGGCCACTGCGGCGTTCCCGAAGCTCTTCTTCGGATCAGGCTTGAGAACGATTCCGAACGCACCTCTGTCTCGCTCTTCCTTCCTGGCCCGGTTTGCAGACCGTGAGAAACGCCAAGTCAGCAGAGCGAAGAAGGCCGCGAACGCGAACATCACATATTTTCCGGGATAGGGGCTTCCTACGGGACCTTGGAGCATCGACTTCTTTCACTCTGAGGGCATTGTCGCCCAAAAGAACCGCTTTTGGGATTACTTCCGGATCGACGGTCACACGACCGCAACTCGGAAAGTGTGATCCGTCCTGGAGCTAGCGGTGGCACAGTTCGCCTCGTTACCAGCTATAGGTGTAGCCAATACTCGACGTGGTGTACCAGGGCAGGGTAACGACCTTGCTGTAGCTCTCCTGAAGCCAAATCGAATTGTTGTCATTGAAATGGACGATTGCCCCCAGCGACACGCCGCTGTCGAGCCTGTTTTGTACGTGGGCATTTCCGGTATAGCTTGTGATGCCGCTCTGCAGCCAGGTGTAGCCGGTCACGGTTTTTGTCTTCGGCAGAGAAAAGTTCTTCATCACTCCGGCGGATTCTGTGTGTTCTCCGTAGGCCGTGTGGAGGAACCCGTGGGTTCCTGCGTTCTCGTAGGTATAGCCGAATGTGAGTTCGTCGCCGATCGGATCTTTCTTGAGAAATCCAAAGGTGTGGCCGATTCCGATGTTGTAGTTTGCGCGCGGAACGAGACCGGGACGATCGAAGTCCGACCCGATCATGACAAAGAGGTCTGTGCTCGTACTAGAGCTTTCTGCTTCGGCGCTTGCCTTGGTCGTCTGAGAATGGGCGCATCTGGCTCCCGAACTCAGCACGAAGGCCATGATCGCAACGATCGTAATTGCTACCCCCCTTTGCCATAACCTTGTTCTCACGGAAAGGCCCGGGCTATTGGGCTCCAATGAGCGTTCCACGGTGCCTGCGAGAATAAGCTGACCAGAGTCTGGCCGGATCACCTGAAACTCAATCACATCTACTTCAGGCAATTCATTGAACAGACGGGATAACGCCGCATCCGTGTCCGCGATGGACTGCTCGGCAAATACAGCCTCTCGTTCGCCAAGTTCCGTGGAGCGATCCCACGGATGAATGTCGCGAGCACGCCATTCGATCTCCAGGCGATGAGAAGCCGACATCAAAGTCAAGCCATCGCGACGTACTTCGCCCCTGCGATGAAGGGCCAGTGCGCCTTGGATCGCCTTCGGTTCCCTGGCCACTTTGGGTCTTAGCAGAAAGCCCTTGAGACGTGTCATTGCGTTGCTCCTCAGTTAGTCCCTATTTCGAATCTAGGCATAGTGAGGATGCTTGCTGGCAACTTTCGGCCATCGTGGCCTCGCAACGGTGCATCATGTCCGAAACTTGCCAGTAACCTTTACGTCTTCTTTGCAAATACACTCCTAATATTTGCGTATGGGCCCGATTGCTTCCGCAGAGATGCGGCCACTCGCTGGTAATGGACCGGCTCGCACCGCGCCGCGAACTCGTGCACGGGATTTCAGGCATGAACCCGCGATCGACCCAGACATCTGCTGGCAGGCAATCTACAGCCGCGATCCTCGCTTCGATGGGCGATTCTTCATTGGGACGACGACTACGGGGATCTATTGCCGAAATATCTGTCCGGTTCCCTTTGCCAAACCAAGAAATATTGTGCTGTTTGCGTGTGCCGCTGCTGCTGAGTCGGCAGGTTTTCGCCCTTGCAAACGGTGCCAAGCGCAGGCAGCTCCGGGTACGCCGGCATGGCTGGGTACATCCGCGGTAGTGAACCGTGCCTTTCGGTTGATTCTCGAGGGCGCTCTGAGTGAAGGGAACGTAACGGAGCTTGCCGAAAGGATGGGAATTGGTTCGCGCCATCTGCGGCGACTCTTCGTGCAGCATCTGGGGGCGCCCCCCCTTAAGATTGCAATGACCCGACGGATCCATTTGGCAAGAAATCTGATCGAAGAGTCGGGGTTGCCGATGACTCAGATTGCGTTTTGCTCAGGATTCAAGAGCATTCGAGACTTCAATCATGCGATTCGCTTGTCAACAGGGCAGTCGCCCAGCGAACTGCGGCGCGCGGCAGATGCGCAACAATCGTTCGCTCCCTCAAGCGGCCTGGAGCTTCGTCTTCCCTATCGACGGCCATTTGATTGGTCGAGTCTGATCGCCTTTCTGAGACGAAGAGCGATTCCAGGAGTCGAACTTGTCACAGAGGACTCCTATCAGCGAACGATCGAGATGGACGGCGTGCCCGGATATCTAACGGTCAAACCCGACACAACGGGGCCTCGACTGGTGGTGAGCCTCGAAACAAATGGCGCCAAAGGACTCGAACAAGTGGTAGAGCGAATCCGCCGCATTTTCGACCTCGGCGCCGATCCTGTGCAGATCGCAAGTCACTTATCGCGCGACCCTAAACTGAGACCGCTCCTGAAGCAGCGTCCAGGACTTCGGGTGCCCGGGGTGTGGAATGGATTTGAAGCGGCAGTGCTTGCTGTCCTCGGGCAGAAATTGACGTCCGCTGGTTCAAACAGATCGGTGACTCGTCTGATCCAAATGTTTGGCACTCCGGTAGACACTCCGATTCACGGATTGAAATACCTGTTTCCCGGCCCAGAAGCCATTGCCCGTGCAGACTTGTCAAAGGCGGGCATCAGCAATGTCCGCGCCAACATTTTGCGCAATCTCGCAAGCTCGACCATTCGGAGGCATCTCACATTCTCAACCTTGCGGACTTTGGAACAGACCGTGTCTCAAGTCGGAGCCGCTTGTGGAATCGACGAAAGCACGGCGAATTACATTGCCATGCGAGCATTTGGAGAGCCGGACGCGTTCCCGTCAAGGGAGCCAGCTCTCATGCGCAGTCTCGCAGGGCGCAAGACGATTGTGTCTCCCGCACAGGCAAACGCCATGGCCGACCAATGGCGGCCATGGCGAGCATATGCAGCAATGCATCTTGCACAATGAACCTGGAAGGCGAATATCACCGACGACACAGCCCGAGTCACGTTTCCAAGCCAGATGCCGATCGGCATTTCGGGTTCCGGTCGGGTTGTGGACTACCCTTCATGTATGGTCCGCCGCCTTTTTGCAAGCGAAGAATGAGGTTGGCGGAATGGTCTGCGCACATGTATACGGCCTTTGATTGGAGGATGACCTCCTGGCCTGGATGGAATGCGCCGCGCCCTCGTCCTATTTAGTTACACGGCCTTTGAAGGCTTTTGACGGGTACAGGTTTCGAAAGCGCCGGG
>Ga0326727_10004613_pt1 | contig 40978 bp, 33 predicted proteins | sample MB2enrmetagenome_FD_207643 | JGI IMG/M metagenome (GOLD analysis project Ga0326727, IMG submission 207643) | Lab enriched peat soil microbial communities from McLean, Ithaca, NY, United States - MB29MY | ecosystem: Environmental > Terrestrial > Soil > Wetlands > Peat | place: USA: New York...
GTGGAGCGACTGGAAGGTGAGCGCCTGCTCGGCGACGATCTGGGCGGTCACGTCCCGCGAGATCCCGAAGGTCCCGATGATCTGGCCCTCGTCGTCGCGCAGCGGGAACTTCGTCGTCGAGACCCAGACGTCGGGGCGGTTGCGGAAGGTCTCCCGCTCGACCTTGCCGACGATCGACTCGCCGGTCCGGATGATCCGCTGCTCGTCCTCGAAGGCCGCGACGGCGTGCGGCTCGCTGAAGATGTCGAAGTCCGACTTCCCGAGGACCTCGTCCATCGTCCACCCGGGCAACTGGTCTTCCAACAGCCCTCGGCTGATGACGAGGAAACGGCTGTCGAGGTCCTTGAAAAAGATGTGCTCGCCCGGGAGGTCGAGGAGGTTGCGCATGCAGAGGCGCTCGATCTCCTCGTGCGAAAGCTCCAGACCGTGCGTGTCAGCGGTTGACTTCGGCCGTCTTGCCATCGAGCTCCTAACGGAAGTACGTGGACGGGCCTGAACGCCCAGACCTGAAAATACCCCGAACCCAACCCCCCGGACTCAAGGTCGTATGTGATGTCCGTGGAGAAAGACGACCCAGACCAAGATAATTTACCAGGGCCTTGGCCACAGGTCTGACTGTGGCACGCCGGTGGCAAGCCGAATCAGGAGTCCTCCGGGGACGGCGACAGCCCAGTGCGTCGACCTACAGTCATATCCGTCACATGGGGATTCTCCGCCTCCAGAAACGCCCGCTCGTATGGGCCACGGCGAGATCACGTTGCCGCGCGGTCTGCGCCGAGCGATCCGGAGCCAATGCCACCTTGCGTCCCCGCCTCGGCGCCAACGGAGCGCTCCATCGGAACCCGGCGAGATTGAGGATCGGGGGATTCGCGGGACGCGTCCTCGCCGCCGGGGGGTCCGCCGTGATCGCGGCCGGATTGGTGCTCGCCACACCATCCGGCGTCACCCTGGCTCAGCGTCACCCCCGCTCGGCACCCGTGGGTGGCCCGCACAAGCCTCCGACAGGTGAGACCTCGAGTTCCGGAACGACGCAAACGCGTGACGGGGTGCAGGCGCGTTGGGTGGTCGAGGAGAACAAGCGTCCGGGCACCACGAAATGGGAGATCCCTCCGGGCACCCCGGGATCGATCGCCGGGTTCGCCTCGACGACGTACGCGGCGCACGGCGACCGCGTCACGCTCTATGTCACGACGACGGCCGCGCGTCTGCACGTCGACGCCTACCGGATGGGTTACTACCAGGGCAAGGGCGCCCGTCTCGTCTGGCGGTCGTCCGAGGTGTCCGGACGCCGCCAGCCGACGTGCCCACTGACGGCCGCGACGAACATGGTCGCCTGCGACAACTGGTCTCCGACGCTCAGCTTCAAGGTCACCCGGGCCTTCGTCCCGGGCGACTACCTCCTCAAGCTCGTCGGAAGCGATGGCCAGCAGAGCTACGTCCCGCTGACTGTCTGGGTTCCGACGAGCACCGCCACGTACGTCGTGAAGAACGACGTCTACACCTGGCAGGCGTGGAACACCTGGGGCGGCTACGACTTCTACGGCGGTCCCGGCATGTGCCCGGCTGGCGTCTACCCGCCGTGCACGCGGTCCCGGGTTGTCTCGTTCGACCGGCCGTACGCCTACGGCGACGGGGCCGGGGACTTCCTTGGGAGCGAGTACCCGCTCGTTCGCTTCGTCGAGCAGGAGGGGCTCGATGTCACCTACGTCACCGACGTCACGGTCGAGCAGCACCCAGCGTTGCTGCTGGCACACCGGGCGATGATGTCGCTCGGCCATGACGAGTGCTGGTCTCTCACCGAACGCAGAGCGGCCGACCGCGCCGAGGCGCACGGCGTCAACATGATCTTTTTCGGTGCGAGCGCCATCCTTCGCCACGTGCGCCTCCAGGCGTCGCCCTTGGGCGCCGACCACGAGGAGGTCGACTACCGCGATCCGACCGAGGATCCCCTCAACAACACCGGCGATCCGCTCGAGGTGACCAGCAACACCTGGAGCTCGCCGCCCGCGAACTGGCCCGAGATGGGTTTCGTCGGCGAGCAGTACGTCGGCTACCTGCTTCCCGGAGCGGCGCCCGGCCCGCTGGTCGTCGCCCGGGGCGCTTCGGCGTGGATCTTCCGCGGCACGGGACTGCGCAGTGGGTCCAGCGTGCCGGGGGTCGTCAACGGCGATCTCGACGAATTCGATCCCGCGGACCATCCCAGCGACCTCGAGATCCTCGCCCACTCGCCGGTCAACCTCTCCGATGCGGTGAGCGACATCGGGTCGTCTCAGGGATCCGTGTACTCCGACATGACCTACTGGACCGACACGAAAAGCGGCGCGGGGGTCTTCGACAGCGGCGCGACCTCGTGGATCGCGTCGCTCGCGCCGTGCGCCGGCGGCGCGAAGATCTGTCCGGCGGCGGTGACACGGCGGATCACCGGGAATTTGTTCGCCCTGTTCGGCCGGGGCCCGGCCGGGCATTTCAAACCCTCGGTTCCCAACTACCAGCTCGTCTACGGGCCGAACGCCTGACGAACCCCCCTACCGGACGCCGTCCGTCGCCGGGGGTCCTCTTTGCGCGTTCTGGCGAGTGGAGGTTTCAACCCCGTGCAGCAGGTTCCGACACGTCGACTAGGACCTTGCCGGTGACGCCTTTCTCGACCGCGGCGTGCGCCGTGCGGATGTCGGCCAGCGGGAAACGGTGGAGCGGAAGGCCGGCGTTCTCGCCGACCCGTAGCGCGCCGTCGAACACCGCCGAAGAGACGCCCTCGATGGCGGCGGCCTTCGCGGTGGCCGGAACCGTGTAGAGCAGGACGAACTCGTATCTGGCGTTCAGCGTCATCGCCGGCCTGACGGGGATCGGGAGATCCCGCCCGTCACTTGCGTAGATCGCGATCGTGCCGTTCGTCGAGAGGACATGGCGGTCGATCTCGGCGTTCGTAACCGAATCAACCTCGACCACGAGATCCACTCCCTGTGGGGCGAAATCCCGAACTCTGGCGACGACATTCTCCGTCCGGTAGTCGACCACGGCGTGCGCGCCGGCAGCTTCCGCGAGTCGGGCCTTTTCCTCCGAGCTCACGGTCGTGACGACCGAGGCGCCCGCCCAGCGGGCGAGCTCGATCGTCGCGTGGCCGACCGCCCCGGCCCCGCCGGCGACAAGCACGGTGCGCCCTGCCAGCGCGTCGCGCCCTAGTCTTCCCGGCGAGCCCGCTCCGATCGTGAGGCAGCGGTGGGCGGTCAGCGCCGGGACGCCGATGCTCGCCCCGAGGTCGAACGTCGCGTCGTCCGGCAGGAGCACGGCGTGGTCCCCGGGTAGCGCGACGTACTCCTGCGCCGTCCCTTCGGCGCGCTGCCAGCCGCTTTCCCAGATCCAGACCCGTTCGCCGCGTCGGGCGCGATCACAACCCACGCCGACTTCGACGATGACCCCCGCCCCGTCCTGGTTGGGCACAACTTCGGGGAAGGGCAATTCCCTCGGTGCCGTCGTGCCGCGGCGCGTCTTCCAGTCGGTCGGGTTCACTCCGGACACGGCGACCTGGACGAGGACCTCCCCGCGGCCGGGCACGGGCATCGGGCGATCGATGACCTCGAGGACCTCGGGGCCACCGTAGCGGCGGTAGACGCAAGCCTTCATCGCTTCGCTCCCCTCTCAGTCGGCGGGATGGTCGCCGGAGCGCTTGTCATCGATCTCCCCGATGGAAATGAGCGATGACGGCCCGGATGCAGTGTCACGGCGCGAGGCACCCGTCCGGGCCACGTGCGCCACGTCAGCAACGGTACCGCCGGCGAACTGGCCGCGGGCCCGGTCGATCGACCCGCCACTGGCCCGGATCGACTGCGTCAGGCGCCCGCTACCCGACAGCGACGCGTCTTCATTGTCGGTCCGCGTGGTACCAGACGTCGACGCCTCCGACTTTCACCGGGGGCCGTCCGAGCACGACCGTCAGGTAGTGGATCACGACGGCGGGGTGGACGCCGATCGGGTCGAAGACGATCGTGCCGACGTGCCAGTGCGTGAGGAAATAACGCACCTGCGCCTCCCTTTTCGGGACGAGTTTCGGCGCGAGGCGCAAAAGACCCCAATAACCGGCGCGGAACAGATGCTGCAGGTACACCGGCGGCACCGGATCGGCGAGGTTGGACCCCGGGGCGGTGGGATACGGCTTGGCCGCCTCGCCACCGACGAGTCGGAACGGGAAGCCCGATATCGCCTGCCAGAGCATCCCGTAGTTCACCCCACCGATGTCGTACGGGTAGGTGACGACGACGCTCTGAGCCGGAATCGCATCGACCGCGCTCGTCGTGAAGTAGGCGGGGATATCCGCCGGTTTGGACACGAAAGGCATCTGGGGGACGAGAGGGACCAGCACCCCGACGCCGATCAGGGCGACGACGCCGGTGACCGCCGCATGACTCCGGAGGGCCCCGGTCCAGCTGCCCCGTGAGCGAGCGCGTGCGTGCCGTGGCTTGTCAGCAGACCCGACCCCTCTTCTCCAGCGATCGAGGCCGATGGCGAAGACGAACGCACCGACCAGATCGACGTACAGGGCGAACCTCGCGGCGATCAGATTGCTGATCACCGGGAGCTTCCGCACGATCGCGAAGGGCAGCGCGATCGCGGTGGCATGACCGCCGACTACGAGCGGCGACCCCAGGGAGAGCACAAAGGCGACGACTGCGACGCAGGTGAGCACCTGGATGAACCGGTCGCGCCGGTTCCAGAAGAGCAGGACCAGCAGCACAAGGATCAGCGGGATTCCCAGATACGAGTCGTTCTCGGAGATGTCGTTGCCCACGTACGTCGTGCCGATCGCCGCGAGGTGGGCCGGCGCGAACAGCTGGCTGATCGTCGGGATGATGGTCCCGAACAGGTCAGCCTGGTAGGGGGAGAGCTCCGCGACCGTGTGTTGGGGCCGAGTCACGTGCCACGGACCGAGGAAGTAGCAGTACGCGGGGTACGCGATGATCACGGCGAGCGTGCCGACGGCCCACTTCGCCCCTTGGAGAGCGTGGGCGAGACGCTCCCGCACCTGCGAGTGCGAGATGGCCGCCGCGCAGGCAGTCCCGACCACGCAGCACATCAGCGTCGTCACGAGGATCTCAATCGAGATGAAGAACTGCGCCGCGAGCAGCAGCCCCAGAATCACCCCGTAGCGTCGAGCGCTCTTCTTCTGCCGCCTTAGGAGCTCGTCGACGATGAGGACGACGAGCGGCGGGATCGGCACGAACGCCGCGAACACGTGGCCCAGCGCCTGGTTAACTACGTACGGGGAGAACCCGTACAGCAGCCCGCCAAGGAAGGCCGCCGGGAACCACCTCGTGTACCGAAGAAGGACGAACATCATCGAGGTCGCCGACGCGAAGAACGCGAGCCTCATGAGGAGATTGAACGTGGCAATCGGCCCGAAGATCGCGGTGATCGGAGAACCGATGAGGCCGAGCAACGGCATCGACGTGTTGTTGACGAGATTGATCCCGTACGGGTAGTTGACCGACGTGGTGAAGAACGGGTTCACCGCGTGACTCAGCGAATGAAACATCCAGGCGAGGAACCAAACCTCCTGCACCCGGTCGCTGCAGGCGCACCCGACCACCTGCGTCTGACTGAGCGGCTGGACGGGCCAGTACGCGAGACACGCGATGGCGAGATAGGTGATGAGGCCGACAAGAATCCAAACCGGCTTCTTGCGCCACCACTCGCCACGCCACATGGATGTCTCCCGCTGTCCCGCGCTGTCGGAGGAACGTGTGACGCGTCGCGCGCCGCGACGTGAACCCGAGAGGATGCCATCGGTCACGAAGCCGGAATCGAGCGTCTTGACAGGGCACTTTACATGTCACCCGGACCCTCGGATGTTGAGTCGCGTACGGTCCCAGTCAGCTAGGCGGGTGCGAAATAACTGCCAACGGAGTCACCGGCAACTGAACCGTGCGCGATCCGATCTTGACAGCTGAGAACCAAGATTCGAACACCACGCGGCATGCGATCCGCAGGCACCGCGAACAGACCGACGGATCGCGCCGCGCCGACAGGATCGTCTCGCCAGATCGCCGTCTCTGTCGAGTTCCCCCGACCGAACGATCAGCTCGCACGAATTCACAGCCTCACCGCCCGATTACGCCTCAGGCCCTTCCAACCGAAGCCATACCCAGATACGGTCTGGATGGACCGATTCCGCGACGTGACATTCGGCCCTATTCAGACCGGTGAGCAGCGACGACGCTCCCTACATCGAAAAGGCGGGTCGTTGCCGAGGGGAACCGACAGGACCGCGCTTTGCGGATCCTTCGTAACGCCACCTCGCCGACGTCCTGTGCGTCGCAATCGCAAGACAAACCCCCAGTAACCCTCCAAGAGGAGTCAGGACATGAGCGCGAAGTCCAGCCGGGTGTTCTTCTGGCCAGTACTAGTCATCGGCGTTCTGCTCATCGTGGCGCCATTTGTCGTATCCCTGCCGAGCAGGGCGAGCGCGGGTCAGAAGCTACTGAATGCCTTCCACCCGATCATGCAGCCCGCCAGCGTTCGAACGACGGTGAACTACGACGTCAACACCTTCACACCGCTCGGCCCATTCGCCGTCGGAGGAGTGGCGGCCGCTGCCGAGGTGCCAAAGTTCATCGGCACGCTCGCCACAGATCTGCACGCGACCCCCGCCCAGGTCGAGACACAGCTGGCATCGTCATCTCCCGTTCTGAGTGGGATCTTCACCAACCTTGGGAAGCTCGAGCCCATCTTCAAGAACGTTCCGCCCGGACTCGCCTGGTACAAGCCGATCGTCGACACGATGAAGGCCCAGGTGAACAACTTCGCAGCGATTGACGCCCTGCCAAATTTCAACCTCTTCACATGGGCTTTCGTCGTCCCCGGCGCGCTGCTCGTGCTGTGCGCAGGATTTGGGTTGGTTCTCGCGCGGAAGCGCGCGTAGCGATCCAGTAGGTCTCGGGCGGTTCAAGTCCGCTCCGGCATTGCCTCGGCACCGCCTCACCGTTTGGAAAGAGTCAAGACGGTGAGCGGTGCCGAGGATTCTGCTCCCTCTCATCGGCTCGCGCCTTTCGCTACCGCCGCGCTCGCAGTGCAGAAGACAAAGGCGGATTTTGGTGCCGAACGGTCACACGGGCCGACGCCGGAAGCTTCTGCGCGACCGCTAGAGGAACAGTCCGCTCGACGTCTAGCTAATGGCGCGGAGTGGACGTCGTGCGAACCGAGCACTGTGGAAGATCCGACGCCGCGTTTTCGCGCTACAGCGCTACGGGTTCAGCGGGGCATCAATCTGAGGCATCGCCAACTGGTCGAAAGCCAATTGGGCGCGACGGCGAGATGAGTCTGCCCGGGCCGATTCCCGCATAACGAGATGGCACGGCACTAGCCGGGTTCCGAGGGTCGTTTGGCCGGCGATCCCTGCAAGTGGGAGCAGGAGGACCATCCGGCCGACCTCGGAAAGCTTCGAGTAGATATTGGTGAGCGGTGGTCTCGACGCCTCTGCCGGGACTGTCCAACTGTTGACGTCAACAAGCGCGACGTAATCAGGAACATTGCAGCCCCAACGGGATTCGAACCCGTGTCTCTACCTTGAGAGGGTGGTGTCCTAGGCCTCTAGACGATGGGGCCGAGATCGTCGCGCACGAGCTCGACGGCTCAGCAGCGTACCCGCGCGTGATACGACGTCGCGCAACGGCGGGCACATTGCCGACCGCTGCTCTCGCGCGAGACGCACCGGCGCGCCGAAATCCCTGCCCGGGCCGAATCTCACACCTTCCGGATCACGCGCGATCCGGGGAGGTTGCGTCCGCATCTACGAAGTTGCTCGGGGGGGAGGACTCGAACCCCCAATTACAGGGCCAGAACCTGTCGTGTTGCCGATTACACCACCCCCGAATGGGCGTCCGGCGATCTTAACAATAGGTGCCGGAGCGCCGACCGGCCGCGGGAGGCGACCACAGGAGGGCGCAAGTCCGCGGGAAAGCCTCGATCGGATTCAGCCTCAATGGGCGGCCCACGAGATTCGCCCGAAGCCGAAGATGCGACCGACGGCAACTCCGGTCGTCTCGCGAATGAACGGTCCGAGTTCGGTGAACACGAGCTTCTTGGAACTCGGAGGAGGAGATACTGCGACTGACAGCCCGTCTCCTGCGCCGGCACCCTGGGTCCACAGCGCGTCGATCGCGTCCGTGACCACGATGACACCGGTCCCCTTGCCAAGGAGCTTCGCGGTCTTCGACAGTGCAGTCGAGGCGTCGGGCGCAGTGACGGACTTCAGGGCGCGCCGTGGGACCCCGAGGTGATCAAGGAAGTTCGCCTCATAGGCAAAGGAGCCGACGGAACCTGCCGGTGGCGGTGACCATGTCACGATGACCCGACGGGAGCGGTGGTGCCGGTAGAGGAGGGCTGCCTGCCCGAGGCGGGACGTGAGATCGGCCTGGTCGGCTTTGGCGACCGGCTGGCCGAGAACGACGATCGCCGACGCGGGATGCACGGCAGATGGGGCGGTGGAAAGGCGCGACCCTTCCACAACCTGCACACCGCACACGATGACGTACACGATCGCGGCAGTAATGACGAGGGAGACGAGCCTGACCACCAGGCGAACTGGTCCGAACAACATGGATCGACGCCTCCTATGGTTCGGACACCGGAGGCTTCAGCAGTTCGGCGAGCGCCGCATCGATTCGTGACAACGTCCGTCCTCTGCCGAGCACCTCGAGCGATTCGAAAAGTGGAAGACCGACGGTCGACCCCATGGTCGCGACGCGCACCGGGGCCTGCGCCTTGCCGAGCTTACGTTCCGCTTTCTCGGCAACGGTGGTGAGCGTGGCGCGCAGGGCGTCTACCGTCCACGGTCCGTTCTCGAATCCATTGCGCGCCTGCTCGAGGATCATCCGCGCCCCGTCGTCACGTTGCACCGCTTTGTCGAAAGAGGTTGGGTCGACGACAAACGGCTCAACGAACAGGAACTCGAGATAGCCGACGACCTCGTCAAGCGTGGCGACCCGCTCCTGGATGAGCGGCGCGAGCCGGACGACCTGCTCCTCGTCGTACGCCGCGGTGGACCACGGGACGGTCTTCGTGCTGAGGTAACGACGGACCCTCCCGACGAAATCGTCGACACCGAGCGCCCGGATGTAGACGCCGTTGAAATGCGCGAGCCGCTTCTCGTCAAAAAACGCCGGCGAGACGTTGACGTCCTCGAGACGGAACTCGTCGATCATCTCGTCGACGGTAAGGATCTCGCGCTGGTCAGGAGGTCCCCAACCGAGGAGTGCGAGGTAGTTCCGCATCGCTTCGGGCAGGTAGCCCTGGTCCCGGTAGTCCTCGACGGCGACGCGATCGCGTCGCTTCGACAGCTTCTGCCGTTGCTCGTTCACGAGCACTGGCAGGTGCGCAAAGACGGGGAGCGGTGGACCGCCGAGTGCCCCCCAGACGAGCACCGCCCTCGGGGTCGTCGGCAGGTGCTCCTCGGCGCGGATGACATGCGTGATTCCCATGTCCATGTCATCGACGACGACGGCAAGGACGAAGAGTGGATCCGCGTTCGACTTCACCAGCACGAAATCTTGGATCGTCGAGTTGGCGAACTCGACGTCCCCACGCACGGCGTCGTGCACGACGGTCACGCCCTCGTCGGGAACGCGGAACCTCAGGACGCGACCGGAGCCGGGTGTGAGCGCGCGTTCGCGGCAGTAGCCGTCGTAGCCGGGGGTCAGATTGTCTTTCGTCCGCTCGTCGATCTGCTCGCGGACACAGTCGCAGGCGTAAGCGTGACCGGTCTCGTAAAGCCGACGCGCCGTTTCCTCGTAGAGGTCCCGGCGCTCCGACTGCAGATACGGGCCCTCGTCCCAGGTGATCCCGAGCCACTCGAGCGAAGAGAGGATCCCATCCGTCCATTCGGGGTGACTGCGTTCCCGGTCGGTGTCCTCGATACGCAAGACGAACTTGCCACCGGCGCGCCGTGCGAAGAGCCAGTTGTACAGCGCGGTCCGGGCTCCCCCAACATGGAAGTACCCCGTCGGCGAGGGCGCGAAGCGCACCCGCACCGTCGCTGGCGCCGTCATTCCTCGACGATCGATATCGCCTGGGTCGGACACGATGTCACCGCCTGTTCGACGAGGGCGCGCAGCTCCTCGCCCGGGTGCTCATCGAGGACGTAGAGGTAGCCGTCGTCGCGAACCTCGAACACGGCCGGCACGATCCCCATACAGACAGCATTGCCCTCGCAGACGTCGAAATCGACGACGACACGCAACGCACGCCTCCCCGAATGGTCAGACCGCCTGGCAAAACCCAGGTTAGCGAGCACCGCGACCCGGCAGCGGCGCTCCGTTACGCTCGGAACACTGTGGCCGCGACCAGACACCCGGTCAGAATCGCCGCCGGACTCGTCGTCTTGCTCGGCGTGGCGCTCGCCGCGGCCGCCGTGTCCGGGGTGTTCCGGCCCCCACGCCCGAGCCTCACGCCCGCTCAGATCGCCGAGCAGAAGGCGATCCGGGCAACGAAGCGGCTCCTCGCCCAACAAGCGAAGGTAGTGCGGGCCGCAGACGCACTCGTCGCGGTGACACTCCCCCAACAATCATCCCGGCTCTCGGCCGCTCCCGCGATACCGGCGAATCTCTTCGCCACGCCGCTTGCGCCGGTCGAGGTGCTCGGGTACGTCCCGTACTGGGAAGCCCCGGATCTCACCGCGGCTGACTTCGTCGACACGAGCGTGCTCGCTATCTACGGGGTCGAAGTGGCGCGCAACGGCGGTTTCCTCGAGTCCGGGCCAGGGTGGGCTTACTACGCCGACACGGGTTACCGCGCGCTCACCGCGGCCGCGCACAGCGCGGGCGACCGTGTGCTGTTCACGGTCGCAACGACGGACGAGCGCGTCATCAGCAACCTCACGCACAACCCCGCGCCGACCAGCGCGCGCCTTGCCGCGGCGATGGCAGACGCCGTCACGTCGGGTGGGTTCGACGGAGTCGACATCGACATCGAAGGCGCCTCGCACGCCGACCGCGCCGGCTTCGTCAGCTTCGTCGCGGATTTCGTCTCGGCGCTGCGGCACGACGGCATGCACAAGATGGTCGTGCTCAACTGCTATCCGCAGTCGGCGGGAAGCTCGACGGACTTCTTCGACGTCGCGAAGCTCGCGCCCCTCGTCAACCAGATATTCGTCATGGACTACGACATGGAGCAGGACGCGAACTCGTCGGCGAACGCCCCGCTCACCAACGGGGACCTCGGGTTGAGCGACGTCCTGTCGCTCATCCAGTACCGGCGCGTCGTTCCGGCCTCGAAACTCGTCCTCGGGATCCCCTTCTACGGGGTCGATTTCACCACGATGACCGGCAAACCCGGCTCCCTGACCCTCACCGAGTCACCGACGGTCGTGACCTACTCGACCATCGCCGCGGCCGGCGGGACGCCGCTTTGGGACCCGGGGTCGCAAACGGTCTGGACGCGTTTCCAGGAGGGTGCCAAATGGCACGAGACCTGGTTCGACGACCCGGTGAGCGTCGCGCTGAAACGAGCCCTTGCCTCGGAGTTCCACCTCGCCGGGGTCGGCGCCTGGGCGCTCGGGTTCGAGGGGAACGCGACCGTGATGCTCGAAGCGCTCGACGGTGGTTCGCCTCCAAAGAGAGTTTCCGTCACCTCGCGCTGAAGCGGACCGCTCAGCTCTCCGCCGGCTCCTGCGTCCGGGCAACAGCGTGCATCAGGCGCGACTTGCGGCGGGCCGCCTGGTTGGGGTGGATGACCCCCTTGGCGGCCGCTTTGTCGATGCGCCGTGCCGCAGCGGCGACCTTGGCCCCGACATCGCCGGCGCCGTCCTCGGCGGCGAAAAGCGCGCTCTTCGTGCGCGTCTTCACCTCGGAACGCACTGACCTGTTGCGCTCGCGTCGGGTCTCGTTTTGGCCGATGCGCTTGATCTGACTCTTGATGTTCGCCATGGAATCCCTTGATCTTGTACCCGTCGCGCCGTGGCGGAGCGGGCGGCGCATCGTACCAGGCCAGGGAGGGCGGCCAGATCGTCGACCCGACGAGCAGGGAGGGAGAGCGGGGCCCAGCAGAGATGGCACGATGTGCGGCATGGTCGAGACGTCAGCGATCCGGAACTTCTCGATCATCAGCCACGTCGACCACGGCAAGTCGACGCTGTCCGACCGCATCCTCGAGCTGACGAACGCCGTCGACCCCCGTGACATGCGGGAACAGTTCCTCGACTCGATGGACATCGAGCGCGAACGCGGCATCACGATCAAGGCCCAGAACGTCCGCGTCCTCTGGCACGGCCACGTCCTCCACCTCATCGACACGCCTGGTCACGTCGATTTCGGTTACGAGGTGTCGCGCAGCCTCGCCGCCTGCGAGGGCGTCGTCCTCCTCGTCGACGCCTCCCAGGGCATCGAGGCCCAGACCCTCGCCAACTGCTACCTCGCGATGGAGAACGAGCTCGAGATCGTCGCGGCCCTGAACAAGATCGACCTGCCGGCGGCGGACCCCGAGCGTTACGCCGAGGAGATCGAGAACGTCCTAGGGATCCCCGCCGACACCGTGCTGCGCATCTCGGCGAAGACCGGAGAGGGCGTCCCGGAACTGCTCGACACCGTCGTCGCCCGCATCCCGGCGCCGACGGGCGACGCCAGCTCGAGGCTGCGGGCCCTCGTGTTCGACTCGTACTACGACCAGTACCGCGGGGTGATCAGCGCGATCCGGGTCGTCGACGGCACGTTGCGCGTCGGCACGCGGATCCGCTTCCTCCAGGCCAACGTCACCCACGATGTCGAGGAGATCGGGGTGCGGTTGCCAGCACCGACTCCGGTCGACGCCCTCGGCCCCGGCGAGGTCGGTTACGTCGTCGCCGGCGTGAAGGACATCAGCGAGGCCCGCGTCGGCGAGACGGTCACCGACGCAGCGCGCCCCGCCCACGACGCGCTCGTCGGCTACCGGGACCCGAAGCCGATGGTCTTCTGCGGGATCTACCCCATCGAAGGTGACGAGTTCCCCGCGTTGCGCGACGCCCTCGAGAAGCTCCAGCTGAACGACGCGAGCATCACCTACGCGCCCGAGACGTCGACGGCCCTCGGGTTCGGCTTCCGCTGCGGATTCCTGGGGTTGTTGCACATGGACATCGTGCGCGAACGCCTCGAGCGCGAGTTCGACCTCTCGCTCATCGCGACGGCCCCCTCGGTCGGGTTCGTCGCCCACCTCACCGACGGGACGACGCAGTTCGTCGACAATCCCTCGGCCCTGCCGCCAGCCCAGAACATCGACCACATCGACGAGCCCGTGCTGAAGGTCACGATCGTGACACCCGCCGATTACGTCGGCACGATCATTGACCTGTGCCAGACGCGGCGCGGGCGCCAGGACCGGATGCAATACCTGTCCGCCGAACGGGTGGAGCTCGTCTACACCGTCCCGCTGGCCGAGATCGTCATCGACTTCTTCGATCAGCTAAAGAGCAGGACGAAGGGGTACGCGAGCCTCGACTACGAACCCGCCGGCAACGAGACGGCGAACCTCGTCAAGGTCGACATCCTGCTGAACGGGCAGCCCGTCGACGCGTTCTCCGCGGTCGTCCCCCGGGCCCGCGCCGACGAGTACGGGCGCCGGATGACGGACAAGCTGCGCCGGATCATCCCGCGCCAGCTGTTCGACGTGCCGATCCAGGCCGCGATCGGGGGACGGATCGTCGCCCGGGAGACCGTCAAGGCCAAGCGCAAGGACGTGCTCGCCAAGTGCTACGGCGGCGACATCACGCGCAAGCGCAAACTGCTCGAGAAGCAAAAGGAGGGCAAGAAGCGCATGAAGTCGATCGGACGCGTCGAGATCCCCCAGGAGGCCTTCGTCTCGGCGCTCCGCCTCGACGAGTAGGCAGGAGCCGGCCATTCCTCCTCGATGTCCGCTCGCATCAGCACTCGGTAGAATCGAGTGCTGATGAGGGGGTGTGCCAGCGGCGGCATGCCCTGGTCGGCAGCGTGAGGCGGCGAGACACGTGGAATCGAAGGACCCAGCGCTCGACGCAAGGAAGTCCACGATCCTGCGCAAGGTGGTCTCCGAGCACATCGAGACAGGTCAGCCCATCGGCTCCGCGCACGTTGTGCGCGACGCCGAGATCGACGTCTCCGCCGCCACGGTGCGTTCGGACATGGCGGCGCTCGAGCGGGAGGGTTACCTCACCCATCCGCACACGAGCGCCGGCCGCATCCCGACGGACAAGGGGTACCGCTTCTTCGTCGACCACCTCGGGGACGCGGCGTCGCTCGACCCGGCGAGCGAAGAACAGGTCGAAGCGTTCTTCCGGCGCGCCCACGGCGAGCTCGAACGGATGCTGCGCGACACGTCGCGCCTGCTCTCCCAGCTCACCGACTATGCCTCGGTCGTCGTCGGACCGACGCACGAAGCGTCGAGCATCCGCTCGTCCCTGCTCACCCGGCTCGGGCCGCGCACCGCGCTCCTCGTCGTCGTGCTCTCCAACGGCGTCGTCGAGAAGCGGACCCTCGAGATCGACGAGACGGTCGCCGATGCCGATATCGAGCGGGCGAGCGCGCGGCTGCGCGAGCAGCTCCCGGGCCAGACGCTCGGGCGGCTCGCCCCCTCGGGGACGTCGGGGGCCCCGGCCGTCGACCGCCTCGTGCGCTCCTGCTACGCCGTGCTCCCGGTCATCTCACCTGCCGACGACGGTGGCGAGGACGTTTACGTCGGCGGCGCCTCGCACATGGCGGACCAGTTCGAAGCCGCCGACACCGTCCGAGAGGTGCTCGCCATCCTCGAGCAGTCCTTCGTCGTCGTCTCGCTAATCAGCGACCTGCTGGCCCAGGGCCGGTCGGTCGCGATCGGCACCGAGAGCGGCCTCGCCAGCCTCGCCGAGTGCTCGCTCGTCGTCGCGCCCTACGAGGTCGACAACGAGCTCGTCGGCACGATCGGGGTCCTCGGGCCGACGCGGATGAACTACACCCAGGCGCTCGCGACCGTCGCCGTCGTCAGCCAGCGCCTCAGCCATGAGCTGTCGGGCAACTAGGCCGGTCGGCATGGTGCCCCGCTAGTGGCCCGGGACTTCTACGAACTGCTCGGCGTGCCCCGCAGCGCGACCGAGGAGGAGATCAAGCGCGCCTACCGCCGGCTGGCCCGCGAGTTCCACCCGGACACGAGCGGTGACGCCGAGTCCGAGGCGCGCTTCAAGGAGGTCAGCCTCGCCTACGAAACTCTGCGCGACCCGGAACGCCGGCGCCGCTACGACATGTTCGGACCCGAGGGGGAGCGGCTCGGCCCGCAGGGCCCGGGCGACATCTTCACCGCGGGTTTCGGCGACCTCTTCAACGCCTTCTTCGCCGGCGGCGGGTTCGGGGGGGCAACCGCGAACACGACTCGGCGCGGCGAGGACGTCGAGGTGAATCTCGACCTCCCGTTCGAAGACGCCGTCTTCGGGGCGGAGCGGCCGATCACGTTCCGCGGGGTCGTCGCCTGCGCCACGTGCTCGGGGACCGGCGCCCGGCCCGGGACGAGCCCCGTCACCTGCTCCCAGTGCGGCGGGTCCGGTCAGCAACGCCGTGTCCGTCAGTCGATCCTCGGCCAGGTCGTGAGCGCGACGCCATGCAATCGTTGCCGCGGTCTCGGTGAGGTCATCGAGTCGCGCTGCACCGAATGCCGGGGCGACGGCCGCCGGGTCGACGAGCGAACCATCACCGTCGACGTGCCGAGCGGCGTTGACAACGGCACGACACTGCGCATCACCGGCGCCGGCGCGCCGGCGTTGCGCGGCGGCGCCGGCGGGGACCTCTACGTCCACCTCCGGGTCGCCGCCCACCCGAGGTTCGAACGGTCCGGGACGGACCTCGTCACGACCGTGCACGTCTCGATGGCCCAGGCGTCGCTCGGCGCGGAGATCGACGTCGAGACGCTCGACGGCACGGAGACGATCACGGTCCCGCCGGGCACGCAGACGGGCAAGGTCGTCCGCCTGCGCGGGCGCGGCGTCCCCGAGGTGCGGGGTCGCAACCGTGGCGACCTCCACGTCCAGATCTTCGTCGACACGCCAGGCGGTCTGACGAAGGAGCAGGAGCGCCTGCTGCGGGAGTTCGCCGCGCAGCGCGGCGAGGAGCTCGCCTCCGAGGAGCCCGGCATCATCTCCCGCATCCGGTCGAGCTTCGGCTGAGCGGCCGACACCCGGGTCCCGCAGCCATCTCGCAGACCGCCCCCGACGCCGTCCGACAGGCACGAGCGGTCGTGTTCGTCGCCGACCTGGCGGCGCCCGAGCTCGAGCCGGCTGACGCCCACCATCTCGCCCAGGTCCTCCGCCTCGACGACGGCGACCCCGTCGTCGCCGCCGACGGGACCGGGGCGTTCTGTCCGTGCCGGATCGAGATCGCCCGGTCCACCCCGGCGGGCGCTCCCCGCACCAGGCGCCCGGCGCTCGTCCGGCTGCAACGCGACGGAGCGATCGCCGAGACGGCGGCGCCGGACCCGCCGCTCGGCGTCGGTTTCGCCCTGCACAAGGGGGAGCGGCCGGAATGGGCCGTCCAGAAGCTCACCGAGCTCGGCATCGACCGCATCATCACCTTCACGACGGAGCGCACCGTCGTGCGCCTCGACGCGGCGGCGGCACGCCGACGTGGCGATCGCCTGCGCCGCGTGGCCCGGGAGGCGGCCGCGCAGTGCCGGCGCCTGACACTGCCCTTCGTCGACGACCCCGTGGGGTACGCGGAGGTGCTCACCCGATTCGGGACCGGGCTTGCCGTCGCCGAGCCGGAGGCGCCACCGATCACCGCGGCGATGACGTGCGTGCTCGTCGGCCCGGAGGGCGGATTCACCGACGGCGAGCTCGCCCGCGCCCCCGCCCTCGTCGGTCTGACGGACACCGTGCTGCGCACCGAGACCGCCGCCGTGACCGCGGGCGCGCTTCTGGTGGCAATCCGGTCGGGGCGGCTGCGCCCGGCTGTCGGTTGATCACCAGCGGGCAACTGCACGCCACGCTGCGTGGTGCAGTACCGTTAGCGTTTAACACCGCCGGGCGCGGGGTTTCGGCGTGGACGAGAACACAAGCCCGGGGACCAGGATGAGCGATTTTCGAGGTCACACCGAAGAAGCGCAGTACAGCTACGCCGAGACGGTCGGCGTCCGGCTGCGCGCCGTACGACGTCAGAAGCACATGTCACTCCAGGCGGTCGAGGCCGCGTCGAAAGAGGAGTTCAAGGCCTCCGTCCTCGGCGCCTACGAACGCGGCGAGCGGGCGATCTCGGTCCCGCGTCTGCGCCGCCTCGCCCAGATCTACGACGTCCCGCTCGACCAGCTCCTCCCCGGCAGTCGCGATGGGACGGCGCTCGACTCCGAGCCGCTGGGCCGGGCGCCGTACGAGACGAAGATCCGCCTCGACCTCGTGCGACTGAAGGTGACCCACGGCCCGGAGGCCGAGGCGCTCCAACGTTTCCTCACCAAGGTGCAGCTCGACCGCCAGGACTTCAACGGGCAGGTGCTCACGATCCGTGCCGACGACCTACGCGTCATCGGCGCCACCTTCGGCCTCGGCGTCGTCGAGATGGTCGAGCGGCTGCAGCAGCTCGGCCTCATCTACGCCGCCTAGTGTCCCCCGGCGCCCGCGAGGGCGTGGCCGGTGAGTTCGGCGTCTACGTCCACATCCCGTTCTGTGCGCGACGTTGCGACTACTGCGCCTTCGTCTCTTTTGCCGACAAGTCCGACCTCGCCGATACCTACGTCGACGCCTGCGTCACCGACATCTGCCGCGCCCGGGAGGCCGGCCTGCTCCGACCGGCGACGACCGTCTATCTGGGCGGGGGTACACCGTCGCTTCTGCGCCCCGATCTCGTCGCCCGGCTGCTCGAGGCGATCGACCCGCCGCCGAGCGCCGAGGTCACGATCGAGGCGAATCCCGAGAGCACGACGCGCCCCTTCCTCGTCGCCGCCCGCCGCGCCGGGGGGACCCGGGTGTCGTTGGGCGTGCAGTCGCTCGTGCCGCGCGTCCTTGCGGCGCTCGGCCGGGCCCACCGACCCGGGTCCGTCACCCGGGCCGTGGACCGGATCGCCGACGCCGGGTTCGCGACCTACAGCGTCGACGTCGTCTACGGATCCGTCGGCGAGACCGACAGTGACCTCGCGGCGACGCTCGACGGCCTGTTGTCCCTCGAGCCCGCGCCGCCGCACGTCTCCGCCTACGCCCTCACCGTCGAGCCCGGGACGCCGCTCAGCCGGGATCCGCGCCGCCACCCGGACGACGACGTCGAGGCGGAGCGCTACGCCCTCGTCGACGAGAAACTCGGCGCCGCCGGGCTGTCCTGGTACGAAATCTCGAACTGGTCCGCGCCGGGCCACGAGTGCCGGCACAACCTCGCCTGCTGGCGGGAGGGTGACTACCTCGGCATCGGATGCGCGGCGCACAGCCACCTCGCCGGGCGGCGCTTCGCCAACGTCGCCTCCCCGGAGCGCTACATCGCTCGGGTCCGCGCCGGGGGCGAACCGGTCGCGCGCTCCGAGCGGCTCACGACCGCCGAACGCGAGCTCGAAGCGCTCCAGCTCGCCCTGCGCACCCGGGACGGCGTCCCGGACTCCGCGCTCCCCGACACGGCCGAGCTCGCCGACCTCGTCGACCGGCGGGACGGCCGCGCCATCCTCACGCTGCGGGGCCGGCTGCTCGCCAACGAGGTCACGATCCGGCTGCGCGTCCCGTCACGAGCGGACCCCGGGACGGCACCGCTGCACGCGCTGCTGGCGGATGACATGAGAGGCAACGAGCTGCACGAACGGATGGTACGATCTGGTCGATGACCGAGAACGCCGTCTGGATAAGCACGAAACAAGCGTCGGCGTACCTCGGGGTAAATCTGCGCACGCTCTACCGGTTGATCGACGAGGGCGGACTGCCCGCTTTCAAGTTCGGGCGGGTCATCCGCCTCCGCCAGCAGGACGTCGAGGCGTTCGTCGAATCGGCGCGGATCGAGCCCGGCAGCCTCGAGCACCTCTACCCCGAGCCGACACGCCAGGCCGGCCGCTGAGCAAGGAATCCGTCCGGGCGGCTCCGGACGCCGGTCCGGTAGGCGTTCGCGCGAGTGCCGCGGGGCCCACTGGTACCCTCGGGGCGGTAGACGTGTCCGCGACTCAGATCAAGATCCAAGTCCCCGGCAACGAGCTCATGGTCGGGCTGCTCGGCGAACGGGACGAGTTCCTCCTCCTCGTCGAGCGGGAGTTCGACGACACCTCGATCCACGTGCGGGGCAACGTGATCACGATCGAGGGTCCCGACGCGAGCCGGGTCGGGAAGATCTTCAGCGAGCTCGTCGCCCACCTCGAGCGCGGCCAGTGGATCGACGCCGCGCACGTCGGGCGGACGATCGAGATGGTGAAGTCCGACCTCTCTCCCTCCGAGATCCTCGCCACCGAGGTGCTCCGTCCCGCCGCGGGCCGGCCCGTGCGGCCGATGACCCCGGGACAGCGCCGCTACGTCGACGCCATCGCCGGCAACACGATCACTTTCGGGATCGGGCCGGCCGGGACCGGCAAGTCCTACCTCGCCGTCGCCGCCGCCGTCGCCGCGCTCCAGGCGAAGGAGGTCCACCGGATCATCCTCGCCCGCCCCGCCGTCGAGGCCGGCGAGCGGCTCGGCTTCCTGCCGGGCGACCTCATGGCCAAGGTCGACCCGTACCTGCGCCCCCTCTACGACGCCCTCTATGACATGCTCGAGCCCGAGGGTACCCAGCGGCTCATCGAGCGCGGCACGATCGAGGTCGCGCCGCTCGCCTTCATGCGGGGCCGCACCCTCAACGCGAGCTTCGTCATCCTCGACGAGGCCCAGAACACGACGCCGGAGCAGATGAAGATGTTCCTCACCCGGATCGGTTTCGGGACGAAGGCCGTCGTCACGGGGGACGTCACCCAGATCGACGTCGCCGGGGGCCGTTCCGGGCTCGTCGGGATCGAGGAGATCCTCGGGCCGATCGACGGGGTCGGCTTCGTTCGGCTCGGCGAGTCCGACGTCGTGCGCAACCGCATCGTGCGGGCGATCGTCTCCGCCTACGAACGGCACGACGACGCCGAACCGACGCACTGAGGCGGCGATGGACGTCGAGGTCTTCGTCGCCAACGAGCAGAACGAGCGCGAGGTCGACGCGGCGCGCTGGGCGGTGCTCGCCAGGGCGGTGCTCGCCGCCGAAGGCGTGCGCGGCGACGCCGAGCTCTCGATGCTCTTCGTCGACGAGAAGACGATCGCCGCCCTGAACGAGCGGTTCCTCCGGATCGCCGGGCCGACCGACGTGCTCGCCTTCCCGATCGACGACGACCAGGTCGCGCTGGGGCGCTCGCCCGACAACGGCGGCACCGGGCCCGGCTGGGAGAACATCGACGACGGATCCGCCCCCATCTTGATCGGCGACGTCGTGATCTGCCCCGAAGTCGCCTGGCGCAACGCCCCCGGACACGCCGGCAGCTTCGACGCCGAGATCGCGCTCCTCGTCGTCCACGGCATCCTCCACCTGCTCGGCATGGACCACGAGCGGCCGGCCGAGGCCGAGGCGATGGAGGCCCGCGAACGCGAGCTCCTCGACCAGCTCTTCCGCCCCCAGGACGCCTGATGCTGGCGGCGTCGTTCGGCGCGAGCGACGGCGGCCTGCTCGCCGCCGTCGTCGTCCTCATCGCCCTGTCGGCCGTGCTCGCCCTCGCCGAAACGAGCCTCGTCCGCACGAGCCAGGCCCGGGCCCGCTCGCTCGAGGAGCAGAAGCGCCACGGCGCCCGCTCGCTCCGGCGTCTCGTCGAGCGCCCCGAGCACTTCCTCGCGCCGCTTCTGCTGCTCGTGCTCGCCTGTCAGCTCGTCGCGGCGAGCCTCGTCGGCGACGAGGCGGCGCGCCTTTTCGGAGGGATCGGGCTCACCGTGGCGATCGTCTTCGAGGTCGCCATCATCTTCGTTGTCGCCGAGGCGATCCCGAAGCAGTGGGCCGTCCTCCACGCCGACCGCGCCGCCCTTTTCGCCGCGCCCTTCGTCACGACGGTCGTCAACTTCCCCCCGTTCCGCGCCCTGGCGTCGGTCCTCATCGGGTTCGCCCACCTCGTGACGCCGGGCCACGGCTCCGACATCGACCCCGAGGTCACCGAGTACGAGCTCCTCGCCCTCGCCGACGTCGCCGTCGACGAGGACGTCATCGAGAGCGAGGAACGCGAGCTCATCTCGTCGATCATCGACTTCGGCGACACGATCGTGCGCGAGGTGATGGTCCCGCGCCCCGACGTCGTGGCGGTCGAGGCGGGTCAGAGCGCCGGCGCCGTCCTGGAACGGGCGATGTCCTCGGGGTTGAGCCGGATCCCGGTGTTCCAGCGGTCGCTCGACGATGTCGTCGGCATCGCCTATGCCCGCGACGCCGTGCGCGCCGTGCGTGAAGGCCGGGAGGAGCGGCTGATCCGCGAGCTGAGCCGGCCGGCGCATTTCGTGCCGGAGACGAAGCGTGTCGCCCCACTTCTGCGCCAGATGCAGACCGAGCAGTTCCACCTCGCCGTCGTCGTCGACGAGTACGGGGGAATGGCGGGCATCGTCACGCTCGAGGACCTCCTCGAGGAGCTCGTCGGCGAGATCGCCGACGAGTTCGACGCCGACGACCCGCTCATCGAGCCGCTCGGCGGCGGGGCCTTCGTCGTCTCGGGCCGCATGGCGCTCGACGAGGTGAACGAGATCCTCGACGCCGACCTGCCGGCCGGGGACTGGGACACCGTCGCCGGCCTCTTCCTCCATCTGCACGGCCGGGTGCCCACCGAGGGCGAGTCCGTCCTCGCCGACGGCTACACGCTCGTCGCCGAGCGGGTGCAGCGCCGCCGGATCGGCAAGGTGCGCATCGCCCCGAACGAACCGGCCCCGGCGGGCGAAGGGTTCGGGCCCGGCTCCGGCGGGCGATGACCCCGGATCCCGCGTCCCAGCCGGACGACGGGACGACGGGCTCCGGCGGGGTGGCGTTCCGCTCGGGATTCGTCACTCTCGTCGGGCGGCCGAACGTCGGCAAGTCGACGCTCGTCAACCGGATCCTCGGCGCGAAGGTGTCGATCACCGCCGCGTCGCCGAACACGACGCGGCGCCGCGTGCACGGCGTGCTGAACGGACCGGGATACCAGGCCGTCTTCGTCGACACGCCCGGGATTCACAAGCCGCGCTCGGCGCTCGGGAACCGGCTCAACGCCGCGGCCGTCGGGGCGCTCGACGACGTCGACGTCTGTGTCCTCGTCGTCGACGCGACGGCGCCGATCGGGCCCGGCGACCGCTTTATCGCGGCACGCTGCCCGGCCGACTCGACCGTCGTCGTGAACAAGATCGACGCCGCGGGGCGAGCGGCGACGCTGCGTCAGCTCGGTCGCGCCGCGAGCCTGCTCGGGCTCGACGGCGCGGCGTACTTCCCCGTCTCAGCGAAGACCGGAGGCGGCGTGGCGGATCTCACCGCCCACCTCGTCGCAAGGCTGCCCCCCGGCCCCCACTACTTCCCCGACGGCGTGGTGAGCGACGTCCCTGAGGCCTTCTTCGTCGCCGAGCTCGTGCGCGAACAGCTCCTCGGCTTCGTCCGCGACGAGCTCCCGCACGCGATCGCCTGCCGGGTCGTCGAGTGGGAGTGGCCCTACATCCGCTGCGAGATCCTCGTCGAGCGCCCGAGCCAGCGCGCCATCGTCGTCGGCGCGGGCGGCGAGGTGCTAAAGGCGGTCGGCACGGCGGTGCGCCGGCAGCTCGCGCCGGGTGCGTACCTCGACCTCCACGTGGCCGTCGAGCACGACTGGCAACGCCACGACGAGCTGATCGCGCGCCTCGGCTACTGATCGGGTGCCGCGGCGAGCGCGGCGAGGAACGCTTCGGCGACGCGGCGGTCCTTCGTCCGCTTCATCGGCGGCAGGGCCCGGATGAGCTGCCAGCGGTAGTTGGCGGTCGCCAGCCGTGAGTCGAGCACGGCGACGACACCGCGGTCCGAGGCGGTCCGGATCAGCCGGCCGACCCCCTGGGCGAGCAGCGTCGCCGCCCGCGGGAGGTCGATCGTCGTGAAGGCGTCCCGGCCGGCGCGTTCGCGGCGGGCGCCGATCAGCGGGTCGTCGGGCCGGGGGAACGGGATCCGGTCGATGACGACGAGCGAGAGCGTCGAACCCGGGACGTCGACTCCTTGCCAGAAGCCCATCGTCGCGAACAGGCACGCCGCGGGTTCCGTCGCGAACCGGGCGAGCAGCGTCGCCTTGCCGTGCTCGCCCTGGACGAGGAGCGGGAAAGCGAGGCGTCCCCGGAGCGCGTCGGCGGCCCGGTTCATCGCGCCGAGGCTCGTGAACAGCGCGAGCGTCCGGCCCTGGGCGGCTTCGATGAGGCGGGCGAGCTCGGCGTGGATCGCCTGCTCGGCGTCGTCGCGGCGCCGGTCCGGCAGGTGGGCCGCACAGTACAAAAGGGCGTGCTCGCCGAAGGCGAACGGGGTGCCGACGTCGAGGACGTCGAGCTCGTCCGGCGGGGTGCCGAGGTGCACCGCCAGCCCCGGCGGGATCGTCGCGCTCGTGAGGACGACCGTCTGGCGGGCGAACAGCCGCTCGGCGAGGACCGGCGCGACCTCGATCGGCGCGACCCGCAGCGCCGGGCGCGTCCCCTGGTCGACCCAGGCGACGTCGTCGTCGTCGGAGGAGGCGAGCCGGTCGATATCGGTCCGCAGCCGACCGGCGGCGAGCATCGCCCGCATCGCGGGCTGGGCCGCGTCGGCGAGATCACGGCCGTCTCCCGGCCCAAGGGCGGCACCGAGCCGCGACTCCAACCTCTCGAGCCGGGCGCGGCAGAGCGCGAGGACCTCGCCGAGGTCCCCGGCCGGCGGGCCGGCCAGCCGTTCCTCGGGGCAGGCGAGCAGGGTCTGCTCGAGGCGCTCCGCCATGCCGGCGAGGTCGTCGACCTCCGCGGCGGCGCGCCCCCCGGCGAGGGCGACGCGCGCCGCACCGGCGACGGAGCGCAGCCGACCCGCCCCGATCGAAACCCCGAGGCTCTCGGTCACGATGTCCTCGAGCGCGTGGGCCTCGTCGACAATGAGCACGTCGTGCTCGGGGAGGACGGCGCCGTCCGAGGCGAGGTCGGCGCCGAGGAGATGCTGGTTCACGACGACGATGTCCGCCGCCGCCGCCGCCGCCCGGGCCCGCTCGGCGAAGCACTCGGCCCCGGACGGGCAGCGGAAGGCGCCGGGGCACTCGTCCGCCGTGACGCTGAACGTGGCCCACAGCCTCTGGTCCGGCTCGGCGTCGAGCTCGGCCCGGTCGCCCGTCGCCGTCGTCTCGGCCCACTCGAAGATCCGGCGGACCTCCTCGGCGCGTTTCCCGGTGGCGCGGTCGTCGCCTTCCAGCGACCCCTGGACGCCGGCGAGGCGGGACTCGTTCAAGCGCTGGAGGCACAGGTAGTTCGAGCGGCCCTTCAATACGGTCGACGTGAAGGGCTGCAGCCCGGCGCGCACGAGCGGGATGTCCTTGGCCGCGAGCTGATCTTGGAGGGCCTTCGTCGCCGTCGCCACGACGACGTGCTTGCCGGAGAGCACCGCGGGGACGACATAGGCGAGCGATTTGCCGGTCCCGGTCCCCGCGGCGACCGAGAGGTGCCGGCCGGAGGCGATCGCCGCCGCGATGGCGCCGGCCATCGTGAGCTGGCCCTGGCGCACCTCCCCACCGCCGGGGAGCCGGGCGGTGACGCGGGCGAGGGCACCGGCGACCGCCGTGTCCCCGGCGCCCCGGGCGCGGCGTGCGGTGTGGCGTCCGTCGACGCCGGCCTCCCGACGGGTCACGCCATCGCTCTGGCGAGCTCGTGCGCCGCCTCGGCCGCCGCCTCGTCGGGGTCGTCGATCACGTACTCGACCGCGCCGCCGGGGGGCGCGAGGAAGACGAGGACGATCCGGTCGACCGGGAGCGCGAGGGCCGAACGAAGCGCGAGCGCGTACGCCCCGGCCTGCGGCCGGTAGCGGCGGGCGGCAGCCGGGACCTCGTCGGCGCTGGCGAGCTTGTCGGTCTTGTAGTCGACGATGACGAGATGGTCGCCTTCAGCGAAGCACAGGTCGACGATGCCCTCGAGGATGCCCCCGTCGACCGGGACGGTGACGGGGAGCTCCCGCCAGCACCGCGGCGCCGCGGCGGCGGCGACGACGGTCGGGGCGGCAAGGGCGGAGCGGACGAGGTCGCGCACCTCGTCGGACCGACCGGCGCAACCCTCCTCGAACGCTTCGTCGGCGACGATCGCGTCGAGGGCGGCGGCGCCTCCAAGGTCGACCCGCTGCAGCGCGCCGTGCACCGCCCGGCCGAGCGAGGTCGCCGCGCGACGCGCCCTCCAACGGATCTGGTCCGTCGGCGCGTCGTCGGTCTCCGTCTCACGGGCCGGTCCCGCCCAGTCGGCTCGGACCGCCAGTTCGGCGAGGTCGGTCGCGGCCATGCTGGTGCGCCGCGCACACCGGCGTTGCAACATCTCCCGCGCCTCGCGCCACGCGGCGAGAGTCGACTCGGTGGCGGCCGGCCCCTCGGGGGCGGCCGGCTGCAGGGGTCGGTTGCGACGGTGCTCGCCGGCAAGCCCCGACAAGACACCGGACCCGTCCTCGTAGAGCCCGGCGAGGTCCTCGAGGCGCGAGGCGACGAGCTCGGCGAGCGAGGGCCGTCCCCGCCCCGTCGGGGCCGAACGGTGGAGCGAGACGACGAGGTGGTCCCGCGCCCGCGTCATCGCCACGTAGCCGAGCCGCAGATCCTCGGCGGCCTCGAGCGCGATTTCGGCTTCGACGCACGCCGCGTAGCCGGACGTCTCGATGTCGCCTCGCAGGTGCACCTCGGCGTGGTCGGCGGAGTCGAACAGCACGGTCCTGCGCGTGGTGGGCCCCCGTTGGCCGCCGCCGAGCTCGGCGAGGACGACGACCGGGAACTCGAGTCCCTTGGCGGCGTGGATCGTGAGGATCCGCACCGCGTCGTCCGCCTCGCTCGTCGCCGTCTCGTGGGCGCGGGCCCGACCGGCGGCCTGCCGGTCCATCCACTCGAGCATCTCGGCGATCGAGGCGCCGCCCGACTCCGCAAAGGCCCGCGCCTCGTCGACGACGAAGTGGATCCGGCGGATGGCTTCGGGCCCGTGACGCGTGAGCGCGGCGAGCTCGAAGACCTGGAAGGCGCGGACGACTTCCTCGAGCGTGGCGACGACGCCGATCCGGTGACGCCGCGCGGCGATCGCTGCGAGGCGTCCGATGGCCCCGGCGACGGGATCGTCGCCAGCACCGCCCCGGGGCGCGTCGAGACTCCAGCTCCCGCCCCGTCGGCGATAACGCAGGAGATCGTCGTCGCCGCAGGCGAGCATCGGCGTCCGCAGCGCGGCGATGATCGCCGCCTCGTCGCCCGGGGAGTCGACCGCCCGCACACAGGCGAGGAAATCGCGCACCTCGGGTGCCGAGTAAACGAGCGAGGTCGAGTCGACCCGGAAGGGGATGTCCGCGGAGTCGAGCGCCGATTCGAGCTCGCCAAGCCCGGTGCGCCGGGTAACGAGGATCGCGACGTCCCCGTACCCAGCGGGACGGGTCCCGGACGGCGACCCGACAGGCCATCCGTCGGCGACCGCGAGGGTGATGATGGCGGCGATGTCAGCGGACTCCCGCACCCGCCGGTCGTGGGCAGAGAGCTTCGCTTCCGCCTCGGCGCCGAGGACGACGACCGGCACCCGGGAATCGGGGCGCCGGTGCGCCTGGAGGGGCGCGTAACCGGGGCCGTCCTCTTCGGCCGGGTCACGACCGGCGGCCGGCGCGAACAGTGGGGCGAAGACACCGTTCACCCAGTCGATGACACCGGGGACCGACCGGAAGTTCGTGGTCAGCCGGACGGGGCCCGACGGCACGAGCTCACGCATCGCGGCCGCGTACAGCTCGGGCTCCGCGCCCCGGAAGCGGTAGATCGACTGACGGGGGTCGCCGACGAAAAAGAGCTTGCCCGGGACGGCCCCACCCATCGCGTCCCGTCCGAGGAGACGGACGATCTCGAGCTGGATCGGGTCCGTGTCCTGGAACTCGTCGACGAGGATGTGGCTGTAGCGCGCGCTGACCGCGGCACGCACCCCGGCATCGTTCGCGAGCAGGTCGCGGGCGAACACGAGAAGGTCGTGGAAGTACAGCTCGCCGGTGCGCCGGCGCTGCTCGGCGGCGGCCACGGCACCCGCCCCGAGCCGACGCACGAGCGCGTCGAGCACGACCTCGCGCAACCGGGTCGCCTGCACCGAGCGCATTTCGTCGACGGCGACCACCTCGGCGCGCACGTCGGCGACGTCGACGTCGTTCCAGTCGCCCTTCCGGCCCTTGTTGCCTGGTTTCCACGGTCCGAGCGCGCAGAGCCACTCCAGGCGATCGCGCCAGTCCGAGAGCCGAGATGCGCGGTCGAGGTCGGCTTCGATCCGACCGAGCAGCGCGACGAGGGTGTCGGCGTCGGCGCGACACGAACCGCGCCGCGCGCCGAGGGCGCGCATTGCGTCGATGAGGGCCCGCGAGGACCCGTCGACTTCGGCGGCTAGACGCTCGACCGTGACCCCGGACCTCGGACCCGGCTCCCGGTGGCGGTCCCAGGCCGCGTCGATATCGGTCGCCAGTTGCCGGAGGTGACCGAGCGTGACCCCGATCGCCAGCGCGGCGGTGACGAGCTCCTCGCTCGCCGCGTCGTCGAGCAGCGCGTCGAGAAACGCGCCGAAGCGCCGCTCGAAGTCGGTGGCGGCCCGGATCTCGTCGAGGATCCGGATGCGGAGCGGCAGACCGGCCGAGAGGGGGTGCTCGAGAAGGATCCGCTGCGCGAAACCGTGGATCGTCGTCATCGAGGCGTTGTCGAGCTCGTGGAGGGCAGATCTCGCCCAACCGCATTCGGGGGACGCAGCCTTTTTCAGGAGTTCGTCGTGGATCCGCTCCCGGAGGTCCGCCGCGGCGGCCTCGGTGAAGGTGATCGCGGCGAGCTCGCCGAGGCGCGCCTTCCCGGACGCGGCGAGGGCGAGCACCCGTGCGACGAGCTCGCTCGTCTTGCCGGTACCGGCACCCGCCTCGACGAAGAGCGTCGCTTCGAGTTCTCCCTCGATCGCGCGGCGCGCGGCCGAGTCGTCGGTCCGTCGCGGCTCATTCATCGGCGACCTCCGGCTCGACGAGACTCACGTATCCGGCGAGCACCGGCGCGGCACGTGCCACCCGCCAGAGCACGTCCCGTTCGGCGGGGCAGATCGTGTTGAAGTCGCACCAGCTGCAGTGCTCGAAGGTGTCCTGACGACGCGCGCCGGGACGGAAGGGGAAACACCCTGATTCGACCGTTCCGGCGAGCACGGCGAGGACCTCCCGGGTGCGAACCGTCGTCTCAGCATCGAGCTCGACCACGACTTCATCGCCCGGTTCGTCGATGAACCGGTAGCTCGCCCGCACGGGGTCGGCGCCGTCCCCGCTGAACGCGGCGCGCGCCGCGAGCGCGTAGATCGGGAGCTGGAGATGCCGACCGCCATCGACCGGATCAGCGGCGATCCCGCGATACGAGGAGGCCTTCCCTGTCTTGTAGTCGACGACGTCGAGCGCTCCGTCGTCTCGTCGGTCGATGCGGTCGATCTTGCCCCGGAAACTGAGCGATCTGTCCTCAATCGCGATCCCGACCGCGGGTGCCGACGTGGTGCCGAAGACCCACTCGACGGCGATCGGGCGCGCGCCCCGCTGTCGACGCGTCTCGGCGTCGCGGACCCGTTCGGCCTCGAGACGCCCGAGAAGTTCACGACGGGTTCTCGCCCACAGCACCCGTTTCCCCGTCCGACCGAGCCGCTCGAAGCGATCGCAGACGTCGGCGGCGATTTTCGCGAGCAACTCCGCGCCCGCGACCGGGTCGTCGTCGAGTTCGTCTCCCCCTTCGATGACCTGCCGGAAGTACCGCTCGAGCACCTCGTGGGCGATCTGGCCACGGTCGCGCGGGTCGATCTCGGCCCTCCGCTCGGGAGGATCGACCACCTCGCATCGGAGCTCGTGCCCGAGGAAGTAACGGAACGGACAGACCGCGAACTCCTCGAGGGTGGTTGGTGACAGGACGTCGTCGACGAGCGCGCCGACACCCGCTCCGTGCCCCGTCCGGCCCGAGAACCGACCGAACGAGCGAACCCCGCGGGCGGCGACGACGCGGCTGCCGGCCAGGAGGTGCGGCGACGCCTCGACAAGGAAAGACGGGGCATCACCGCGCCGCGCCGACTGGGCGAGGAGCGTCGCGCCGACGAGCTCGCCCTCGCCAACCGCCGGGATCCGCCCGCCCGCCACAGACTCCCAGGCTCCGGCCGAGCTCGCGACGCGCCGGACAGGGACGTCGCGGTCGAGGAAGCGGGAACGGATCCGGGCGCGGCCATCCCGGGCGTCGCGGTCGCGCCTCGCCAGCACGACCCTTCCCGCCCCGCGAGCGGCGACGAGAAGCCGGCGGCGGTCCCGTTCGACAGCCCGGACCGGTGTCGCGTCGGCCAACCCGATCCTTTCGCGCTCGTCGGCGGACAGGACCGCGCTCGTGCGCGCCCGGCGGGGCAGATCCCCCTCGACGCAGCCGAGCACGACGGCAAGGTCGAGTTCGACGCCCGCAGCGGATTCGAGCGGGCCGACCATGATGCCCGACGACAGCCGACCGATGGGCGGGGCGGGCCGGTCGAGCGCCGCGACGAGCGCCCTCGAGAAGCGGGCGAGATCGGGGTTTGTGTCGACGCCGTCGAGCACCTCGAGTTGGTCGAGCGCGTCGGCGACGACGGACTCGGGTCGACGGCCTTTCTCGGTCGTCGCAAGCAGGTCGTCGTCGTCCCCGAGGTAGCGGCGAAGCGCTGTCCGCGCCCACCCGACGAGCTCCTCCCAGCTGCGCAGAGCGAGCACCTCGCGACACGTCCGATCGAGATCGTCGATGAAATCCCGCAATGAGATCGTCGCCGCGACGAGGCGCGTCAAGCGCTCCGAGCGGGTTCTCGAGCTCTCCGTCGGTTCGTCGCCGTCGAACTGCCCCTCGCCGTCTAGGGCACGCCGGGACTCATCGGCGATGTCGTCGAGGTGACGGCGCCACACGGTGGCGTCACCTCCCACAATTCCCGCGAGGCGCGAGACGCGCTCCCAGTCGCCGACCGGGGTCGCCGTGCCGTCCCCGACGAACAACGGCGCCGACCGGAGCCAGGCCATGACGGCGGACCGTTCGAGTCGCCCGGTGGCAAGTCCGAGCAGCCCGGTGAGCACCTTCCCCGCCGCCACATCGGCGGCCCGGTCTGGCGAAGGACCGTTCCAGGCGATCCCGGCCTCTTCGAGCGCCCCCGCGATGAGGCGGCGGTAGGGGTCGCGTGACGAGAACAGCAGCGCGACGCGCTCGGGCACGCCCCCCGCGGCGAGATGCTCGATGACGAGACGGACGGCGGCGCGCGTCTCGGACTCGGCATCCGGGGCCTCGAGGATCTCCCCGCCGACGGGGGCCGGTCCGTCCGGATCGATGTCCGCCGCGACGGCCGCCGTATCGCCGACGAACCCGAACCCCGCGGTCCGAAGCTCCTCAGCCAGCCGGTGGACCGGGGCATCGGCGGCGACGTCGGTGACGAGTCCGAGATGGACACTGACGTCGCAGGTCCCGGCGAGCGCCACGAGGAGGCGGACGTCGGCGGGTCGCTCCTGTTCGGGCAGATCGACGACGACATGGCCCCAGTCCCGACGGTCACCGATCGCGGCCACGGCGGCGTCGACGAGGTCGACGTCGTCGAACCAGCTCCCGGCGAGCCGCTCCCGCATCGCCGAACAGAGCGCCGCGAGGTCGCGACCACGCGGCCCCACCCCGGCGAGGTTCCGCAATCCGTCCCCGCCGAGCTGGCGAACCTCCTTGTAGATGTCGACGAGCTCCTGGGCGGTAGAGGGGTGTTCGGCCACGGCGGCGAGGAAGCCCGGCCGTTCCCGCAGCGCGGCGCGTGCGGCCGCCTCGAGTGCGACCCGTGTCGCCCGACGACGGCCCCCGGTCCGGCACGCCTGGCCCCCGAGTTCCTCCGCGAGGTCGGACGGCACGAAGAAGCGCAGGTTGACGACTCCGCTCGTCCCGTCCTCGCGTCGCCGGGCGGCCAGCCGGTGTCGTAACGAACGAGCCGCCCGCGCCGACGAGGCGACGATGGCGACCGGAGCGGTCGGATCGTCACGCTGGAGATCGTCGACGGCGGCGGCAAGCGCCTCGAAAGACGGTGTCCCGTAGCGGACGAAGCGGATGCTTCCCGACACCGCGGCGAGCATACGGCCCGGTTGCGACGCGAGGTGGTTCCCCACATCGCCCGTCAGGACGGCGCGGCCCCGAGCACGGGTCCCCGGAGGAGCGCCTTGCGCGCGCTCACAGGTGCAGGCCGCACCCCGTCTTGTCACTCTCCGGCCATCGTCCAGCCCGGGGATCCTCCCCCGGCGCGATCGGCCGCGTGGTCGGGGCGCAGCCGATCGACACGTAACCGGCCGCGTTGAACGAGTGGCGGGCAAGTCCGCGCTCTTCGACATAGCGGCCGACGTCCTCGTCGGTCCACGCGGCGATCGGATTCACCTTCACGAGACATTTCTCCGGCTCCCATCTGACGACGGGGGCACCGGTCCGTTCGGGGGTGTCGACACGCTTCAGCCCGGCCATCCACGCAGCCTTTCCGGCGAGCGCCCGGCGAGCGGCGTGACCTTGCGCTTCTCGCAACAGCGGGCGCTGCCGCACGGACGCTCGGTGAGCGGAATGCCCGGCTCGGCGGCGTTGAGGTTCAGGCCGAATCGACGCTCGACGTCTCGCAGGTACGCGATCGTCTCGGGGAAGTGGAAGCCCGTGTCGAAAAAGACCACCTCGATCGGCGGGTCGGCGCGCACCGCAAGGTCGATGAGCACGCAGTGCTGGAACGACGACGCGACGACGACGTCCCGGCCGAACCGTCTGACTGCCCTAGGCAGATGTCGAGCGCGTCGGCCCCCTCGAGGTCGTCCGCGACGCGGAGAACCTCGGCTTCGCGCGCGTCGGCTGACTGCACCTCCCGGGCCGTCGCAGATCCGGCCGACGGACCTTCGCGGACGGCCCCCATGACGTCAACGACCCCAGTCCGGACGACGCACCCGCCCGGCCGCACCGGCGGCTTCTCGGGACGGGCAGTGGGCGCGCCGAGGCGATGCGCGGCCTGCGCGACGGTGGAGCGACTCCCGGCGGGACTAGCTTCGCCGTAGTGCCGAATGCCCCGTTCCCCGAAGGTGTCGACCCAAACCAGGTCCCGCGCCATATCGCCGTCGTGATGGACGGCAACGGGCGTTGGGCGACCCAGCGCGGGCTGGCGCGCACCGATGGACACGCCGCAAGCGAGGAAGCTCTCGTCGACACCGTCGACGGCGCCCTCGAACTCGGAGTCAAGTGGTTCACGGTCTACGCGTTCTCGACGGAGAACTGGCGCCGTCCCCCCGACGAAGTGCGTTTCCTTATGAACTTCAACCGGGGAATCCTCCTGCGCAACCGCGACGACCTGAACGCCAAGGGCGTGCGGGTCCGGTTCGCGGGCCGGCGAGACTGGCGCGTGCCTCGCCGCCTGCTCCGTGACATGGACGACGCCGAAGAACTCACCGCGAAGAACAAGCGGATGACCTTCACGATCTGCTTCAACTACGGAGGTCGCGCCGAGATCATCGACGCCGTCCGGTCGCTCGTCGCAGAGAAGGTCCCGGCGAGCAACATCGACGAGCGCCATTTCCGCGACCACCTGTATTTCCCGGACATGCCGGACCCGGACCTCATCGTGCGTACCTCGAGCGAGTTCCGGATCTCCAACTTCCTGCTCTGGGAGCTCGCCTACTCCGAGCTCGTCTTCACCGACGTCCTCTGGCCGGACTTCCGGCGCGAGGACCTCTTCGACGCGGTGCGCGAGTTCCAGCGCCGTGAGCGTCGTTACGGGGGCGTCGACCGTTGAACCCGCGCGGCGGCCCGACCCCCGGGTCCTAGCTCCCGTGGCGACGTACCGCGACGCCGGGGTCGTCCTCCGAACAATCCGGCTCGGTGAGGCGGACCGGATCGTGACGATCATCACGCCCGAGCACGGCAAGGTGCGCGCCGTCGCCAAGGGCGTCCGCAAGGTGAAGAGCCACATCGGAGCGCGTCTCGAACCGCTTACGCACGTCGACATGATGTGCTGGAGGGGCCGGGATCTCGACATCGTGACCCAGGTCGAGGTGATCGACGTCTTCCGGGGGATCCGCTCCGACCTCGCCCGCCTCGGCCCGGCGATGACGATGCTCGAAATCGTCGACCAGGTCACCGTCGACCACCAGGGCTCACCCGCGCTCTACAAGCTCCTCGTCGGCGCGCTGCGCAGCCTCGAGACCACCGCGTCGCCGGTGACCCTGGCGGCATTCTGCCTGAGGCTCCTTGCGGTCGAGGGCGTCGGGCCGGTCACCGACTCTTGCGCCCACTGCGGCCGCACCGGCCCCCTCGTCGCATTCGACGCCGGGGAAGGCGGTTTCCTCTGCCAGGACTGCCGGCGCGGACAGGCGGCCTCCCCCGCGGTCGTCGAGCTCGCCCAGCGCATCTGCTCGGGCGGCCTCGCCCGGGCACTTGCCGAACCTGACGGTCCGACGGTCGACGCGTTGGAGCGCCTCGCGACCTCCGCCGTCGAGCACCATCTCGATCGGCGGCTGCGAACGACGCGCCATCACGTCGCCGAGGAGACCGCACCGGCGTGATCGCCACCGGGCGGTAGGGCGGACGGTGTCCCGGCAGGATTCTGCGGCGGCGGCGCGGGCTAACCTCGGGATATGTCGGAGGAAAGTCCCAAACAGGACCGCGCGCCAACCGAGGACACGGCGCTGTTCGACACGATCGTCAACCTCGCGAAGAGGCGGGGCTTCATCTTCCCCTCCGCCGAGATCTACGGCGGCATCCGCTCGACCTACGACTACGGACCGCTCGGCGCGCTGATGCTCCGGAACGTCCGGGATGCCTGGTGGCGCGCGGTCGTGCGCGAACGCGACGACGTCGTGCCAATCGAGGCCGCGATCATCACGAACCCGAAGGTCTGGGAGGCGTCGGGCCACCTCGAGACGTTCGTCGACCCGCTCGTCGACTGCCGGTCCTGCCACGAACGCTGGCGCGCCGACCAGATCGACGGCGCCTGCCCGAACTGCGGCTCCGCCGATCTCACCGAGGCCCGGCCGTTCAACCTCATGTTCAAGACCTTCGTCGGCCCCGTCGAGGACGAGTCCGCCGTTGCCTACCTGCGGCCAGAGACCGCCCAGGGGATGTTCGTCAACTTCTTGAACGTGATGACGACGATGCGCCGCAAGCCCCCCTTCGGGATCGCCCAGCTTGGCCGCGGCTTCCGCAACGAGATCACGCCGGGCAACTTCGTGTTCCGCACCCGCGAGTTCGAGATGATGGAGCTGGAGTACTTCGTCCCCCCGGCCGACGCCAGCCGCTGGTTCGCCTACTGGTGCGAGGAGCGGCTCGCCTGGTACCAGCGGCTCGGGATCGGCAAGGACCGGCTGCGCTTCCGCCAGCACGCCCCCGAGGACCTGTCGCACTACTCGGCGGCGACGACGGACATCGAGTTCGCCTTCCCCTGGGGCTGGGGCGAACTCGAAGGGATCGCCAACCGGACGGATTTCGACCTGAAGGCCCACAGCGCGCTCTCGGGCGTCCGGCTCGAGTATTTCGACCAGGTGAGCGGTGAGCGCTACACGCCGTACGTCATCGAACCCTCCGCGGGCGCGACGCGGGCGATGATGGCCTTCCTCCTCGCCGCCTACGACGAGGACGAGGTCGGCGGGGAACGCCGCACAGTCCTGCGACTCCGCCCACAGCTCGCGCCGTTCCAGGTCGCCGTGCTCCCACTGTCGAGGAAGGAACCGCTCGACGCGCTCGCCCATGACGTACTCCACCGCTGCCAGGCCACGTTGACGTGCGACTACGACGACACACAGTCAATCGGGCGCCGTTACCGCCGCCAGGACGAGATCGGCACGCCGTTCTGCGTCACCGTCGATTTCGACAGCCTCACCGACAACGCGGTGACGATCCGCGAGCGCGACTCGACGCTCCAGGACCGGGTGCCAATCGAGCGAGTCGTGTCCGAGCTCCAGGACCGCATCGCGTCCTGAAGATCGTCACGGATCACGGATTCCCGTGCCATCCGACGCCGCCGGACAGGCGAGGAAGCTCGGACTCGTCGGGGGGGCGTGCGTCCTCGTCATCGGCGCTCCCGCGGATTGGACGCTCGACGACCCCCCGGCGGGCGTCGAGGTCCGCCGCCGGGATGCGCTTCTCGGCGCGGGCGGCGCGACAGATCTCGGCGCGGCGGAAGTGACGATCGTCTTCGCCCGCACGAAGCGCGAGCTCGGCACCGCGCTTCGTACGATCCGGGCTTGTGGCGTCGCGACGCCGGCACTCTGGATCTGTTGGCCACGTCGCGCCGGCGGCCACGAGAGCGATCTCACCGACGGCGTCGTGCGCCTCGCGGGCCTCACGCTCGGCCTCGTCGACAACAAGGTCGCCGCCGTCGACGCCGACTGGTCCGGTCTCCGCTTCGTGACCCGGCGCGAGCCACGCTGAGCCCGCCCGCGTCCAGACGACGCGGCGAACGGGTACCGTCCGGTCCATGGCAATCCCCGACGAGGATGTCGCCCGGGTCCGGGCCGCGACCGACCTCGTCGCGCTGATCGGCGAGCAGACCGCCCTCAAGCGCGTCGGCCGTCGTTTCGTCGGCCTCTGCCCGTTTCACGCCGAGAAGACGGGGTCGTTCAGCGTGAACGCCGAGGAGGGTCTCTACTACTGCTTCGGCTGCCAGGCCTCGGGCGACGCGATCAGCTTCGTGAGGGCAACGGAGGGGGTCGACTTCGTCGAGGCCGTTGAGCGCCTCGCCAACCGTGCCGGGATCACGATCCGCTACGACGACGACCGCGACCGGAACGCGGATCGCAGCCGACGCCGTGAACTGCTCGCCGCGATGACCGCCGCGGTCGATTTCTACCATGAGCGGCTGCTCGCCAACCCGGAGGCCGGCCGGGCGCGCCAGTACCTGCGATCACGGGGCTACGACGGCGAGGTCGTCCGCAAGTTCCGCCTCGGCTACGCGCCGGCGGGATTCGACGAGCTCGTGCGGGCCCTGCGACTCCCGGGCCCGGTCCTGCGCGAGGCGGGGCTGGCGTACGAGAGCGAACGCGGTCGGCTCCAGGACGCCTTCCGGGAAAGGATCATGTTCCCGATCTTCGACCCCGGTGGTCAGGCGATCGCCTTCGGAGGACGCGTCCTTCCCGAGGGACTGCGGAGCACGGACCGGGAACCGGGCCCGAAGTACCGCAACTCGCCCGAGTCGTCCATCTACTCCAAGCGGCGCACGCTCTACGGGCTGAACTGGGCGAAGTCGGACATCGCCCACGCGCACGAGGTCGTCGTGTGCGAGGGCTACACGGACGTCATCGGCTTCCACGTCGCCGGGATCAGGCAGGTCGTCGCGACCTGCGGCACGGCGCTCACCGAGGACCATTTCCGGCTGCTCGCCCACTTCGCCAGGAAGATCGTGCTCTGCTTCGACGCCGACGCTGCCGGGCAGGCGGCCGCGGCACGCCTGTACCAGTGGGAGAAGCGCCACGAGCTCGAGCTCGCCGTCGCCGTGCTGCCGACGGGATCGGACCCCGGCGAGCTCGCCCAGCGCGAACCCGCCTCGCTCTCCGCGGCGGTCGAGCACGCCCAGCCGTTCCTCGGCTTCCGGGTCGAACAGGCCCTCGGCGCCCATGACCTGCGCACGCCCGAGGGTCGTAGCCGGGCCGCCGAGTTGGCGATCGAGGCCATCGCCGAGCACCCGAACGAGCTCGTCCGCGACCAGTACCTCGTCGGGGTGGCCGACCGGACCCGCCTCGACCCGAAAAGGCTGCGCGAGCTCCTCGTCGCGGTGCAGTCCCGCCCGCAACCAGAGCCCGACGAGCGAGCCCCCGGCCCCGGGCGACGCTGGGACGACCGCGACGGTCCCGCCAGCGACGGCGGCCCGACGGACGTCGAATCGGAAGGGCGTGGCCGAAAGTCTGGGCGCGCCCCGGAGATCGGCGCCGAGCTGCGGGCGGGGCGGGACGCCCTCCTTCTCGTGCTCGACCGTCCCGACGAGGCCCGCGCCCTGATCAGCGACGTGCTCTTCGTCGACCCGGTGCAACGGAACGCCTTCCGCTCGCTCGTCGACTCGGCGAACCTCACCGAGGCGATCAACATCGCAGATCCGGATTCGGGCGATCTCCTCCGCCGCCTGGCCGTCTCCGAGATACCCGACGAGCTCGACGTCGGCGGCACCTACATCGAACTCGTCCGGGCGGCGAGCGAGCGCGTCCTACGCGAGCTCGAAGCCGAGGGACGCGTCGCCGAACAGGCGGGAAGGGCCGACGACTTGGTCGCGGTGCTGAACGCGGGTGCCTGGCTGCGGACCGAGCTCGAGACCCTGCGCGATCCGCTCGTCCGTCCGGGCACGGCCTCCGGCGCGGAGGAGGCCGCGCAACGGTTGGTAGCGTGGCTCACGCAACGCGAGCAGGAGGGCGGGGCATGAGACGCGTTGGACCGCGCGAACGGGACCCCGACGCCGGGCTCCAGCTCTCCGGGCCGCCATCGAAGGCCGAACGGCGCGCCCGTTCCCGGTCACGCCGGGCCGACGGGCCCACGCGGCGGGAAGCGGCGAGTCTCGAGAAACAGGCGACCGAGGCGATCCGCACGCTGCGTTCCGGCTCGACGAACGGCACCGGTGCGGCGAGTTCCGGTGACCCGGTACGCGCCTATCTGCGGGAGATCGGCCGCGTGTCACTGCTGTCGGCGGATATCGAGGTGCTCTGCGCGAAACGGATCGAACGGGGACGCGCCGCCCACGACCGCCTCGAGGCGTGGCTGCGAGACGGCGCGCCCGAGGAGGTCCCGCTGGCGAAGCGCCGCGCCGCGGAGCGCGAGGTCGCCGAGGGCCAGGAGGCAAAGGACCTCCTCACCGAGGCGAACCTCCGGCTCGTCGTGTCCATCGCCAAGCGCTACCGCAACCGGGGCATGGCCTTCCTGGATCTCATCCAGGAAGGCAATCTCGGCTTGATGCGCGCCGTCGAGAAGTTCGATTACCGCCGCGGGTTCAAGTTCTCGACGTACGCGACATGGTGGATCCGCCAGGCGATCACCCGAGCCGTCGCCGACCAGGCGAGGACGATCCGCATCCCCGTTCACATGGTCGAGACGATCAACAAGGTCATCTGGGTCCAGCGTCAACTCTCCCAGCAGCTCGGCCGCGATCCGACGATCGACGAGATCGCGGCCCGTATCGAGTTCTCCGCTGACCGGGTACGCGAGATCCAGCGCATCAGCCAGGACACCATTTCGCTGCAGCAGCCGATCGGTGGCGGTGACGAGGAGTTCAGTCTCTCGGATCTCGTCGAGGACCGCACGGCCGAGGTCCCGCTCGACGCCGCGACCAGGGTCATGCTGAATGAGGCGGTCCAGCACGCCCTCCACGAGCTCTCCCCCCGCGAGCAGGAGGTCGTCCGGCTCCGTTTCGGGCTCGACGACGGGAAGATCCGGACGCTCGAGGAGGTCGGTCAGATCTTCGGCGTGACACGGGAGCGGGTCCGCCAGATCGAGATGAAGACGCTCGCCAAGCTCCGCCAGCCCGCCCTCGCCCATCCCCTCAGGGACTACCTCGAGGGCGACTGACCCGGCCCGCGGGTGCGGCGACCTCATTGCGTCCGCGCGGAATGCTCGCGGCGGGACACCGAATCAACATGGACGTTCTCCCACGCCATCGGGCGCATCTCCGAGTCATTTCCAGCCCCGCGGCGAACCCTGCGAGCGCTTGTCCGGGTGCGGCCACCGTGCGCGGCATGCACTGCTAACGTGCCGTCGTTCGATCCGGGGTAGCTCAATTGGCAGAGCACGCGGCTGTTAACCGTGTGGTTGAGAGTTCGAGTCTCTCCCCCGGAGCTGCGGATCCCGCCCGAAGACCGGCCACCGGCGTAGCCCGCAGGCACCTACTTCGACAGCCCGAGCGCCCGGAGAATTGACCGGGCGAGACCCGACTGCCGGGCGTACGCCCTGCGTCGTAGGATGTGTTTCGCGTACGCACCAGGACTGCGCGAGATCGCCCGCAGGTTGTTAGAGGCGCGGGCGGCCCGGTAGAGCGACCTCGTGAGCGATCTGCGCCGTGTCAACTTTGGCCCTCCCCGACCCCGGGGCAACCCGTCATGCGCCTCTCGGACAATGATGCACCGCCACCGAATCACGCCCAGGACCCGGGGGTCCCTCGCCGGGCAGGTCGGAAAACGGATACGGTCCAGGGATCACGCGCCAACCAGCGTCAAAGGTCCGGAGATGCTCGACACCCTGAAGGTCGCCTACCGCAAGGACCCCGCGCTCCGCGGCGTCCACGCCCTCGACGTCGAGCTCTACCAGGGAGTCTGGGCGATCTGGTGTTGCCGGATCGCCCACGCGCTCTGGAAGCTGCACGTCCCTTTCTTCCCGCGCCTCATCTCCCAGCTCGCCCGGCTCGCGACGGGGATCGAAATCCACCCCAGCGCGATCATCGGCCGGCGGTTCTTCATCGATCACGGGATGGGCGTCGTCATCGGCGAGACGGCGGTCGTCGGCGACGACGCGATGATGTACCACGGGGTCACGCTCTGGGGCCACGGCTGCTGGGCCGATGCGAAGGGCGCGAAGCGCCACCCGACGACTGGCAACCATGTGACCTTGGGCGTCAGGTGCTCGCTCCTCGGCCCGGTGGTCGTCGGAGAGCACTACCGGATCGGCCCGCACGCGCTCGTAGTGGACGGCGTACCGTTCCCCTCCGTCGTCGCCATGGCGAGGGGCCACTGCGTCACGCTCGCCAGAGCCCGCGTCGAGGAGCCGACGGTCGAGGACCGCCTCCCCGCGACCTGGATGACGGGCGAAGAGGAGGAGCGGGAGGAGGACGTGCCAGATGGCCGTTTATGACAACGTCACCGAGCTCATCGGTCGAACACCGCTCGTCGAGCTCCACCGGTTCGCCGCCGAACTTCCGGCGCGCCTCGTCGGCAAGCTAGAAAGCGTGAACCCCGGTGGCAGCGTGCAGGACCGCATCGCCCTGGCGATGATCGAGGCGGCAGAGAATTCCGGCGCACTCGCGCCGGGCGGCACGATCGTCGAGCCCACGAGCGGCAACACGGGCATCGGTCTCGCCATGATCGCGGCAGCGCGAGGGTACGGAGCGGTCCTCACGATGCCTGAAGGCATGAGCGTCGAACGCCGCCGGATCATCACCGCCTTCGGCGCCCGAATCGTCCTCACGCCCGCCGCGGAGGGAATGCCTGGCGCAGTCCAGATCGCCCGGCGACTCGCCGCGGACAACGGCTGGTTCATGCCCCAGCAGTTCGAGAACCCGATGAACCCCGACGCGCACCGCCAGACGACCGCACGCGAGATCTGGAATGACCTGAAAGGCGGGCTCGATGCCTTCGTCGCCGGGGTCGGCACCGGCGGGACGATCACCGGCGTCGGAAAGGACCTGAAGCGCCGCATGCCCTCGATCCACGTTGTCGCGGTCGAACCCGACGAGTCACCCGTCCTCTCGGGCGGGACTCCCGGTCCCCACCGGATCCAGGGCATCGGTCCCGGATTCGTCCCGGCGGTACTCGACCCGGCGGCCTTCGACGAGGTGATGCGGATCACGGGGACCGACGCCGCCGAGGCCGCCCGCCGCCTCGCGAGGACCGAGGGCATTCTCGCCGGCATCTCGAGCGGGGCCGCCCTGTGCGCCGCGAGTCAGGTCGCCAAACGAGAGGAGATGGCGGACAAGACGATCGTCGTCGTCCTTCCCGACACCGGGGAGCGGTACCTCAGCACGGGTCTTTTCGACGATCTCTTCGGTGCCAGCTCCGTCTGACGCCGCTGGGGCGCCGAGCCGCGCGGCGGATACCGACTGACGGGCGGTTCGGTGGGGAGGATCCGTAGGTGGCAGAGTGTCGAGCTGGAAGCCCGGCGAGGGGCCGTAGCTCAGTGGTCAGAGCAGGGGACTCATAATCCCTTGGTCGAAGGTTCGATCCCTTCCGGCCCCACT
>Ga0326727_10004614_pt1 | contig 40974 bp, 33 predicted proteins | sample MB2enrmetagenome_FD_207643 | JGI IMG/M metagenome (GOLD analysis project Ga0326727, IMG submission 207643) | Lab enriched peat soil microbial communities from McLean, Ithaca, NY, United States - MB29MY | ecosystem: Environmental > Terrestrial > Soil > Wetlands > Peat | place: USA: New York...
AAACTGATCAATGCCTTGCAAATAGCTAAGGCGACTCCGCTTAGCCAACTCCTCGCGTTGGCGGCGTAGAAAATCTCCACCGAAAAACGCGAATTTCACGGATTAGCACTGCGGAGGAAGCGCGGAGAAGAGATCTTGAATTTCTCCGCGTCTCTGCGTCTCCGCGGTGAACTTGGGCCGTTAGCGGCTATCCGCAGAGCGCGGCCGCGCCGGCTATGCCGGCGTCCGCGCTGTAGCGCGCCAGCTCGAGCGGAATTTCGCTGGTACGCGGGTTGATGGTCCAGCCGGGCAGGTTCTTCTTCATGCGCGGGAAAAAGGAGCTCATCAGCTCCGCCACCCCGCCGCCGATCACCATGATATCGGGATCGAACCAGTCCACTACGTTGCCGAGCCACACCGTGAGCAGGTCGGCGGTCTCTTCGAGCACTTCGGCCGCCAGCGCGTCTCCGGCGCGATACGCCGCCCCCACATCTTCCGCTTTCACCCGCTCCACCACCCCGCCCGCCAGGTCCAGCATTTTGGTGGCGGGGTTGGCGGCGGCCATTTTGGCGCGCGCCCGCAGGGCGATGGCCGGGCCTGAGCACAGAATCTCGATGCACCCGCGCTTCCCGCAGCCGCACCGCGGCCCTTTGTAGTCGATGGTGGTGTGCCCGCCTTCGCCTGCGCTTCCGTGGCGCCCCCAATAGATCTTGCGGTCGAAGACCAAGCCCGTGCCGATGCCGGTGCCCAGGGTGGCGTAGAAAACGTTCGCATATCCCGCGGCGGCGCCCCACAATGCCTCGGCCAGCCCGGCCGCGTTGGCGTCGTTATCCACGCGCACCGGCACGCCGAAAGCGCGCTCGGTCTCGGCGCCCAGGGGGAAGTTGCGCCAACAGGGCACATTAGGCGGGTTGAGGACCACCCCGGAGCGCGGATCGAGCGGGCCGGGAGAGCAGATGCCGATGCCCTTGATGACCGGGCGCGCCTCGGGGGCCTCGGCCAATAGCGCCTCCACCGCGCCCTTAACGGCGGCGAATCCCGTGGCCGCATCCGCCGTCGCCACCATGGGCACGCGCGCCTTGCGGAGAATCGCTCCCGTGGAATCCACCAACCCGGCGGCCACTTTCGTCCCGCCCACGTCCACACCGATGGTCATCGGTTCCGGCATCTTCTGTATCCCTTCCCGATCGAGCCCGCTAAACAACTTCGTCACTGATGGCGCATCCGGCCTTGTGGGACAGACGATCGGTTTTCGTCGTCTGTCAACTCCGGTGCGCTCCTCGCGCCTGGTTCCTTCGGTCGCATGATAGCATCTGGCGCGCGCCGGCCCGCGCGGCTTGTGGCGCCACGATTTCATCTTGCCGCCGGCTTTTTTTGCGCCTGCCGCGGGACGCCAAGTGGAAGCGCCGGGCAAAAGCCCGGCGGCAGGCCAAAGGCCCGCCCCACAAGGGTTACGATGAAGAAGCATGTTCGACTGGAACCGCGACCCGCACCGCCGCTTCAACCCGCTCACTCGCGAGTGGGTGCTCGTATCGCCGCATCGCACCCAGCGCCCCTGGCAGGGACAAGTGGAAGACGAGCCCGCCGTCGCCCAACCGGAATACGATCCCGGCTGCTATCTCTGCCCCGGCAACGAGCGCGCCGGCGGCGTGCGAAATCCGCGGTACGGCGCGACTTTCGTGTTCGATAACGATTTCGCCGCCCTCAAGCCCGGTACCGCGCCGAACCGTTTCGAGCGCGATGGCCTCTTACTCGCCGAATCCGAGCCCGGCATCTGCCGCGTGGTGTGCTTTTCGCCAAAGCATAACCTGACCATGGCCAACATGGCGCCGGCGGACCTGCGCCTGGTGGTGGACCGGTGGGTGGAACAATACGTGGATCTGGGCGCGCGCCCTTTCATCGACTACGTGCAGATTTTCGAGAACCGGGGCGCCATGATGGGGGCCAGCAACCCGCACCCTCACTGCCAGATCTGGTCCAGCCGCTCGTTGCCGAACGAAGTGGCCAAAGAGCAGGCGGCGCAGGCCGAATGGCGGGCAGACAAGGGGACCTGCCTGCTCTGCGAATACGCCCGCCTGGAGGCCGAAGCGGGGGCCCGCGTGGTGGAACAGAATGAAGGGTTCCTGGTGGTGGTTCCCTTCTGGGCCATCTGGCCGTTCGAAACCATGGCGCTATCGCGGCGCCACCTGCCGTCCATCGACCAACTCGGGGGCGCGGAGCGCGACCTGCTGGCGGACATCCTGAAACGCATTACCGCGCGCTACGACCGTTTGTTCCGGGTGTCTTTCCCCTATTCGCTGGGGTTCCATCAGCGGCCCACGGATGGCGCGGAACACCCCGAGTGGCACTTCCACGCCCATTTCCTGCCGCCTCTGCTGCGCTCGGCCACGGTGCGCAAGTTCATGGTGGGTTACGAGCTGCTGGGCACGCCGCAGCGCGACATCACCCCGGAAGCGGCGGCGGAGCGCTTGCGGAAAGCGTGACGCATGAGACGCGGCGGCAGCGTGCGGCCTGGTAATGTCCTAATCTTGCGTTGACGGCAAATTACAATAGGACGCGCAATTCTCCGCAGCGATCCCCGGCAACCCGCTAAAATAGCTCCTGAAAGACGAAAAGCCCGGCGCGGTGGCCGGGGCTTCTCGGTGAGACCTGAACGCCCTCATCGTAGCCCTTGCGCCCGGCCGGAAACAAGGGGGACTCTTTGGCTGCCCGGCTGACCTCTGAAGGGCCTTTGCTCGACTACAAACTCCCTGAATACCGCTACTACCCGGCGAAACTTCTGCCCGATGGCACGCGAGATTGGGCGCGCGTCCGGTTTCTGCAAGCCTGTGAACGACTCGGGATACCTAGTAATCGTTGGCCGCGCTTTACGGAAGTGTTGACGTTGCCGGCCGCCAAGTCTCCCCTCAGTTACGCCTCCAGACCGATGCCGTTTCCGGTTCCTCCGTTCAACATTCTTCAGGATTCCGCTACGGCGTGGCGAGCGAGGGCAGAGGGATCATTTCGCAAGCATTGTGACGCCGTTTTGCTGAGCGTCAAGGCGACGATCGAAAAACTGGTTTCTGGAGGGACACTGACCAAAGTCGAGCAGCCCAAGGACAAGGCCTCACTCGAACTGCGGTACGAATGGGCTGCCAAGAGGTACTGCTACAACGAGCCTTATAAGGATTTGGCCACAGACAAGCACAGCCCCGAGAAAATCCGAAAGGCAGTTGCCAAGGTTCTCGCGGAAGCCGAAATTCGCGGCGGCAAAAAACGGAAACGGGCATCCTAACGGAGACTTCCGCAAAACGGAAACATCCGCATAAGTGGAATTCTCCGGTTCCCAGATAAATTATCAACGTCCGCACTCTCCGATTTACGGAATCCTCTGTAATGCCATGAAATTGAACACTTTTCTAATTGAACGCCCAACAGGATTGGGCTTAACTTGATTCAGAAGCCAAGAGTAACGATGGGGCTGAAAGGCAGGTGATGAGAATGAAATTCAGCGTGCGGCGAAAACCCGGCAGGACCAGCTACCGACTTCGCATCTGGAAGCTGGCCCTGACCGTAGAGTTCCCAGTATCACGACCGTGAGGTCGTGACCTAAACCCGGAACCGCCTCAGGGGAAGGCTGTTGACGCAGCCGATACCACAGCGGCTCCGTTCCTATTTTACCGCCTCCGTCCGGGATCTCGCCGATTTTCTCGCAGCTTAAACTTCACCTATCATCAGGACATGAGGGCATCCTTGTTGCAAGACGGGCTGCACGCTGAGCCAGAGACAACCGGAGAGCGTGAAGCTTTAACGCTACTTTATGATGCCTTCCACAAGGCGTCTAAATACGCCGAAGCCGCTCGATTATTGCGTCAAGTGAATGAATCCGGCTGGCGACCTCATCGCGCCCATGTTCAGAGGCTCGCAACTTTGCCGGATCGGAACGCAGCCGATCAGCCCCGGTCAAAGTCGCCTTCAACCCCTCAACCTCGCAAGCCAAGTCAAAGGCCTGTTGCTCGTGGCGCTTCAGGCGCTGGCAAATCTCAGCCAGAATCTCGTCGAGATCGTCGCGTTGCGCAGTTCCTCCAGCCATCCGAATCCGCCTCCAGTCGCGGATGCGGTCAGGATAGCACTCTGCTAAGATTGGCCTCGATGTCCTTCCTGAGTTCAAACTTGGGCGTGCGACGCCTCGCTGTCGTGCTGGTATCGATTGGGGCACTGGCTTCGATTGCTTGGACCTACCAGGATCTCGTACCAGTCCTTCGATGGAGGTATTGGGGTCACCGATGGGTTCTCTCGGAAATGGCCCGCCGTCCAGAGTGCCGACTAATCTTGTCCCAGGACAGATACCATTTGGGTGAGCCGGCGTTAGTGCTTCCAAACGGCGAAGAGATCGAATATTTTAGCCCTGGGGCGGATCGTGCGCCGGACCTCGGCGAATATCTGTTCTTGCTTGTCCCCACCGCCGTGGCGGCCACGGCCATATTCTTGCTGGTTCATGCCATAGCCTGGATTTCGACTGGGTTCAAAAGACGCTCAGCAACGCAACTCTAGGACACTACCCGCGCCCCGGCGACGCTCCCAAAATGGGAGTATCCTAGAGTGAGGGTGATCAGCCACAAAGCGATCGCGGCGTTCAGCCGGGCGCATCCGGAGGCGCTGGCGCCGCTCGATCACTGGTATCGCACGACGCTGCGGGCGGGGTGGAAGAGCCTGACGGAAATGCGGCGGACGTTCCCGCACGCCGATCCGGCAGGCAGACTGACGGTCTTCAATATCGGCGGCGGAAAATACCGGCTGATCGCCCGCGTGAACCATAGCACGCAAAAGGTTTTCATTCGAGCGGTTCTGACGCACGCCGAATATGACAAGGGGGCATGGAAGGAATGAACGCACTGCCCGCAATCGACGAGAAGAAGTACGGCCGCGTTCTCAGCCGCGAACTGCCGCGGCCGATTCGGAGCGACCGCGAACTCGAGCGTGCAATTACCCGGCTTGAGGATCTGGACGAACGCGACGAGAGCCTTAGCCCCGAGGAGCGGGAACTCGCGGAGTTGTACACCAGCCTGATCGAAGCATACGAAGACCAGCGCTATCCGGTTCCACACGCAGCCCCACATGAGTTTCTGCGCGCCCTGCTGGAAGACCGGGGGCTCTCGCAGGCCGATATAGCCCCGCTGCTGGGCGGCCGGGGACACGCCTCGGAAATCCTGTCCGGCAAGCGCTCCATCAGCAAGGCGCAGGCGAAGAACCTGGCGGCTCATTTCGGCCTTTCCGTCGAAGTGTTCATCTAGGCGCGCCGCGCCGCGGGTAGCGGCCGGCGTCCTCGCCGGCGTTGCGGGCGTGCGATCCTATCGGAAGTATGCCTGCAACGCCGCATGTCGAAAAGCACTTCGCCGCCTCGGAAACCGTTCGTGACGTCGTGATTGGGATGGCCGACGGCCTGACCGTGCCGTTTGCGCTGGCCGCCGGCCTGACGGGGGCCGTCGCCAAGACCCATCTGGTGGTGATCGCGGGACTGGCGGAGATAGCCGCCGGGAGCATTGCCATGGGCTTGGGCGGCTACCTGGCCGCGCGCACGGACTACGATCACTACGAATCGGAGAAGGCGCGCGAGACTCGCGAGACGGCGGAAGTGCCGGACCTGGAAAGACAGGAAGTGGCCGACGTCTTTCGCGGGTACGGCATGTCGGAAGAGTCCATCGCGCCGGTGGTGCAGGCCATCGCGGCGGACCAGAAGCGCTGGGTGGATTTCATGATGCGCTTCGAGCTGGGCTTCGAAGAGCCCGACCCCAGGCGCGCGCTCCACAGCGCCGTCACCATTGCGCTCTCCTACATCCTGGGCGGCATGGTGCCGCTCACGCCCTACATGGTCGCGGCCGACATATTCACGGGTCTCAAGATCTCCGTGGCCGTGACCCTGGCGGCCCTGTTCGTGTTCGGTTACGTGAAAGGCAGGCTAACGGGCATCTCGCCGCTGCGCGGAGGCTTGCAGACAGTGGTGATTGGCGGGCTGGCATCGGCGGCGGCGTTCGGCCTGGCGCGCTGGATCAGTTAACGGGACCTAGGCGGCGCCCGAGCTTCGCTCGGGTTGACAGGCGGAAAGCGCCTGTCCTACATCGGAGGGTGGAGTGCGAGACATGCGGGCTAGAAAGCCGGCGGCAGGTCCAAAGGCCCGGCCCCACCGAGGCGCAGCCACTCCGGGTTAGTGTGGGGTAAGAAGCTGGCGCCGACGAATTCGTCCATGTATCCGGGCAGGTCGGCTAAGTCCACGTAAGTAACTCGGCTCACGTAATTGTGCATTTCGGCGAAGAAGTCGCGCGAGAGTAGCCCCAGCGCGGCGCCTTCCAGGGAGCCGTTGCCGACATAGCCGTAACGGCCCAGCGGCATGTCGGGCAGCAAGCCGATTCCCACCGCCGCCGGGAGATTGAGGAAGCGGCCGAAATTGCCGGAGACAATCACCCGCTCGATAGATGGGGCGCCGGCGCCCAGAGATCCCACCAGGGCGCGGATGCCGGAGAAGACGGCTGCTTTGGCGCGAATCAGGCCGGCGATATCGCGTTCCCAGAGGGCGACTTTCCCGTCCGTCGAAAGCGCGATGGCCGGTCCCCATTTTCCTTCCGCGCGGAAATGGGGAGGCACGCGGTCCGTCAAGCGTCCGCCGCGGTCGATCCATCCGGCGCGGAACAGCTCGTCGGCCAAGGCGATCAGGCCCGAGCCGCACACGCCCCGCACCCGTCCGCCGCCGATGACGGAGAGTTCGATGACGCTGGCTTCCGCATCGATAACGGCGCCATCCACCGCGCCGCGGTCGGCGCGCATTCCGCAGCGCATTCCTCCGCCTTCGAAGGCCGGCCCGGCGCTGCATGCACAGGCTAGAGCGAACTCGGCTCCGCCCAGGACAATCTCGCCGTTGGTGCCCAGATCGACGTACAGCGCCATGCCGCCGGACCGCGAAAACCCGGCGCGCACGGCTCCCGCCACGATGTCGCCGCCAACCCACCCGCCGGCGGCCGGGGCGGTGAACACCGGCGCGCCGGCGCCTCCCGGCCATCCCAAGGCCGCAGCCTCGCCGGGAAGGAAAGCCAGCTTGGCCGGAGCCGAGGGAACCCGGCGAATGCCGGATGGGTCCGCGCCCAGCAACAGGTGGATCATGGCCAGGTTGCCCGCCACGGCGTATCCTCGGATGCGCGCGGCATCGGTTTGGGCCGCTTCGGCGACCATCGCCGCCACCGCGCCGCGGATGGAATCCGCCAACTCGCGCGCCAGGCCTTTCTCCGCCGCTACGATGCGCGAAATCACGTCGGCCCCCCGGGCGATTTGCGGATTGTAAGCCCCCGCTTCGCCCACGATGACGCCGTCGGCAAGCCGGATCAGCAGCAGCCGCAGGGTGGTGGTGCCGATGTCCACGGCGACGCCCAGATCTCCCTCTTCACAAAAACTCACAATCGGATCGAGGTCGAGCGGCCAAGGCGCCCATGCCTCCAGCGGCGCCACCCCGGCGTAATGGTCGCTGGAGATCAGCTTGGGAAGCTGGGCTTCCACCAGCGGCAGAACCGTGAGCGGACCATGCACCGGAGTGAGGCACGCCAGCGCGTGCGCATAACCCGATTCCCGGTGGAGGACGCGATACTCCGGAATGGCGCCTTCGAGCACGCGCACCAGGCAGCGGCCGCAGGCCCCACGGCCGCCGCATTCGGCGCGCAAGGGCTCGCCGGCAAGCTGCGCCGCCTGCAATATGGTGGCGCCGTCGGCAACGAGCGTGGATCGTCCGGAGGGAGAGAAGGCGACTTGGTGACGAGTCATGTACGCATTATCCACTCAGCCCTTGGGATTGAGCCGCCGCGCCGGCGAGGGGTCAAAGGCTCTCGGGACGTCTCTGGCGCCATGGAGGACACGTACAATTTCAATTCCGCCGTTCATCTCGCGGTAGTAGACGACGTAGTTGCCCGCGGGGTGACTTCGCAAACCCCTTCGGACTTCGTCCCGTTTCCGGCCCGATCCGGGCATCCGAAGGAGAGCGGGAAAGCGCTCGGTAATGGCGTCGACGAGACGATTGGCCGCACCCTCGCTCCCTTCTTGCGCGACATATACCCAAATGTCATCGAGGTCGGCGCTGGCCGCTAACGAGAGGCGTAGGCGGCGGTTCATCGGGCGCCGGACTTGCGTGTCCGGGCGAGTCTTCTTCGCCCGCGATCCTTGACGGCGGCTGCCAAAGCCTTCACGTCGGTCTCGCCGTACTCGATGTACTCCCCGCGTTCCAGTTGGTCGACGCCGACGCGGATCGTCTCACGGAGCTCGCGAAGCTTGGCTTCGTCGTGTTCCTTGAGCAGCCGTAAGGCTTCGCGGACGACCTCGCTGGCCGTTTGGTACATTCCGGTCTGAACCTTCTCGTTAACCAGGCACTCGAGTTCGGGCGTCAAAGAAACATTCATGCAAGCTCCGGGGCGGCGGTGCTATTCCGACCCTACTTCAAATATCCGAATTTGTCAAATTCTGATAGTCTCCAGACAGCTCCCATGGGGCGTCGGCTGCCGGAGTGGCCGCTACTCCGCTCGAACGCCACCCCACACATCTCGGAAGAACGGCGCGATATCCGACGCTTCCTGCGGACCCACCAGCACCCGCCATCCGTCGCCCAGGCTGTCCTCCAATTCTCCCGATATGACGGATGCATAGCCGGGAATAATCACCGTGCGATGGGATACCCGTTCGGGCGCCCCCATCTCGCGGAGAGACTTGGCGACGCGATCGCCGGATAGTTTTCCGGCGGACCACGCGGTCAGCACGCTCAGGCCTTCGGCGTCCACCACGGCCAGATGCGTCGCCACTCCGGACGCTTCCACCTCGGTGGAGACAATGAAGTAAGTCAGAGAGAAGTTCGTGGTCATCACCAATGGCGACAAGCTGTCCGGCTCGCCGATGGGATACAGGCCAGGCGCCATTTGCAGTGGCTTTTGCGGATCGGTATAGATGTTTTGGCGCAGGGTCCACAGAGGCAGCCAGGTATCGCCGCCGTGGTCCTCGATGGCCAGCACGGAGGCGAACTTGGTGATCCCCAGGACGGCCTTTTCGAACTCCCCGGGGCCCACGCGCAGAAAAACAGGATGCCCCAGGCCGGGATGAACGCGGTCGAGCGCGCCTCGGCGGATGGCCGACAGGCTGTGATGCAAGGCCTTCAAATCCGCGCCGGGCGGCTCCAGGAGGATATCGGCGACGCCCGCTTTGACGGCTTCCACCGCCGCCGAGGCCAGGCCGGCCAAATCGGCGCCGGAGACCACCAGCGGCGCGCCCAGGCGCGCGGCCAAAGTAACGTAAGCGGCCGGCGCGGCCCCCGCCGGCGGGACAATCAGCGGGCGCTGGTCCTTGATCGGCTCGGCAATGGATGCGGCGCCTTCGGGCGTGGCCGCCAGCACGGCCACCGGAAAGCCGCGCCTCGCCGCCGCAGCGGCGGCGCCGGGCGCGCCGGACGCTTCCACCACCGCGGCGCCATCGATTTGGAACGTCTCTCCGGCGCGCGCGATGCTCACCGCGCGCCACTGGTCCAGCAAAGCGTCACACCCGGCCACGCCTCGTGGATCCAGCACGCGAAACAACCCGGGCCGGCGCACGAAAGTCTTCTCGTGGCGGAAGAAGACGGTCTCTTCACCCACCGTGACGGCGCGCTCGCCGCGGCCGATAGTCACTCCGCGGATAGGCGGCGCGGAAGCGGCGCCCAGGGCCGCGCGGGCTTCCGCCGAAGCATCCGCGCATTTCTCGAGCGACTCCCGCCCGGCGGCCAGCTTCATGGCGAACGCCAGGCAGGTGGGGTAGCCGCACTTCCGGCAGTTGGTGTTGGGGAGCAGCTTGAAAATCTGCAATCCGGTCAGCGGCATACTTGGCTTCCTTGCATGGTCTGGCCGAACCAGCACTCCAGTTGCGTTCGCAGACGGGCCAGCGTCTCCGGATGACGCAGCACCAGCGCGTCGGCGCCGGCCTCGATCAGCGCCAGCGCGGTGGCCAGTTCCCAATGGATGCCGCGGAGCCGCTCGTCGCCCCACAGCGGCTCTTTGGCGCCGGAGACTCGGGCCTCTTTGGCTTTCCACGCCTCTTCGCCCACCAGGCAGATCATGGGAGAGTTCAGCATGGCGTCGCCGCCCAGGGCCGCCAGGCGGATGCGTTCCATCACCGAGTAGGTGTATTCGAGCCCATATCCGAGCCCGCCGGTGAGCGGGTCGATCAGCGTGCGGCTCAGGTCCATGCTGGCATCCGAGAGGAGGATGTTGAGCTGCTTGGCGATGTTCATGTCGATGGGGCTCTCGGCCACCAAAATGTGCCCGTAGGCCACGGCCACGGCGGCCAGCGTCTTGTAATCTTCCTGGGACGCCGAGTGCAGAACCAACCCCTCGCCCTTTCCCTCTTCGGCCGCGCGCGCCAGCACGTCGTTCTGCCGTGGGCCGGCGCCGGGACCTTTGACGATCAGCGGAACATCCACCGCGTCGAGAACCGCCCGGACATCGGCGGCGGCCTCGTCGGGCGACCGGTTGCCGCGGTCGGGATGCGTGCCCATGAGGTTCAGCATGATGACGTCCGCGCCGAAATCCTCCACCGCGCGCCGCGCCGCCGCCGCGGGCTTCCCCAGCACGCCTTCCCACGGCGCGCGCGCCGCTTCCGCCCAGCGCACCGGATCCACGTCGGTGATTTCGAGCGCCAGCGCGGGACCGTGCGGGAAGGCTCCTTCATAGGCGTGCAGCGCCAGGCCGTTGCCGCCGCCCACGGTCACCGGCCGGCGGCTGCCCGCGCCCAGCGTTACCGCGCGGATGGCGCCGGCCCATTTTCTCGGTTTCAGATCCAGACTCATCAGTGCTTCCTTGGTGGCAGGCTAAAGCCCGCCCCACCAGCGCTTCAGATCATCTCGCCCATTTCGAGCGCCGGGTGTTCCACCGCGGCCAGATGCTCGATCAACGGCTCCAGTTCCGTGCAGATATTCTCATCGGCGATCTTCTCATACAGCCCCGGCTTCCCGGTCTCCTCGCAGCGCTGGCGCAGTTTGTCTCCCAGCCGCTGCTTCACCCGGGAGGTGGTCCACACCAGCCGCGCCAACCCGCCGTCGGCGCTGATGAACTTGCGCGACAGGGTGTAAATGGTCCCGATGCCGATGAATCCGGGCGTCTGCTGCCCGCCGCCGGTCATCTCCGCGAGCGAAGAAAATGTCATTCCCACGGGAGTCTGCCCGGCGTATTCGCGATCCACGATCATGATCCCGCCGGTGCCCGGCAAAACGCAGGCGATGCACTCGAAGCATCCGCACGACGTCATGGGGTCGTTGATCATCGAATAGGCCGAGAAGCGTTCGAAGGCGCCGTTCGAGGCGTTGCGGATGAAGTCGTTGATCCCCTTCCACTGGCCCAATGACGGGTCGATGACGTCCCCTTTGCGCACCGGAAGGTTGCCGCCCAGGGGGTTGATTTCGTAGGCGGCTTTGCCGTCCAGCCAGTTGTAGGCGCCGCACAACCCCAGCCGCTCCGGGGTGATGATGCAGACGTGATTCGGCGCGTAGCTCTGGCACAGGGCGCAGGAATAGAAGATGTCCACGCTCTCGTCGGTGAGCGCCCCCATACGCTCGTCGCGCTGCTGGTAGGCGGCGGCCGCCGCCGGATACAGCCGCTCCACGTCCTCCGCGTTGGTGAAGAGCGTGACCTGCACTTTGTCCACGATGGCCGGGAAGTCGTTGCGCAGCTTGTGCAGCAGGACCGTCCCCAGGTGCTCGATGCGAAAACCGGCATCTCGAGCCTTCTTCGAAATGCGCAGCCACACAGTGTCGCGCTGGCCCAAGTGCATCACGCCCATAGGCTCGGAGAGGAACGAGTGGATGTGCCGTTCGAGAATGGATTCGAACTCCGGCTGCATCTTTCGGCCGGCCACTTCCACGAAGATGGCGAGCGGCAGCCGCGCGCCTTCCGCCACATCGGCGATCTCCGGCCCCACTACGCGGATCAGCCCATCCTGCACCTGGTCCATGGGGCGGCTGGTCAAGTACTCGAACGCGCGCGTGTATTTGCCGCCGAATTCCACGGCCACATCTTCCCGGCGAACCCTCTCGCCTTCGAACGCCGGCCCATGGCGGACGGGAATGGGGATCTCCACCGTGCGGATCTTGACCCCGCGCACCTCCACCGCGCGCGCAGGCATGTCGCGGTGGGCCACGTTGGCCACCACGTGCTCATAGGTGCAGATGCCGCTGGGCAGGATCTCCGGGATATCGGTATCGGCGATCACCGGGAAGCCGAAGTTGATGGCCCCGGCCGCGGTGGCGAACTTTTCATCGTCCAATTCGCCCAGGGCCAGCACGAAGGCGAACACGCGCCGCTGGTTGTAGAGCAGAATCTCGCGGGTTTCCTTGAGACCGCCGGGCTTGAGGCCGCCGAAGGTGAAGGCCGCGCGGCAGGCGAATCCCAGGGCGTGCACGATGGAAGATGTGTCGGCGCCGTATGGGACCAGGAATGTTTCCCAGGTCATCTCCACGCCGCGGCGGTCGAGCTGGGCGGCCATAGTCTCGCCATGGCAGGCACCGCCCATGAAGACCAGGATGTTGCGCTCTTGCAAATCGCGGGCCAGGCGCTCGGCGGTTTCGTCGTCCGGCAGCGCGCCGACGCAGGCGGCGAAGCCCGGCATGCGCCCGTCCACCAGCTTGATGCCCTGCTCCCTGAGGATGCCATCGGGCGTGGGACCCAGCCAGAAGCCGCCGGCGAGCGGCGTTCCGCGCAGAGGCTTGATGGCCTCGACGGCTTCCTGGGCCACCAGCGTGGCGGCGCCAGCGTCCAGAGCCGAACCCAGGTAAGGCAGCCAAAGCCGCTCGGTGGGTTCGGAGGGAAGCCAGGCTCGCGCGGTTTGCACGGCTTCCTCGAGGTCCCCGAGTCTCTCCACACGCTTGCCCACCAGCGCGAGGATGGTGGGCAGCGCATAGGCGGTTCCAGGAAAGCCGACGGCGGCATCGCGGCCGTGGCGGCCAATGGCTTCCGCCAACACAGTCTCCGCCCGATTCACGCAAGCGTGGGCGCCGCGAATGGCCGCCGATGCAATAGTCTTAGACATTTCTTAACTCACTCCCCAACCGCGACATACTGTCCGCTTGACAGACGGAAGCGTCTGTCCCACCTTGCTCGCTAAGAACTTGCGGGTCTTGTGGGGCAGGCGCTTCCGCCTGCCAACTAGTTTCTTCACCACTCCCTGACGGTCGCGGCTCGACACTCCATGCTTCCCGGTAGCGGCGATAGAACCTTCCCGCATCGGTTATGTCGCCGTACAGCAGCGCCCCCGCCAGGCGGTCTTCACAAAACACGAGCTTGCGGTACACGCCGTCGCCGTTCTCCAGCACTTGTTGGGTAGCGCCTGGGAGGCGCTCGGTGCGCACTTCTCCGATGGACACGATGGACACCCCGAAAAACCGTGAGGCGTTCATGCGCAGCGCCCCGGCGGACGGGCGCTCGATGCCCACCGCGGCGCAGCCCGCCGCGCGGCCCATCTCATACGCCACTGGCCAGATGCCGCTCACCGAGGGTCGGCCGGTTATGGGGTCGGCCGCTTCGGCGCAGTCGCCGGCCGCGAAGATCCCCGCTACATTGGTGCGGCCGGCCAGGTCCACCGTGATGCCGCGCCCGATCTGGACCCCGCTGCCACGCAGCCACTCGACGTTCGGAGCGATCCCTTTGGCCACCACCACCACATCGGCGGCGAGCCACTCGCCGTTGTCCAGGCGCACGCGCCCCACCTGCCCCGCGCCATCGATTCCCACCGCGTCGCGCCCGGTCCGTATGTTCAACCGGCGGCTGCCGAATAACTCCGCTACGCGGCGGCCGGCTTCCGCGTCCAACATCTGCGAGAGCAGGTGCGGCGAAGCCACCACCACGGTCACCTCCATGCCGCGCGCCAGGAACGCCTCGCACACCTGCAAGCCCACATTGCCGCCGCCCAACACAACGGCGCGGCGGCCCGGTCCGGCCAGGCGCGAGATGGCTTGCAGGTCTTCCAGGTCGCGAAGGCCGTACACGCCCGCAAGGTCGGCCCCGGGAATGGAGAGCTTCGCGCCCCGCGCGCCGGTAGCGACGATCAGCGAATCGAAGGGCAACTCGCTTCCATCGTCGAGAACCACCGACGTGGCGCACGCTCTCAGCGTGCCGTGCCCGCACTCTTGCGGACACGTTTTGGCAGCCTCGGGAAGACGCGTCCCCATGAGTGGGGACGCTGCACGCTGAGAGCGTGCGCCACGATCTATCCTCAGACTCGCCGCCCTCCGACCGGATAGGACAGCGACTCCCAATTTCTCGAGATAGCCTTGCGCGCGCCAGTCGATTTGCGAGGGATCGAGGATTCCCGCCAGCACATAGGAAAGCAGCGGCCGCGAGTATTGCGGCGAGGCATCGGCCGTCACCAGCGTGATGGAGCAATCCGGGGCGTGCTCGCGGGCCGCTTCGCAGGCTGCGATTCCAGCGGCCGAAGAGCCAATCACCACCACTCGGCCACGGAACTCGCTTTGCGCTCGCTCGTCGGGGGCTGCTCCAGAGACCAGCGCCCCCGTGGGACAAGCCGCTACGCACGCGGGGACATCGCGGCCCTGGCATACATCGCAGCGCACCACGCGGTCGCGCGCCGCGTCCGGACGCACGCCGGACGGGCACACCATCAGGCACATAAAGCAGCCCACGCAACGCGTGTCGTCAAGGACGATTCCGCCGGTAATCGGGTCGCGCTGGAGGGCCCCACTCTTGCAAGCGAAAACGCATAGCGGCTCGCCGCACTGCTCGCAGCGAAGGGCATCGAGGGTGCGACTGGGCAGAATGTCGTCGCAGGACTTCCGTCCTTGTGGGGCAGGCGCTTCCGCCTGCCAACCGTCTCTCTCACATGTTCTTACGTTCGCGGTCATGGTGACCCGGCGCCGGGCCGGCAGCGGCTCCGCCACGGCCGCTTCCAGAAGCTCGCTGGCCGAATGCGCCAGCGAGCACGCCAGCTCGCAGCTCAGGCACGCCAGGCAGCGATCGCGATCGAAGGTGAGGATGGGGCGCATATCTCACTCCACCTGCCGTCGTGGCGCAGGCACTCCTGCCTGCCGTGTCGAGACTACTCTCGACACGCTCTCGCGGCAGTCGCCAAGCGTCGGCAAGAGTGCCGACGCGGCAGGCAAGAGTGCCTGCGCCACATGTGAGAAATGAGAAACGGGGCGCACGTCAATCCTCCGGGGGCCTCGCCTGGCTCTGTTCCTGCGCCTTGCCGCACCCCAGCGATGCGAGGCCTGCCGGCGGAAGGTAGGTATTCAGGCTGCGGGCCGCCACGCCGTTCGATTTCACTCCATCCTGGTACAGCATCGGCGCCAGGTTGAGCGCTTTGCGTTTGGCATCCAGGTGGGCCACAATTCCGCGCGTGGCTACCTCGATATCGTTGGTGAAAAGGAATCGTCCTCCGGTTTCCCGCTCGATATCTTCCTCCAGGTATTGGCGCACCACGCGGCTTCCGGCCACCCGCGGCGAGGGCAGAAACGCGGTGAAGATCCCGGAAGCCACGGCGTACAAACCGATGGTGATGGCTTTCTCGCTCATGGCTTCGGGAGCCGCGGCGGCGATGGGCAGCTCCGAAATGTCCCTTCCGATTCCACCCTCCGCCACAATGGCCACGCAGATGGAAAGGATGCGCGAGTTATCCACGCAACTGCCCACGTGGAGCACCGGCGGAATGCCCACCGCCGCGCAGACTTCCCGCAAGCCCGGCCCGGCGCACTCGAGCGCGGCCTCGGGCCGCAGCAACCCGGCTTTGGCGCAGGCGATGGCGCTGCACCCGGTCTGCACTACCAGCACATCCTGGGCAAGCAGACTCCGCACGAGGGCCAAATGAAAACTATCCTGCGCGATCTTGGGCGTGTTGCAGCCCACCACGCCCACTACGCCGCGTATGCGTCCCGCCGCCACGGCGTCGATGAGCGGGCGATAACCCGAGCGAAAACGCCCGCCCAGGTATTGCGGCAGGTTTTCGTTGGTGAAGCCGGCCACCAGGTCCATTTTCTGGCGCGGAATCTTGACCCGCGCGGGGTCGCGGCGGGTAAAGGCATCCACCGCCCGCGTGACAATCGCCCGCGCCGCCTGCTTGGCGTTCGCCGGATCGAAATCGATGCATTCCGCCCCCGGAACGTGGGCCTTGTGCGAAGTGGTGACCACCTTGGTGTGATGGCAGGCGGCCACCTGGGGCAGCGAAGGCATGACGCACTGCACATCCACCACCATCAGGTCCACCGCGCCGGTGAGCAGCGCCAGCTCCTGGTGCAGGTAATTGCCCGCCACCGGCATTCCCTGGCGCATCAGAATCTCATTCGCGGTGCAGCAGATGCCGGCGATGTTGATGCCTTCCGCGCCCGCCTGGCGTGCCCGCGCCAGCAGGTCCTCGTCGCGGCTGGCGGCTACGATCATCTCGCTCAGCGTGGGCTCATGGCCATGCACCAGGATATTGACTTGCTTTTCTTCGAGCACTCCGAGATTGGCCTGGGATCGAATCGCCTGCGGACCCCCGAAAAGCACGTCCTGCACGTCGGTGGCGATCATGGACCCGCCCCAGCCGTCGGCCAGCGCGGCGCGCATGGCCGCGCGGATTAGGGCCACCGGGTCCGATTCCACGCCGTGATGGGTGCGGTGCAGCAGCTCGACGATCTCGCGGTCGATGCCGCGCGGGGTGATGCCGATTTTGTCCCACCTGCGCCGCTGCTCCTCCGGCGCGCGCAATACCGGGATGAGGGGGCCTTCCTGGAGCCCGAATTGCGCTCCCATCTTGGCGCCGAGGTCGGCGGCCACCTGCGCGGCGGGGCGATGGCCCGCGGCGATGCCCCACTCCTCCGCCAGCGCCGCCAGTCTCGCGGGGTTCGCGACGCCATATCCGGAGGAAGCGTTTTCGCCGACATCCCGCAAAACGCCCGCCACTTCGCGTCCATGATCGCTGTGCGCGGCCGCGCCCGCGGCCACCGCGCGCGCCAGGTTGCGCGCCACAATCAGGTGGGCGTCCGCGCCGCAAGCCCCCACTTGCGCCCGCTCGCCGAAGGGATCGATGCGGCAGGGCCCCATGTAGCAGATGTCGCAGCACAAGCCCAGCTCGCCGAACCCGCACAGAGGCTGCAAGGCGTCGTGCCGGTCCCAGACGGTCTTCGCGCCCAGCGCGCGCGCGTGCTCGATCATCTCCTGGGCGGCGGGGTCGGCGGAACGGTGATTTTGGCTCATAAATCTCCCTAAGGCTTGCTTTCGTCTTTCTCCGCGTCTCCGCGTCTCCGCGTCAAAGAGGGCCCCTGCCCGTCTCCGACGGCCAGCGCCTCAACCATGCGCAACATCTCCCGGTAAAACGGACGTCCGCGGGAAACGCATCCCGAGCGCGCTTCCCGTTCCAGATCCCGATCCAGGGGCAGCGTCCCAATGATCGGAGCGGTCAGATTCTGGCGGATGAAATCGAGATCCTCGTCGCGGGAGATCTTGTTGGCCACGGCTTCGACGCGGCGAATGCCCAGGTCGCCGGCGAGCGACACTACGCGCGCCGCGGTCTCCAGGCTGGCCCACCCCGGTTCCACCACCACCAGCATGAGGTCCACTCCCTCCGCCGTGCCGCGGCCCAGGTGCTCGATGCCCGCCTCCATATCCACCACCACATGCTCGCGGTTGCGCAGAATGAGGTGGCCCAGCACTTCGCGCAGCAGGATGTTCTCGGGACACGCGCATCCGCGCCGGCCGCGCTCGATGGTTCCCATCAGCAACAGGCGTACGCCATCCACCACCACGCCGAACTCGGTCGGGATATCGTCCACGCGCGGGTTCATGCGCAGGAAACCGCCCCAGCCTTCGCCGCCGCCAACGCGCTCTTCGATCAGCGCCTTCAGCCTGACCAGCGGGGTGATGGCCGGCCCGCGATAGCCCAGCGTCCCCGCCAGGTTGGCGTCGGGATCGGCGTCCACCGCTACCACGCTGTGGCCCAGCTCCCGCCAACAGCGCGCCAGCGCCGCCGCCACGGTGGTTTTCCCCACTCCGCCTTTGCCCGTCACGGCGACTTTCATGCGCCCAGCTCCCATTCGCGAAGCGCCGCCGGCGCCGGGCTCGAAGGGCTCAATTCCAGAAGCGATTTCCCTTGGGATTCAAACCACGCCACCTGGGAATCCTCCGGAAGGATGTAAACCCTGGTGAACGAGGCGGCGGCGCCGGCTGCCATGGCCGCCATCTCGGCCGCCAGCGGTTCGCCTTCCTCAAACTGGTTGAGCACCAGGTCGACGCGCGGCGGAAGAGCGCCGTTCAGGCCGGCATACAGAGAGAGCGCCTGTTCGATGGTCCGCGCCCCCATGCGCGAGCGATTGGTGACGCAGACCAGCACGTCCGGCCGGCCGGTGGTGCGCCGCGACAGATGTTCCAACCCCGCCTCGCAATCGAGCAGCACGTGCCGGTAGGCGCGGGAAAGCCGGTCCAGGTGGTCGCGGATCAGGTTGTTCACATAGCAATAGCAGCCCTTGCCCTCCGGACGTCCCATGGTCAGCAGGTCGAAACCGGAGCTTTCCGCCATGGCTTCCTCGGCGCGCAGGGCCAGCCACTCGCCGGCGGACATGGAGCCCGGCCGGCCGCTCTCCCGCAGCTCTTCGCGCATATCGGCCAGCGTCTCGCCCACGGCCACTCCCAGCGCCGGGCCCAGGCAGTTCGATGGGTCGGCGTCGACGGCCAGCACGGGAGTCTGGTTCGATTCGAGCAGGCGCCGCAGCAGAAGGGCGCTGACCGTCGTCTTGCCCACGCCGCCTTTGCCGATGACGGCGACCGTCATCCGCGGCCCTCCCGTTCGCGAACCAGGTCCGAAAGCTCCAACAGCGCGTCCACGGCGCGGTCGGCCCTCTCCACGCTCTCGGTTCCCAGCCCGCAGGCCGGCGTGAGCATCGACTGCCGGTAGATCATCCCGCGGTCCATGCCCTTGGCGGCCAGTTGCCCGACGCGATTGTCGAGAGCGTCGAGCAAAGCGTGCGCGTCCAGATCGGCGCATGCCCGCGAAGCCGGTACGATGCCCCAGCTCAGGATGCCGCCGTTGGCCAGAAACTTCCGCAACGGCTCGGGGTACAGCGTCAGCCCCTGAAAATACTCGTAAGCGTCGAAATTGATGACATCGAGCCCCGTGCTCAGCACCAGGGACCAATCCGTATTGCCGCAGCAATGCAGCCCCGCCAGGGCGCCTTCCTTGTGGATCGCTTCCACCGAGCTCTCGATGGCCGCGATCACGTCGGCGCGCGGCACATTGACGAAAGCCGAGCCGAAGGAGCACAGATACGGCTCATCGAGCGTGACCAGCGCGCATTCGGCTACCCGGCGCAGCCGCCGGGCCAGCCAGCGCGCCTTCATGGCCATTCCCTGCACGGCCACTTCGTAGAGGTCGGGGTCGTAGGCCAGCGAGCGCTTGTCCTGGTCGGTGACCGTCATGGCGAAGCTGAACGGCCCCGTCACCTGGCCTTTCACCCATTTCGGACGGGGATTCAGGCGCGGAACGGATTCCAGGAAGAGGCCCAGGCCGCGCGCGTAATCCGCCGTGATGGCGAACCGCTCCACGTTGTCGTCGATGAGGGCTTGATAGAACGACTCGATCTCGGCGTACAATGCGTCGCCGCCGCGGAAGTAGATGCGATGCTCTCGCGGATCGAGCACCGCCCCCGGCAATCCCTCCGAGTACTGCACGTACATGCTCTCGCGCCAGTCGCGCGCGGGCATCTGCGGCCAGGCAGGCATCTCGGCGAACCGGGCAAGGATGCGGTCCACCAGCAGTCGGGGATCGGTGTGTGGAAAACTCCCAACCACCGTCGGTACGGCTCGAAATCCGGGACGCTGCATGACGGCCTCCATGTCGTTTGCGCCCCCGGGCGAGAGAGGATGGGCGCTAGAGCGGTTTCATCGGAAAGAGATATTCTAACCTGCTGATCGCAATCAGTATAACTCCCGGCATGGTTGGGCTTGTCAGCGCGCCGCCAGGCCCAAAAGCGCGGCGGCCTGCTCCGGCGAGGCCGCCAGACTCATATGCACCGCGGCGCCTTCGCGGCTCAGCTTGAGGGCGCGCAGCGGCGCGGCCAGCGCGGCGTTGCGCCCCGCCGCCAGAAGCGCCAGCGAGACAAACCCGCGCACGCTTTCCTCGAGCCGCTGGGCGCCGGCGGCGTCGCGCGCCACCCCGGCAACCTGCAGCTCGATGCTGTCGGTGAACTTCGCCGCCAAGGTCGCGTATTCGGTGAGGCTCAGCAGGCGGCTCAGGTTGGCGGCGTTGCCCGGAAATGAGAGCGCACCTTCGCCCCGCGCCACCGCCCAAATCTGGCCGAAGCGCCCTGCTTCGGCGCCGCGGTCCAGCAGCCATTGCGCGCCGGTGACGCCGGTCTTGCGCTGCGCGGCAACGGCTCGCACCGCTTCGGGCGGTCCCCAGACGGCCAGACCCTTGGCCAGCAGGACGGCCCCCGGCGGGGCCGCGCGGAAGCTCCCCCGCGCCACCGCCAACACGTCTTTGCCGTTGTAGGCGAACAGCGCATAATCGGCCTCGCGATATGGTTCCAGAAAGGCCGCCGCCGCGGGCCCCAGCCGGCCGTACAGAGCCGAAGCGCGCACCAGACCGAGATTCACGCCCGCCACCAGCAGCGTGTCCGATGGCAGGCAGTTCGCGAGCGCGGGATCGACGACCGGCGGCGGCCCGGCCGGCCGGCAGGAACCTGCCAGCGCCACCACCGCGACGCCAGCCGCGCCGCCCAGACGTGTCATCATGCTATTCAAACATTGCCCTCTGCCGTGTTCGCTTGCAAGCCAGGCGCCCCGGCGGCTCTAGGCAAGCAGGGCGCGCCGAACCGCGTCCGGTTCGCGCGCGATTACCGTCAGGAAGGCCCGAGCGGGGCCGCTGGGGGCCGGGACATTGGTGAGCTGCATCCCGGTCAAATCGGCCTTTTGCGCCTGGGCGTTGATGGCGGCATCCTGCCCCAATTGCTGCAACCCGGCCGACAGCGCGCCGGCGAAGAAATAGTGGATCAGATCGGCGCGCGCGGCGGTGAATGGGTAGGTGGCCGTGTCCTGCCAGCCGACCTTCCAGCGCAGTGTTTTCCTATTTCCTTCTTCTGCGCAGACGAAACTCCTCCAGCTCTCGCCTAAGCGGAGCCCAATATTCCCTATCCTTGCGGCGTTCCTCGCGTTCTTCGATCTCCAGTGCTTCGCGGACATCATCCGGCCGCGCCAACCGCGCGGCTTGAACGGCTGGCCGAAAGGCGGCCTCCGCGCGGGCCAACTCGGCGTGCGCGCCTGCCACCTCCACCAACAATTCCGGGGTGCGCAACTCGCGGAGCCAGAACTGTACCTGTTCCTTCGTCCCGCCGCCTGAGCGCCCAAAGTAGTTCTGCTCCACCAAACGCCGGATCATCGGCCAGTCCTTATCGCGTTGGGTCTTCTTCGCGCGCACCAGATCTTCCATCGCCAGCAGATCGACGGGCTGGCCCGCAACTTCAATGGTCGAGCGGCGGGCCCATAGCTCCTCGAAGCCGGCGACGCCGCGTAACCTAGACATCAAATCGATTCGCAGTCCTGCAACATCTTCCGCTCGACAGCGAAGATGGACCGCGTGCCCGCGCAGCAGATGTCGTTCTTCAAAAGGAGGGACGGCGATTACTTCGGCGTTCAGCGCCTCAAGCGCCCGCTCCAGATTCGGCAGGTTTGTCGCATCCGCTGGAATCAGAAGGTCCAGATCGCGGCTAAATTCCGCTGCGCCGTAGAATATGCACGCCTGGCCTCCCATGAGGAGCGTTCTCGCGCCACTCTTCTGGATCGAAGAAAGGGCTTTGAGTATCGGGTTCTGGCTCAAGCGATCCTCCCAGCGCGAGATAGGTCTCCCACAGCCTTGCGGATTCAACGAAGCGCGCACGTGGGCTTAGGGCATACCACGCCGCCCACTCACTACCGGCTATCTCTTCCGCTCGAAACCGCTTCACGATTCCTACTGTAGCCGATTCCCAAGTGATGGGCCAGCGTCGGGGATGACACTGGGCAGGGCATGCCCAGGGCATGCCCGGCCCTATAGCGCGCCCTCGACCTACGCCTTGTAGTCCCACTCCTTGCGGTAGGGCATATCGACGTAGCGGTTGGCCGCTTCGTCGTTGGTGAACCGCCCGGCCTTCGAGTCCCACGTGAGAACCTTGGAACTTCGCCAATAGCGCGGCGCATCCGCGCCGCCGGGCGCATAGACTCCGGGGTGCGCTCCGCCGGTGGTGCTCCACACGTCCGCGGAGTCCGATCGGCCATTGTGCCCCCAACCCGTTGTGCCGCGCTCCCCGGGCATGCTGTACCGGCGCAGCGTCGCCGTCCCGAGCAAGGCGAACTCCGTGTAATCGCAGGCCACCTCGATCGGCATGATTGATTTCTTGCCGGCTTTGCACATCCGTATCCACTCGGCGTAATGGTCCGCTCTTTCGCACCGCGGCAGGTACGGTTCGGGCGGCTTGAAGTCCTTGAAGCGGCTCTCCGGCAGCAGCCAGCCGCCGGCGAATCCCTGGATCCGCTGCCCCGGCTGGAGGTTGGCATGGTCCGGCAGCGAATTGCTACCGCCATAGAACGCCGAAACCTGAACGCCGTTGTCGCCCACGAACATCATCCCCCGGCCCGGCATCCCCATACTGGCGGGCATGCTCAACGGGCGCATCGGTTGCAGGCCGCCATCGTAGAAATACGCCATCATCTCGGGGTGTTTGCCGCGCGCCGGAAAGTGCCACTGGACCAGGTTGGCGATGCTGCAGCACTCGCTGTTCTCCACCACGCCCTCCTCGGAGAAGGCCTGGCAAGCATCGGCCGCCACCCAGTCCGGCGCGCCCATCTCGAGCTCGTCGTGGAACACGTGCAGCGCGTGGCAGGCCACGTCGCCCAGGTTGCCCGTGCCGAAGTCCCACCAGGGACGCCAGTTGCCGTAGTGGTAAATCTTGTTGTACGGCCGCGCCGGAGAGGGGCCGCACCATTCGTCCCAGTTCATTCCCTCGGGCGGCTTCTGGACCGCCTTGGGCCGGGCCAGCCCGCTGGGGCAGTGCGTTCCGGTCCAGAAGTGCGCTTCTCGTATGGGCCCGATGGCCCCGCTCAACAGCAGCTCCGTGGTGGCGCGGGCAAAAGAGGCGCGCGAATCCTGTATGCTTGCCTTGGTAGTGACCTTGGAGGCCAGCGCCGCCGCCTTCACCTTCCGCGCCTCGGCGATGGTGCGCGTCATCGGCTTGGCGCAGTAGATGTGCTTGTTCATCGCCAGGCCCGCCAGCGCCAGGTGCGAGTGCCAGTGGTCCGGGGTGGCCACGATCAGAGCGTCGAAGTTCTTGTTTTCCTTATCGAACATCTGCCGGAAGTCGCTGTAGACCTTGGCTTTGGGATATTGCTGGAATACCGGCGCGGAGAGCTCGTGGTCGAGGTCGCAAAGCGCCACAATCTCTTCGCTCTTGCAGCCGGTCACATAGTCCGCGCCCACGCCGCCCACGCCCACAGCGGCGATCCGGAGTTTGTCGCTGGGCGCCTGGTAGCCCACGCCTCCCAACACATGACGCGCCACCACCAGCGGCGCCAGCCCGGCGGCCACGGCGGTACGCCGGGTCAATCCGCCTTTGCTCGATTCATTCGAATTCATCGGAGTGGTCTCCTTTTCCGCTCGGAATGTCCATTCTAGCCGGAATTGCCAAAGCTAAACCTTGTAGTCCCACTCCTTGCGGTAGGGCAGGTCGACGTAGCGGTTGGCTATCTCGTCGTTGCTGAATTTCCCGGCTTTCGCATCCCACAGCAGGACCTTGGAACTTCGCCAGTACATGGCATACGTCTTGTTGTTCGCTTGCGGGCGCTGGGCGACATGCACATGGCCGTCATTCGAGGCGGGAATCCACACCACCGCCGAGTCCGCCCGGCCGGCCTCGACCCGCGACTGGAGCGAGGGCATCACCCCCGGCGTGCTGTAGCGGCGCAGCGTGGCCGTTCCGAGCAGGGCGAATTCCGTGAGATCGCAGGCGAATTCGATTGGCGTAATCGACTTCCTGCCGGCTTTGCAGTTCCGGATCCACTCGGCGTAATGATCCGGCCGCTCGCACCGCGCCAGGTAGGGCTCGGGCTGCTTGAATTCCTTGAAACGGCTCTCCGGCAAAAGCTGGCCGCCGGGGAGTCCACGAGACGGCTGGCCGGGCCCCGGTACAAAATGGTCCGGCACCCACGGGCTCCCGCCATAAAAGGCGGAGAGCAGAACGCCGTTCTCGCCCACGAACATGGCGCCCCGGCCCGGCATCCCCATATCGGTGGGCATGCTCAGCGGACGCGGCGGCTGCAGGCCGCCATCGTAGAAGTACGCCATCATCTCGGGGTGTTTGCCGCGCGCCGGGAAATGCCACTGGACGAAGTTGGAGGCGCTCTGGCACTCGGTGTTCGAGACCCATCCTTCCAGAGTGTAAGACTGGCAGGCGTCGGCCGCCATCCAGTCCGGCGCTCCCATCTCGAGCTCGTTGTGGAACACATGCAGCGCATGGCAGCCGGCGTCGCCCACATTGCCCGTGCCGAAGTCCCACCAGGGGCGCCAGTTGCCGTAGTGATAGATCTCGTGGTACGGCCGCGCCGGAGAGGGGCCGCACCACTGGTCCCAGTTCATCCCCACGGGCGGCTTCTGGACCTCCGTCGGCCTGGCCAACCCGCTGGGGCAGTGATTGCCGCACCAGAAATGCACTTCACGCACCGGCCCGATCGCTCCGCTCAACAGCAACTCGGTGGTCTGCCGCGCGGGGGAAGTGCGCGAATCCTGAATGCTGGCCTTGGTGGTGACCTTGGAGGCCAGCGCCGCCGCCTTCACCCTCCGCACCTCGGCGATGGTGTGGGTCATCGGCTTGGCGCAGTAAATGTGCTTGTTCATCGCCAGGCCCGCCAGCACCAGGTGCGAATGCCAGTGGTCCGGGGTGGCCACGATCAGCGCGTCGAAGTTCTTGTTTTCCTTGTCGAACATTTCCCGGAAGTCTTTGTAGACCTTGGCTTTGGGGTATTGCTGGAACACCGGCGCGGCGAACTCGTAGTCCAGGTCGCAAAGCGCCACGATGTCTTCGCTCCGGCAGCCGGCCAGGTAGTCCTCGCCCACGCCGCCCACGCCCACGGCGGCGATCCTGAGCTTGTCGCTGGGCGCCTGGTAGCCCACCCCTCCCAATACATGGCGCGCCACCACCAGCGGCGCCAGCCCGGCGGCCACGGCGGTACGCCGGGTCAATCCGCCCTTGGTCGATTCGTTCGAATTCATCAAAACGTTCTCCTCTCGCAATTCCACACCCCACCGCATCGAAACGCTCACGGCGTGGCCGGCGCACAACCTAAGAACTGTACCATCATGCTTGCGCGAACTGGACTATAATTGCGGCTGACATCGAGAAAAGCGTTATGAAGATCCGGAATGCCTTATTCTGCATTTTCGTGTGCTGCCAAGCTCAGCCGGAATCGGGTCTCCCTTATTTTGCTATCAGGAGATGATCATGAAACTTCGAGTTTTGTTTTGCTGCACTTTCGCGTGCTCGCTCGCCTTCGCCGCGGGTCAGAGCAAAAGTAGTCCGGTCCCGGCCACTTCCGCCGCGCAAATCCCTCACTTGCGGAAGCACGGGACGGCCACCCAACTGGTGATCGACGGCAAGCCGTTCCTGGCGCTGGCCGGTGAACTGCACAACAACAGCGCCACCAGCGTCGAGTACATGAAGCCGCTGTGGTCCAAGATCGCCGCGTCTAAACTGAACACCGTTTTGACGGGCGTCTCCTGGGCCCAGATCGAACCACAGGAGGGCAAATTCGACTTCAGCGCGCTGGACGGCGCGATCCAGGGCGCACGGAGTCAGAACCTGCGTCTCGTGCTTCTATGGTTTGCAACCTGGAAGAACGGTCTGTCCAGCTATCCGCCCAACTGGGTGAAGAAGGACTCCGACCGCTTCCCGCGCGCCCAAATGTTCGGGGACAACACGCCCTGGCCGGTGTTCGGAGGGCCGCGCTTTCAGGTCAACGGGAACTTGAGCATCGAATTGTTCAGCCCCCTCGGCGATGCCACCCGGGACGCCGATGCCAAGGCTTTTGCGGCCATGATGCGGCATATCAAGGCAGTGGATGTCGCGCACACCATCATCGGAATCCAGGTGGAAAACGAAACCGGAATACAGGGCGACACCCGCGACCGTTCGCCGGCGGCCATCAAGGCTTTCAACGGGCCGGTTCCGCAGGAGTTGATGAGCTACCTTCAGGCTCACAAGGACACCCTGATTCCGGAGCTTCGCAAGGTGTGGGAAGCGGCCGGTTTCAAGACCTCGGGAACCTGGGCGGAGGTGTTCGGCAACGGCCGGGCGGCGGATGAGATCTTCATGGCCTGGTACTTCTCGCGCTACATCGGCAAGGTGGTCGAGGCGGGCAAGGCCGAATACCCCATACCGATGATCACCAACTGCCCGCAGGAGGGATTCGGAAGGGCCCCCGCGCCGCTCAAAGGAGGGGGACAGAGCGGCGGCGCCATGCCCGACGCCTTTGACATCTGGAGAGCCGGAGGGCCGAAGATCGATATGTTCGGGGCCGACATTTACAGCAACGACTACGCCGGGTTCTGCGCCCGGTACGCCCAATCCGGGAACCCGCTGTTCATAGCCGAGACGGGCGGAGGGAGCGTGGACGTCAAGGCCAAGGCGATCTACGCCTTCGGCCGCCACGACGCATGCGCTTTCTCGCCGTTTGGCATCGACAGCATGGTGGGCAACCCCTCCGATCCGTTCGGCTACGATCTCATCTCGCAACTGTCGCCCCTGATTCTGGCGCACCAGGGCGACGGCACCATGACCGCCATCCTGCCGAACGCCAGTGACCCGCCCAAGAAAATCCAGTTGGGGAATTACCTACTCGAGGTTGCGGCGACGAGGCCTCGAGGCGGCCCTCCGGCACAGGCGCCGGGGCAGGGGCGTGGGCAGGCGGCGGGGCAAGGGCAGGCGCAGGGGCAGGGGCGTGGGCAGGCGCAGGCGCCGCCGCAGCAGCAAGCCCCGGCCCCGGTGGCGATGTTCATTTCGACCGGGCCCGACGAGTACTACGCGATCGGCCGCGGCGTCACCGTCTACTTCTATCCGGCTCCGAACACGCCGGGGCAGCCGCTGGCCGGACTGGGCACCGTGGAAGAAGGCGCTTTTGTCAACGGCAAATGGGTTCCGGGCCGCCTGCTCGCCGGGGATGACACCGAGCAAGGGCAGTACCTGAATTTCCGGAATCTGGAAATCCTTCGCTTCACGCTATACCGGTACCACTAACCTGCATTGCGGAAGAGTTCGACGCCGGCGTACAGCGGCACGGGCGGCAGTAGAAGACTCGTGCCGCCGTTTTCGGGGACCATTTCGATGGGCGCGGGACCCTCGGCGCCCAGGCTCCACTGGCGCGCCGAGGCGTATTTTCCGGGAACCCACGCGGTAGCCACGTCGTTCGCGAAGCGGATGGCGAAACTGACAATCTGCACCACTTCCTCGGTCCCGCCGGGCGAGGCGGCGCAGTAGGAAAGAAACGCCGAAAGGTTGAAGAACCGCGCCACGTCGTAGGTCCGGCCGAGCAGCATGTGAACGTCGCGCGCGATCATGAAGGGGTCCGGTTCGCCGGCCTTGGAGATGGCGATCCGGCCCTTGCCCACTTGGCGAACATCCACCCGCGGGTGATCCATGCCGGTGGGCTTGCCCAGCGCACGGTCCCATTTGGCGCCCGCCATCAGCAGCCCGCCCTGTTCGGCGAAGGCCAGCAGCTTGCTTCGCAACTGCGGCGCCGGGGCGCCCTGGTCCACATAGATCAACGCCCGGAAACCGGCCAGAGCGATAGTTGGGGACGCTTCGAGGATGCGGTACGCCAGGTTGCGGCGGCCCAGCAGGTTCAGGATCTCTCCGCTCGAGGCTTCATTCGGCCCCTTGAAATCCGAAACCACCCCGACCACGCCCAGCGGTTCCAGGGCGCTCCACGCGCGACGCTGGTCGAAGAACTTGACGGCCGCGGCCATCGCCTTCCAGGAGGCCAGCGCTTTGGCATCGCCGCGCGCCAGGCCGCCTCGCAGATCGGAGTCCAGAGAGACCACCCACCGGCCGCCCCAGGCGCCAGTGTCGGCGATGGCGCGCTGGTAATTCTCCAGGGTCAAAACACGGGGCGCCGCGGGCGGTTCGAACATCAGCCAGACGGTCTTGCGGGGCGAACGCGCCTTGGCCAGCCGCAGCAGCCAGCCGTTGGAATCGATCCACGGATTGGCCGTGGGACCGGATAGCTCGGCTCCGTTCTCCTGGGCGGCGATCCCCGGCCAAACCGAATCCGAGGCGAGCAGCAGGGATTCGGGCGGCGCCGCCAGGCCGGCGCCGGCGCCCGCCGAACGCGCCGCATCGTTCCCGATCGCGACCAGGCCAAGACCGGCCGCGCGGGCTTTGGCGGCGACGGGGGCGAGCGCCGCGTTCCATTCCATCGCCAGGCAGTTGAATGGGGTCCCTTCGAGCAGCCCCAGAAGCGCGGGGTCGACCCAGGCGGACGGCCAGCGCAATGGAATCCAACTTTCAGGTGTGGGCATTGCCGATTTTCAGTTTTGCGTTCTTCCCCGGCCTCCGGAGCCGTTGCCTTGCTGCGTCCGCCGCTTTTCGCGCAGCGCGCGGAAATCGAACATCACTTCCTTAATGGACGGTCCGATCACTTCGATAGCCCCCGGGTCGGCCGAGCCTACGCCGAGCTGCTCGGCCAGCAGCAGCTTGTTGTCGCAGCGTTCGAAGGGCACGGTCCCTTTCGGCGCCCGCGGATCGTAGTTCATGGCGGCTATGGCCACGGCGGCCGTGTTCACTACGTTGGTTCCGATCATCAGCACGCCCGGCTCGATGGGCGTGCAGCGGGGATCGGGCGTCTGGGCGCCGGCCATGGTCTTGACGCCGTCCATGATGGCCAAGTGCACCGGGCGGGCCGCGGTCAGGTCGGCGATGGCGCGGGGCACGCGGTAGCCATCGTCGCGCGGGGAGGCGGGATCGATCTCGGGCAGCGCGCCCATGGCCGGCTGGCGCGATCCGCGGTGCATGATCTGGATGCGGTCGTTGCCATATACCAGGTCGTTGTCTTCCCACTTACCGGCCCCGTTGCCGTAGGCCGTCAGGGGAGTCAGGCCGAACAGGTTTTTCATCACCGTGCTGACGCCGGTGGTGGGATGGTCCTTGTATTTCGCGATGCTGACAAAGACGTCGCAGTCGGCGTAGGAATGGTTCACGTCGTAGGCCGGGAACAGGAGCCCGCCGCGCGGCACGGGAAGCCGCGTGAACTTCTTGGCGGCGTTGGTGTAGTTGGTGTTCTCGAATTCCACGCGGGGCGCGGCGCGGAGGAATTGCTGGGGGTCCCAGTTGGCGTCCAGCATGTGTTCCTCGAAGGGATCCGTGCGCGGGGCCGCCGCCCCCTCCACCAAGCGGATACGGCGGGCGCCGGCCCGCGCCATCAGGTGCATGGCGGCGGCCAGCAGGTTGGGGTTGGGCCAGTGCGTGTCTCCCAGCGGCAGATGTCCCAGCCGGACGGTCGGCCCGCCGTTGAAGTTCAGCTTGATGGCCACGGTCTTGCCTTGTACCAGCTTTCCCAGGCCCCCCAATTTGTCGAACATGCCGTCGAGAACCGGCGTCAGCTCCGAGGGTTCGTATGTTTTGCAGCGCGCGATAGCGACCGGAGCGACGGGCGCGCTCACGGTGAAGGCGGACACGGCTTTCGGAAGGAGCAAGCCGGATGCGCCGAGACTCGAAAGCAGTTCACGGCGCGAAATGGCGTTAGGCATGGCGAAGGCCCCCTGAATTCCCAAGGCCATTATATGCTACGGCCAAAGCATTTTCCCGTCCTGGGACGGGCCTGGAGCGTGGGGTCGGGCCTTCCGGCCCGCCGCCGGCTTTTGAGCCGGCGCCTGGGGTTTCCACATTTGGCAGCGGTTCTCCGGAGTTGTGGGACAGGCGCTTCCGCCTGTCAAACGCGCACTCGACCACGGCCAATGCGAGCCGGCGGGACGGAGCCAGCCAGACGCTAGGCGAGGAATAGGAAGCTGGCTTCGGTGAGATCCGGAATATAATGCGGGAGCTTTCCGCGGCAGTACATTCAAGGTTCACAGACGGAAGCGTCTGTCCCACAACACCGGAAATGTCGCGGGAGCCGGCGCTGTTCGGCCCGTCGCGAGACGCCGGGCAGAAGCCCGGCGGCAGGCCAAAAGGCCTGGCCCCACACGAGCGCCCAACCGAAGGAACCCGCGCCGCGGCGCACGCGTCACAAAAACTGAAGCGCCTTCCGGCGTATGCCTCTATCATAGGGTTTATTGGTTTCCTTACGGAGTGTGACGAAAATGAAACTCGCATCGATGGCATTGCTCCTCCTGGCCGCCGCCGCCGGGCCGGCCGCCGCCCAATGGGACACCAGCGGGAACGGCCTGCTGAATGGGACGTACTACTTCCGCGAGGTGTTTTACGTGGCGAGTGGCGACGAATACGGGGACCTCGGCCGGGCCATCGCGGTGTACGGAAACATCACCTTCAGCGGAACCGGAACCTACACCCTGAACTGCCAGGCGGCGGACAGCGAGTACATCAATTCTTATGGCGTGTTGACGTGTGCGGAGTGGCTGCCAACTCTCGGCGCTACGACCAGCGGCACGTACTCGATCTCGGCCTCGGGCTACGGATTTCTCTCCAATCCGGCTTCGCCGTCGGATAGCGTCTACGGGCTGGTCTCCCAGCAAGGCGGGCAGAACATCTTCGTGGGCAGCAGCACGGAAAGCGGCTTCAACGACATGTTCGTCGCGGCGCCGTACTCTTCCGCGACCACCAACGCGACCTTCAAGGGATCCTACTGGATTGCGGACACGGATTTTCCGAGCGGAACGGTGGCGCTGGCGCGCAGCTACATGTTTCAGTTGAACCCGGACGGCGCGGGCAACCTGGGGAGTAATATCAGCCTCACGGGATACGTTGGCGACGGCGGTTCCACGGTGGTTTCCCAGACCATTTCGACGAAGGTCACGTACGCCTTCAGCAACGGAGCCGCGAGCCTTGCGTTCCCAACCTCGACAAGTCTGATTTCAGGGCAGAAATTCCTCTATATTTCGCCGGACGGGAATTTCGTGTTCGGCGGGTCGCCCACGGGGTGGGACTTTTTCGTAGGTGTCCGCACCGGGACCGGCGCGCCGAATTTCGGGGGTCTGTATTATCAGGCCGGCATCGACGAATTCATGGATACCAACCTGGTAGCAGGCGACCTCGACACCTATTATGGGGCCGTCACCTACTTGCCCTCCGGAAGCGTGGGGCACGAGCGGGTGGCGTCGATATTCAGTTCCACCGCGTTCGATTACACGTACAGCGACACGTACACGGCCAACGCGACCACATACAGCACTCCGGCCAGCAACCCCACCATGCGCTACGCGGTGGGAGCGGGAGGCGCGGTGCGCATCGGCTCCGGCATCGGCCCCGACCTGGGGTTGAACGTGGCGCTGGCCGCGCCTACGCTCAGCGGCGCGGGAGTTTATCTCAACCCGCTGTACATCGTGAACGCCGCCAGTTGGGCGCCGTTCACGCAGGCCATCGTGCCGGGCGAGTTCCTCAATCTGTTTGGCGCGGGCCTGGCGCCCAGCGGGTATGCGGCGGCCGCGACGGTTCCTTTCCCCCCCATCCTGGGCGGCGTTCAGGTGATGTTCGACAACATTCCGGCCCCGCTCTACACGGTGAACTCGGGGGAGATCCAGGCGATTGTGCCTTATGGCATCGGCAGTGGAGTTGTCACCATCCAGGTGATCAACAACGGGGTCCCCTCGAACACGGTGACCATGTATGCGGGCTTAACCGCTCCGGGCGTGTTCACTCAGCCCGAGAACGGGCTGGGCTACGGCGCGGTGCAGCACAACGCGGATTATTCGTTGGTGACGCCGTCCAATCCCGCGCAGCCGGGCGAGTATTTGATCGTCTACCTGAGCGGGCTGGGCGCGGTGAGCCCGACGGTTTCCGACGGTACGGCGGCGCCGGGCAGCCCCTCGTATAGCTTAGACACCAATTCGATCACCGTCTACATCGGCGGGCAATCGGTGACACCGGTATACTCCGGCCTGGTTCCGGGATCCGCGGGGCTGTACCAGTTGGACGTGCAGGTTCCGACCGGCTTGACGGCGGGAGATAATTCGCTCGAGATCGTGGGGCCGGACTCGGACACGGCGGAGGCCCTGATTCCGGTGGGTAGCGGCGCGGCGGCAAGCGTGGCGACGCCCAGCGCGGCCGCGCGCCGGCGCCCGGAGGGTTCGCCGGCGGCGCGTCCGGCTGCGGCGTGTCCATTGGGGCTCGCCAGTTGCGTCGGGCGGCCGCGTTCCAGCCGGCAAAGCCAGTAAGGGGAAATGGGGAGAGCCACGCTCTAAGGGCTTGACGGGAAATAACCAGTTCAGTCGCCTACAACCGCTCCCTCACGGTCGCGGCTCATTAAGAGCCTGGCGAGCCGCGACCGTTAGGAAGCGGTTGGAATGGTTATTCCATGACAATCCCTAACCCGAAGCTTGGCCTATCCCTCGAAGGCCTTGCGTACCTGTCCGACGGCCCACGCCAGATCCTCTTCGGAAATGATCAGCGGCGGCGCGAGGCGAATCACGAAATCGTGGGTCTCCTTGCACAGCAGCCCCAGATCCTTCAGCCGCTCGCAGTAGGAACGCGCCGGCGCCAGCAGCTCGATGCCGATCAGGAGCCCGCGCCCGCGGATGGCCTTGATGTGCGGATGGCGCAGCCTGCGCAGCTCATGCAGCAGCCACGCGCCCAGCTCGGCCGAGCGGTCGGCCAGCCGTTCTTCCTCGATCACGCGCAGCGCCGCGCGCGCCACCGCGCACGCCAGAGGGTTGCCGCCATAGGTGCTGCCGTGGCTGCCGGGCCGGAACACCCCCAGAACCTCGCGCGAGGAAACCACCGCCGATACCGGATACACGCCGCCCGAGAGCGCCTTGCCGAGCACGTACACATCCGGCTGCACGTTCTCATGCTGGCAGGCGAACATCGTGCCGGTGCGGCCGAGGCCCGTCTGAATCTCGTCGGCGACGAACAGCACGCGCTCGCACGCGCATAGGTCGGCCGCCTGCCGCAGGTACCCGTCGGGCGGGATGAGGATGCCGGCCTCGCACTGGATGGGCTCGATCAGCAGTGCGCAGGTGCGCGGCGTAATGGCGGCTTCGAGCGCATCGATGTCGCCGAAAGGCACGGTCACGAAGCCCGGCGTGAAGGGACCGAAGCCATCGCGGTATAGCGGCTCGCTGGAGAAGCCGGTGATGGTGGTGGTGCGGCCGTGGAAATTGTTCTCGCAGACCACGATCTCGGCCTCTTCACGCGGGATGCGCTTGTACGTGTAGCCCCAGCGGCGCACCGCCTTGATGGCGGTTTCGACGGCCTCGGCGCCGGTGTTCATGGGCAGCGCCATCTGCATCCCGCAGATCTGGGCGAGATCTTCGCAGAAGCGCGGCAACTGGTCGTTGCGAAACGCGCGCGAAGTCAGGGTGACGCGCGACGCCTGGTCGAGCAGCGCCTGAACGATGCGCGGATGGCAGTGGCCCTGGTTGAGGGCCGAGTAGGCGCTCAGGCAATCGAGATAGCGGCGGCCGTCGACGGCGTGCACCCACACGCCTTCGGCCCGCTCCACCACCACGTCCAGCGGGCGGTAGTTGTGCGCGCCCCAACAGTCTTCAATTCGAATCAGTTCCGCGGCGAGGCCATGGGAATCGGCTTCCGGCATTGGCGCGTCCCTAGTATCCGGAGCGGGGGCCGCCGCTTTCGGAAACCTTGATGGGACCGGCGCCGAGGTGCGCGGAGATCTTGGTGGCTTCTTCCACGGCGCGCGCCAGCACCGAGCGGATGCGCCCGTCTTCCAGCATCAGCAGGCCGCCGATGGTGCAGCCGGCCGGGGTGGTGACGTCGTCGCGCAACGCGGCTGGATGGCGGCCGGTGGAGAGCACCATGCGCGCGGCGCCGAGCGCGGTCTGCGCCACCAGGGTGAGCGCGAGCTGTCGCGGCAGCCCCACCCGCACGCCGGCATCGGCCAGCGCTTCCATGATGAGGTAGTTGTAGCCCGGCCCGCAGCCGCTGAGCGCGGTGACGGCGTTGAAATGAACCTCGTCGACCGTCAGGCACCGGCCCACCGCATCGAAGATGGCCTGCGCGCGCTGCAAGTCGGCCGGGGCGGCGTAGCGCCCGCCGCAGATCACGGTCATGCCCTCGCCCACCACGGCGGGCGTATTGGGCATGGCGCGGACCACCGGATTCTCGGCGCCCAGCAGCAGCTCCAGCCGGTCCGTGCCGACCCCGGCGAGGATTGAAATCAGCAGCGTCTCGCGCCGCAGCCCGGCGTTGCGCAGGGTGGCCAGCACCACCGGCGCGTCGTTCGGTTTGACGCACAGCAGAATCAGATCGGCGCCGGGTACGCGCGCGTGGTAGTCGGATTCGACGGTGATGCCGAGCGCCTCCGAGGCGGCCGCGCAAGTGTCGGGCTTTTTATCGCCGGCCCACACGCGGTCGTGCGCGATCAGCTTACCGGAGAGCAGTCCGCGCAGCAGCGTCTGCCCCATCACGCCGGCGCCTACGACGCCGAGCGTGGCGCCCTCGCCGATTACGGATACAGGCTGGGTATGGTCTGGCTTCTTCGACATGGAGATGACCTCGATTCAGGCGAGATAGCAGGGCGGGAAACCCGCGGCGGCTCTGCGAGCCTGATCCTTGAAAATAGCACATGGACGCGATGCCCATCGTTTCCAACGGCGTCCGGCGCCTGGATGCCGTGATATCGCGCAATGCCAGTGGCGGGGATCGCACCATCCCAAGCCCCGTCGGGGGCTCTCGAAAATGGCCTGAAGCGGGGGGCCCCGTCCGGCTTGCGGAGCGGTTGCGGAGAGAGAGCTAATGGTTCCAAAATGGTTCCATGAATATCACCGTCAAGAATATTCCGGATTCGGTCTATCGGGTGATGAAGTGGGAGGCGAAAAGGAAGAGGCGGAGCCTGAACGCCGAGATCATACATGCGTTGGAAACGGAGTCCGCCGAAGCGGAGCGGCGGCGGCAATTGATTCATCTGCGGAGGGAATTGGACCGGTTTGCGGGCTCCCTGCCGCCACTCGACGATAGCGCGCCCCTGATTCGCCGGGACCGCGAGCGATAGCGCATGCCCGACACGTTTGTTCTGGACTGCAGTGTCGCGGCAAAATGGGTGTTGCCCGAACCGGACCGGGCGCCAGCCGTTGGGTTGTTCGATCGGTACGCCTCGGGAGAGGTTCTGCTGATCGCTCCCGATACCCTGCTGGCGGAATTCGCCAGTCTGGCGGCGAAGCGTCACCGCCGAAAACAGATTTCGGCGGAGCAGGCTCACGAGGCCTTCTCCTTGATGGTGAAATGCGCGCCTCGGCTGTTCGACATGCGCCCACGGCTTTTCCGCGCGTTCGAACTGTCTTTGCAATACCAATTGTCCTTATGGGATTGCGTTTATCTGGCGCTCGCCCTGGAACACGATTGCCCGGTCCTCACCGCCGACCGCCGGCTCTTCCGGGCCGGCAGAGGCCGGCATCCTTCTGTACGCCTGGTGCAATAACAAGCCCACGCGGACCGGAAGCTCCCTTCCGGGAAGCGCCGGGTGGCGCTCCGGTCGACTGACGATTCCCTGGAAGCGGCCAAGCAGCGTGCCCCGCCGGGCACGCGCCACCATTTGCAGCTCTCCGCCCCGCTCCCCGCCCCGCCACGTACAATTAAAGAGATTCCTATGAGACCTCGCGCTCTGATTTGGGCTGGGATCCGGCTGGCGGTTGCCGGCGCCTTTGTTTCCGTGGCCATGCTGCTGATCTCGCAGCCCGCGCCGCGGGAACAGGTGGGGCCGCTTCCCAATGGCGGCTTTCTGCTCAACAGCGGGTGGCGCCTCGAGCCCGCCGGCCGCCAGGTGGCGCTCGATACGTTTCCCATGGCCGCCGCGCTTTCTCCCGACGGGAAATACATCGTGGTCCTTAACGCCGGCTACAATCCGCCATCCATCGCTCTGATCGACGCGGCCGCCGCGCGCGTGGTGAGCAGCGCGCCGGCGGCGGATGCGTGGCTGGGTCTAACCTTCGCGCCCGCGGGCGATCGCGTCTACGTGGGCGGCGGATCGCGCGCCGCCGTCTTCGAGTACACTCTCTCGGGCGGCGCGCTGCGGCCGGGCCGGACATTCGCCGTGGTCCCCGAGGCCCAGCGTACCGCGCGCGATTTCATCGGCGACGTGGCCATTTCCCCCGATGGCCGCCTGCTCTATGCCGCCGACCTGTATCGCGATTCCCTGGCCGTGATCAATCTGCAATCGGGGCTCCTCATTGGCCGCTACAAGACCGGAAGAAGGCCGTACCGTATCTTGTTCCACCCCGATGGACAGACCTTCTTCGTCACCTCCTGGGCCGATGGGTCGGTGGGCCATTACGACGCCGCCACCGGCAGCCAGCTCGCCAACCTGCGCATCGGCGCGCATCCCACCGATATGGCGTGGCGCCCGGGCGGCCCGGCCGAAACGGAGGAAGGGCAGCCGCCCGCTTATGCGGCCCGGCTCTTCGTGGCGGCTGCCAACACCAACAATGTGTACTCGGTGGGCGTCGGCGCGAACAAAGATCTCAAGATCCTGGAGAGCATCAACGTTTCCGCCACCCCGCGCCATCCGCTGGGCATGACCCCTTCCGCGCTGTCGCTCAGCGCCGACCGCAAGACCCTTTTCGTGGCCTGCTCGGATGCCAACGCGGCTGCCGTGGTGGACGTCTCCGGCGACCGCAGCTCGGTCCGGGGCTTCATCCCCACGGGCTGGTATCCCACCGCCGTGCTGGCCCTGCCATCGGGCGGGCTGGTGGCGCTCAACGGCAAGGGAGTGCGTTCCTATCCCAATCCGGACGGGCCAACGCCCGCGCGCCGCGCCGGGCCTTTGCACGCGGGCGTGACCGCCGAGCAGTACGTGGCGCGCATGCAAACCGGCACGGCTTCCTGGATCGATCCGTTCACCGATGCGCAATTGGAGGCCTGGACCAAGACCACGCTCGCCAATTCGCCCTACAACGATTCCAAGCTCGAACAGCCCAGCCCGCTGCCCGCCATTCAGCACGTGATCTACATCGTCAAGGAGAACCGCACCTATGACCAGGTGCTGGGCGACATGAAAGAGGGCAACGGCGACGCCTCGCTGGTTCTATTTGGCGAGAATGTCACCCCCAACCTCCACAAGCTCGCGCGCCAGTTCGTTCTGTTCGACAACTTCTACGTCAACTCGGACGTCAGCGCCGATGGGCATAACTGGTCCACCGCCGCCATCGCCCCGGATTACGTCCAGAAGCTGTGGCCCAACAGCTACGCCGGCCGCCGCAAGACCTACGACTACGAAGAAGGCGACCCGGCCTCCGTCCCTCCGGCCGGGTATGTGTGGACCAACGCCGCCGCTGCCGGCGTATCGCTCCGCAACTACGGCTACATGGTGGACAACAAAGCCGGCGCGGCGCCCGGCCAGGAGCAGATCGCCAGCGTCCGCGACCCCGTGCTGGCGAAGGTCACCAACCGCCTGTATCGCGGCTTCGACCTGGCCTACCCGGACGTGGAGCGCGCCAAGGTCTTTCTGGCCGACCTGGCCCAGTATGAGAAAGCGGGCCAGATGCCCCGCTTGATGGTGATGCGCCTGGGCAACGATCACACTTACGGAACGCAGGCGGGCCAAACGGCCCCGCTTTCCTGCGCCGCGGATAACGATTACGCGCTGGGCCTCATCGTGGAAGGCGTTTCCAAATCCAAATTCTGGACCAGCGCCGCCATCTTCGTGCTGGAAGACGACGCGCAGAACGGCCCGGACCACGTGGATTCGCACCGCTCGCCGGCCTTCGTGATCTCGCCTTTCGTGAAGCATCGCGCGGTGGACGGCAGCATGTACAATACCACCTCGATGCTGCGAACCATCGAGTTTCTGCTGGGCCTGCGCCCCATGACGCACTTCGACGCCGGAGCGCGGCCCATGACCGCCGCATTCCAATCCACGCCCGACCCGGCGCCTTACGTAGTCGAAAAGCCCCGCATCAGCCTGACGGAGAAGAATCCTCCCAACGCCCCTGGCGCGGCAGCGTCCCTAAAGATGAACTTCAAAGACGCCGATATGATAGACGAAGACGAACTGAACGACATTCTTTGGCGGGCCATCCGCAACGACGTCGCGCCTCCTCCGCCGGTGAGGAGCTTTTTCGGGAAATAGACTGCGTGGGGCGAACCCAATGAGCGCTAACCTAACCCACACATCTCGCACTCCACCCCCCGACGTGGCGCAGGCACTCTTGCCTGCCGTGTCGAGACTCATCTCGACACGCGTTCGGGGCGGTGACAAAGCGTCGCAGGCAAGCGTCGGCACGAGTGCCGACGCGGCAGGCAGGAGTGCCTGCGCCACGTTCTAAAACCATGCCGCAAATCTACCTTTGTTTTCTCTGGCACATGCATCAGCCCTTCTATAAAGACCTGGTCTCGGGAGAGTACAAGCTGCCATGGACGCGCATGCACGCCCTCAAGGACTACTACGGCATGGCGCGCCTGTTGGAGGAATTCCCGGAGGTCCGCCAGACGTTCAACCTGGTGCCCTCGCTGGTGACCCAGGTGGCCGAGTACGCTTCGGGGACCGCCGCCGACCCGTTTCTGGCGCTGGCGCTCAAGCCCGCCGAAAGCCTTACCGAGGGCGAGCGCTCCTTTATCATGCGCCACTCCTTCTATTCGGACCCGCATCGCATGATCTACCGTTACCCGCGGTATGGCGAGCTGTTCGACGCCTGGCAGGCGCAGAAGTGCTCCGGAGCGTGGCGGCTGTTCGGCGCCCAGGAGTTTCGCGACGTGCAGATGTGGTCGCAGCTCGCCTGGTTCGACGAGGAGTTCCAGGCCCAAGACGGCGAGGTGCGCGAGTGGATTCGCCGCAGCCGGGATTTCACCCTGGCCGACCAGCGCCGCATGGGCGAAAAGCAGCGCGAGATACTGGGCAGGGTTGTACCCGAGTATCTGAAGCTGGCCGCGGCCGGCCAGATCGAGATCTCCACCACGCCTTTCTATCACCCCATCCTGCCGTTGCTGTGCGATTCCAGCATCGCCGCCGTGGCGCACCCCGGGGTTCCCCTCCCGCCCCGTTTCCGGTATCCGCAGGATGCCCGCCGGCAGCTCTCCCAGGCGCGCGACTACATCGCCCGCGAATTCCAGTCTGTCCCGGTGGGGCTGTGGCCTTCGGAGGGCTCCGTTTCCGACGAAGTGCTGGCCGCCGCCGCGGAGATTGGCTTCCGGTGGACGGCCACCGATAGCGGGATCCTTAACCGCACGCTGGGCCGCTCCGTGCCCGTGGAGGGTCTGTACCGGCCCTACCTCTGGCGCCAGGATGGCCGCTCCATCGGGGTCGTCTTCCGCGACCACTTCCTGAGCGACCTCATCGGCTTCGTTTACTCGAAGGTGGATTCCGGCGCGGCGGCCGAGGATTTCCTGCGCCGCATTCGCGAAAACTGCGCGGGCCTTCTCAATTCCGGCCGCGACGCCCTGGTTCCCATCATTCTCGATGGCGAAAACGCCTGGGAGTATTACGACCACAACGGCCGGCCTTTCCTGCGCGAGCTCTACCGCCGCATTTCGGCGGACGGCGGCATGCGCGCCGTCACGGTGAGCGAGGCGTTGCGGCTGATGCCGCCCGAGCCGCTCGACCATATCTTCCCGGGCTCCTGGATCAACGCCAACTTCGATGTGTGGATTGGGGCCGAGGAAGACAACCAGGCCTGGACGCAATTGTTGCGCGCGCGGCAGGCGCTCGATTCCGCTTCCGGGGTTTCCGAAGACGGGCGGCGGCTGGCCACCGAGGAGCTGCTCATCGCCGAAGGCAGCGATTGGTGCTGGTGGTACGGGCCGGAGCACGAATCCGTCAACCGCGAAGAGTTCGACCAGCTCTATCGCAGCCACCTGGCCAACGCCTACCGCTTCCTGGGGCTCAATCCGCCCGAGGAGCTCTCGCGGCCGATCCTGAAGACCACGCATCCCGCCGTCGAAGTTGCGCCCTCGGGATCCATCGTCCCCGTCATCGACGGCGAAGTCACCTCCTACTTCGAGTGGCTGGGGGCCGGGCTGTATCGCGTGGACGAGCGCTCCGGCTCCATGCACGGCAAGAAGTTCGTGGCCAAGGAAGCCTACTTCGGCAGCGATGGGGCCAACTTCTTCCTGCGCGTCGATTTCCACTCCGCCTACCTCACCGAGCTGTCGTCCATGGAGGCGCGCTTCACGGCGGAATCGCTCGACGGCGCGCACAGCAGCCGCGTGGTTATCGGGTTCTCGCAGGGCGCCGCCCGCGTGTCCGAAACCGTCCTAGCGTGCCCGCCGCAGCAGGTGGAATGCGCCTTCTCGCGCGTGCTGGAGTTGCGTATCGCGCTGCCGTCGCTCGGCATCCCGAAGGGCGCCGGCCTGCGCTTTCAATTCTCCCTGTGGCGCGAAGGCCTTCCCATGGATGCCGTGCCGCAGCAGGGCTGGCTGGAAATGCGCACCACGGACCCGGCGGAGATGGAGGGCTGAAAGCGGGCGGGACCGGGCATTCAGCGGGGCAACGGAAGGGCGTTGTGAGGCTCCTGTGCGTGTTGGCGGGCATTCTGGCGGCGGGTTAAGGGTTGTTGGGGTGGGATGTGGGATTTGAACCCACGACTTTCGGAACCACAATCCGACGCTCTACCAACTGAGCTAATCCCACCGCATTTGGACGGCTGACATTTCGATTGTAGCCTATGGAGCCGGCGCAACACCAAAACTGACGAAGGGCGCACGACAGCCAAGTGATGAAATCGCGGGATCGTTTGTGGGCAGGCTTGATTTTTCTGTTCTGACAGCCTAATATACTGTCAGAAGGAGGCCCATGCCTGATTCCGCAACGACCACCGAAGTTCTCCTGCTCCGCCGCGACCACCTCAGGTCCCAACTCAACGCTATCGGCGACATGCGCCCGGGTTCCTTGGCTGAGCGCTACCGCAAAT
>Ga0326727_10004615_pt1 | contig 40969 bp, 26 predicted proteins | sample MB2enrmetagenome_FD_207643 | JGI IMG/M metagenome (GOLD analysis project Ga0326727, IMG submission 207643) | Lab enriched peat soil microbial communities from McLean, Ithaca, NY, United States - MB29MY | ecosystem: Environmental > Terrestrial > Soil > Wetlands > Peat | place: USA: New York...
CCCTCGCCATCAAATGGACTGGTAGCATACCGCCGCCGCAATACTCGATAGACTCGGCTCAACTAATTCCGCCGTATCCGATGCGGCCCAGGAGGTTTTCCACCTGGCGCGCGCCCAGCTCCGTGTCAATCACCGATACCGGGGCCAGGCCGCCGAGAGCGTGATTGGAACGCTTCAGCCATCGCAGCGCCCGCTCGTGGTCGCCCAGGTATTCATCGGCCAGGGCGATGATCCGCGCCAGGCGGTATAGCCGGTCGGATTCGTACCGCGCCAGCCGTCCTGTGCGGCGATGACGTTGCAGGCTCCGGGCGGACAGGTCAAGCGCGCTGGCGAGTTCTTTCAATGTCAGCCCTGAGGCGTGCATCAACTCCTCCACAACCCGTGGAGGGAAGCCCTCGCGGATCGCTTCTCGCAGGTGACTCTCGCTGGCCAAGGCACGACCCAGACCCTGCTTGCCTCCCAGTTCTCCGATCACCGATCGCAATTCGTTTACCATATGTCATCTATAATAGCGACAATTGGCGCGCCACGTCAAGTGAACTCGCCTGGAACCATGGTCCTCTCTAAATCGATAAACCGCCCTCTCTCTCCTCGGGCATGAATAGCCGCCTCCCTTCAGGAGAGACGGCACATCTCCGTCACCCACGGTTACTCGCGCCCTTGGTTCACGGCGCTACGTCTTCAATCTTTACTTTGTGGTTTTCGAGCAGCGTTCCCGTGGCGTGTTCCACCCCCGCCACTGCCTGCTGGTAACCGATCTGCGCCTGGACTAGGCTTAGCTCCGCTTGCGCTAGCTGAGTCTGGGCATCCAACACGAAGAAGATCTGCGACGCCCCCAATTCATACTTCCGCTGCTCGGCCTCCAGGGTCTTCTGGGCCAAGTCCCGCGAAACCTTGGCGGCCGCGATCGAGAGTTCGGCCTGCTCGACCTGATGCACGGCGTTTTTGACCTCCTGCCACAATTGTTGCCCTTCCTGGCGTTGAAGGTAGAGATCCCTCCGCCTGGAAACCATGGCCTCACCCAGGTCCGCCTGGGCAGCCCGGTTACGGATAGGCAGCCGTAGTTGCACGGTGAAGCCGTAGCTTGGAAAGTCAAATCCTCTCATCTGCGAAAGAGTATCGACAAATCCCCCTGTGGATATCAGGGTGGGGGGAGTGGCGGCGATATTGTAGGAGTTTCCCGAGATGCCGTTGCTCGTGTAAAAGGCGCTGAGGCTGAGGTCGGGCAAGAGGTGATTATGGGCAAGCCGGATGGTTGTTTCGTCGTTGTCGATCTGTTGGCGCAGCGCTTCAAGCTCCGGCCGCCGCTCCAGCGCTTGCTGATAGGCCTGCTGGATGTCCAGAGTCAGCAGGTCGCCTCGCGGCTCGACCGGCTCGGTCAGGTCAAGGTCGAGCGCCCGAATGTAAGGGTCAAGGTCGGCGCCAATAACGCGGCGAAAGGCATCCTCAGCCTGTTTCAGGCTGTACTCGGCCTGGATCACCTGCACGCGCCGCGCCGCCACCTGCGACTCAGAGCGGTAAATGTCGAAGGGCGGGATGGCCCCCAGTTCAAGGGCGCGTTTGTCGCGGTCATAGCTCGCCTGGGCCTGCTCGACCGATTTCTTCAAGACCACCAGGCTCTCGCGCGCCTGCAAAACGGTCAGGTATTGCTGGACCGTGAGCAGCAGCGAGTCATTCACCTGGGCTGTGAAGGTGGCGCGCGACACGTTCAAATTCCGGCGCGCAATGACCATGGGCGCGCGGTTGGGAAAGAGCCCGCGATTGCGCAGCAGCGGCTGCGTCAAAGTCGCCGTACCGGCCGAGTCGATGTAGGGGTTTAGCGTCTCAAAGGAGCTGTTTGTCCCGTACTTAAAGCTGGTGAAATTGAGGTCATAATTCGTGCCGGTCTGAAACGTCTGGTTGTAATCGAACTGTGCCTGTTGGCTAAGCGTGCTGACGGTTGGCGCACCCTGAAGTTGCGTGTAGGCAGGAGTCGTCACACGGCCGGCGTTGAAGCTCGAGGTGGACGTGGGATCAAACGTCGCGTAGGCGCGCTGCACCTCGAGACGTGCGTTTTCAATGGGCAATTCATTAAGCCGCACGTCCGTATTGTTCAACAGCGCCAGACGGATGGCGTCCGCCAGAGTCAGCCGCAGCTTTCCCTCCACCACATGATCCTGGAGTTCCACGGGACCCTTTACCTGCGACGCGATGGATGGACGATACGCCAGTTGGCGCATATAACCCAGCGTGGGAAACGTCTGTCCCGCCGCGCAACGGACCAGCAACAGTAACATCAGCATAAATCCAGCATGCTTCATACGAACCTCATGAGTTAGGTTTCAGGTATCGAGTTCCAGGTGTCTGGGCGGCAGAGCCGCGCGCGCCCTGAAGAGAACAAAGGGGGGTGCAGGCCATTGATAGCAGGTCTGCGCTACCGCTCTTCGCAGGAATGATTCCGTCATGTGCAATCGGCAATCGTCAAGCGAAAATCGTCAATCACTCATACCGGATGGCTTCTGCGGGATCGAGCCGCGCTGCCTTGACGGCGGGATAGGTGCCAAAGATCAGGCCCACGGTGACCGACACCAGGAATGCCAGGAGGATGGACGAGAGCGTAACGATCGTCGACCAGCCCGCCAGCAGCGCGATGACGCGCGACATGCCGAAGCCGAAAACAATCCCGATCAAGCCGCCGACGATCGAGATCAGTGTGGCCTCTACCAGGAACTGGCGGACGATGTCGACCCGCCGGGCTCCCACCGCGCGCCGCACCCCGATCTCGCGCGTCCTCTCGAGAATTCCGGCCAGCATGATGTTCATGATTCCGATGCCGCCCACCAGCAATGAAATAGAGGCGATGGCCACCATAACCATTTCAAAGATGCGCTGCGTGCGCTTTTGTTCCGCCAGCAGTTCGGCCGGCGCCACCACGCTGAAGTCCTTTGCCCCGCCATGCGTCTTGTTCAAAACGCCGCGCACCACGTCGGCGGTGGAAAGGACGTCCACGCCGGGCCGCATTTGCAGGTAGATCCCGTCGATGTCGTCTTTCAGGTCGCTATAGGTGTCCTCAAGGCGGTCCAGAGCCGTAAAGAGCGGCACGTAAATCAGGTTGTTCAGGTCCTGCGAAGGCAGACCGCTCGCGGCCCCCTGCACCGTCAACTGCGGGGCTACCACGCCTATAACGTGCAGCCACTGCTCGTCGACCTTCAGGTACTGCCCTAGCGGCTCGCCGTTTCCATACAGCGTCGCCCGCGCCGCGTCCCCCAGCACGCAAACCGGCGCGGCGTGGTCATTCTCGTCTGCATCGAACCAGCGCCCTTCCACGACCTGCAGCCCGGCGATATGGAGATAATTGGGCTCCACGCCGTAGGCGAGCGGCATGTCGCGTTGCGGCTTTGGAAGCATCTTCGAGGGCGTGAAGCGTTTGCGCGGCGAAGTCTGGTCGATGCCGTTGATGTTGGCCTTGATCACCCGCCAGTCGCGAAAGGTCAGGCCGGGGGAAATCTTCCGCACTTTCTGAAGGTCTTGATAGTTGGTGGCTTCTTTCGCTTCCACAATCAGGTTGCGCACTCCGAGTTGCTCGATGAAGGCCATCATCTGCTGCTGGGCTCCCGCCCCGATCGAGAGCATCGAGACCACGGCCGCCACGCCGAAGATCATTCCCAGCATCGTTAGTAATGTGCGCAGCTTGTGCAGGCGCAGGTTTTCGACCCCGTGCAAAAGATCGGAATCGAGGTGTGAGAAAGTCATCATGAGCTTCTGAGGCAAACAAGCGAGTAGTGTCATTCTGAGCGAAGCGAAGAATCTCTGCAGTGCGTTGTAGATTGCTGAGCCGAACTACGGAGATTCTTCGATTCGCTCAGAATGACAGATCGGGAGGGCGTGACGCCTTCATCGCCCACCCCCACCTACCAGTGCCGGCTGGTTCGACGCGCTCGTCGCGGCCTTCCTCGGCTGTTCCTCAGGATTGATCAAGGCCACCTGCGCGCCCTCGTTCACCCCTTCGATCGCCACCTGGCTTTCCGTGCGCACCGTCACTTTCACCTGCCGCGCCACGAAGTCGCCGCCGTGTTGCAGATAAACGAACGGCTTACCGTCTTTTTCGAAGAGCGCCTGGGGCGGAACCAGCAACAGGTCCTTGGTCTGTCCTCCCTCGACAACCGCGTGCACGGTAAGCCCGGGCCGGATTCCGGAGTCCGACTTATCGAGCGTAATGGAAACGTCGAACTTGCTGGTGGTGTTTCCGGACCAGGGCATGCCGCGCGAAGCCGTTCCCGCCACGCTCTCCACTTTGGCCGGGTAAACTCGTCTCGGCAGAGCGTCCACGTGCGCTTCCACGGTGGCGCCCGTATTCAGGTTGGCGCGATCGCCCTCGTCCACTTTGCACTGAACCACCATCTGCTCAAGGTTCATGACCTCAGCCACCAGAGTCCCGGGCCCCACTTGGTCGCCTTCCCGATACTCCGGCAACTTCATCCCGGAGAAGAAGAATCCGCCTGACGCGCGCTCGTTCTCTTTCAAGGATACCAGGCCGTCGATGGTGGACTTGACGTTCATGCTCTGGATATTGCTTTCCGCCTGCGCCATCAAGAGGCGCGCCTTGCGCTCCTTCTCCTGCGCAACATCCAGCGCGGCCTGATTTGAGGCAGAATGCGACTGGATATCTTGCTGAAGTTGTGTGAGATGGCGCTTCGCCTCCTCAAGAGCCAGGAGGTTCTTTTTCCCATCAATGGCGCTCACCAGTTCGTTCTTGCTCACGTCCAACTCCGCCCGCCGCACATCGAATTTCGCCTTCAACAACTCGACTTCGTCTTTGGCCGACTGCACCGCAGCGTCCGCTTTGGCTTTGGCGATCTCCTGCTCGGCCTCTTCCAGGTCGAAGCGGTTCTCGTCCAGGTTGTACTGCTGCTCGCTCGGGTCGAATTCCACCACTACGTCGCCGTTGTGAACGTGCGTACCCGTGGGCGCGAGGCGGACGATGCGCAGGTTGCCAGAGACCGAGGGAGCCACCACCATCACGCTGCGCCGGGCGTGAAGCTCGCCGTCGGTGTACACCTTCCTGTCCAAACGCCCGCGCTTCACCGTCGCGGTTGGAATGCCGTGCTCAGGCTGGTGCAAGCGCGGCAGCGCGCGCCACAGCCCCGCTCCAGCGGCCACCGCGACCACCAGCAAAACCACCCAGCGTGTTCTTCGCCTTATCTTCACTTTCACTCCTGGCTAGCGTGGACCCGGCTCTTGGGGCCCACGCCTTGTCCGTGTTCCGAGCACGGTCTGTCATTCTGAGCGAAGCGAAGAATCTCTGCAGTTCGTCGCGTGTTGTCAATTCAAACTGCCGAGATTCTTCGCTTCGCTCAGAATGACAGGCATGCTGATCATAATCTGTGCAATTCGCGCAATCTGTGGACCGACGTTCACTGCTTCTGCAGCGTGGGGTCCTTCAGGGCCACCTTCTCGCCCGGCTTCAGCCCCTGCCCCACAGACACCTGGCTCTCTCCCCGCTTCGCCACCACGATCTCACGCTCACGAAAACTCGAACCGCTCAGCACGTACACGACGGTCTTGCCACCCTTCTGGAACGTAGCCTCCGCCGGAATCAAAATGGAATCCGGCAGTTTCGCGACGGCCACGCGCGCCGTAGCGCTCATGCCGGGGCGCACCCGTGCATCGGCCTGATCGATCTGAATTGCAACATCAAAGTTACGTGGGAATGGCCAGCCCGAAAAATCAATTTTGGCTAAGGCGCTGATTTCGACCACGTGTCCCTGAAATTCTTTGTCGGGCACAGCATCGATGCGCAGCGTGGCGGCCTCTCCTGCCCTCACGCGACCGCGATCGGCTTCCTCCACGCGACCGCTCACCCGCAACGTCGAAAGGTCGGGCAATTCGGCGATTTGGGCGCCTTGCCAGGCGCGGTCGCCGTCCTTGAACGGCGGCGCGCTGTCGCTGAAAAATCCGCCGGCCCGCCAATTCGGAAGGACGGTCACCATTCCGTCCAGCGGGGCCCGCAGCGTCAAGGCGGCGATATCCTGCTCGGCGATCTGCGCGTCGTGAGAAGCTTTCTCGCGCTTCTGTTCTTTGCCGTCGTTATCGGCCGCCGCCTTGGTGCGGTCGGAAGAGAGCTTCTCTTCTTCCTCCTTCTGGTGTTGCTCGGCGTCGGCAAGCAGAAGTTTGTTCTTTTCGCCATCGATTTTGGAGAGGATCTCCGCTTTGCTGACCTCCAGTTTCGCGCGCTGCACATCGTAGCGCGCCTTTTCCAGATCAGTCAGGTCCTGTTCCTTCTGGAGCTTCGCCGTCGCCCTGCCCTGTTCAATCTCCGCCTCCGCCTGCTTCAGGTCGGAGCGTTTCTGCTGGAGCGTTTCCCGCAGCTTGGCGGTGTCGAACTCCGCCACCACGTCGCCTTTCTTTACTACCGTTCCCGTCTTGGCGATTTTCACGATCTGAGGGTCGCCGACCCCCCCGTGGGTGTGCGGAGCATGGATTGATAGTGAGCGCTTGGCTTTCACCTCACCGCGAATCTTCACATAGTCCTCGAAATCCCCTCGCGTCGCTTCTCCTGTGGGAACATTGGAGACATTGCGGCCGAAGCGAACCGAGGCAACCCCAGCGCCCCCGATCAATAGCCCCGTGCCCGCCAGCAACCACCAGCGGTGCTTCAATATCTTCTGTATTCGGCGTGTCATCTGCTCGACCTACTCGCGGACCAAGCCGGTTTCACGCAGAGGCGCAAAGCAACCAAAGGCCTCGTTCTTCAGCGTCTAAAGGCCGGCGCGGGCGTTCGCTCGACTTCCGTTCCGGGATCGAGCCCGGAAAGAACCACCAGTTCGAGATCGTTTCCCTCACCCGTCTTGATCGCCTGCTTTTCAAATCCCAACGCCTGCTTGACGTAAACCCACGATTCTCCGCCTTGGCTCACCACCGCGTCGCGCGGCACCACCAACGCGTCCGGCTTGCGGTCCAGAATCACATCAACTGAGGCCGAGAGGTCGGGCGCCAGTCTCGCATCGCTCCCTTCAATGGTGAAGAGCGCACCGAATCCCCGAATGTTTTTCGAGAGCCCGGTGCCGAGGCCGATGGCCGCCAACTGGTCGAGTTTTCCCGCCAGATTCAGGTCGGGGTAAGCATCGAGATGAATTTCGGCCGGCTGGCCCACCTGCAGGTAGGGAACGTCCAACTGATTCACGCGCACACGAACCTGCATGGCTGAAGGGTCGACAACCTGCATGAACGAAAATCCGGTCCATATCTGGTCGCCTTCCTCCACTTCACCCATGCCACCGCCCTTCCACATCGGATTCAGAACCGCCAGTCCATCGAGAGGCGAGAGAATCGCCATCTTCTCTGAGTTCTGTTGGGAGTGCTCCATGGCGCTGCGGGCGCGGTCGTGCTTGATCTCCAAAAGGTGCAGGTCGGCCGCTTCGGCCTTGCGCTTCAGATCGTAGGTCTGGCGGAGCTGCTTCAGGTTCGCTTCAGCGGCCTCGAGATTGAGCTGGTTCTTCTCCGCATCGATGCGCGACACCACTTCACTTCGCTGCACTTCCAGTTTCGCCGTGCCCACCGCGTCTTCGGCCTGCTTCAGTTCGGTGTCGTCGTGGGCGCGCGCCGCCTCCTGCTCGGCTCTCTTGGAGGCGATCTGATTTTCCAAGTCCCGGAGCTCCGCCTGCTTGTCCATGAAGTTTTTCAATTGGGCTTCCCGGTCGAACTCCGCGAGCAAGTCGCCCTTTTTCACGCGCGTGCCTGCACGAATCAGCTTGGTCACAATCATCTGTCCGAAGTCGCCACCCGTCAGCCGCGGAGCCAGAACCGAGTAGGAATGTACTGCTTCGAGCGTGCCACTTAGGCGCAACGTGCGCACGAATGTGCGCCGCTCGACTTTCGCCGTGCTGACCGCGGCGCGCGTGCCCGTCGCCGCAGGCCCAGCCTTGCGCGTGCGCCAAGCCCACACGCCCGCAACAATCGCTAGCACGGCAAGCGAGGCGATGGCTGCAAAGAGCCACTGTGCGCGCGGAGGCTTGGGAGTTGGTAGGGGAGGAGACAGAGGGGGTCGTTCTGCCGCGGGTACCGGCGCAGTCTCAATGGCAGCGCGCGCGTGAATCCACGGCCGTGAGCCAGGCGAATTCATAGGCATTGAATTCAAGCCTCTCTGAAGGGAGGCTGCTCGTTAGACGTAGAGAAGGACGGATTAGTTATCTGCTCCTGCAAACGCTGAAGTCAATTTCTCAGACCGCGAGTGCACCGAGAACTCTACGCCGTCGAACTCTGTGAGACAAGGTCAAACAGACTCCGGACTTTCTGTCCTCTGTCCGCTGCCTTAGCGCCTGTGACCAAACCCCGGGAGAACGAGCTAATTCGGAATTCCCCGAAAGAAGCAAATCCCATTGAAAGCACAAGTAGTTAGCTATACCATCGTATGGCCTGCGACAGGAAGGAAAGGAGTGAGTGATGACCTTGAATGCTGGTTCCCAGACCGCTTGGGTGGACTACCTCAGGGGTGTAGACACGCCAACCCTCTCGAACGCCATTGAAACCTTGCGCCTGCGGCCGCAAAACGCGGGTTTCGCGCCGCTGCAGGTTTCCTGTCTCTTTCCGGAGTTCGGCCGCATGGTCGGCTACGCCGTCACCGCTCAGGTTGAGACCATGACCGCAGCCGCAGCAGACCGCAAGACATTCCTGTCTCTCTACGAGACGGTGATGCGTTCGCCGAAACCTGCCGTGGTTGCTTTCCAGGAAATAGGCCCGCACGGGGATTATGCCGCTCATTGTGGCGAAGTCATGGCCACGATTTTCCAGCGCCTCGGCGCGGTGGGATTGGTCAGCGATTGCGCAGTGCGGGATATCCCTGAAGTCAGGGCCCTGCGCTTCCATTACTTCGCGCGGGGCCAAGTCGCCAGCCACGCTTACTTCCACATCGTGCGCGTCGGAGTACCGATTCAGGTCAGCGGCCTGGTCATCCACCCGAACGATCTGCTCCATGGGGATGAGAACGGATTGATTGTGGTCCCAAAAGATGGGCTTGAAAAGCTGCCCGCCGCGGTCGAGGCTGTCCGCGCCCGTGAGCGCGCGCTGATGGAGTTTGTTCGCGGACCCAACTTCAATTTCGAGGGTCTGCGCGAGCGTATCCTCGAATGACGCCGACACAGAGGAAAACGACCATGAAACCAACCAATCCAACTCTTCTCGCTGCGCCCCTCCTGTTTCTTGTTCTCCTTCCTCTTTCATCGCAAACACGCCCGCCACAGCCGCAGACCTTGCCCCTGAAGTGCGCGGCGGGTGATTGCGCGTTGCTTCGAGGAATGCCTCAGACAGCGGGGATGCGCAGTGGATTCGTCCGGCTGAAGCCTCGAGAATCTGTCGGGTGGCATACCACCGGCAAGAACGAAGAGGCGCTGGTGATTCTGCGTGGGCGTGGCGAAGCCCTCATTGAAGGCCAGCCGGGGCATCCATTCGCGGGGCCCATGCTCGTATACATCCCCCCAGCAACGCGCCACAACGTCACCAACACCGGCCAGGAACCGTTGGAATATGTGTATGTGGTCGCTCCAGCGACAGTCCCGTGATTGCCGATTCCTGATTGTCGATCGAGAACCTGCTGCGCAAATTTCCGCGCGTTCAGTCGTCATTCTTGCGGGCAATCATGATCTGGAACCCAGAACACTCGGTCGCCTTTTCTGGCGGGCTTGAGTCCAACCGATGGAAGTTCGTTCTTGCTGACGCCTAGGTACGTAAAATGTGGCAGGTCCGACTTCACGGTCTGAAACCAACCGTGGCGTTCCAGGATAGAGCGCACGGCCGGGTTATCGTGTTCTTTAACATCGAAGGCGAGCATGGCGAGGTGCTGCGAAGCGCCGGGGATTGCCACCGAGTAGAGAATTGACTTGGAAAAATCCTTGCTGAAGTACAGCCGGCGACCCTCCAACCTGAGGATCTCCGCCGCCTGTTCCCGCACGGGCAACTTCCTGATCCGCCCGGCTTCCGCGGCGCTGAGTAACCCCTTACCGACCCAATGTTGGAGACCCGGATTGACGCGACTCCGCCACAATTGGAGGGTGTCGTCATAGTTGCGCTGGGCTGCATCCGGGCCTCGCGCTGAAATGCTCAAATGGGCCTGTATAGCTTCCTCGCGGGCCTTCATCAAGGACTGCATCGCGGCGCTCTGAAGCCTCACAGGGATGCCGGCCAACTCAGCCTGCTCGGAGCGCACGCTTGTTTGCCAGCGCGCGACGGAGTCTGCGGTCGGAAATATCACCACCGGCGGCGCCTCGACTCCGCGAGCTACAAACATCGCTCCATAATCTTCGAGGACACGCCAATCCAGGGCATCGCCAGGGCCCGGTGAGTGAAAGCCTTCTGGTAGCCTTTTGAAGAATACGGATTGGGCAAGGCACGGCGGCACGGTGCGCGAGATGGCCTGCGGCCCGGCAAAAGGCCCGCCGCCGTTGCATAGGCAGCAGAGCGCGATCACCAGGCATGCCGTTCTGAGTGTTTGCACTTTGCAATTGTATCCGTGCCAGTCGGACTTTCCCACCGCTATTCATCGTCGCTATTCATCGTCGTCTTGCACTTTCATGATCCCGGGTATAGTATGGGCGCGATTTCCAGGTGAAACCATGAGCGATCCTCTCACGCGCCGCAGTTTTCTTCGCACCGTCTCTGGAGGAGCGGCGGGGCTGGCTCTGACGACGGAACTCTCCTCGCGCGCGCTTGCCTCGAGCCCAGGGTGGAGGGCGGGGCTGGCACAGACGATCATCACGCCGCAGAAATCCCTTTGGATGGCGGGCTACGCGAGCCGCAAGAAGCCCTCCGAGGGTGTAGTTCAGGAGCTTTATGCCAAAGCCCTGGCGCTGGAAGACCAGACCGGCAAGCGAGTTGTCCTGGTGACGAGCGATTTGCTGGGGTTTCCCGCGGCGGTTAGTCATAATATCGCCGAGCGGGTAGAGCAACAGTATCACCTCAGACGCGACCAGTTGGTCCTGAGTTCCTCTCACACGCATTGCGGCCCGGTTATCGGCAAGATGCTCGGGACCATGTACCCGATGAATCCGCAGCAGTGGGCCGACGTCGAGGAGTACACAAGCGGTCTCGAAGACAAAATCGTCGCGCTGGTCGGAACATCACTTAAGTCCCTGCGACCCGCCCGATTGAGCTTTGGACACGGCAATGCCGGCTTTGCTATGAATCGCCGCGCCAGAACGAACGACGAAGTGCTCATTGGGGTCAATAAAGATGGGCCGGTGGACCATGACGTTCCGGTGCTGCGAATCGGCGACAAGCACGGAAAGCTCCGGGCGGTCCTGCTGGGGTACGCGTGTCACAACACCACCGCAGTGGATATGCTGCAGTTTAGCGGCGATTACGCAGGTTTCACGCAAGCCTGGCTCGAAGCGCACCATCCCGGCGCGATGGCCCTCTTCGTCGCCGGTTGCGGAGGCGACGCCAACCCCTATCCGCGCGGGTCGATCGAGTTGGCCAAGCAACACGGTGAGGAGTTAGCGGCGGCGGTGGAGAAGGTGCTGGCCGGGGAGCTTCAGCCGGTCCGCAGTCCGATAGAGACAGCTTACGAGGAGTTTCCAGTCGCCTTCGCAACTCCGCCCGGCCGGGAGGAGTTGCAGGCCCAACTCGAGAATCAGGACGTCAATCACCGCAACTGGGCCGCGGCGATGCTCAAGATTCTGGATCGCGACGGCCACTTACCCAACGAGTATCCTTACCCTCTGGAAATCTGGCAGTTCGGCCAGGACCTGACGTTCATCGCGCTGGGGGGCGAAGTCGTAGTGGATTACGACCTGCGCTTGAAAAAAGAACTGGGCGCGGAAAAACTCTGGGTAGCAGCCTACTCGAATGACGTATTTGCCTACATCCCTTCGTTGCGCGTGCTTAAGGAAGGCGGCTACGAGGGTGGGGACGCTATGGTGTACTACGGCCAACCGGGCCCGTTTGCGCCGAGCATCGAGGAAACGATAATCGGAAAGGTACTTGATTTAATCGCACAGGTTCGCAAATCTTAGCGTCGGCAACCCTTGGGGTTGCCCAGGAGTGGCCACAAGGGGCGAACCTACAACTTAGATCAAACCAGATTTCCAGGAGGGCATATGGGTAGTCAAGTCACGCGTCGTGGTTTTATTCGCACAATGTCCGCCGGCGCGGCGGGACTGGGGCTCACGGCCGGGCTCGCGCCGCGGGCCGTCGCATCAGGTTCGATGGGAGAGAAGCCCGCGATCCTGGGCGGCAGGCCTGTTAGGACTGAGCCATTTCCGGCTTGGCCCATCATCCGTGAGAACGACGAAAGAGGCTGGATGGAAGTGCTGCACAGCAGCGAGTGGTGCCGGGCTGGCAACGGCCATTTTACGACGCAGTTCGAAGAGAAATGGGCGGAGACCTTGGGTGCGAAGTACTGCGTGGTGACCTCTTGCGGGACGACCGCGCTCTACACGTCGCTCAATGCCGTGGGCGTGGAACCCGGCGATGAGGTTATCCTCCCCCCCTACACCTTTGTCGCTACGCTCAATGTCATTCTGATGCAACACGCGCTGCCCGTATTCGTAGACAGTGACCGGGAGAGTTTTCAGATCGACGCCCGCAAAATCGAGGCGAAGGTCACTTCCCGGACGCGGTGTATCATGCCGGTGCATCTGGGTGGCAACCCGGTGAATATGGATCTTGTGTTGGAGGTTGCCAAGAAACACAAGCTGCCGGTTGTTGAGGATGCCTGCCAAGCCCATACGGGCGAGTGGCGGCGGCGGCGTGTCAGCACTCTGGGCGACCTGGGCTGCTTCAGCTTTCAAGCCTCCAAGAACCTCAATTCCGGCGAGGGCGGCGCCATTCTGACCAGCGACCCAGCGCTGCACGAGTTTTGCAAGAGCTTTCAAGACCAGGGCCGGGGCCCGGCCGGTGCCGCTTTCGCCTATGCTCGTCAGGGTTCTAACCTGCGCATGACGGAATTTCAGGCTGCGCTGCTCTTGCAGCAATTGACGCGTGTGGAAGAGCAATCGCGGGTCCGCGAACAGAATGCCCAGTACCTCACCAGCTTGTTACGCGAGATTCCGGGAATCTCTCCTGCCCGCATCTACGACGGCACGACGAGGAACGGTTATCACCTCTACATGTTCCGGTACGACCAAGCGCACTTCGACGGTCTGCCGCGGACGCGTTTTCTCCAGGCATTAGAGAAAGAGGGAATTCCCTGCTCGGGCGGCTACTCGCCGCTAAACAAAGAGCCTTTCATCAAGGCGACACTCAATTCCCGCGTCTACCGCAAGATGTACTCGGAACGCGACCTTGCCGGCTGGGAAGAGCACAACGCCTGCCCGGAGAACGACAAGCTCTGCAAAGAAGCTGTCTGGTTTTTCCAGACCATGTTGCTCGGTCCGCGGCGCGATATGGACGACATCGCGGATGCAGTCCGGAAGATCCAGCAGCACGCGGGGGAATTGCGATCCCAGTCCTGAGACGGTGTGAGGAAATTCGGAGCGTGTCATCCTGAGCGAAGCGAAGGATCTCGGCAGTTGGTCGTCAGTCGTTGAGCCGTGACGAACTGCGGAGATCCTTCGCTCCGCTCAGGATGACAGGCTTGCCTACGGAAGCGCAGCCACGACGGAGTCATCCACTTCAGAATCGAGCGCCAGGTTATTCACTCTCTCCACCAGACTCCGCGTTACCTCCTGGCCGCCTGCGAACACTCCCCGATTCGGACCGTGGTGAAGGGCGACGGCCTCTACCAGTTTGAGGTCCGTTCGCAGTTCGATCATGCTTTCCTTCCTCATCTTCTATCGGCCAACGCTAATCGCGGCATAAGGCTTTCAGCGGCACCACGCGGCGAGCCAGTTGGAGGCCGAAGTGGCTTCACGCCGCCATTTGGTCAAGTGAGCTCGCCGATACAAACCCGGCTCGGGGTATAATGAGCGCTCCTTATCCCGGCGTCCGATGGGCACCCTTGCGGTCACCCGATGGTATGAAGAGGAGATGAGCGATGCGCAAACTTCCCAGGGATCGAATGACCGCACGGCAACGAATTGAATGCACGTTGCGGGGTGAGTTGCCCGACCGGTTACCCGTCTTCGACCTCATTCAGCACATACCGCTGATTGAATATGTCACCGGTGAGAAGGTGACCTTGCAGAATGGCTTGGACCTGGTTTGCAGAACCATCGGCGAACGGCTGGATATCACGCGCGGAATTGCGGCTCCCGTGGAAGAAAAGCTCATCCGCCACGACGATGGCTTCGTTTACAAACAGGAGTGGTGGACCACCTGGCTCATCGACCGTCCCTTCCACGATGTGGAGGGGTTGCTCAATTACATCCCTCGCAACATCGAGGAGCTGCACAATCGCAAGTTCGGCGACATGTTCACCTTTGCCGGGAAGAGCAACGTCTGGGGAGCTTCTTCCAAATCGCCGCGCGAGCAGTTCCTGGAGTTGCAGGAAAAAGTTGGCGAGAATACCGTGATTTTTCCCAACGAGAGCCCGGTGGGGCTGGACACCGCGCACGTGCGGGCGGGGCTGGATCTGATGGTTTACGCCTACGCGGAGAGTCCGCAACTCGTCTCGGATTGGCTGGAAGCGCTGAACTGGGCGGAGATCCAGCGCGTCCACGAGACGGCGGACTCGACCCTGTCTCCCGTCGCCCTGGTCTTTGCGGATATCGCCAGCACGGAGCAGATCTTCTTCTCCCCGCAGTTTCTGCGCAAGGAGTTTTTCCCGCGGCTGATCAAACTGGTCGAGGCCTGGCACGAGCACGGGATTAAAGTGATCTACCACTCGGACGGCAATCTCTGGGCTATCTTGGATGACTTCCGCCAGGCCGGAATCGATGGAATCAATCCCCTGGAACCCCTCTCCAAGATGTACGCGGGAGACGTCCGAAAAGCCTACCCGGAATGGATTTTGATGGGGGGGATTGACGTCTCGCAATTGCTGCCGTTCGGCACCGAAGCGGAGGTCCGCCAGGCCGTGCGAAAGACCATCGACGAGGCGGGATCTGACGGGCGATTCTGGATTGGCTCAACCACCGAGATTCATCCCGCCGCCAAGCTCGAGAACGTCCTGGCGATGTGGGATGAGATCGAGAAGTACGGCTACTACGACCGCTAGCCATTCCTACGGCGCGGCATCCGCATCGAGCTTTTGCGGGGTCACTTCCTGAGGCGCAAAAAGGCCTCTCGCGGCCTGCTCGCTGGCCTCCTGCTTTCGCAGCCGCTGGAACTCCTGTAGCGCCTTCTGCTCCTCCGGAACGTTGTGCAGCGCCCTTTCCGCTTGTGCCAGGCGATACCAGGAAACCTGGTTGTCGGGATTCAAGGCGATGGCTTTCTGAAGGTGAGGCAGCGCCAGATCGGGCTTGTGTTCGAGCATGAGCACGGAGGCCAGCCCCAGATGGGCTTCTTCAAAGTTCGGATAGTATTTCAAAGCCATCTCGAAATACTTGCGCGCCTCCTCCGCTTCCCCCGCATTGCGATGAATTTCGGCAAGTTCGTAGGCGGCGTTGGCATTGCTGGGCTCTTGTGCGAGCTCCAGCTCAAATTCCTTCGCGGCCGCTGCAATGTCTTGCGGTGATTTCGTCTTCTCCGAACGTGCTAGCAAGGTGCGGCCCAAACGGTAATGAATGCCGGGGCGGTAAGGGTCGAGGGACAATACTTTCTGGTACTCGGGAATCGCGAACTCGCTTGAGCCCTCACTCTCAAAAGCTTCTGCCGCGGCCTCGTGCCTCCAAACCGAGTCCGGCGCCACCTGAGCCAACTTATGCATGGTGAGATAGGCGAAATTCCCGTAAATCTTACCTGTCTGGAAGAGGACCTCAGGATCGTCCGGATACAGGCGGTTTAGTTCCAGGGCCACTTCCACCGCTCTGGTATCGCGCTGCAAGCCGGTGTAGGCCCTGACAAGCTCCAGGCCGCACCGGCGCCGCACCGCGGTATCCGCGGTTTGTTGGAACCCTTTCTCGAGGCCCGGCAGGGCTTCTGTGTAGCGGCCTAGCTCTGACAAGGACATGGCCAGGAGGGTATCCAGCTTGGGCAAACTGGGTTTCAGCTTCAGGGCCTGGCGCAAGCTCCCAACTGCCTGTTCGAATTTCCGTTCCTGGAAATAGATCAGGCCAAGTCTGGCGTGCACCTCAGCGGTTCCGGGAGACAGCCTTCGCAGCCCTTCATAAGCCTTTTCCGCGTCGGCATAGCGGCCCTGCGCCAAGGCTTTCTCGCCTGCCTCAGCATACTGTTCCAGCGCGTCGTTTGGGGAAGTTTGCGCAAAGAGATTGCAGCCGGAGACCAGCAGCCCCAGCAGAAGCGCGAGTGCCGAAGCCTTTCTATGCTCGTCTGCCATGCCTCCGAGTATAACGCAGGCATTTAGTCTTCTGCGACCATTTCGCCGAACTTCGAAAAGTTGTAGGGGTAGGGCTTGCCCTACCCCGTCCTTTAGGGGACGGCAAGCCGTCCCCCAACAAGCAGGTTAAGGGGGAATCGCTTTCACGGTTTCGGCTTGTGGAGGAAGGAAACACAGGCTCCGCCAGGCGCGGGGCGCCTGGCGGAACCCTCAGGGAAGGGAGCTTCAGAAGATGAACTTCGCTCCCAGTTGGATGATGCGGCCCGGAGCAGCAATCGTGAGCGCTCCGAATGACACATCCGAGATGCCGCAGTCCGGGTTACAGGCGCCGCCCGCCGCCGGGCCGGTCAAGGGCACGTAGTAGTTGGGGTGGTTCCAAGTATTGAAGCTCTCGAACCGCAACTGGAGGCTCTTGCTTTCGGTGAAGTTGAAGTTCTTGAAAAAGCCAATATCCCAGTCGTTAATCCCGGGCGAACGAAGGAAGCCGCGGCCGGTATTCCCGTAGACACCGTTAAGTGGCTGTGAAAACGCCGCCGTGTTGATCCATGTTGCGGTTGTCTTGTGAGCCGGAGCGATCGGCACACCAGGGACTCGATCGGCGCGGGGGTTCTGACTGTCGAGGATACCGTTCAGATCGAGAGCGTCAATCGAGTAAGGGAATCCCGTTTGAAAGGTTGTGATGCCGGTTAGCTCCCAACCTCCGAGGGCCATATCCAACGCTTTGTTGGTATTGCTCAGGAAGTGTTTGCCCCGGCCGAAGGGCAGGTTGTAGACATAGCTGGTGACAAAGCGGTGGTCGACATCGTAATTCGCGGGACCGTAGTCGCGGCGCATATTGTGGTTGTCCATGAAGCCCTGGTACCCGCCGCCGTCCGATCCGAGGCCGGCTGCGGCGGATTTGTCGTCCAGGCTTTTGGCCCAGGTGAAGATCGTGGTGATGGACATCTGCCCGGTGCGGTGCTCGAGTTTGACGTTGCCCGCGTTGTAGTCGGAATTCCCGTGCCAGTCGCTGTCGATGTAGAACCCGGTGAAATTCGGATAGGGGAGTCGTGATGTGTACTCGGCGCCGAGGCAATTCGCAACTGCACCGGTCGGGGGATTGCAGAGTGTGGCGCCATTCGTGGGCGCATACGGCTGAGCGATGTTGTGCCGATCCAGCAGATGCGTGCCCTTCAATCCGATGTAGTTCACTTCCAGGGTAGTGTTCTTGGCGAGCTGATGCTCGACGGAAAGCGTCCACTGTTGCATATACGGATTTATTGGCAATTCCGACTCGATCACCGCGATAAAGGTCGCCGAGGCGGGGCTCACCTTCGTCAGTGTGGTGAAACCCGGGAATAGTTGGTTGGTCAACTTGGGCGCGGTCGTCACCGGCTGAGTGGTCGGGGTGAGGCTGTCGCGAATGCTGTAGGGGTAGAGGTCCCCGGAATCGTCAATCTCGCGGGCTTCGAAGGAGTCGTAATAAATCCCGTACCCGCCGCGAACCACCGTCTTGTCACCACCGAAGGGGCGGAAGGCGAACCCAATGCGAGGCGCATAAGGATCAAGCAACCCCGGATTCTGCGGCGCGCGCCGGTTGCAATACTCGAAGAAGCCATTTCCGGCCGGGGCCACGCCGTCGGTCAACAACCTCTTATCCGCAAAGCACAAGCCTCCATTGGGGTTGTTGACGTCGAGCCAGAAGAATTTATTGTTTTCCTCGTACGGCACGCTGCGGTAGTCCCAACGCAGGCCAAGGTTCAAGGTGAGCCGCGGGTTCACTTTCCAGTCGTCTTGCACAAAGGGGGCAAAATAATTGTAGACGTGCGACTGGGGATTACCCGCTTGATTCGTGGGGCTTAACGGACCGGGAATAAACCCGCCGACGTTATTGTAGTAGCCCAGCAGGAAGTCGGCCACCTGGTTGCCCGTTCCGCAGACGATCGTCGTACAGCCATTATTGTTTCCCAGAATGGTGTCGTTGTCGTAACCATAGTCGCCGAAGAAGTCGTCATCCAGATTGCGATTGACCACCCAATGGCGAAATTCCGCGCCCGTCGTGATCGTATGCTTGCCCTTAACGATGGTCAACGAGTCGTTGAACTCCCAGTTCGGGATATCGCTGGCCGTATAGGCATTCACCGAGCCCCCGAAGCCGCTGTAAACATTGCCGAAGCCTATGCCGGACCAGCTTGCCTGAAGCGGACCAAACTTAGTGAATACATTTGAGTACCCCAAGGCCGCGATCTGGGACGCGGAGGGCGCAGGAGCTCCCTCATTGGCGATCGCATCCAGGTATCCCATGCGGAAGCTATTCACAATGTTCCCGTGGAAGCTCAGGGTGTGCGAAATTGCCCATTGCTTCTCGGTCTCGTAGAAGGATGTTAATCCGTAAGGGACCGAATCCGAATTGTACAAATTCGTATTCTTGTAGCTCGCATAGGTTCCCCGACCGAAGATCTTGCCGAATTTCCCCAGGTCCTGATCCAGGCGGTAGGTCTGCTGGTCGGCCCGGTTGGGAAGGTTGAGCGACAAGAGAACGTTGTTTCCAGCGCACTGAGCCGGACTGCAGTTCGGAGCCGGGAAAGTGTTCGCGGCGAGGGTCACCGCGGCTTGGCGGGACCAGAGAGTGCTGGGAATTGTATCGTTAGGGAAAGCCTGGCCGGTGGCCGGGTTCTCCGGATTGCAAGGGTTGTTGAGTACTAGCGCGGCGGCGCACGCCGGCGTTCCCGGCTCTGGCAATCCCGAACCTGAGAAGTTGCCAGCCAGTTCATCAGGAGGCGGGGTGTTGACGAACCCAGTGAACCCATTACTGATCCGAGTGCCTTCGTAGTTCGCCATGAAGAAGGTCTTGTTACGCCCGTTATAGATGTGCGGCAGGTAGACCGGACCACCCACCACGAATCCGAATTGGTTTTGCCGCAGTTTAGGAATCGTCGGCTCGGCAATGGGGCTCCTGGCGTCGAAAGCATCGTTTCTGTCGAACTCGAACAGGGTCCCGTGCAGGTCGTTGGTGCCGGCTTTGCTGATGATGTTCACTTGGTTCGCGCTGAAGCCGTATTCGGCAGAATACGTGTCGGATTGGACTTTGAACTCCTGGATGGCGTCAATCGACAAGATAACGGCCGGTGTGCTCAAAGCCACATCCGTGGCGCCGATGCCGTCGATCGTGTAGTTGTTGGACTCGGGCCGGCCACCGTTAATGCTGATACCATTTCCTTCACCCTGCCGCATCGTACCCATTTCTGCGCCGACAGTTACCGCGCCTGGGGTGATGAAAAGCAACTGGGTCCAGTTGCGTCCGTTGAGCGGAAGATCCTCCACCTGCCTGTTGCTCACCAGTTGTGAAACGGCCGCGTTGTCAGTATCGAGCGCGACCGGATTGGCCCGCACCTCCACGACCTCCGTCACGGTGCCGGGTTTCAGGACCGCATCGACTCGGGCCTGTTGGTCGACGACCAGGGAGATATTATCGACCACTGCCTTTTGGAAACCGGGGGCCTCGACGCTCACCGAGTAGGTCCCGGGGATCAGGTAAGGCACGGTGTAATTCCCAGTGTCGCTTGTCTGGGTGTGACTCGCAACGCTGGTACCCGTGTTGGTGACAGTGACAGCAGCTTTAGGTACGACCGCGCCGGAGTTATCCGTCACGGTTCCCAGGATTGTTCCCGTGGCGCCGCCTTGGGCAAAGAGGAAACCTGTCGAAACAAGGAGCGCCAAAATGGTTGAAACAGCTCGAGCTTTTCTAACCATATTCCGTTCTCCTTTGATTTTGAGGTGATGACCCAGAACCCAACACTAGCCCACTAAGTCGTACGCGAGCTTCGAGAGTAGCAGTTCGTACCGACGCTAATGCTGAAACCCAAAATCCCCTGTGGGAAAGTCTATCTTGCCCATGGTTGGCGGAATGGCGGCCCATCCGCACCAATGGTCAAAGAGTACCCATCCAACCCTGGTATTGTCAAGTCCGTCATTCGCCAATCTGCACTCCATGCGGGGAATGCGCTTCGGACCGTGGAAGTGGATTCCCGCCTTCGCGGGAATGACGATATCAGGGACGCGCACCCTGGAGGTCGTCATTCCCGCGAAAGCGGGAATCCACCGCTCGGAGTCGTCCAGGCTCTGAATCGGAGGGGTTTGCATTTTTCACTTTTCGCATTTTTCGCTTGACAATTCTCCGGACTTATGGTAGCCTATGAATATGGTCATGTTGTGGACTTATTGTCGTAGGCGAGTCTGATGATGCCTCGACCTTTGAAAGAACCTGGATTAGTCCCCGCAAGGCAGGAAACCAGTCTTCTACAAAAAATGGAAAATCGTGGGAACGAAGCTAAGAACTTGCTGAAAACAAAGGAAGTCACCCTTTTTAATGATGCGCAATTTGCGCGTTTTGCGCGCAGTTTGACGGTAATTTGACCCGAAATGCAGCAAGAAAGGCCACGTTTTGCGAAAACGAACCGAAGCTCGGGAATTCAAGTCGATGCCGGGAAAGTGACAAGTAGTCGGCTAGTCAAGCTTGCGCGATGTGCATTGACCTCGCACCCGACACTGTCTTTCCGCACCCTCGTGAATTGACAGGCTTCCGCGTCTGAGGCATGATGGCAGACCATCCGTGGAAATTCCCTTTTCGAGGTGTGTCATGTTTGACGGAAACCGGCGTTGGCAGGTTATGCGGACCTTTGTCGGTCTGTTCCTTTTCCTAGGTTCGGCGGGCGTTGTCTACGGAGCGGAAGGCCCGGCGGCTCCTACCGGCTTGCGCTGCGAATACCTTTCGAATCCCATGGGCATCGACGTTCAGAAGCCCCGGTTTTCGTGGGTGCTCCATCACTCGGAGCGCGCCCAGATGCAGACCGCGTATCAGATTCTAATCGCCGGCAGCGCCGAAGGCCTGGACCGGGATGCCGGCGACGTCTGGGACTCGGGAAAAGTAGATTCGAATGACTCGACCCAGGTGGTGTATGCGGGGAAATCCCTCTCCAGCGGGAAGACATATTACTGGAAGGTCAGATCCTGGGACACGGCGGGCAACGCAAGCCCATACAGCGCCGCCGCCCAATTTGAGATGGGCCTGCTCTCCCGAGACGACTGGAAAGGGCAATGGATTGAGGGGAACCTGCTCCGAAAGGAGATCGACCTCCAGGGCAGGATTGTCCGCGCCCGTGCCTACGTCACCGCGCTTGGCTACTACGAGCTGAGGATCAACGGGGAGAAGGTAGGGAGGAATGTACTCGACCCGGCATTTACGACCTACCCCAAGCGAGTCCTGTACACCACGTACGATGTCGCTCGCCGGCTGCGCAGCGGAAAGAACGCCTTCGGAGTGATGCTGGGCGGCGGCTGGGCAACGCTCGGCAGACGCTTCTTCGACCCGGAAGTCGGGCCTTACTACAAGGCTCCGGCGCTCTTGCTTCAGGTCAATATCGAATTCGAAGGCGGGAAAACAGTGTTCGTGGTCAGCGATGGCTCCTGGAAAGCGGCGCAGGGCCCCATCGTCAGTGACAGTGTCTATGACGGAGAAGTTTACGACGCGCGGCGCGAGCAGCCTGGGTGGGACCAGCCGGGGTTCGATGATTCGGCCTGGAGTGCGGCGCAGACGGTAGAGGGCTCGAAGGGAGTCCTTTCCGCGCAGATGATGCCGCCCATTCGCGTCGTCGACTCGATGGCGCCGCGCAGCATCGCCAGTCCCAGGCCGGGCGTCTTCGTGTTCGACATGGGCCAGAACATGAGCGGCTGGGTGCAACTTCGAGTGCAAGGCCCGGCGGCAACGCAGGTGACGCTGCGTTTTGCAGAGTTGGTCTACCCGGATGGGATGATCAATCGCGAGAACCTGGGCGAGGCGAAATCGCGCGATATTTACACCTTGAAGGGCCAAGGAGAGGAAACGTACGAGCCGCGATTCACCTATCACGGCTTCCGCTTCGTCGAAGTGACAGGGTTTCCGGGAACACCCAGCCTGGACTCTTTGCGTGGACGAGTTGTGCATACCGCCGTGGGGGCGGCGGGGAGTTTTGTTGCTTCGAAGCAAATATTGAACGACATCCAGCGGCTTATCCACTGGTCGCAACTCACCAACCTGTTCAGCATCCCAACGGACTGCGATCAGCGCAACGAACGACAGGGATGGATGGGCGATGCGCAGGCGACTGCGGAAGAGGCCATGATGAATTTTGACATGGCGGCTTTTTATACCAATTTCATTCGCGACATTCGCGACGCCCAGTTCCCCGACGGCTCGCTGCCCGACACGGTTCCTCGCAAGTACGGCGGCGTCCCGGGTGACCTTGGCTGGCAAACGGCTTATCCGCTGTTGTGCTGGTACATGTGGCAACAGTACGGAGACCGCCGCATCCTGGCGGAGAATTACGACGCCCTGAAGAAATATGTCGCGTTTCTGCGCAGCCACGCTCAGGACAATGTTTATCGCCTGCACTGGGAGGGCGACTGGGTGGAATTGGCCCATACGCCCGGCGACTACATCGGCGACGTCTGGTACTACTACGACGTCTCGCTTTTCTCGAAGATGGCTCAGATTTTAGGAAAGTCCGACGAGGCCGCATCCTATGGGCAACTGGCCAGCCAGGTCAAAGACGCTTTGAATCGTACTTTCTTTGACGCCCATACGGACAACTACGCGAACGGAACCCAAACCGCCAACGCCATGGCGCTGTTCCTGGATTTGGTCCCCAAAGAGCATCGCGAAGCCGTTCAGCGCAGCCTGACGGACGACATCGTGTACGGCCATAACACGCACCTGACCACAGGCTTCATCGGCGTCAAATTTCTGATGCCTCTGCTGACCTCGCTTGGACGCTCCGACTTGGCTTACGACCTGGCCGTGCAGACGACATATCCCAGTTGGGGCTACATGGTCGAGCGCGGCGCAACCACCCTCTGGGAACTCTGGCAGGATAAAGCCGGGCCTGCCATGAACTCTCATGACCATATTATGTTCGGCAGTGTGGGGGCGTGGTTCTACAACGCTCTGGGCGGGATTAACCTGGGCCCCGAAAGCGTGGGCTACCAGCACATCCGCATCGCCCCGCAGATTGTCGAGGACCTGCACTGGGCCAGCGCTTCCGTGGACACTATTCGCGGAACCGTTTCTTCGTCCTGGAGCTATTCCCCCGGCTCCATCGCAATCGACGTGACGGTTCCGGTCTCGAGCGATGCTCAGGTCGTCGTTCCGGCTGAAGCACAGATGACGGATGTGGTGATTCGGGAAGGCGGCAGGGTGGTCTGGGAGGACGGCCGCTATGTGAGCGGCGATCCGGGCGTGAAAGGCGCGACGCAACAAGGGAGGATATTCACCTTTGAGGTCGGGTCAGGGAACTACTCGTTCAGGCTAACGGGCAGCGAATGAGGGATGCGCTATTTATGTAGCCTCTGTTGGGCGCTGGCCTTTAGGCCGGCGGTTCCCGTGCGTACCCTGTAGTCAGGAGCAGTGGATGGGACTCGTACACGTGGCCGTTGCCTTATCGAGCTTAGGAAGCGCGGCCGGCTCTTATGAAGCGGACTTCCTTGTCAATGCCGGAGCCACGGATTGCCTGGCTCCGGCGAGCAAGCTCCGGGAAATCGAAGTGCAACCGGTTGGGAAGATGGTGTACGAATTGGCCGACGGGACCAAACACGAATACGCCTTCGGCCTGGTCGAGATTCGGTTCATGGGTGAAATTACCGCTGGACGCGTGATTTTCGGTCCTGATGATGTGGAGCCAGTACTCGGCGTCACGGCGCTTGAATCTGTGGGCATTACTATCGACCCGGCAAATCGCGCCTTAAAGCGCCTGCCTGCCATTCCCCTAAAACATATGGCGTAAGAGCTATTTCTTTTCGGATTTCAGAACCAGCGTCTGTTCCGTGTACGGCACGATCTCGACTGGACCCTCGAGCCCGCAGACGTCGATATTGGCAAGAATCCGATGCGATGGCCCCACCGCGCGAGCATTGGCTTCGGTGTTGGTCACGCGGATCTTCAAATGGTTCTCGCCCGGTTTTATAAACTCGGTGATATCGAGTTCGTAGGGCCGCCACACTAAGGCGCCCGCCTGTCGTCCGTTGACATAGACTTCCGCCACGGAGCTTACCCGGCCCAGGTCGAGGACGAGTCGCTTGCCACTATAAGAGGCGGGCAGGAAGAAGCTCGTCTCGTAGATGGCCGTGCCCGAAAAGTTGGCGAGGGCCGTCTTCGTCCACGATTTCAGGGAGAAGAGGCGCATCGGGGCACTCACAAATTCCACCGGGGAGGTTAGGCGGTCGTCCGCGCGTGCTACGATGACGAGCGCGTTCTTCTCATCGCAGCCCCCAATATCATCGCCGGTGCAAGGCAGCAAGTACCCAATGTTGATGGGAGTCCTGCCGGATGGCTTGAGCTCCCTTCCATTCATTATCAATCGGTAGGGGCCTTCGAGCGCGGGGGGGACAACGGACTCGATCCCCGGCGGAACTTCGATCCGGTACCAACGTATAACGCGGCGGTCGGAGCCCACCGCTGCAGCAGGCAGATCGTAAGGAAGCACGGCGTTGGTAATGCCGGGCAGCGTCTTGTCCTCGCGATCCGCAACCCTGAAAGTGAATCCGTAGTAGCCGCTGGCAGCGCCTCTGCCCTCTCCAACTTTCAGCAGCACTTCGTTCCAGCCTGCGTGCAGTTCGACAGGAATGCGATCAGCCCAGTTGTCGTTCATCTCGTACCAGAAAGGGTGGCGCAAGCGAGCGAAAACCTGCTGGCGGTTCAGCCAAACCCGGACGCAATTATCAGCCGCGATCACGAAATCAGCTTGCTGGTTTTGGGGCGAAAAAAGGTAAGTGAGGGCGTAGCTCGTGATCCATTCGTGCCCCGCCGTATCCAGGGCGCGGTTGAACTGGACGATGTGGGCGGAGTCGTCAAAGGGGCCGCCCTCCGTCAGCATCCAGATGTTCCAATGTCCCAATGTCAGGTGAGGCTCGTCGCCGTAATAGCGCTTCCAGCCCACCAGATTGCCGTTCAGGCCTGGGTACTGCTCATCCAAATGGATTCCCGCTTTCGCGGGAATGACGGGATCGGTCACGGGACTCGCAGAGCCGAACGTCTTTTCGGGCGGGTAGGCTGTGTCGAAGCCTGCATCGTCCACATTGGGGAACGGACCGATCACGTTCCAGTTGCGCACTGTATTCTCTTCTTCACTCAGCCAGAGAGATGGCCAAGCTGTGTCATCGAAATGGCGATCGGACCAGCCGAGCTTATCTCCTTCGCCTTCCACGGCGTCCTTGACTTTCACATAGGGGACTCCCACCCGATCAGGCTCGGGACGGAATTGCCACCCGTGGAGTGGAATAACTCCTAACCCGGTCATGAGAGTGCGTGAGCTGTAGGTCTTGCCGTCGGCGCGCATCGTGACGTCAAGGAGGCCCTGTCTCGACGGCGTCGTGACCCGCACCTGGATGGCGTCTGGCCGGCGCGAAACCACCACTACACTCTCCGCGTTCGTGCTCACAAGTTCCGCATTCTGGCCCTCACCCTCGAGCGGATTGAAAACCACGTAGTAAGCGTCCCAGGGCGCAAAATCCAGCCGCACTTCGGTTCCCTGCGGACGGTTCACGTAGAACAACGGCGAGCGCTTGCCGCTTAGCGCATCCCATTTTTCAGGGACGCCGGCCATTGAGAACAGAATGCGATTGGCTCGCTCGCGGTCGGAGTCGTTGACTACCCAGTAGTAGTTCCTTCCCATCTTTGCACGGTGTTCAAAGTAGAGGCCGCTCGACGAGCCTGAAATTACCCGCACGTCTTTAGGAACATTGGAATCCAGCAAGTCAATCAAGGTCTCAACATCGTGCGACACGAAGTAGGCATGGCCTCCTGCGGCGCCTTGCTGTTCTGTGAAAGCCGTCGGCGTCTCACTCGCTCCCACCCCGAACAGACCGTCGATCCCTTCGGTTATTTCGGCGTCGTTGTCTCCCGCTTCGGGCGAAGAAGTCGGCAGCACGCGAATTCCCAACACCTCGCCTCCGGCCTCATAAAACGCATGAATCTTCTCTAGGCTCGAGCGGCTGATTGTGCTAATGGGCGGCAGGATTATGGCGTGGAACCGCTGTGGGCCGATCACCAACTCTTTACCCTCGACGCGCGCCGCGGCCAGATAGCTGTCATCGGCGATGTTGTAATCCCATTGCCGGTCCGCGAGGCGGAGGATAAGACGCGTGTAATAATCGTTGACCGTGATGGTGAGGTTTTTCCAAACCGCCGGCGTCTCGATCTGATTATAAGGCGCGCTGCCGGAGAAAACAGGATCGGAGTGTGCCCACATCGAAAGGATGGGATAGTAGAGCAGGACATTGGCGGCGTGGCGGCTCTCGGAATTCATGTAGCTGATGCGCCGGGTATAGTCCGCATAATAGTGGAAGTAAGGCCAGTAAGGTTGATGCAGCCAATCGGGAGGATAGTTCGCACGCGTGGCATCGTAATTGAAAGCATGACCCACAAAGAGGTTAACTCCCCACAAACCAATGCCGTTCGTTCCGCGGCGCAAACCCTCCATGTCAAGGTAAGAATCCGTCCCTTGCACTCCCTGGTTTTCACACATGAATCGGCGCCCTTCGTAGTCTGCCACGGATTGAGCGACCTTGAAGTTGAGCGGCTGGCGGCCAAAATCAAAGAGGGAATCAACGCCCACGGGGTTAAGGCCGCGTTCGACGGCAAATAGGCTGCCTTCCAGCGCGGCGGCCCACTGGAGCGATTCTTCCCACGCATGACCAGTCCGGCCGATGCCGAATTCGCCTGCCCCGTCGGTAATTCCTTTCCAGAAAGACTCTTGATAGAGCTGGGTAACCGTCGCCAAGTAGTCGCACCGGACCCTGGTTGTGGAATCTCCCCCGTCGTAGATCAATAGCGGCAGAACCTTGTGGAGATCGTAGCCCCTGCGCTGCCAGAAAGCATCAAAGAGAGCGGGTGTCCAGGCGATGCGGTAACCGTAGTCGCCTTCATGGTCGGCGAAAGAATAATGAACCGTGCTGCCGAAGTATGCCCCGAAGCGCCGGTGAAATTCGCCGTAGGAGAGATCGAAGAACAGTTTCATCGCCTGCGAATTCATCAAGTCCACGAACCCACCGTCAAAGCCCATCGAAGGTTCAAGATAGAACTCGAAGATGACCCAATCCCCGGCGACGGCCTGCCATTTGACTTGTCCCGATTCCGCCGGTGCGGCCAGGAGTTGCAAGCTTTGCCCGTCTATCCGATTCTCGCCCAGCCAGCGAGCTGCGACCACGGCCTGGAGCTCGGGCGGAGCGGCAATGGTGACCTCTTTTGGACCCTTGACCACTTCCGCCTTGTAGCTCAAACTCCTCATCCGGTATTCCGGTTTTCGCGCCAGTACCTCGCTCTGGTGGTTACCGGCCATCCAGATGTTGCGTGCCTCGCCGGAGGGCCAGTCGTATTCGTCGACGAAGTTGAACTCGAAGCCGCTACGCTTGGCCTGCTCGAGGCCGGCGCCAATGGCTTGCCACCATTCCTCGGAATGGTACGGGGTCTGAAGGCCGTCCCGCGCATGTAAGAACGCCCCATAAACATGCTGCTCGACCATCCGGCGGATTTCTTCCTGGATCTTTGGACCTTCCATTTTGCCGTTCCAGAACCAGAACGGCATGGTCGAGTAATCGCGCGGAGGGTCGAGGAAGCCGGCATACAGGTCACCGCCTTGCCCTTGCCCTCCCCCACGATTAAGGCTTGCACGGACCTCGGGCTGTATGGCGGAAAAGCGGTTTCCGACAGGCAAGAGCGAGATTAAAACGAGAATCAGAAACAAGCTGATGCGTCGAATCATGGGTTATCTCCGTACCGGCTCCAGGGGTCGAGTATCGCTCTCGCCGCCCGGCAAATACTAAGCGGCCGCACGAGCCTAACACAAAAGCCACACTGCTGAGCTTCTTTGTGTTAGCGCTCGCCGTCACAGCGGGCTCTTGTGTCCCCGGGGTCACCTCCTGTTAAGGAGATTGCGGCGAAGATGGAAGTGCGCGCTGATGTGGGGACGGACTACACCGGCATCGGATCCGGCAGTTGACAAGTAAGTACGCGGCTACCCTCTCAAACTGGATCCTCAAATCACTTCGTCGAGCTTATATACCCGAATGAGTTGGACTATTTAGACCGGTGTACAGATACAGCTATGTGACGGCCGGCTTTTTACGCATTTGTTGGCGCAGCACAGATAGCCTTCCGGGCAGCACGCGCCACCGCAGCAAATCGCGCCAGGAGTCGAGCAGCATTTGCCGTTGCAGCAAGCAACCCCACAAGCGCAGCAGGTGTTGTTGCCGCAGCAGGTCGAACCACGATTGCAGCACGCTGAGCCGCAACAGGTTTGCCCATTGTCGCAACAGTGGGTATTCGAACAGCAGATTTGGTCGCCGTTGCACGCCGACGTGCCACAGCAACAGTAGCCCTGGGCATAGCACTTCCCGTTGCAGTTGACCTCGTGGTTCGGACAGGGTGGCTTGCTCGCGCTACCCGCGGCCAGCGCGCGGGTAGCCCTTCCCAGGCCCAGGGAGGCCAGCAGGGCGCTACCCAACGCGCCGCCGACCATCTTGAATGCCCGTCGTCTGGAGACAGGGCTGGCAATGACCCGCGATATGTCGTCTATAAGTGCGCTCATAGTTTTCCTCCTCCCGCATTGCCCACGCCACACGTACGAGCGCCGGTACCGCGTCTCTCCCGGGCACAGCATTAGTCGATTTCTGCCTACGCGCCCTGTCAGCCGGCTGTGGCGCATTCCTCAGAGACGACGTGTCTGCTGCTGCGGCAGTCGTCCAAGGCGCCGTTGCTCGCCCTGGCATCGCCTCTTTGTGCGCTCGCCGAGCGTAAAGCACCGACAGGGATAGCTCCTTCCCCCAGACCTGACACGAATCCGAGAGATCAGCTACCAACCAAGAACATGCAATTTTGAGATTTTCGAACTCCTACCCCGGGACGGTCTTAGTAGAGCGTATAGGCCACTTGGCGTCAAGTACTGATGCGACTATTAACTATTTCTTTCAAAATTCTCCTTTTTGCAGCGGTACGGGTATAATGCTTGCCGTCGTGGCTGAGCGATGCCACGGCTGGCGGCAGTCTCCAGCCGATCTGGCCAGAGCGCTGAGAAGTCACGGCAGGGGAGCATCCAAATTGAGGGTCAGGAAAGCGGTCATCACTGCGGCGGGAGCGAATCAGCGTGCCCTCCCGCTGCAAACTCTTATCCACGATGGAGTTGAAAAGTCCGTTCTCGGCATCCTCATCGAGCAGGCGCTCACCGCGAACGTTGGGGAAGTTTGTGTCGTGGTGTGGCCGGGCGATGAGGCTCGATACGCACAAGCCGCCGGAAGCCTGGCAGGCGCCGTGCGGTTCGTTCCGCAAGAGCGCCCAGGAGGATACGGCCACGCCATTTACTGCGCGCGCGAGTTCGTTGGCAACGAGCCTTTCCTACACCTGGTCGGGGACCATTTGTATGTGAGCGCCGCGACTCCCGGTGTGCAGCGTCTGGTAGAACTTGCTGAGGGTGAATCGTGTTCGGCGTCCGGCGTGCAGCCTACGCGAGAAAGCCTGTTGCCACGGTATGGCGCCGTGGCTGGGCGCCGGGTACCCGGCCGTCAGGGGCTTTATCGCGTCGAGACGGTGATAGAGAAGCCTACGCCGACGGAAGCCGAGCAGCGGCTCATGGTGCCGGGAATCAGGGCTGGTTACTACCTGTGTTTCTTCGGCATCCACGTTTTCACTCCCACGGTATTGGACCTGCTGGGGCGTTTGTTGGACAAACGGGATGCCGGCCCCGTCACCCTCTCGGCTGCCCTCGCCGAACTCGCCCGTCAGGAGCAGTATCTGGCGCTTGAAGACACCGGCAGGCGGTATGATCTTGGTGCCCGTTACGGCTTGCTCATTGCGCAACTGGCGCTGGCGCTGAACGGGCGGGAGCGCGACGAGGTGCTGTCGCACCTGTTGGAACTGCTCGTAGAGCGCGAAATGGCTGCGCACCCGGTGCCGTAGAATCGGGAGTCGGCGGTACCATGGCAGAAACCGTGAACGAACCGAAGACTCACGATTCTGAGCGCGGCCGAGGGTCTCTGCGGTTGATCGTAATTCGGCTAAACAACGGTGGCTATAGTGACCCGTCGCTTCGCTCAGAGCGTGTGACTTTTTTAGATTTGGTTGAAAAGTGGCACTGATAACAAAGGAGTTAAGTGCCCTTAAACGGCCCAAAAACCAAGAAAGTCACACGCTCTCAGCATAGCATTCTTGGTTTTGTGCGATTCCCTACCTCGTCCAGCGTGTCGTGAGCCGACCTATGAGCCGATTGATTCGCGTCATTACCTCCCGCGATCCGGAAACCCGCAATTGCTCGCTGGATAGTCTTTGCCTCGCCTCGCCGCTCGAAGAATTGCTAGCCGAATGCGAGGCGCTCGACCGTTTCCGCCGCACCAGCGACAATCTGTACGAGCGGGTTCGTGCACTCTTCTTCTTGTACGCGATACACCGCTTTCACATTCTCGTAAGGGGAGGGACCGGACCTCGGTCCCGAATTCCTTTCGCAGGCTACGTCAATCTTCTCAAGCGCCGCTTCGATGAGGCACTTGATATATTCTTGGCGGAGCAGGCGGCGGAGGGTCCGAGCGCCCCCATTTCCAGCGCGCTGGCCGCGGGCTATCGCGCCCTGGGTTTTCAAACCCTTGCCGATCAGGTGCGCCGAAGTGTCCGCTCGGTGCGCGGTAATCAGTGGATGTTCCGAGCCGCTCACCCCGACGACGCGCCATTGCGCATTCGTCCCGAGATGTTGACCCGCGACGCCTCGAATCAACTCTTTCCTATTCTGCGTGAGGCCACGCCGGTCCGCATGGACCTAAGCCATAGTGGTTGGAGCGATATCTTCTTCCTGGGGATGGATTTTCCGGAAGGCGCCCGGGTGCTCAACATTTCGATTGACCTCAGCGTGCGCGGCTCCGGCACCCCGAAGCCACCCGTGGAAGCATGGTTCCGGGTCATCGATCAACCGGTGCTGCGTCTGGTCAGTGCGGACCTCAAGAGCAGCGCTGAAATCAGCACCATTGCTGAAGTTTTTGATTTCGCCCGCGACTATCTCGGCCTGCTCAAGGCTGCGGTGATTGCCTCCGGCATTGTTCCGCCGGGCATGGAGGGCGCCACTCAGCCGCTGGCCGATGTTTTGATCCGTCTCACCGGCAGAGCGGGATGCGGCATCGAGATCGTAAGCAAAGTGAATGACATCCCTCGAGGATCGCGCCTGGCCGTCTCCACCAGTCTTCTCGCCTCGCTCATTTCCGTGTGCATGCGCGCCACAAACCAGATTCACGCCCTCACCGGGGGCCTGGAAGAGCAGGACCGCCGCCTCGTGGCAGCACGCGCTATCCTGGGCGAATGGCTGGGCGGCTCGGGCGGTGGCTGGCAGGATTCCGGCGGTGTATGGCCCGGAATTAAGCTCATCTACGGTGTCCTGGCTCGGGAAGGCGATCCAGAGTTCGGCATTAGTCGCGGCTGCCTGCTTCCGGACCATCTCATCTTTCGCCCTGAAGAAGTCCCGCAGGAAACACGCGATAAGCTCCAACGCAGTCTCGTACTTGTGCATGGTGGGATGGCGCAGGACGTAGGTCCGATTCTGGAGATGGTGACGGAGAAGTACCTACTTCGTTCGGAGAGCGAATGGCGCGCGCGGGGCGATGCCATTCACATCCTAGACGACCTCATTGGCCACTTGAAGGACGGCGACATCAAGGCGATTGGCGCCTCAACCGAACACAACTTCGAGGGCCCCATACAGACCGTTATTCCCTGGGCCGGAAATCTCTACACGGACACCCTGATTCGCCGCGTGCGCACGGAAATGGGTGATGACTTCTGGGGTTTTTGGATGCTCGGCGGAATGTCGGGCGGCGGCATGGGATTTCTTTTTAATCCGGACCGGAAGGGACTGGCGCAGGAGCGCCTGCAAGCCATCATGAGCGAAACCCGGCGCCGCATGGAGTCATCCGTTCCTTTTGCCATGGAGCCCGTCGTCTACGATTTTGCGATTAACGAACGTGGAACTGAGGCGGCGCTGTTGCGCGGAAACGCCGCACTGATGCCGGCGGCCTACTACCAACTTATCGTCCCGCCGCTTCTGCGCATCGAGTCCCGCCTGCTTTCACCCGCACGCCGCGCCGAACTGGAGCGGTTTACGGCCGCCTGCCACGAACTCCCGGAGTTCCAGGGCATGGTGCAGCACGTCTTCGAGCACCTGATCCCGCACAGCGCGCAGGAGTCGGAGCGCGCGCAAAGCCTGGAAGCCCTCCTGGAGGCGCACGCCTTCGACCGGATGGAACACGAGCAGATCCAGGCGGACCTGCGCAGCGGCAGGGTCGGCTTGGCGCAAAACCGCCTGCCTGCGAGCAGCCGGATTACCGATCTCAGCCCGGATGAGCTTTTTGACGCCAGGCGCGAGCTGGCGCCGTGCTACCGTGATATCGGCGGAGACGCGTTGGCGGCCGGAATGGTGGCAGTGGTCTCGTTTGCGGGAGGTGTGGGAAGCCGCTGGACGAAGGGCGCGGGAGTTGTCAAGGCTCTCAATCCCTTCTGCAAGTTGGGAGGCCGCCGCCGCACCTTCGTTGAGGCACACCTCGCCAAGAGCCGTCAGACGAATCGTCTTTACGGCACCTTGCTGCCCCACATTATCACCACGAGCTACCTGACGCACGATGCCATTGAGTCTCATCTGCGCGCCGAAGTGAACTACGGCTACACGGGCCCGCTACTCCTTTCGCCTGGCCGTGCCATCGGCCTGCGACTGGTGCCCATGGAGCGAGATCTGCGTTTTGCCTGGGAGGAAATGCCGCAACAGTTGCTCGACGAGCAGGCCCAGAAAGTTCGAGAAAGTCTGCACGCCTCGCTGATCGCTTGGGCGCGACAAATGGGCGAGGGCTCGAGCTACACCGACAACGTGCCCCTCCAGTGCTTGCATCCCGTCGGACATTGGTATGAGGTGCCGAACCTTATCCGCAATGGCACTCTGGTACGACTGCTCGAAGAAAGGCCGCGGCTGAAATACCTGCTGGTTCACAATATCGATACCACGGGAGCCAATGCCGACGCCGGTATGCTCGGCTACCACATCGAGCAGGGGGCGGCTCTTACCACCGAAGTGATCTCCCGCCACATCGAGGACCGTGGCGGCGGCTTGGCCCATGTCGACGGCCGACTGCGTCTGATCGAGGGTCTGGCCCTCCCCAGTGAAGAAGTTGAATCAGCCCTGTCGTGGTACAACAGCGCTAGCTACTGGATCGACATTGACCAACTCCTCGCCGTATTCGGACTTACCCGCAGCGACTTGACAAACCCGGAACTTCTCAACACCTCAATCCGCAACTTGGCCGCCCGCATGCCGACTTACATCACCCTTAAAGACGTGAAGAAGCGCTGGGGAAAAGGCCAGGAAGACGTGTTTCCAGTAGCCCAGTTTGAGAAGCTCTGGGGAGATATGACGGCCTTGCCGGAATTGAAATGCCGGTTTGTAGCCGTGCCGCGGACGCGCGGGCAGCAACTTAAAGAACCGGCGCAACTCGACGGCTGGCTGCGCGACGGCTCCGCCGCTTACGTCGAATCGTTGTGCGATTTTTGAGTCGACCGTCGAAAGTTCAGAAGTCCAGGAGTCGACGCGGCGAAAAGGCGAAGAGACCAAGCGACGGAAGCCAAAGAGCCGAGCGGCTGAAGAATCGGAAAGTCGCTGAATCGAACGGTCGGAGAATCCGTGAGTGGACAATCGAGAGGCTCTAGCTTCTCGAATCTGAGATCAGAAATTTGAAATTGGGACTCTACCGCGCCTCTTCCAGAACGGGACTCCGAAGCACGCTCCCCACCTGGCCATCTGCCGGCCTGCCCATCTGCCGACCTATTTGCCCACCTTCTGGCTGAAAAACTTCGCTATGAGGTCCAGAGCTTCCTTTGTCTCCGGTAAGTGGTAGTCATACCAGAAGGCGTGCGGCAGCGCTTCGAATACCACGAGCTGTGCCTCCACCCCGGCCCGCAGGAAAGCCCTATGCAGGATGGTCGTGCCGCTCAGCAGCAGATCGCGCGTACTGGTCACGAAGAGCGTGGGCGGGAATCCGTGCAGGTCGGCATAGAGAGGCGAGAGCACCGGATCTTTGGGATCGGTGTTTCCCACGTACGCAGAGGCGTGAGGATGCCCCGAGGGTGGATCGAGGTGCCCGGACCATCCCCAAATGGTAAAGAGAGCGTCCGAGTCCGCCGGCTGGCTCAAATCGCCGGTCCCCGAAAAAACCCCCAGCGCCGCGGGGAGGGGCAGGCCGTCTCGCTGCAACCGGGAGGCAACTTCGGCGGTCAGAATAGCTCCTGCAGAAGTCCCAAACAACCCCATGTGGCTGGGCTTGTGGGTCTTCAACAGCTCTTTGTAGACTGCTTCCGTGTCGTCAACCGCGGCGGGAAACGGGTGCTCCGGAGCAAGCCGGTAGTAGACGGAAACTACGGGAATCTTAGTGAGGTAGGCGATCGGAATGCCCTCGACGAGCGAGCCTGAGTCCGAGTTGAACCCCCCGCCGTGAACATTGATCAGGACGCGGTCCCCAGGGTTCGAGGTTGACAGCTCCGCCGGACTGATCACGTCACAGCGCACCCCACCCACAGTCTCTTCACGGATATCCACCGGATAAAGCTTGCGAGCTTCCTCTGACCTGGCCTTCCGAAACGCATCAGTTAGCGTTCGCCGCTCGGCCAGCGTCGGCTCCGGACCCGAAGGGCCGGACCGCGAGATGAACTTCTGAGCCTCGGGGCTGATCGTCCTAGGCACAGGAATCACCCGCGTTACGTGTGCCGTCCCATCGGCGTCCACCGTGCACGAGTCCACCCTCAGTGCGGTCGCGCTCTGCTGCGCCCAAAGTTCCAAAGACGTAAGTCGAAAGCCGCGAAGTGACGGCGCCACTAGCCATAGCACGCCCATCATCAGCACCAGCCTGCCCGCCGCACGCCGAAGCCCCTTGATTCGCATGAACCCCCCTTTGTTCCTCTCGGTTGTAGCGTACCATCAGAGCACAAACCAGCCTGTCGTCGCAACCAGGCAGGCCGGCGCCGCTCAGGGGAACTCCCACACTACGGGAGAGCCATCCCACGTGTCTGCCGGCAGCCACAATTCGTATTCATCCAGATGCCGCCATCCGCCGAAGATAGGTTATAACGCCAAAGGGGCTTCGGGCGCACGCTCCTGTAAGTCACAGGGCGGAGCTGTACCTGGAAGCAGAGGTATCACGTATCCGGTCTCGAAAGGAGCAAGGGAATGAGTCTGCTAATTGACGACTTGTCGCGAATGATCGCCAGCCCTATCCCGCGCCGCAAGGTGCTACGGATGGCTGGGAGTTTAATGGGCGGGGGCATTTTAGCATACTTGGGTTTAGGCAGGGCTTCTCGTGGTCTAGCCCAACAACTGTCGCGCTCGTGTGGCGCCGACCAAGTCCAGTGCGGCAAGGTTTGTTGCAACCGGTTTGAGATGTGCTGCGGCGGAACTTGCTACGGCCCCGGGTTCAGTGAACGCGCGCACTGCTGCGGCAGTGTGCTTTGCAGCAAGGTTTCCGACCAGTGCTGCAAGGACCATTGCTGCCGGAAGACGGAGACCTGCTGCGGCGCTCAGTGCTGCTCGCAGGGCCGGGCCTGCTGCCAAGGCCAGTGTTGCGCTCCGGGTTATGACTGCTGCAACGGCCAGTGCCAGCCGCGGAGGCCGTCGCAAAGCAAGCCTTGTCCTAGTTATGGCTAGACCAAGGGGGACTCTACCTTCCAGAAGTTGGAGAGAGCACGACTCCTTAATTCTCTCAAAACAGGGGAGGGCCAAAGTGGGGGCGCTTATTACTCAACTCGTCTTGATTTGTCTTGCAGTTACCGGGTCGGCGCAGGATCCGATATCACCCCAGGCCGTAGCGCCGGCCGCCAGCCCGGGCGCGGTGGCCTCAAGCGCTTCGACCGCCAACTTGGCCACAAGGCAACGATACGTCGTTGCGAGGGACGATCTTCTGGATATCGATGTGGTGGGCGTGCAAGAGCTGTCGCGCGAATATCGGGTGGATGGGGATGGGATGATCACACTGCCCATGTTGCCGCAGCCGGTGATGGCGGCGGGCTCCACACTGGATCAGCTTTCGCAACGCATTCGCGAGGACCTCGTGGGAGCCGGGCTGCTTCGCGACCCGCAGATTACCGTGAGTGTGAAGTCTTCGCCCTGGAACACCGTCGTGCTTTCGGGCGCGGCAAAGAAGACAGGCGTCTATCCGGTCTACGGTCACACCACGCTACTGGAGCTATTGACTGAAGCGGAAGGTCTGAGCGACGATGCCGGCAACTACGCGATAGTAACGCGCGCGGAGAAGCCTCTTCCGGGGGCGGAGCCGAACTCCGCGGCGCGCCCCGACGAATTGAGCACGCGAACCCTAAGAGTAGACGCGGGAAGGCTCTGGCGGAACGGCGACGCCAGCTTGGACGTCGAACTGCGTCCGGGTGACCGGGTGACGGTCGAGCGGGCGGGAATTGTTTACGTTCTGGGCGCAGTGAATCGGGCGGGTGGGTTCGTCCTCTCGAACGATCAGGATCAGATGACGGTGCTTCGTGCTGTCGCCTTGGCGGGCAATCTCACGCACGACGCGAAGCCCGCCCATGCTGTCATTATCCGCAAGGCATCGGGCGCTCCGGGCGAAAGGCGGGAAGTCCGGGTGGATCTCAAGAAGGTTTTGTCGAACCGGGCTCCGGATCAACCTTTGTTAGCCAGCGACATCCTTTATGTGCCTGAGAGTGGGACCAGGAGGACACTCGAAGCGGTCGTAAACACTGCGGTGACCACGTCGATTTGGCGGATGCCGTATTAGGGAATAGGGAACAATGGCGGAAAATGACAAACTCGTTCCAGTGAGCGCGGCCTCTCCCGATCGCCTGGGGTATTCCGGTTACCCGGTTACGGACCTTGAGCCAACGGGTCCGGAGGCGTACTCATTCCAGAGCTACTGGGAGGTCTTGAGAAAGCGCCGGAGTACGGTTTACACCGTCGCCTTCGTCGCCACACTGCTCGTGACGGTGGTTGTCTACCGAATGAAGCCCGTTTACCGGGCCACCGCGCGCATGGAGGTGCAGGCGGAGACGCCCGCCTTGCAGACGCTCAACGAGCTGAATCCCAGCGCGGCGGCGGACGCGGCGTTTCTCCAAACGCAGGTCGATCTTTTGCAGAACAACAACCTGGCTTGGCAAACCATGCAGGAGCTGGGGCTGGCGAATCAGAGCGTGGAACTCGGGGCGGGAGGAGATCTCTGGCCTGGGAGCACCAGCCGCTCGGCGGCGCTCACGCCCGCCAGCCTGGTCCGGAGTTTCAAAACGCACCTTCACGTCGAACTGCTTAACGAGAGCCGGCTGGTGGAAGTCAGCTTCGAGAGCGTGGATTCGAACCTGGCAGCGCGTGTGGCCAACACGCTGGTCAAGGATTATGTGGAATCTAACTTTCGCTCCAAATACGAAACCACGCGGCAAGCCTCGGCGTGGATGGAGGAGCAACTTGACGAGCTCAAGGCGAAAGTGGAGAAAGCCCAGCAGGCGCTGGTGGACTACGAGCGAGAATACTCGATTGCCAACCTGGGTGACAAAGAGAACGTGGTGCAACAACGGCTGGAGCAGTTGAGCACCGATCTGACCGCAGCCCAGGTTGACCGCGCCAACAAGCAATCGGTTTACGATTCGGCGCGCAGCAACAGCGCTGAGTCGGCCGCCGTTGCGGAGGACGCGCTGCTGGGGCAATTGGAGTCGAAAAACGCCGAACTCCACACAGAGTATGCCGCGGCCACTTCTCAGTATGGTCCGAACTTCTACAAGGTCAAGCAACTCGGCAATCAGATCAGCGAAGTCGAAACGCTGATTGACCGGGAGCGGAAGCGGATCATGCAGCGGATTGAGAGCGATTATCACACCGCCGTGCGGCGTGAGCAGCTCCTCTCCCAGGATGTCGCTAAGCAAAGAGCCGAGGTGGAAAAACTGAACCAACTGCTCATCAAGTACACCATCCTGAAGGGAGACTTCGAAACCAACCAGCAGCTTTACGATGAGCTCCTGAAGCGACTTAAAGACGCTACCGTCTCCGTGAGCTTGCGCGCCACCAGCGTTCGCCTGGCCGATGCCGCGCTGGTACCGACCACCCCCATCCGCCCCGACAAGCGAGTGGACATCGCCGTCGGGCTTCTGGTGGGTTTGATCCTTGGAGTGACCCTGGCCTTTATCCGGGAGGGGCTGGATCGCACGGTCAAGACGGCGGAAGACATAGAAAATCAGATTGCGATTCCCACCTTAGCCGTAATTCCGCTGGGAACAAAGTCCCGCGGGCGGTATGGCCGGTATTTCGCTCGCGAGGCTCCGAAAGTGCCGGGCGACGGAAACCTGGGATTGGCCATTATGAACGCGCCCGGGTCGGAAATGGCGGAATCTTTCCGGGTCTTGCGTACTTCGATTCTGCTTTCCAGTTCCCCACAGCCGCCGCAAGTGCTGCTGGTCACGAGTGCGCATCCCAGTGAAGGGAAGACCTTCGCGTCAGTCAACCTGGCGTTGGCGTTGGCCCAGCGCGGCGGCCGCGTGCTGCTGATTGACGGGGATCTGCGGAAGCCAAACGTGCTGAAAGCCCTCGGGCTGGGAAATGGCGAGGGCGAGGGAAACGGATTGAGCAGCTACCTCATGGGCGGACAGGGGATCGATTCGGCACTGATGTCGTTCACGGCGCTTCCCAATCTGTCCGTGCTGCCTTCCGGGCCGATTCCCGCCAACCCTGCCGAACTGGTTTCCTCTCCGGCCATGGGGAGGCTGGTGGGTGAGCTACGCCAGCGCTTCGAACACATCGTGCTCGACTCGCCGCCGGTGTTGCTGGTGACGGACGGAATCCTGCTTTCCACTGTGGCGGATGGAGTGGTGCTGGTTGTGGAAAGCGGCTCGACGTCGCGAGGTGCATTGCATCGAGTTCGTCAAATCCTGGATCGGGCCGGCGCCAAGACCCTGGGTGCGGTACTCAATAAGCTGGATGACCGGGTTGACGGCTACTATGCTTCTCGCTATCGGTATTACGGCTATTACTACTCCCGTGATCCCTCCGCGTCAAAAACGTCTGACTTGAATTCGGCCAGCTAGCGGTGAAAAACCAACAGTTCAGGACAGCTCATCCAGCCAGGCGGGACAAGGGCGAAACAGAACGCCATGCGGGAGTTCTCTCATGGTTTCTCGACTCCGACTTATGCTGCCTTGGGGGCGCCACCGGTGGGTCCGTCCGGCCATTAGATCGTAGCTTGAGAAAGAGCTGAGAATGCGAGCTGGGCGCGAGGTAACCCCATGCTAATGCGCGATGTAGCAGTGATCGGAGCGGGGCCGGCGGGGTTGTATGCGGCTTATCGGCTGGCTTCGGCCGGTTTGGGTGTCGCGGTACTCGATGCCCAGGAGAGGATAGGGGATAACGCGGTCTGTTCGGGCGTGATCGGGGAAGAGGCCTTTGGGCGTTTTGGATTGCCCTCCCGGCCGGTGCTGAACAGCATTTACTGTCTGCGGGCGGTCTCGCCGGCGGGCAGAAGCCTGGAGTATCGCTCGCCGACGCCGCTGGCCCGTGTGGTCGATAAAGCAGAATTCAACCGCGACTTGGCGAGTCTGGCGCGTGCCGCAGGCGCGGAATTGCATTCCGGCCGTTTGGTCGAAGCGGTGGCGCCCGAAGATCGTGGAGCGATCTTGCGGTTCCGTTCCCAGCTGGGCGCGAGGGAAAAAATCGGAGCGCGAGTCGCGGTGATTGCTTCCGGAGTGGGCGGGGCGCTAAACGGAGCACTGGGACTTGTGAAGCCGCGGGAGTTTTTGCGGGCCGTGCAAGCCGACATCCCACTGGGTAGGGACGGCGCTATGAACCCCACAGAAATATATGTGGGGAGGTCCGTGGCGCCGGGAGCTTTCGGCTGGAAGATCCCTTTAGGGCACGGCCGCGTGCGCGTGGGGTTGATGAGCTGGGAGGAGCCCCGCCCGTATTTCAACTCGCTTTTGCAACGGGTGGCGCCCGGATTGAAGAGGGGCGAAGCCAGATTCCAGCAGAAGGCCATCGGGCAGATGCCGGTGGGAAACTGCGTCGCGGAACGCGTCGTCGCCATCGGAGAAGCCGCCGTGCACGTGAAGACCTCGACCGGAGGGGGAATCTACTTTGGCCTGCTCTCGGCCGAAATGGCTGCCGAGGTCATTCTGCGCGCTTTTCAGAAGGGCGACTTCAGTGTTCAGACCTTGGGCCAGTTCGAACGCTACTGGAGGACGGCTTTCGGCACTGAGTTGTGGACGGGGTATCTCGCCCGGAAAGTCACCGGGCGACTCTCCGATAGCCTTTTGGAAAAGGCCTTCGAAAGGGCAAAGGGGATCGCTCTCGTGGGCCGGCTGAAAGACGAATTGAGCTTCGATTGGCATGGCAGAGCCATAGCGGCCTCCCTGCATGGTCTGTTCGGTCCCCCTCCAGGCTCTTGAGACCATCATGATCAAACGGGGTTTTGACGTACTGCTTTCAGCTTTTGGGCTCGCCGTATCGTTGCCGTTGTGGGGAATTATCTCGCTGGCCGTAAAGCTTCACGACGGAGGGCCGGTGTTTTATCGGCAACCGCGGGTAGGGAAAGACGGGCGAGTCTTCATGGGCCTGAAGTTCCGCTCGATGGTGCCTGACTCGGACCGGAAGTGGGGAGCGGCGCCCGCGG
>Ga0326727_10004616_pt1 | contig 40958 bp, 28 predicted proteins | sample MB2enrmetagenome_FD_207643 | JGI IMG/M metagenome (GOLD analysis project Ga0326727, IMG submission 207643) | Lab enriched peat soil microbial communities from McLean, Ithaca, NY, United States - MB29MY | ecosystem: Environmental > Terrestrial > Soil > Wetlands > Peat | place: USA: New York...
TTATTTCGATTCTCACTCAAGGCCCGGGCAGCCGGGCCTTTTGCTTTGCTCAAAGCAAGCAGTTCTCAGTTCCCAGTTCTCAGTTCCCAGAAAAACCAGCCTGTCTATTGAACGCCACTGAGAACTGGGGACTGAGAACTTTCTCTTGAGTGTGGACTGGGAAAGCCATAAAGTACAGGGAGAGAAACGCGCGGAGGCGCCTCGTCTGCCAGCGGTCAACATGTTTCAATTTGGGCCCTGGATTCCCGCGATAGCGGTGGCGATAGTTGCGGGAGTTCTGGACTGGCGCTGCCGGCGGATTCCGAACTGGCTCACGGTATCGGGCTTCGCGGCCGGGGTCGCGGTCAACACGATTCTGTTTCGCCGGCCGGGACTGGAAACCGCGTTGCTCGGGACGGTAATGGGCCTTGGGCTGCTGCTGCCGTTCGTGCTAGTCCGCAGCCTCGGGGCCGGCGATATGAAACTGGCTGGCGCCTTGGGAGCTTGTCTGGGCTGGCGGCAACTGCTCTCCGTGCTCATGGGCACGATTTTGGTGGCGGGAGTGATGGCGCTGGCTTTGGTCATCTGGAAAGGACGGCTGAAGCAGACGCTCCTGAACATAGCGCATTTGCTGGCGGCGTTATTGAGCCTGCGGATGCCCGCGTCTGCGGTATCGCTCGACGATCCGCAGTCGACGAAAATTCCGTTTGGCGTCGCCATGGCGATTGCGGTTCTGGTTTATGGGATGGGAAGAGCGATGGGGAAATTGTGATTTGTGATTTGTAATTCCATTTTACGATTTGTCATCTTGAGCGAAGCGATAGACCTATGCATTGGGGTGGATTCAAATCCATAAGTCCTTCGCTTCGCTCAGGGTGACAAAATCATAAGATGACGGGATGACAACAGATAATGGGGTCACGAACTGCATGAAGGTCAGACGCATTGCACGACAGCTCGCAAGGACAGACGGGGCAGAGATCGCGGAGGCCGCGCTGGTGCTGCCGCTGGTGTTCATGCTTCTGCTGGGCATCGTGTGGTTTGGACGCGCCTTCAATATCTATTCGACCATCCAACAGGCGGCGCAGCAGGGAGCGATCACGGCGGCGCGCGCGTCGTGCGTTACGTGCGGAAATGCCCCTAACGGTAACGTGTACAACACGATTGTAGCGGTGATGCAGGCGTCCAATCTCGATCCGGGGCAAATCGTTAGTCCCGGTGCCCCGCCCACGGGATGCACGAACTCTGGCAACATCACAATCTGTCAACAAGTGCTGCTGAATCCGACATCGAATCCAACACAGATTCAGACCTGCGGATATCCACCAGCCCCCAGCCCATCGCAAATCTGTGGAGCGCTGGTTAGCTTTCAATATCCGTTTCAGTTCTACCTGCCTTTCACTTCGCTCAACAATCAGAAGATTATCTTGTCGGCGCAGGCGCAGAGCAGGATGGAGAACTAGATGGTTGGCATTCGGATCGTCCGTCCGGGACTTGAGTCGTTTCTTCCATTGTTCCCAGCGCTCAAGCGCTGGGCTAAGGTAGTGTGCCCCTCCGGGGCTGGATTCTTGGACGAACAGGGTTCGGCGCTGCTGGAGTTTGCCATCACGCTGCCGCTGCTGGTGGTGTTCGTGGTGGGCATCTACGATTTCAGCGGCGCGTTTAATCAGAAGCAGAAGATCGCGCAGGCGGCGCAGGAAGGCGCGATCATTGCCGGAGCTCAGCCGATGAGCGACATCACAAACAGCGCCTTAAACCCGGACTCTCTGCAGCCCGTGGTGGCCGCGGTCTTCAACTCGCTGGCTGGCAGTGGTGTCCTGCCTAACGCGAACCAGCCGGGAGGGTGCAAGCCTCCGGCTTTGCCATCCCCGCCGTCTGCCCTGACATGGACTTACTCGATTTCGCCCTGCCCCGATGTTCTCATCATCACCATCAACCGCGGAAGTGTATCTGGCTCCGGTACTCCCGTAGCTGTTGGTACCAGTGTCACGGTTAAATATCCTTATCATTTTCGGTTCAATAGTGTGATTCAACTGTTGGTTCCGGGCGCGACCTATGCGGCTACGACGCAGTTAACCGAGATCGCTACGGTCCACAACCAGATGTGAGGATGCTTGCGACGCCATCAAACTAATTCGCCGACCAGCTTTCGGCCCGGTTTGCGACGCCACCGCGACCAAGGGATCATCGTCGTGCTGGTTGCGGTCGTCATGCTGTTTGTTATCGGAGCGATGGCCGCGCTGTCGATTGACGTGGTGACGCTCTACACGGCGCGCAGCGAGGCGCAACTGGCGGCCGATGCCGCGGCCCTGGCGGCGGCGCGCGTGCTCGCCAACTCAGGGGCGACTTCGGATAGAACGGGCACGTTACTCGCCAGCGTGGAAACCATCCCCGGCCCCGCCACTGCGGTTGCCATTCAGGTCGCGGAGCAGAATCAAGTGGGAGGAGCGTACCTGACCGGCACCAATATAACTGCTATCACTTTTGGTGGCACCGATTACACCAACCCAACGATCACCGTGAAGGTGCAAGTGACCAATCTGCCAACGTTCTTCGCGCGCATCTGGGGACGAGCTAATTTCACCGTGGCAGCGTCGGCCACGGCAGAGGCCTACAATCCCTCCGGGGCGAGGGCTTTGGGGACAAAGAACCCGGTCGCGCCAAGCTGTGTGAAACCGTGGCTGCTGCCGAATGCGGATCCCACCAGTGGAACGATCATTTTTCACCGCTTCTCAGGCGCTATCGATGTGAGGTCGAACCTACTGGGCTCAGCCCAAACAATGAGTCTCGCCTGCAGCGGCGGCAACTGCACGCCACCGCTGAACATACCAAACCCGTGGACATATTATCCCGGCGATTCATCGTCGTTCCCTTCTCCGACAAGCTCGCTGCCCAGTTGCACCCTGGTGCCGTCGCCTACTCCGTATCAGGAAAGCGTTGCGGGCTGCGTCCAGACGCCGATCTCATGCAACAGCACAGTAAGCATAGACACCTCCAATTACGGCAACGCTCGAAATACTGAGACGGCGGATGCGGTGAACTGTCTGACTCACGCAATGAACAACCAGGGCGATACGGTCACTTCAACGAATCCACCAGCCGTGCCTTTCGAATTCGTCGCGGGTGCCGACAATCCGGTCGCGGTTGCCAATCCAGGACTTGCGGGACAATACGTGATGGTCAGCGATTCGCTGGTCACTGTGCCGGTATTTAACGTTCAAGCGGGCAGCGGACTACCCTGCAGCGCGGCACCGTGCTCGGTGCAGATCATCGGTTTCGTGCAACTATTTCTGAATCCCAGTGGAGCGGCAGCGCTGGATTCCGGGCTGTCGGACGGCAACATAAGCACCACCGTCATCAATATCGCAGGTTGTGGGACCGGCGCGACCGGACAGCCGATTCTCGGTAATGGCGCATCTCCGGTGGCGGTGCGTCTGATCTCGCCCTAGCCCGGATCGGCGAATGTCCTAAGTAAGGAAGCTCAGTCGCAATATCTGCGGCCTGGAGGGGGGTACCCCCACCAGTACTGACTAGTAAACATAGTCGAATTTCCGACTGAGTCGCTAGAAAATGTTGGGATCGCGGCGGGTCAGGATGACTTGCTCCAGGGCCAGTTCGTTGCCGACAAAAATAAAGTTATAGACGGAGCCGTTGAGGAGCGAGGCGAGCACATCGCGGGCTGGGGCGGGACCGAGATCGGCGACGACTTGTTCCTGCTCGGCGCCGGCGGGAATGGCAATCTCGGCTTGGGTCTGGCGCTGCACCTCGAATAACACTTGGGCTAGGGTGGCTTTGTCGGTGCGGATGGTCAGCATTCCGTTCACAAAGGTCACGGTGACGGGCGACTTCGGCGGCGGGGGCGCTTCAGTGACGGCGGCTAGCGGCGGCGCATTGGCAACTGGAGTCGAGACCCTAACGGCGGCAACTTGCGCGCGCGCGGCATTTGTGTCCGCGGCGAGAGCGGCGTTCTGAAGTTTGGCGGCGGGCCCGGGCGGGATTCTTTCCGCTGCGGCCGCGGGACCAGGCGATGCCGGAGCTAGATTTGCTGGACCCAGTTTTACCACGACCGTATTCTGGGCGGTCGAAGTTTGGGTGGTCGAAATCTGATAGGACTGCGGCCGGGTGAGATCGAGGACGACTCGCGTAATCGGAGGGTTGCTGAAAAAGAGCCCGGAGCGAACAGCCTTGAGCGCGCCGCGATTGACTTTGAGGGCGCGCAAGTCGGCGGCGGGAAGCGCGCCGGGAAAATCGACGACGATGCGATCGGGGCCGGTGATGAACTGGGTATCGGGCGCTATGGGAGCTCCAGAGGTCTGGATCTCGACTTCCATGGCGTTGCCATTTGCACGCACTACGACCTGCTGGACACGAGCGGGAATCGGCGCAGAATTCTGCCCGAAGACCGGCGCAGACAATAAGGTCGCGACGGCCAGCAGGGCTCCGGCATCGGCAAGGCGTAGCATTGAGGCTCTGAGCAAAGTCTAGCAGTTATGCAACGGGAGAAGCGCATCGGAAGTCGTAGCACATGCGGAAGCGGAAAGCTACGGCGTGACGGGCCGGACGGCTCTTCGATAACGCCACAGGATCAACGCCAGTCCGGAAGCGGCCAGGACCAGGGTCGAGGGCTCGGGAACCGCCGGGGGTTTGTGGTGTTTGGGACGGCAGTGCCCGTCGACGAACTGGTCGCCGGCGTGGCAAGGCCGGTAAGGAATCGGCACACCGACAGGGACGTAGGGGAAAGAGAACAGACTGGCGAAAAGTCTGGGGGCAATCGGCTCGCCGATGGGCAAGTCGGGCGCGGCGAGCAAGGGACGCATGGGCAAGGACGGCGCCGCTGCAACCGCCGCCACGGGCCGGTCCAGAACATCTTCGTCCGGCTCTTCGTCGGAAACTTCGGGCTTCGCGGTGTCGGAAATCTGGTTGCCACAATGAGCGCGCGCCGTGATTTTGCCGTCGGTCAGGAGCAACTCACCGAGATGCAGACGGATTCTTCTGCGGGTCCAGAAGACGGTGTCGCGAATGCGATAGGAAAGATAAACTTCGCGGGCTTCGGTGGCGCGCACCAGTTGGGCGTGGCTGAAATCGAAGTCGGAAAAATGGCGGCGAACTACATAATCGCGCGCCGCTGCAGCGCGGAGATCGCCGGGATTTTTCACGCCTCCGGGGATCACCGAGTAGGGATAGACTCCGGGAGCACGAGCGAGAAACTTGGTGGACTTGGCGGAACTTGCGGCCGCGAAGGCAAGACTGTTGCGGACGTTTCCCCGAGCCCAAAAAGAGGCGGGCAAAACCTGGGAAGCGTGCAGGACAGGCAAAGAGAAATGGCGAGCCACGTTCTGCCAGCAGGCGCCAGCGATCACGCTCCCAAAGAGCACAGCTACCAGGGTTCGCTGAATGCGCAGACGACGCCGATACCAGCTCCGCCTTCGTCGCACGGTCTTTCCAATGGCACCGTCGTTCAAAACAGCACTCCTACCCCGGCACTGGGCCGGTGGGTGGCCGGGGAGAGCCAACTATAGGCAGCATTCCGGCATCCAAAACCCCGCTGGGGAAAAGGTTCAGACACAGGAACTTAGCACTCAGAACAAGTCATCTTATCAGAGTTGTGCAGGGGATTTCAGTTCAAAGTGAGATTTCGGTAGCGGACATCCGCTTAATCCTATGGCGAATTGGCCAGCGTGGGCACGATCGCCGTGTCCACCGTGGCCGGATCGTCTCGCAACTTGAGGTAGAGCGTTTTTCCTTTCAGCGGCGGGATGAGAAGGGTAGCTTCGGCAAAGCCGTCGGGAAACTGTAACCGACCAAATAGCCCTTGACAGCCCAAGGGCAGAGTCCTACAATCCACCACCGAGAGCGAGCGCTCGTCTTGGTAAAACTCAAGGAGGCGAATCGATGCCGAGGCTTTTGCACAACACCGTCGCCAAGAACAAGCTCAAAATCGAACGCGCCGCACAAAAGCTCTTCACCCGGCAAGGATTTCACGGCACGACCGTCCGGGAAATCGCCCGTAGCGCCGGCGTATCCATGGGCAAGCTCTACCTCTACTACCCGAACAAGGAAGACATCTTCATCGGCCTGGTCCAGCACATGGAGCAGAACATGGAAGCCCTCCGGCAAAAAGAGATTCTTCCCCTGATGCAATCGCCCGATCCGGAGTCGCTGAAGAAGCTGGGAATGGCCGTCGGCCGCATCGTCTCGGAGAATCTGGACTACTGGCGGCTGATGTACGTCGATGTCGTCGAGTTCCGTCATAAGCACTTCATTCACAGCTACCGTGAAGTCGCCGGAGGTTTGCGGACGTATTCGGCGGCCTTGTTTCAAAAAGCGCCGATTCCCTTCCCCAGCGACGTGAACCCCGGGTTTGCCTACGTCAGTTTGTACATGCAGTTTGTAACGCATTTTCTGGTGGAGAACCTCTTCGGCGCCAAGCGCTATCTGGGCGTGAGCGACGAGGAAGCTGTCGAGCAGTTTGTCCGGCTGTACACACGCAGCAAGAAAGGCCGAGCTGCGAAGCGGTAATTGCGGCACACGGAGGAAATATGCGAATGCGAGCATTTGCGACGCTGCTGGCGGCCGCCAGCATTTTCTGTTTCATGACACCGATGATCCCAGCGCAGACGGCCACCACCGGGCAAATCGTGGGGGCGGTGACGGATCCCAGCGGCGCCCTCGTAGCAGGCGCAAGAGTGGTCCTGACCAGCGACGCCGGCGTGCGGCGCGAAGCTCAAACCGGCGGCAACGGTCGTTATACGTTTCCCCTGCTCAACCCAGGCGCCTATCGGCTCGACGTGACGCAGAGCGGATTCGCCTCGGTCAAAGTGGAAGGCATCATTGTCCAAATCACCGAGAGCTCGGTTGTCGACGTTGCTCTCAAGGTGGCCAGCGCGCCGACCACGATTGCGGTTACCGGAGAATCACCGCTGGTGCAAACGGAAAGCTCCGCCCGCGGCACCGTCATCGATGAGAAGGAGATCGACTCGCTGCCGTTGCCGACCCGCAACTTCCAGCAATTGTTATCTATGACAACTGGAACTTCGGGCTCTCTCCAGAACTCCTCTGAGTTGGGGCGGGGCGATGTTGCTGTGTACGTCAACGGCCAGCGCGCTCTCTCTAACAACATGATCATCAACGGCGTGGATGCGAATTCCATCGGCACGGGCGAGAACCCAAATCTTTCTGTCCCGTCCATGGATTCGCTCCAGGAATTCATCGTGCAAACCAGCATGTACGATGCCTCGGCGGGCCGCAGCGCGGGTGGCAATGTGGCCGCCGTCACCAAGTCGGGCACCAACAGCCTCCATGGCGATGCCTACGAGTTCCTGCGGAATACCGTTTTGGATGCCAACAATTTCTTCCTGAACGGAGAGGAAGGACCGGTCACGGCCAGGCCTGCATACAGGCGCAACCAGTTTGGCGGCACGCTGGGCGGTCCACTGCTGAAGGATCGTGCCTGGTTTTTTATCTCCTATCAGGGTACCCGCGAAACCAACGGCACCTCGCTGACCAACTCGCTCTCCACGATGTTCCTGCCGAACTATCTGGGACCGCAGCGCGATGCCGCATCCCTCGCCGACCTTTCGTTGTGCTACAACCCAGGGTTCTTTGGATATGTTGATCCTGTGGCCGTAGCCGCTCTGCAAGCTCAACTCCCCAACGGGCAGTATATGATTCCTTCGGCCCCTGGCGTTGCCACTACCGGCGCGGGCTGTCCAACGGGGGCGGATTGGACGAATCCTGGCACTGTCCTTGCGACCATTCCCTCCAACTCAACCTACAAAGAAGACCAGTTCAACACCAATCTGGATATCAAGCTGACGCAAGCAAACCGTTTCTTTGCCAAATACTTTCAAGCGTTCAACCGGGAAGATCAGGCGATTTACGCTCAGTTTGGCGATGGCAACCCGTTGCAGGCGCCCGGCTGGCCGACTGAGGAAGACATCTACCAGCGCGTGCTTTCGGCAGGCGTACAGTCGGTGATCTCAAGTCATTTGCTGAACGAATTCAGGTTCGGCTGGAGCACCATTTACGGACCTGGCAAACCTTCTACACCAGTCACCTCAGCCGATTTAGGAATTGCGTCTCCGTTGAGCAGCTTGTTCCCCAGCATGCCGACGATGTCCTTCACCAACATGTTCACGCTTGGGCCGTCTCCGCTTGGCATCACCTACGCTGCGACCAACACTTACCCCGTCAGCGACACGATGACGTGGACGAAGGGGCGACACACCCTCAAATTCGGTGGCGAATACAAGCGGCAAGAATTGGATGCTCCCTATTTCGATGTATTTCCCAATGGCGAACTGTTCTATCTGGGCGTGTTCACTGGCAATCCCTTCGAGGATTTTCTAGCCGGGCTCACTGGCCTGTCCGCAATCGGCTCTGGAACTAACAGCCTCCATAACCGCGCCAACGACTTTTCGGCCTTCTTCCAGGACGATTGGAAGGTTACCCCCCGCCTTACGCTAAACCTCGGGCTGCGGTATGACTATTTCGGTCCCACCACTGAAACCCACGGCCATTTTGTCGGATTCGATCCGACGAAGGCCACGACTGTAGGTCTGCCTGCAACGTACATTTTCGGAGGCTGCGGCGGCGCGGCCACGTGCGGTTCGATCGTCACTGGCGGCTTCGTCCAGGCCGGCAATGGAAACTTGCCCGGATTTCCCAAAGGCAGCGACGGGTTGGTGAATTCCAACTACAAGAACTTCGGGCCGAGGGTGGGCTTCGCTTACCTACTGACGGACAAGGGCGACATTGTCCTGCGCGGAGGTTATGGAATCTTTTACGACCGGCCGAACATGCGGTTGTATAACAGCCAATTGTTCAACATGCCTTACGAAATGCTGGCCGCTGAGCTCTTCACCCCGAACGAGAGTCCATTTGTGCAAGTTCCACTGCCCAGCCAGTTCCCGCTGACTGTCAGCGGCAGTCCCGGCACCTTTGCTTGTAATGGACAATCCTGTGGATATCCGGCCATCCTGCCCTACACATCCTATTTTTACGGCCCCCAGACTACTCCGGTTCCGGCCACTGGGATCTATCCGGACCTGCATGACTGGAGCATCCCCTATGCCCAATCCTTCAACCTTGGGGTACAAACCAGCTTCGCCAACGACTGGATGCTGGATTTGGGATACGCCGGTTCGCTGGGACGCAAATTCCCGCGCTTGTTCTCGTTCAACCAAGCGGTTACGCCGGCGGCGGTCCTGGGCACGTACGCGGCGGGCAGTCTAGGCGGACCTTTCTTCCCAGGCTACGGCAATCTAACGGCCCCCGGATTGGGCAGCTTCCTGATGGAGAGCAACTCTAACTCGAATTACAACTCCCTGCAGGCAAGTCTCAAAAAGCGCTTCTCCCACGGCCTACAGATGCTGCTCAGCTATACTTGGCAACACTCACTTGATTATTACTCTGGGAGTGACGTCAGCGACGTCACACTGCTCCCGGGCGACATGGTCAATGAACAGCACAACTATGGTTCTTCGGATTTCGACCGGCGGCATCGCTTCGTCGGGAGTTACTTATATAGTCTGCCGGACGCTTATCACGGCAGCTCCGCTTTCGCGAAAAAGCTGGTGAACACCTGGAGCGTGTCGGGAATCGTAACTTTGCAATCCGGCATTCCGTTCTCCATCTACGGCCAAGATGCCGCGTTTGAGGCAACCATGGCCGACCTGAAGACGGGCCGAACGCTCCAATCCGCCATCAAGAGCGGCGACGTTGCCGAGCGATTGGGAAATAAAAATAATCCCTATTTCGACACGAGCGCCTTCGTGCAACCCTCGGCATTCGGAGACTTCGGACAGTTGGGAAGGAACATCATCCGCGGGCCGAAGCAGATCGACACCGACCTCTCCATCATCAAGTCCATACCGGTGACGGAAAGCCAACGGATAGAGTTTCGGGCCGAGTTCTTCAATCTGTTCAACAACGTGAATTTCGCTAACCCCGTCAGCATAATTTCTCCCTCGGTCAACTTTGGGTCCATCGTGTCAACCACCACGGGGCCCAGAGTGGTCCAGTTCGCGCTGAAGTACACGTTTTAGGAGACGCATGAAAGACACAGGTCTGGGCGGGAAGATTGTCATCGTTACCGGGGCCGCGGCGGGAATCGGCCTCGCCACGGCCCGGCGGTTTGCCAGCGAAGACTGCCGGGTGGCGGCATGGGATGTCAACGATTCTGGGCAGGACGAGTTACTACGCGAACTGTCCGCGCTCGGCGGAGAGGCTCTGTTTCGCAAAGTCAGCGTCTGTAATGACGCCGATGTAGAGGCTGCCGTCGCAGAAGTTGTTGAACGGTGGGGCGCGGTGGATGTGCTCATCAATAACGCGGGCATCACGCGCGATTCGCAGTTCGTTAAGTGGAAGGATGGCGCCGTTGCCGGTACGATGACCGATGAGGCGTTCGATTCGGTCATCTCGGTCAACTTGAAAGGTGTCTTTCTTTGCTCGCGGGCGGTCGTGCCTCATATGATCCGCAAAGGCTCGGGAGTGATCCTCAACGCCTCGTCCGTGGTGGGTCTGTATGGAAACTTCGGCCAGACAAATTACGCCGCCACCAAGGCGGGAGTTATCGCGTTCGCGCGAACGTGGTCGCGCGAACTGGCAAAATATAATATCCGCGTGAACGCCATCGCTCCCGGTTTCATCGCGACCGAGATGGTGCAGAAGATGCCGGAGAAGGTCGTCCAGAACATGGTTTCGCACACGCCTCTGGGCCGCATGGGAAAGCCTGAGGACGTTGCTGAGGCTTATGTTTGGCTGGCCTCCGATGCGGCATCGTTCATTACCGGTACGGTGCTCTCCGTGGATGGCGGATTGGTATTGGGGACCTAACTTATAGCAATCTAAGAGGACTTATTCATGACGCGTTACGCAACTATTGTATCCACGGCGAGATATGTACCTGAGATAGAAGTGACGAATGACATGCTGCGCGAGCGGTTCAAACATATCCCGGATTTCGTGAATAAAATGGAGGCCAGCAGCGGCATCAAGACACGCTGGCATGCCCCCGAAAACTGGGCCACCAGCGATGTCGCTCTGCCCGCAGCCAAACTCGCGATTGAGCGCGCAGGCAAGAAACCCGAAGATGTCGATCTGATCATCCTCGGCACCGATTCGCCGGACTACATAACCCCTGCCACCTCGGTCGTACTGCAGCATAAGCTGGGCGCAAAAAATGCCGGAACGTTTGATGTCGGCTGCGCCTGCGCTTCGTTTCCAACCGGCCTTTCCGCAGGCGCGGGAATCATCGCCGCCAACCCGGGGATCAAGACGGTGCTCGTTGTCGGAGTGTATCTCATGCACAAACTCACGACGGCTGCCGATCCCATGGTCTTCTTCTATGGTGATGGCGCGGGCGCGGCGGTGCTCGAACCTGCAGCTTCGCCGGGCTTTATCTCTGCGGCCTTTCGCGCCGACGGCTCCTATCACGACTATTGGGGAATTTATTCCGGAGGCACCTTCGAACCGGCCAGTGAGGAATCTGTTAAGGCGGGGCGAACCGCGTGCACGATCAAGAACCGCTATCCTCCGGAGTTGAACGAGGAGACGTGGCCGATCATCGCGCAACGGCTGGCAAAGGACGGTGAATTCGATCTGCGCGACGTCGATTGCTTCATTTTTACCCAGGTGCGGAAGCCCACGATCGAACGCGTGATGGAGCGGCTCGCCGTACCGGCGGAACGCGCGCATACCATCATGGAACAGTATGGCTACACCGGCTCCGCCTGTGTTGGAATGGCGCTCGATCACGCCATCGAGCAGGGTAAGGTGAAGTCCGGCAGCCTGGTCGTGCTGGTCGGTTCTGGAGTCGGATACAATCAGGCGGGCTGCGCGTTTCGCATGCCGTAGCCATATTCCGAACTTGACTTCCACCAAGCGGCCGAGAGGAGCGGAATGGGCCTGGCCATCAACATTGTGCTGGTGGTGATTTTTGCGGTAGTTACCGCTCTGATGGTCTTCTTCATTCTTTTCTTTTTGCGGCCTATCGCCATGACAGTCTGGTTACAGAGAAACGCTCTTCGCCGCGCCGGTCTTCAGAAAACGAGGCTTACGACCACGGTGGGAAAACAGATCGTGTGGCTGGGCGGCGCCGGGCCCTTGCTGGTGTTGCTACATGGCGCAGGCGATCAAGCGGGGACATGGAATAAAGTGGCGCCCGAACTGAAGCGCCACTTTCAACTGGCGATCCCGGATCTTGCAGGCCATGGCGAGAGCGAACCGGTTGAGGGGACGCTGAGTTTGGGAACGCTGTTCGCCGCGTTGGAGCAGGTGTTCGATGCGAATCCATGCCGAGACGCGCCGATGATGCTCGCAGGTAACTCGCTCGGGGCCTGGATGGCGATGCTTTATGCGCAGAAATACCCGCATCGGGTAACACGGGTCGTCCTCATCAATGGCGGGCCCATCAGGAACGCATCGGAGCTTGGCCTTATGCCAAAGGATCGCGAAGAGGCTCGGCGCACTCTCGATGCCGCGCTGGATCCCTCTACGCCTCGGCGGCCAAATTTCGTCCTCGACGATCTGGTTCGTGTGTCGAATAGGGGCCCGATTTCGCGGCTGCTGGCCGCCGGCGTAGAAGACATGTCGAAATACCTGCTCGAAGGCAAGCTCGCAAGCTTCGAGATGCCGGTCGATCTAATCTGGGGCGCCTCCGATCGCCTCGTCCGGCTGGACTATGCGAAGAAACTACAGTCGCAACTTCCGCACTGCACGCTTACGGTCATTGAGCATTGCGGCCATGCACCGCAGATCGAGCGTCCACGGGAGTTGACGCGAGTCTTGTTGCAAATTCTCGCGTCAGAAGTGTCCCGCGGCCTTGACGCTGCACATTCGGTTACCACGAAGCATGGGGAAAACCCATGATCAGCGGCGATATTCTCGGAGAGCGCGCCCGTGTTGGCCCTGACACGGTTGCACTGATCTGCGTTTCCACACGGCTACAGTTCACCTATGGTGAACTCAATCGACGGGCCTTGCAGTGTGCGCGGATTTGGACGGACCTCTGCTTCCTGCGGCCAGGGGATCGCGTCTGCATGTTGTCCGAGAATCGGGTTGAATATGTGGATGCCTTTTGGGCGGCGGGTAAATCCGGTATCATTTTCGTCCCGCTCGGAACACGCAGCACGGCTCACGAGCTGCACCAGATACTCGCGGACTGCGGGCCGCGCTGCCTCATGTACTCCGCACGATACGAGAAACTAGCGAATGAGCTCCAGCAACTCGTGGCCTTCGAGAACCTCATAAGTCTCGATGCGGAGGACGACATCCCGAAGACACTGAGTTATGCCAAAGCTATCGATCGGGTTCATGCAGATCCGTTCTCAACGAGACTTCAACCCGAGGATATTTTCTGCTTGCTCTATACCAGCGGCACTACGGGACGGCCGAAGGGAGTAATGATTCCACATCGGCAGATCGCATGGAACGCCTATAACACGGTAATCTCCTGGCAATTGCGGCAGAGTGACCGGGTTCAGGTTTACACGCCCATGTATCACGCCGGCGGCCTCACCGTATTTATGACCCCGCTGTTCGCCATCGGGGGCAGCATCGTTTTGCATGACGGCTTCGACGTTGCTGAAATTTTACAGGCCTTCCGAGACTACGAGTGCACCATTCTTTTCGGCGTACCAACGATCTTCAAGATGCTGCTCGATTCGCCAGGATTCGCTTCGCTCGATTTCAGCCATCTGCGCTGGTGTGCCAGCGGAGGCGCTCCGCTTCCGTTACAACTGCTCCGGGCTTACCAGGAGCGCGGACTGATTTTTCGGCAAGGCTATGGGCTCACCGAGGTCGGCGTGAACTGCTTTGCCATAAGCGACGAGGACACTCCGCGCAAGCCCGGTTCGATTGGCAAGCCGATGATGTTCACGGAGGCGAAGCTTGTCGATCACAAGGGTGATCAGATCGCAACCAATGAGGCTGGCGGGCTTGAGGTTGGCGAACTGTGCCTGCGCGGGCCGCACGTTTGCCGGGGCTATTGGGACAATCCTATCGCCACCGCCCAGGTGCTCGACGCAGAAGGATGGTTCCACACCGGCGACCTGGCGCGATGCGACGAGGATGGGTTCGTCTACATTGCAGGCCGCTCCAAAGACATGATCATCAGCGGCGGCGTCAACATTTATCCGGCGGAGATCGAAAAGGAGTTACTCGATCATCCGGCCATTGCCGAAGTTTCCGTCATGGGGACGACCGACGAGAAGTGGGGCGAGGTCCCAGTCGCATTCGTTGCGCTGAAAACGGGCGCAAACATTGGTGACATGGAACTCATCGAGTTTCTTCGTCCCAGAATCAATAAAATCAAACTGCCCAGGCAAATCATCTTTATAGAAGCGTTGCCCCGCAATGCGTATGGCAAGGTCCTAAAACTTGAACTCAAGGACCGATTGCCGAATCCCAATTCCGTTGTCATCGGTGGAAGCGACACTGCCACGCCGGAGCGAAAATCATTATAAAAGGTGCATTATGAAACGCATTTACATCGCCGCCTATCATCAATCGAAATTCGGGAAGCTCATGGGCATGTCTGTCCCCGAGATTCTTAGCCGCGCCGTTATGGAGACTTGCGCGGAGATCAAAGTGGAACCCTCCGCGATCGATGTCGGCTCGGTGGGCGCGGTTTGCAATATCTCCCTTAACCAGCAAGGGCTGCTCGCGGGCCTGGTGGCGGACATTCCGGGACTTGCCGCCAAGCCGATCGAGTCGGTTGAAAATGCGTGCGCCTCCGGTGGCCAGGCCATCGTCTCTGTCATACAGAAACTGCAAGTCGGATGGGGCGATACGGGGATTGCGATCGGGTACGAGAAAATGCGCGACGCCGAAGGCAAGATGGATGGGAAGCTCATCGGTCAGGCCCTGGGATATTTCTCGCATCCCGCCGAACGCGAAGGCAAAGTCTACATTTTCCCTCACCTTTTTGCCGAGGTGATGGAGTGCTATCTCAAAGTGCATGGTATTCCCGAAGAACACCTGGCGCAGATTGCTGTCACAGAGTATGCGAACGCCCGTCACAATCCCTACGCGCAGATGCGCAACGTCGAACTTACGATCGAACAAGCGATGCAGATCGGCGGCATCAATCGCTACATCGTCGAAGGGCTGCCGCTCAAGACCTACGATTGTTCGCAGATCAGCGACGGGTATGCCGCACTCATTCTCGCGACTGAGGAAGGACTGGCAAAGCTCGGCGTCGACAAGCGTGACTGCGTCGAGATTGCAGGGTACGCGCAGGCGACCGATCCGCTCAAAAAGTCCGGCCGCGATGTGCTTCGTCCCGCGGGTGCGATCAAGGCAATGAAGAGCGCGTGCCAGATGGCGGGAGTCACGCCGGACGATGTGAAGGTCGCCGAGATCCACGATTGTTTTACGGTTATGGGAGCGCTTGGCACCGAGGTTTTAGGAAAAGCCGAGTACGGCAAAGGCGCGCAGTATTGGGTCGACGGAAAAGCTTCGGTCGACGGTGAGTGTGGCATCAATACTTCGGGCGGACTGATTGCGAAAGGCCATCCGATTGGCGCAACTGGCATCGCCATGCTGGGTTGGTGCGCCTGGCAATTGCTGGGCAAGGTTCCACAACCGTTGCAGGTCAAGGGCGCTAATGTTGCCGCCACGTTTAACATCGGCGGACCCATCTGCGCCTCCGTGTGTACGGTGCTGAAACCCTGCAGATAAGTCGGTCGCGAACTTCTTTCAGGAACTTGAAAGCGGCAGTTTTCGATACGAGTCGGAAATCCCAGGCAAAATAATTCCCTCCGGGGGAACGCGGCCCCGGGTCGATTCCCGGACGATCAGAGTCGGCGCCACCCGCACTATAGAAGGCTTTCTCGTCACCTTGCCTTCAATGCGGTCCATCAAAAGCGTAGCTCCACGCGCGCCAATCTCGTAGCCGGGTTGGGACACCACTGTGAGTCGTGGATGGAATGAACGATCTCCGGCAATGTCATCAAAGTTAGCGATCGCAACATCTTCCGGACAGCGCACTCCAAGCTCTTCAAAGGCCTGAAGCACGCCCAACGCCATGACCCCGTTGGAAACCAATATCGCGGAAGGTCGCGCGCGCCGCAGCAGAAGTTCCTTGGCCAGCAGATATCCGGAATTCTCGCGAAAGTCACCTTCGAGAATAAATTCTTTCGAGACTGCAATCTTCGCTTCCCGCAGTCCGGATTCGTAACCTCGAAGGCGCTCGCGCGCAACTCCCAACTCGAGCGGTCCCGTGATGATTGCAATACTCCGATAGCCGGTCCTGATGAGGTGGCGCACGCATTCTTGCGCGCCGCGAACATTGTCCAACATGACGGCGTCAATCTTTATGCCAGCAGGAACTCGGTCCAGACACACGATGGGAATACCGGATTCGATTGCTTTCCGAATATGATCGATGTCCTTCCCGCGGGTGGCCACGAGCAGGATCCCGTCCACTCTGCGGGAGCGGAGGGCGGACACGACTCGGCGCTCGCGCTCCATTTGTTCGTCTGTATTCGCCGCCACCAGAAGAAAGCCGCGTTCCAGAGCCTTGTCCTCGGCGCCCCGCAGCACTTGCGGGAAGAAAGGGTTGGTGATGTCGGGGAGCACCATGCCCAACATAAACGTCTGGTTCACCTTCAGGCTGCGAGCAATCTCATTGGGATGAAAATCGAGGTCGCGAATCGCGGCCTCGACCCGTTCTCGCAATGCGGGACTCACGCGCACAGTTCCCCGAATGACGTTAGAGACTGTTCCTGTCGATGCTCGAGCCCGCTTCGCTACCTCTACTATCGTTGCCATAGTATCCAATGAAAAGTTCGATCTGCGCTGTTATGCGTTCTCAACCGTACCGTTATAGTTTGCCACATATGAACGTATTTATAACCGGCTAATTCCCTGGAACCCACCTGAGCAACTCGTCTTTAAACAAGAGTTAGCGCCAGCTTTGTAACCGAAGCAGGCGGAATTTGAACCGTGACCGTCCTTCCCGTCGATGGCACATCTTTCATCTGAGGAATTACTTCATTTCGCCGATCGAAACTGTTATGAGCATGCAGGTCGGAACTGGTAAGCACAGTCGCCGTTCCCGACCTTATATCCGCGCCGCGAACTGTCACTTCCGTTTCCCGGGTTTCACTCACGTGCGGGTTCACGACCGTTAGCACCAAGTCCTTGTCGCGCAGGGATGCGGAACTCGCCAATCCCCAAAAAGACGCCGACTTGCCATCGCGCGCATAGCTGGCCACTGGCGCCGAAACGATGGTCCGCACCGCCTGACCGCCCTGGTGCGCGGCGTACATTCCGAAGACATGACCCACCGGAGTTACGCAGAACTTATCTTCGTGTGCAAGGTAAAGGCCGTTCAGGCAATTAATCAGCTGTGCTGGACTCGCCAGGGCGACTTTGTCCGGATGCCGGTTGAAGATATCAAGCGTCATGGCGCTGAACACGGCGTCCCTGAGCGTGGGGACCTGCTCCAGCAAGTTACTCGGGGTGAGTTGACTGCCGGGGCGATACCAGGGTCCCCATTCGTCAACCACCAGCTTGACCTTGTGATCAGAATCAAACTCGCGCATTGCTTGCCAGTGACCTTCGATGAGCGATTCCAGCCGGTTTCCTTCGCGCAATACTTCGTACCAGTCCTGGACATCGAACTTGAGTGCGTCGCCCTTGCCCTCATCCCAGTCCTCAGTACGACCCCGGCTCAGGTTCCAGGAGTAGTAATGGAGCGCCCAACCGAAGATAGAGCCAAACAGGCTCTTATCCTTGCGAGCAATCTCCTCAAAGAATCCCCGCGTCCATTGCCATTCATCCGTGTTCGGGCCGGAGGCAATGAACGACAGCGACTTCCCGTATTGCGGCACCCAAGTGGTATAGCGGCGAAACTCGACCGCATATTCCTGGGCGGTAAAATTGCCACCGCACCCCCAGGATTCATTCCCCACTCCCCAGTAGCGGACGTCATAGGGTTCGGCGGAGCCGGCGGCGGCCCGCGCCTCCGACAGGGTCGTGCTCCCTGCAGGGGAGTTGCAGTATTCCACCCAGCGATAGAACGTCTCCGCCGGCAAGCTGCGGACATTGGCCGCCAGATAGGGCTGACAGCCGACCGCCTTGCAAAAGCGCATGAACTCATCCGTGCCGAAGCGGTTGGACTCATAGCGATGATTAGCGGGAGAAGCGCTGGTTTCGGCCTCCTCCCAAAAATTAGTTCTTCGCGGACGCTGCTCCGCCGGACCGACCCCATCGCGCCAGTCGTAACTGTCGGCAAAGCACCCGCCCGGGTAGCGCACCACCGGAGCTTTGATCTTGCGCATTTCGTCGATAAGGTCTTTGCGGATGCCCTTGATGTTTGCGATCTTCGAGTTTTCGCCGACCCACACGCCATCGTAGATCACGCCGCCTAGGTGCTCGAGAAAGTGACCGTAGATATTCGGAGAGATGGTGCCCAGGACTTCTCCAAGTAAGACCTCAATACGAGAATCGGCTGGGCTCGATCCCATTGCGCCCGCCAACCTCGCAGGTCTCCCAAGCACGAACGCTAGTGCGCCCACCGCGCTGTTGCGCACGAACTCACGCCGTCCGATCATGACAGTACCTCCACTCGTATCGATGGAATCGTAGCTATAAGAAACGTCTGTGCGGCTCCAGAGCAGGAAATCTCCGGGCCTAGCGGGACGAATCCATTGCGACTTCCCGGCATTGCTCAGAAGATAAACTTCAAGCCGAATTCTCCGATGCGTCCGTTATGAACTCCGCTGGGGTGCAGGAAATTGCTGGGGACTTCTCCATTGTCACTATTTCCATTTACGCAATCGTTGGAGCCAGAGTTCGTCGATCCGGTGTCCGTCACGTAGCCGCAACTGGTGTTGTTTATGCCAGTCCATTGCGGATGGTTGAAGACGTTGAAACCCTCGGCGCGGAACTCGAATGCCTTCGATTCACCTACTTTGAAGCGCTTGAACAATCCCATATCAAAATTGAGCCGGCCCGGTTGGATCAGAGAATCACGGCCCGAGTCGCCAAAAGTGAGACCTGTGGGTTGCGAGTAAGCTCCGGGATTGTAAAGCAGCGGACCGTACACAACGCCTGGCACCGGGGTGAAGTGCGGCTTGGGGCCGTGCGGGTTCCCGACGATATCGGCAAAGGAGCCCGAACCAGCGTCATTCGAGACCCCGGCGTTGTCGTAGTCGCCGCCATTAAGAATGCTGATGGGTTCGCCAGTCTGCGCGGTCGTGATGCCCGATAGCTGCCAACCTCCGAGCAGCGATCCCTTTAAGCCCTTTGAATGCTCGAAAATCGGCAGATTGTAGATATAGCTGACGGTAAAAATGTGACGCTGATCGTAGGTGGAGCTGGCGTAATAGGAATTCAGCTTGTAGGAATCGACAAACGAGCTGTCATAGCGGTCGGAAGAATTATCAATCGAGTGGCTATAAGTGTATGCGAGAGTGAGCTGAAGTCCACCCGCATTCCTCCTGCCGGAAACTTGCAGCGCGTTATAGTTGGAGACCCCTCCGCCGATAATGCCATAGATCGCGTCGTAACCCGCATAGGGGCGATAATAATCTGAATCCGCGCCGCATGCGATGTTGAGATTGATCAAAGCCTGACCGGTGACTGGAGTTCCATTGTCGAGGTAGTTGTAGCCGCTCTCAACATTGTTACAGTCGTTGCCGGAGATGATTTGCCCCGGCAAGAATGGATTTTGACTGGCGGGAGTGGAATGAACCTGATTGCCATCCAGTTGCCGCGAGAGATGGGTTCCCTTGCTGCCAACATAAGCCACAGTCAACAGCGTATTACGAGCCAACTCGCGCTGAATATCGAGATGGTATTGCTGGACATAGGGCCATTGTGTCTGGGTTGTAATGGAGGTGATCGTCAGTGGGAAAATCTGCGGTCCGCCGCCCTGCGCCGTAGCGCCAATGTTGGTATATCCCGATATATAGTCTTGCACCGGCGCAAGGAGGAGAGGAGGATTCCCTTCGAGCGACTCGGTATTAGCGTCGTTCCCATTCGCATGTTCGAAGAAGATTCCGTAGCCTCCGCGAATCGCCGTTTTTCCGTCTCCCTTCGGATCAAAAGCGAAACCGATGCGCGGCGCGGGGTTGAATAAATGGTTAGACATGCAACTTCGATTCACACCGTTATAGCCGCAGTGCACCATTCCGGTTATGTTGCTGGCGCTTTGTCCAGGAGGGAAATCCAGCGCCCCAGTATTCGGATCGACAATGGGAGCGTTGGCTGTGACGTAGGCGCTGGGTTCGAAGTTATAAGCCTGTCCATACCGTTCGTAATAGCTGCCGTACAGGCTTACTCTCACGCCCAGGTTCAGCGTCAGCCGCGCGGTCGCGCGCCAGTCGTCCTGCATGAATGGTTCTAAGACTTTGTAGCGGTTGTAATACTTGACGTTTTGGTTCGGTTGATAGAAGGAACTAATAGCGCCCACCAGCATATCCGCGAAACCATTGCCAGTACTCCAAGTCGGTCCTCCCAAAGGGTTCTGCTGATTGTAGGCAACATCCGCATTTCCGTTAAAGCCGAGTTGTCCGTTAGGTTCCTCTTGCGCCGGCTCATTCTTTTGTATGGCCGCGAAGTAGGCTCCGAATTGAATATTGTGCTTACCTCTGCTCCAGGTTAAATTGTCATGGTAACTATAGGTAGGGTTCGAATTAGTCCAGGGCAAGTAACCTGGATCGATACTTATCTGGAAGTTTCCATTACCTCCAATACCAATCGATGGAATCGTTCCGTTAAAGCCGTTTTCGAAAATTCCCGTCATGGTCATGCTCGCTGGACGCTTCCAGGCGCTGCCCGTATTGAAAAGGATCAAGTGGTTGGCCCCATAGCTGAAGACAAACTCATTCAGCAACGTGGGCGACATGGTAGAGGTCAAAGTCGTTACGATACTGATTCCAGGGCCCTTCAGCGTTCCGCCGATCGCCGGCACATTCGTAGTCCCATCAGTCCAGGGCGAAATGGGGAAATTCTGCTGCCAGGAATCATGAATGAAGCGGAAATTCGCACGCAACTTAGGAGTGACGTTGTCGTCGATCTTAATCAGCTCCTCATGCCAATTGGCGGGCGAAGAAAACGTACCGAAGAAATTGTGCCCATGGTTCGGCATCGGAATATTTGCGACCAGCGGGTTAGTGTTGGCTGGATCCAGCAGGTTGGACGGAAGGGTGTTATTGGGAAAACCGAGATAATAATTATCGTTATTGGAATCCGTACCCGCCAGGGTGAGTGCAGGACAGTTCGGGGACACCACCTCCATGCCATAGGGAGTTTGAACGGTCCCCGTGGCGTTCGATCGCACGAATGGCACGCCAACGGCCGGACAGTCCTCATTGAAGTTCCCCGCCCGCTCCTGCTGGTCAGGGAGGAATTGGCCCGGGTTGTTGTAAACGTACGGGTAATTTTGCCGGCGAAATTCCTGCGACCAAAAGAAAAACAGCTTGTCTTTCTTGATGGGTCCGCCCAGGACGTATCCAAAATCATTCTTGTTGTAGTAGGTTTTTGTCGTTCCGGGCAGATCGAAATAGTTATGGGCGTTGAAGGCGGCATTGCGGATGAATTCGAACGCCTCGCCGTGGAATTTGTTGGTGCCTGACTTAGTCACCGCTTCAATGGTCCCGGATCCGTTGCGCCCATATTGCGCGCCGTAGGTCGAAGTGAGGACTCGAACTTCAGCGAGTGCGTCGATGTTGGGATAGACATTGATATTCGCATTGCTGCCACTATCGAGAATTTCGCCACCGTCGATTTCCCAATTGTTAAATTCAGTGCGGCCGCCATTGACGGCATAGGACACGCTGCCTTGCGGTCCAACGGTTCCTTCGTCCTGGCCGGTCTGATCGCTGCCCCCCGGGATAAGTTTAATGAGCGTGGTGAAATCGCGGCCGTTCAGCTCCAGTTGGCTAATCTGCTCTCCGGTAATCGTACCCGCCATTTCAGAGGACTGGGTCTCAACTTTGCCGGCGGCGTTGCCTTCCACGACAATCTCACTCGTCACTTTGCCAATCACCAGTTTGGTGTCGACGCGAAGCTTTTCTCCCACACGAAGAATCACCTTCATGGCCTCATATTTTTCAAAGCCAGGCGCTGTGATAATGATGTCGTAAGTGCTGGCGCCGAGGCCGCCGACGAAATAGTTACCGTCGCCGTTGGTGACCGTGCTCCGGCGAAAGCCCGTGGTAGGATCGCTGACCGAAACCTGCGCCCCAGCTAGCGCTGCGCCGGTGCTATCGACGACAGTGCCGGTGAAGGAACCGGAAGACTGCGCCCAGAGGCATTCGGAAAGAAAGCAAACGCACAGCAAACCCAATACTGACCAGGACTTCAGATGCATGACCTATCCCCTTCTTACGGCCTCACACTTCTCTCGCTGGCGAGAATACCCACTTCTTCACATTCGCGCCTCTAATTGGTTTGCCGGCCAATCTCGGGGCGCTTATCTCGAAAAGCCCCCGATTTGCAACCCAATTGAATCGCTTCAAAGCGATTCGCCATCGTGCGGCAAATGGACTCCCAGTGTCAAGCCAAAAAACCGGGCCGGCAGACACTATTCGCTCGGTTTGGTTATTTTCTGTACTCCAGCCAGACTCAAATGGCTGGAACGTACAGGACGACTGCCCCAGCCCGCTTCGGTCGGGCCTATCGATCGACGATTGCCGGCTTGAGCGAGGCGATCAATTGAAAGCTTCCAAAAGTGCTTCTGATCGGGCTATACTCGGTGGGCAACACCAGCTCTCATTGAATTATGAATTATTTTCGCTGCTTTTCCCGGCGAAGATCGCGCCCTCTGGCGGTGGCTTTGCCTTGCAGTGTGCTCCTCATATGCTCCCTCGCATTTGCGGGTCAGCCCCCGCAATCCCTGGAACTCTCAAGACCCATTCGATCCTGGGAGTTCGTCTCGGCCTTAGGCACTCGCGCCGGAATCTTCGGGACCGAACAAGGAACACTCGAAGCATGGGTTTATCCCTTGAAAATCCTGAGTGATTTTCATCTGCGGCTCCACGTCGACGGGACCGTCCTGCCGGCGGAATCGCTGGCGCGAACTTTGATCGTTCGCCCTGAGTCCGCTACGATCGTCTACGTCAGCGACGGTTTTTCCGTCCGCGAGACTTTGTTTGTTCCCGTGCACGAGCCAGGCATCGTAATCGCTCTGGAAGTCGATACAAACCGGCCTCTGGAGATCGAAGCCGTCTTCGACCGCGACTTTCAGCTGGAATGGCCGGGTAACATCGGCGACATAAGCGGAGAGTGGGATCCTGCCCTGCGTGCCTTCCATTTCGGAGACGAAGCGGGAAAATTCGAAGCCTTGGTTGGCTCTCCCTCCGCTACTAAGACTTCCGAAGAGTATGCCAGCAACTATTTTTCCTCCCGCCATGACTCTTTTGTTCTAGGCACGACCGAAAAGGGAACGGACACAAAGCTCATCGTGATGGCCGCGTCCTTCACCGGCCACGCGCCGCTAGCCAGCCTCTACGAGCACTTAGCAAAGGACTATCCGCAATTGCTGCGCGACTCGGCCGGATATTACCGGGACTATCTGGCTCGCACCGTGAGCCTTCAGCTCCCCGATGCACAAATCGAAAGCGCGTATAACTGGGCAAGGGTGAGCATGTTGCAGGGCGTGGTGCAGAACCCATTCTTGGGACAAGGCCTGGCTGCCGGATTCGACATATCACACGACGACCAGCGCCCCGGTTTCGGCTGGTTCTTTGGCCGCGACGCGGAGTGGACTTCTTTGGCGCTGGATGCGGAGGGCGATTTCTCCACTGCGCGCACCGCCATGGATTTCCTCAGCAAGTATCAGCGAGCCGACGGGAAGATCACGCACGAGATTTCGCAAAGTGCCAACTTTCTGGACTGGTTCAAGAAAACGCCGTTCGCATACGCGGCTGCGGACGCCACGCCCCTCTTCATCATTACAGTGAACGATTACGTAACGCGCAGCGGCGACGTCGAGTTTGCCCGGCAGAAATGGGACAACCTCTGGAGAGCCTATGAGTTTCTCCAATCCACTTACGATGCGCAGGGACTAGCCCAGAACGTCGGCGCGGGCACTGGCTGGATCGAAGGAGGACCGCTCTATCCGGCCAGGGTTGAGCTTTATCAGGCATCGTTAGGACTCGAAGCTTTGCGCGCGCTTTCTCACCTCGCTCATCTATTGGGCAAGGAAGATCTCAGCCAGCAACTCGCCCAGACCTTCGAACGGCAAAAGCCGATTTTGGATAAAGCCTTCTGGTCCGATGAAAAACAGATCTACACTTATGCCCTTGATGTAAACAGCAACGACAAGGATCGCAAGCGTGGTGACACCTTAAGTGTCCTCGCCGCGGTTCCCATGTGGTTTGCCCAGCTTGACGGAGATCGCACTCGAAGCATGATCCGGCAACTCGCGGGCCCCGACCATCAGGCCGACTGGGGCATGCGAATTCTTTCTTCTCACGACCCAAGCTACGATCCCAGCGGATACCACTTCGGATCGGTGTGGCCGCTGTTTACCGGCTGGGCCTCGGTTGGGGAGTACCGCTATCATCGCCCGCTTCCCGCCTACTCGAATTTGCGGGCCAACGCGCTGCTTACGTTGGATGGATCGCTCGGCCACGTCGCCGAGGTTCTCTCCGGCAAGTACTATCAGACGTTGGCGACAGGATCGCCTCACCAGATCTGGTCGGCGGCCATGGTGGTCAATCCCCTGCTGAGCGGCCTGTTTGGTCTGCAAACCAACGCTGCTAATTGTCACTTGGATTTCGCTCCTCACGTCCCCGCAGACTGGAGTTCGTTTTCCATCAATAACGTGCGCCTCGGCGCCGTGGCATTGAACCTGAATTATGAGAGGACTCCCGCGCGTATTCGGTTGGAAGTACAATCGACTGGCAGCGGACATTGCTTGGTCGAGTTTTCGCCAGGGCTGAGTTTACGTGCGAACGTTACAGGAGTTCGACTCGATGGCCGCGCGTCGCCGTTTCACGTGGAAGCGAATTCATCGGATCAGCATGTCACCGTGAAAATTCCGATCGCCGGTGGCCGGAACGTCGTCGAGATTCAGGTGAAGAACGACTTTGAACTGAGCGAGTCGTCGACTCTTCCGACTCTGGGCAGCACAAGCCACGGATTGCGGGTGCTTTCCGAATCGTGGACGCCCAACCGGGATGCTCTAAGCCTTCAGCTCTCCGGGGCGGCGGGAGAAAGCTATGAGCTTACCGCCTGGAACCCGGGTCAGATTTCTTCCGTGGAGGGCGCGGTGCTTGAGAAGACGAGTGGGCAACAAGCTCACGTCCGCGTGGAGCTTCCGGCGGCTGCACCCGGAATCGATCCGCTAGCCACCGTTGTCTTTCATTTTGCCGGAAGATAAGGGGCCACTAACTTTGGACTTTTTTAAACATTCGTTTTTGAAATCAAGTGTTAAACAATGGAGACGCCAATGCTTCGAAATCTTAGGCTGGTAGCTTTACTCATTGTAAGTGTGTGCGTTTCGACGTCTTTCTCACAGGCGCAGACCCGTGCGCTGGATGCGGAAGGCCATCAATGGTGGCAAAATGCAGTCTTTTATGAAATCTACCCGCGCAGTTTTGCCGACAGTAACAACGACGGTATAGGAGATCTTAAGGGCATCGACTCGAAACTCGACTATCTGAAGGATCTTGGCGTGGATGCGATTTGGATTTCACCATGTTATCCCTCGCCCCAGGTCGATTTCGGCTACGACGTTTCCGATTACGAAAATATCGACCCCATGTACGGAACGCTCAAGGACTTCGAGCATCTGGCGCGCGATGCGAAGAAGCATGACATCCGCATCATCATGGATTTCGTTCTCAACCACACTTCCCCACAGAACAAGTGGTTCCTCGATTCAGCGTCATCGCGCACTTCGGCGCATCGTGACTGGTATATCTGGCGTGATGGCAAGGCGCCGGGCGTTCCGCCCAACAACTGGCTCTCTGGCTTCGGCGGCTCGGCCTGGCAGTTCGATCCCAAGACCGGCCAGTATTACTATCACTTCTTCGCGGTCGGCCAGCCCGACCTTAACTGGCGTAACCCTGCCGTTGAAAAAGCCATGTTCGACGTTACTCGCTTTTGGTACAAGCACGGTGTTTCCGGCTTTCGGCTCGATGCGGTGGACCTCTTATTCGAGGATCCGGATCTTCACGACAACCCGGTCCTCGAAGGCAAGAACGAGTTCGGCGACCCTAACATGCAGAATAAGTACAACGACAAGTTACCCGAAGTTCACATGGAACTCAAAAAGTTGCGCAAGGTCGCCGACGAGTATAACGCTGTTTTAATCGGAGAGACTTACACCTCCAATCGGGACGAACTCAAAGAATATTACGGCGATCGTAACGATGAAGTTCAGATGCCCATGGATTTCATGTTTTGCACGGTCGACAAACTTTCCCCGGCTGAGTTCCGAACGCAAATCGCAAACGCCGAGTCCACCGGCGGTTGGCCGGTTTACGTGATCGGCAATCACGATATGCCACGCTCGTACGAGCGCTATGGCGACGGCAAGCACAACGACCAAATCGCCAAGCTAATGGCCGGAATGTACCTAACGCTTCGCGGCACGCCAATCATGTACTACGGCGAAGAACTGGGGATGGAAAACAACGATCCGACGCGCAAGGAGGATGTGAAAGACCCGATTGGCGTCGCCGGATGGCCCAAAGAAAAAGGCCGCGATGGCGAGCGCACGCCCATGCAGTGGAACGATTCTGCCAATGCCGGATTCAGCCAAGCGAAGCCATGGTTGCCGGTTCCTGCCAGTTACAAGACTCACAACGTGGCCAGCGAACTGGCGGATCCTGCCTCCGTCCTGCAGTTCTACAGACACCTGCTGGCGCTCCGGCATCAGGACCACGCCTTGCTATACGGGGACTATCTGGCCCTGAATCAGAATAACCCTAACGTCCTCTCATACCTTCGCCGCTACAAGGATGAAGCCGTGCTGGTCGTTCTTAATATGTCGGCGGCCACGCAGCAGGTCAGCTTCGATCTCGCCGGAGAGGGCTTCCCTTCCGCAAAAGCCACCACCCTGCTAACAACCTCGGCCGCGGCGCCGAGCGGTCAGTTGAATCAGGTCGCCTTGGACCCATTCGCGGTTTACATTGGGAGAGTATCTCGATGAAATATATTCAAGCGAAAGTTTTTTGGATTGGCAGCGCGCTGATCTGCCTGGTGATGTGCCTGATGATGTCCGCATCTGTCTTGGCCCAGTCCGAGGGCGGTCAGAGCGCGCTGCTTTCCGGCCTTATCTCACCCCATAACTATGTCCAGAAGCGGGCTTCGAGTTATGACCGCACCGGCGGCAACGATGACTTTTTCAAGATCGCTCCCGCCGGTACGCTTACCATACTCGACGTATCCGGTCCCGCAATGATTACCCACATTTGGATCGGACTCGGTGCGTCCGAGAGATATCACTTGAAAAAGCTGGTTCTGCGCATGTATTGGGACGACGAAACCTCGGCGAGCGTGGAGACTCCACTAGGCGACTTCTTCGGCCTCGGCTTGGGAGACTACTTCCAGTTTGCATCTATCCCCCTGGTAGTGGCCCCGGACAAAGCGCTGAACTGTTTCTTCCCGATGCCCTTCCGGAAGCGAGCCCGGATCACAATCACCAACGAAGGGAAGGAAGATGTAGACTCGTTTTATTTCAACATCGACTACCAAGCGTTGAATAAAGACCTTCCCGCCGACACCATGTATTTCCATGCCCAGTACCGTCAAGCAACACCCGCCAAAGGTTGGACCAATCAGTGGGAATCGAACGACACGCCAGCGGTAACTGCAAGGAAAAATCTAGATGGGGAAAATAACTACGTCTGGCTGGAAGCCACCGGCCAGGGACACTATGTGGGCGTAACTATGTCCATTCTTCAGAATCAAGATGGATGGTGGGGTGAAGGCGACGACATGTTTTTTATCGACGGGGAAAAGACCCCCTCCATCAACGGCACGGGATCGGAAGATTATTTCCTCGGCGCATGGGATTTCGGAGAACAGCCTTTTTCTTATGCTCTATTCGGGGCGCCAGTGAAAGGCGCGGAGCTAGCGGGCAGCCACTCTTCCGTATATCGCTTTCATCTCGATTCGCCGATCCCTTTCACCAAGTCTCTACGAGCGACAATTGAACATGGCCATGCCAATCATCGCTCCGACAACATCTTTTCGGTCGCCTATTGGTACCAGAAAGAACCCCACGCCGCATTTCCGCCGCTGCCTTCGGTTGAGCAACGCCTGCCCAGAATTTATCCCGTGGGCGGCCCTGGAAATGCCGCGAAATAGTTCTTTCGATACGATTGGATAGGAATGGAATGCGCCGATTTCGATTTTTGATAACAGTAAGCTTCTTTTTTTATGCACTGCTCTCCCTGGCACAAGAGAAGGTTGCCTCGAAACACCCCCTCGTAGTGGGCTACTTCCGTGGGGATAGCATGCGGCGGCAATTCTTCCTCAAGAATCTAATCACGCGAGGCGCAACCTCCATACTTGACCAGATCAATTACTCGCAGGGAAACATTGCGGGCAGTGAATGCATAATCGCCGACCCGAATGCGGATCTCTATTACACATTTTCCAAAACCGATAGCGTCGATGGCACAGCCGATACGCCCCAGATGCCGCTGCGGGGAAACTTCCATCAATTGCAGGAACTCAAACGCCTCTATCCTCACATCAAGATTCTGATCTCTCTCGAAGGAAATCCGGACGTGTTTGTCGAGGCGGCGCAACCTGCAAATCGCCATCGCTTTGTGGCCTCCTGCATTCAGAGATTCATCAAAGGTAATTTGGCCGACGGCATCGAAGCTCCAGGCTTATTCGACGGCATCGATATTGACTGGGAGTATCCCAAGGAGGACGATAAATTCAACTTCATCGCCTTACTGGGAGAATTTCGGCGCCAGCTCAACTCGGTCGGACCGAATCTCCTGCTGACCGCCGCCATGGGCGATGGCCGCAACACCTATCAGCATCTGGACATGAAAGCGGTTGCCTTGTACGTCAATCAAGTCGGAGTCATGAACTACGACTACGCCGGTCCGTGGAGCAAGAGAACCGGGCTGGTCGCTCCGCTCTACAGCTCTCCAGGAGACCCAGAAAAAGGCGGAGATGTGGATTCCACCATTCGAGGCTATAAAGATGCTGGTGTGCCCGCACACAAACTGTTGCTCGGCCTTCCCTTCTACGCATACTCGTGGAATCAAGTTTCAAACACCAATCACGGACTGTTCCAGTTAGGCGAGCCCGTGCGCGACGATTCCTCCTATAACTACATACTTTCCATCCAGAATAAATTCACCACCTATCGCGACCCCAAATCAATGGCCCCATGGCTTTTCGATGGGTCCACGTTTTGGACTTACGACGACGACATATCCATCGCCGCAAAGCTTGAGTATGCAAAGCAGCAAGCGCTGGGTGGAGTAATGATCTGGGAACTTGGTGGCGATACTCCGGACGGGAAGTTGCTTAAGACCATCTCTGAGCAGCTCAAGCGTCATCCAGATGTAGAGCATGAGGCGCCCTAAGTTGAAGGAGTCATTCTTGAAGAAAACAGTCCCGCTTTTCGGATGCTTTCTTGCATCCATGGTTCTCTTAACTCTGTCCACCGCACAGACTATCCAAGTCGATATCACTCCCGCCCACTCAACCAATCACTTTCGTCCCAATGAGACCCTCGGCGCTGGTATCGACCGCATCCCCCCGGAAGCGATCGACAGCGGATTGGCCCAGCCGAACTTAGGAAGAGCGCTGGCTTCCGGCTGGCAACCTGTCAGCTATCGCAACAATACCGAACTATCCATCGAGGCGTGGCATTGGAATCCTCAGGGCACATGGAGCGAACCTGGCCAGAGAGGTTATTTTACTGGCTCGCCAACTCCAGGCGAACCCATCCGCTACTCGTACGGATATTCCTTGCCCCACCGTGGTTTTACGCGAAACGATGGCACACCTAATGCTGGTTTCTCTCGCATTACGGATGGCGATGACAGCAGTTATTGGAAGAGTAACCCTTATCTTACTCAACGTTTTACCGGAGAAAGCGACTCTTTGCATCCGCAATGGGTGATAATTGATTTGGCCCAATCGCAACAAGTCGACAGCATTCGCATAAGATGGGCGGAACCCTACGCCACGCGGTTCCTGGTACAGCACTGGATCGGGGATGATCCCATGCACGCACCTACTCGGGGAGCGTGGCAAACCTTTCCGCTGGGTGCAGTTGAAAATGGTCACGGCGGGTCCGGCATCCTTCGCTTGAATGCTAGTCCTCTTGCCGTGCGCTTCCTCCGGATTTTGATGACGGAGTCTTCCAGCAGCTGCGGAGCGGGCAACCGATCCACGGACCCACGCGCCTGCGTCGGTTACGCGATCAATGAAATCTACCTGGGAACAACCTCGGCGGATGGCGAGTTTCACGATATTCTGCGCCATACGCCCGATCAGGAACAGACAACGACCTATTGTTCTTCGGTGGACCCCTGGCACGAAGCTACCGATCTCGGGACAACTCATCAGGCACAGGTCGGCTTTGATCTGCTCTTCACCAGCGGGGTTACACGTGGCCTTCCGGCCATGATCCCGATCGCTCTGGTTTACGACACTCCGGAAAACGCGGTCGCCGAAATCGCTTATCTTGAACAGCGTAAGTACCCTGTCTCATATGTCGAGACGGGCGAAGAAATGGACGGGCAATACTTGAGTCCCGAGGACTATGGCACGCTCTACATTCAATGGGCCGCCGCGCTTCACCGTCTCGACCCCACTCTCAAACTCGGCGGGCCGTCGTTCGAGGGCGTAAATCAAGATATCGAAACCTGGCCCAACGCGAGCGGCAAAGTATCGTGGACAGCGCGTTTCATCGACTATCTGAAGCAACACGACCGCCTGCGCGATCTGGCATTTTTCTCTTTTGAACACTATCCCTACGATCCCTGCAAAATCCCCTGGGGCAGCTTGTATGAAGAGCCCCAACTTGTAAGTCACATCATGCAAGTCTGGCACGACGACGGGGTGCCGGCGGATATTCCAATGTTCATTACGGAATCGAACTTATCCTCAGCCGCGAGCGAAACGTCGATGGACATCTTCTCGGGGCTCTGGCTTGCGGATTATATCGGTTCGTTCCTAACTGCGGGGGGAAACGGCGTTTACTATTTCCACTATCTGCCACTGCTCATGGAACATGGTTGCAACGATTCGCCGGGAACATTCGGTATGTTGAGCGTCGACAGCCAATACAAGATTCAGCAGCCCCTGGCCCAGTTTTTTGCCTCGCAACTCATTAATTTAGAGTGGGTCGCGCCCGGCGGCGAACGGCACGATGTGTATCCCGCCAGCGCCGACATCGATGACGGTGCTGGACACGCATTGGTAACGGCTTATGCTCTGAGACGTCCGGATGGGCAGTGGTCTCTGCTGGTGGTGAATCGCGACCAACAGAATGCGCACCGCGTCCGAATCGAGTTTCACAACCAGAGCAGCGGGGAAAGCGATTCATTCTTCGGGCCGGTAGAGATCTCCACGTTCGGAAAGGGCCAGTATCAGTGGCATCCGGGGCACACGCGTTACGTGGGACATGCCGAATATCAGGCTGAACCTTCGGTGGTCGCAGAGACCTTCGGCAGGGCCGACCCGGATGGACCGGTGCTGCACGCCGGGCAGGATGTCAGCGCCGACACGACTTACGAATTACCGGCAGCATCGGTGGTCGTGGTCCGTGGCAACATTCGTGCGCGCTAGCTGTTACAAGCATTTGTCGCGTCTGAACATTCTATATTTGCGACGACCTAACCTTGACATTTACAGAGAGTGCACTCATGAAACTGAACATGTTACAACTCACTATCTCAATTGCGCTGGCTTTTTCCAACATAGCGTCTGCCCAGGACACGAATTTTGAACCGGACCATCAACAGATTCCCGCACCCGATTGTCTGGTTCTGAAAGCGGCGTACGATGGTGGATGGAAACCCTGCACCCCTGGCGACCATAATGCCTGGCTCGCTGACATAGGCCGTTGGCGCAGCGAGCGCTTGATTCGTGTTGGCTACGATGGGTCGCGTTACGACCTGCCCGAGCTCAAGTGGACACAGTCCAGTTTCTTTCAGCCGCAGATGATGGTGCAAGACCGCTATTTCTATGACCCGGCCGCTCACCGTTACACCGTCGACCGCTATCTCGACGATCTCGAAAGTCGCTACGGCGGCATTGACGCCGTGCTGATCTGGCCCACTTATCCGAATATGGGCATCGACGACCGGAATCAGCATGACCTGATTCGCAGCATGCCGGGAGGAGTTGCGGGAGTGCGGCAGATGATCGCGGATTTCCATAAGCGTGGCGTGCGCGTGCTGTTTCCCATGATGATGTGGGACCAGGGCACCCGCGATCCGGGCAAACCTTGGCCGCAAGCGATTGCGGAATTGATGGCGGAGATCGGAACCGACGGCATCAACGGCGATACCCAAGATGGAGTGCCGCTGGCATTTTCTGCGGCTGCGGATACAATTGGACATCCGTTGGCTTTTGAACCGGAGGACGGGCCATCCGATGAGGCGTTGGCGTGGAACGTCATGACATGGGGACAGTATAACTTTCCGTTTGTTCCCCTGGTTGATAAGTACAAGTGGCTGGAGCCGCGCCACATGGTGAATATCTCCGATCGCTGGAATCGCGATAAGACCAGCGATCTGCAGTTTGCTTTCTTCAACGGCATAGGTTGGGAGAGCTGGGAAAATATCTGGGGAATCTGGAACGGGATCACGCCGCGCGACGCGGAAGCGACTCGTCGAGTCGCGACCATCGAACGTGCCGTTGCCCCGTTTCTGGTAAGCCCGGGATGGGAACCACACGCGCCGATGTTGCGCTACGGAATTTTTGCCAGCCGTTGGCCGTTGCATCAGCAGACTCTCTGGACCATCGTGAACCGCAACGAGTACGACGCAGAGGGTCAGCAGATCGAACTTGAACCAGACGAGGGAATGCGCTATTTCGATCTTTATCATGGTGTCGAACTACGACCCGAGCGTAACCCGGATGGCAAAGCCGTGCTGAGTTTCAGTATCGAAGCGCACGGCTACGGAGCGTTGCTGGCCACTAAGACATCCCCGGAGGCGGGCGTCCAGGCGCTCATGTCGAAGATGAAGGAATTGAGCACCAAACCGTTGGCCAGTTATTCGCACGAGTGGACGGTCTTACCGCAGCAGATTGTGCCTATAGCTGCAACTAAGCCGCCTTCGATAACTCCGCCCGGCATGGTAAAGATTCCCGCCGGGGGCTTCGTATTTAAGGTGCAGGGGATTGAGATCGAAGGTTTCAATGACGCCGGCGTAGACGTGCAATATCCATGGGAAGATTCGCCGCGCCGTTTTCACCAACAACCTATGCATATGAAGTCATTCTGGATCGATAAGTATCCAGTTACTAATGCGGAATTCAAGAAGTTTTTGGACAGCGCCCACTATCATCCGCAGGATGACTTAAACTTCTTGCGCGATTGGAAAGACGGAAGCTTCCCTGCCGGTTGGGAAAACAAACCTGCGACTTGGGTTTCTTTGGAAGATGCGCGGGCTTATGCAGCCTGGGCGGGCAAGCGTCTGCCTCATGAGTGGGAGTGGCAATACGCGGCGCAAGGCAGGGATGACCGAATCTATCCCTGGGGAAATGACTGGAATGCAAGCGCGGTTCCAGTACCGGACAAGAGCCGCACCATGCGCGGGCCGGATGCAGTGGATGCGCATCCGCAGGGAGCAAGTCCGTTCGGCGTGATGGACCTGGTCGGCAATGTGTGGCAATGGACGGAAGAGTTTACCGACACCCACACGCGCGCGGCGATTTTGCGCGGGGGCGAGTACTATCAGCCGCAGGGCTCGATATGGTACTTCCCTGACACTTATAAGCTCGACGAACATGGCAAGTTCCTGCTGACGGCGCCGGGCTTGGATCGTTCTGGCGGACTTGGTTTCCGCTGTGTTCAGGATTCGGAGTAACTGGAGGCTGATCGGAACTGCGATGCAACCACACGTTCACTCTAGCCTCGCTTAAGGCTGGGGAGGGGTGGTCTCATGGCACGGTCTTTGTCAAGGGGTTCGCCGGGTTCTGCGGGCGGTTCGAGACCTTTGTGGGCACTTGTTTTTCTTGCCTCCACGGCCGCGGCTGTTCCGTCGTCGTCATGAAGAACGACGTTAAGGAGCGAACTGTGGACATGTAAATTATCTCCAACATCGTAGTTGATAAAGCCGAGCTTCCTGAATCGGTTCATGAAGAAGCTGACCCGCGAGCGGGTCGTCCCCACCATCTCCGCCAGAGTCTCCTGACTTAGTCTGGGGACCGACATTTCCGACACACCTTCTTTGCCGAACTGCGCCATCAACAGAAGAACTCGCGCCAGCCGCTTTTCGCTGGAGTTAAAAAGTTGATCGACTAAATCGTCCTGATATCGGATGTTTCGCTTCAGCAAATACTTGAGAAACACGGCCGACAATTTCGGTTGCAGACTCATTGCCAGCATCATCGCCTTCTTATCGATATGCAGAAGGACGCAGTCGGTCACTGCGGTTGCAGACGACATGCGCACGGGCTGACCGGCCAAGCCACCTTCTCCAAAAAAATCGGTTTCGCCCAAAATGCCGAGAGTCGCCTCTTTACCGCCTTCCGACACGACGCTGAGCCGTACCTTGCCTTTTTGGATAAAGAACAATCCGTCCGTAGGCTCGCCTTGAGCGAAGATTAGATTCTTTCTTTGAAAAGACATCATTTCCCTGCCCTTCCCGATGGTTGAAAGAAAGGCGTGGGGATTGAAATCGAGTTTCTTCTTCGCGGACGCGATGTGCTTTGACACAGGGGCCATCCCAACAGGTGGAAATCTCACCAGTGTCAACTATGCGGGAAGGGATGAGCTTTTGCTGGTCAGTTATGCTCACAATGGACGATTCCCCGGAACTCCCAAGCCAGCACTCGCAGGGCTGCGAGGTCGGCGATTACCGGCGCCAAGAGCATAATTGGGCCCAATGGCAGGTAAGCTCGGTCTCCCCAAGCCTGGCTGGTGTCTATTTTTGCGGCGCGTTGTCGGATTCGGCGGGCTCGGCGACGGCGCGAAGGCCGGTCATCGAATCCACGTGGATGCGAAAGAAGAGGGGAATAATCGAGTCGCCGCCTAATCTTAATTGACGCTCCGCCAATGCGCTTTGCCACCACCGGTAGCGTTTCCCCAGCAGCTTTCGCGCATGTTCCCGCTCGGCGGTATATTGGGGCTCGGGCAATTCCTGGTAGCTCCCCCTGGCAATCACGCTCATCCACTGGGATTGGTTCGCGATTTGGTCAACTTCGAGACAGACTTTGGGATTCGCGCGCATCCATTCGATTTTTTGCCCGAAGGTCGAGAGGGCGTAAATATAGTCGGGCTCATACACAAAATATATCGGCAGCACGTAAGGCTGGCCATCGAGCGCGCAGCCGAGCCTTCCGAGCGAAGCGCTGGCCAGAAACGCGCCACATTCTTCCTGGGTCATTTCGTTGATTACCATGGTCCCCTTCCCATGCCTTCCAACCGCCATTTAGCTGGGTCGAAACTCGCCAACCGATCGTCTTCTCAGATCCGCGTGTAGCTGCACGGTGACCACCGTCAAAACACAGCGGTCAAGATGCGAATACCGGGAAGGGCTGATTATATAGGTAGTACTCTCGATCTACATAGTCAATCTATGCATCGGCAGCGGTGCAGTTCGTCAGGAATACCCATGGATTCCCCACTGACACTGTGCAATAAGGAACAGTTTTCCGGGTAGGAGCGCTGTCATAGTTCCGCATGAGACTTCGCTTGCTGGTTGGAGAAATAAAGGCAAGTCCCACAGGAGAATCGGGAAAAATGTCCACAAATAATTCAGTTGTCGCGGTGTATCACACGCATCCGGAAGCGGATCAAGCAGTGAAGGAACTTCAGCGCGGGGGAGTCGATCTGCACAAATTGTCGATCGTGGGGAAGGGCTACCACACCGATGAACAAGTGGTGGGTTACTACAATACCGGCGACCGCATGAAGTACTGGGGCAAAGTGGGCGCGTTCTGGGGAGGTTTCTGGGGACTGTTGTTCGGCTCCGCTTTCTTCATGATTCCGGGTCTCGGACCAATCTTGGCGGCGGGACCGATAGTGGCATGGATCGTGGCCGGGCTGGAAGGTGCGGTGGAGGTAGGAGCGCTGGGCGCCCTGGGAGCTGGCCTCTACAGCATCGGAATTCCCAAAGACAGTATTGTGAAGTACGAAACGGCCCTAAAGACAGACAAGTTTCTGCTAATCGTCCACGGGACGGCTGCGGAGGTGGCGCAGGCAAGGGACATCATCGCGACTACGCATCCCGCCGACTACACACTGCACACAGCCGAACCAGTCGCAGCATAGTAAAGGGGGATCATGAAACGGTGGTGGAAGGGATCGACAAAGCGGTGTTGGCTTTCGTCGGTCTCTTCCCAGGGCAGAACTGTTCGGTAAGATAGCAGTGGGGTTGGCTTGAACCCGAGCCTTGCCCGTTTTCTTATGAGCGAAATCGTTCTCGAAATCAAGGCCCTTACTCGCCGCTTCGGCACATTTACGGCGGTTGACGCGCTGACCCTTTCGGTCAACGCCGGCGAGGTCTTCGGCTTGCTCGGCTCCAACGGGGCGGGCAAGACCACCACGATCAAGATGCTTACCACGCTCTTGGCGCCTTCTTCAGGCGAGGCGCGCGTGGCTGGCTTCTCCATCACCAAGCAGGCGGTCGACGTTCGCCGCGCCATCGGTTATGTGCCGCAGGCGGTCTCGGTGGATGGTTCGCTCACCGGCTACGAGAATCTGCTCATCTTCGCCAAACTCTACGACCTGCCGCACGGCGAGCGGCAAGCGCGCATCCGCGAGGCATTGGAGTTCATGGGCCTGACTGCCGACAGCGGCCGCATGGTGGGACAATACTCCGGCGGCATGGTCCGCCGCCTGGAGATCGCACAGTCCACCCTGCATCGGCCGCGCGTGCTCTTCCTCGATGAGCCCACCGTCGGGCTGGATCCGATTGCGCGCGATGCGGTTTGGAAGCACCTCGTCGATCTGCGGACCAACTACGGCACGACCTTGTTCTTCACTACTCATTATCTGGAGGAGGCGCAGAGCTATTGTGATCGCATCGCGATCATGCATCTGGGCAAGATGGATGCTCTCGGCACCTGCAAAGAACTCGAAGCCTCGCTGGACGGCGACGGCCACACGCTCAATGATGTCTTCGTTCATTATGCCGGCAGCGCCATCGATTCCGGCGGCAACCTCCACGACGTGGGCGCCGAACGCGCTACGGCCCAGCGCCTGGGCTAGCCCAACCCTATGACCGCCATTTTCATTCGCCCTATAACCGGTTTCATCGAGAAGACGTTCGTCATCACCGAGTTTGAGTTGCGCAAACTGCGCCACGATTTCACGGAACTCGTCACCCGCGCGCTGCAGCCCGCGCTCTGGCTGGTCATCTTTGGGGAGGTGTTCTCACGCAGCGGGGCGATGCACACGGGCAACATTCCCTATCTGGACTTCATCGCTCCCGGCATCTTGGCGCAAAGCGTTCTCTTCGTGGCCATTTTTTACGGCATCAACGTCATTTGGGAGCGCGACCTCGGCATTGTGCAGAAATTCCTCGCCAGCCCAACTCCGCGCGCGGCGCTTGTGCTCGGCAAGGGCTTTTCCGCTGGTATCCGCACGCTCTCGCAGGCTGTCGTCGTTTACGGTCTTTCGCTGCTGCTCGGGGTGAAGCTGAATTGGCGCCCGCTAGCGCTCCTGAATGTCGTTGTCGTTGTGGTTCTTGCCGCCACTCTGTTCTCGACGTTTTCGCTCATCATCGCGTGCATTGTGAAGACGCGCGAACGCTTCATGGGAGTGGGCCAGGTGCTCACCATGCCCCTGTTCTTCGCCAGCAACGCGATTTACCCCACCGCCATCATGCCAGGCTGGCTGAAGATCGTCTCCCACCTCAATCCATTGACCTATGTCGTGGACGCGCTGCGCACCTTCATGCTTGTGGGCAGCGCCAGCAGCTTCGGCGTGAGTCGCGACTATGCTGTGATACTCGTAACCACGACCGTGCTGGTCTTCATTGGGGCGCGATTGTACCCCCGGCTTGCGGCGTAGAACATACCTCGAAACGTCATCACGAAATTTAACGAAAGATTAGCCTTCGGCGTCTTGACACATTCTAAAATTTGGTCCAGAACAAATTGCCGGGAGAAGCCATGACCACACAAACGCGCGCCAGCCACCCCATCTACAGCCTTCTACCCTCGGAAATCGAGGGCTTCGATTCCCTGGCGGAGCTTGCCCTGGACATGCGCTGGTCGTGGAACCATGCCACCGACCGCGTGTGGAGCACGCTTGATCCCACGCTGTGGGAACACACGCAAAACCCCTGGGTTGTGCTGCAGACGGCCTCGCGCGACCAGATCGAGCGCGTGCTCGCCGATCCGGCCTTCCGTAAGAATATTGACGACCTGCTGCAGGCCAAGCATCAGGCGGCGGCGACGCCGGCATGGTTTCAGCAAAAGCATCCGCAAGCTCCTTTGAGCTGCGTCGCATATTTCAGCATGGAATTCATGTTGAGCGAAGCGCTCCCCATCTATTCCGGAGGACTGGGCAATGTGGCGGGCGATCAACTGAAAGCCGCCAGCGATTTGGGCGTGCCCGTGGTGGGCGTGGGGCTGCTCTATCAACAGGGTTATTTTCGCCAGGTGATCGATAAAGACGGCGCGCAACAGGCTCTTTACCCGTATAACGATCCCGGACAGTTGCCGATCACCCCGGTGCGCCAGGCGAACGGCGAGTGGTTGCGGTTGGAGATCGCGCTGCCGGGTTACTCGGTCTGGCTGCGCGCCTGGCAGGTGCAGGTTGGTCGAGTGAAGCTTTACCTGCTGGACAGCAATGACGCGGCGAACTTCCCCGTCCATCGAGGAATTACCAGCGAGCTTTATGGCGGCGGGCCGGAGTTGCGCCTCAAGCAAGAACTGCTGCTCGGAATCGGCGGATGGCGGTTGCTCCGCGCGCTCGGCCTCAAGCCGGAGGTCTGCCACTTGAATGAAGGTCATGCCGCGTTCGCCGTGTTGGAACGCGCCCGGAGTTTCATGGAAGAAAACGGGCAGCCCTTCGAAATCGCGCTGGCGGTGACGCGAGCGGGGAATCTCTTCACCACGCACACGGCAGTGACTGCGGGCTTTGACCGTTTCCCTCCGGCCCTCATCGAACCTTACATCGGTGGTTATGCGGAGCAGAAGCTGGGCATAAGCCCGCACGACTTGCTGGCCTTAGGCCGCCAGAATCCGAACGATTCGTCGGAGAGTTTCAATATGGCCTATCTCGCCATCCGTGGAAGCGGGGCGGTGAATGGCGTAAGCCGCTTGCATGGGGAAGTCAGCCGGCAGCTTTTTGAGCCTCTCTTTCCGCGCTGGCCAGCGGATGAAGTACCCGTTGGATACGTGACCAACGGAGTTCACATGCCCAGTTGGGACTCGGCTCCGGCCGACGATTTGTGGATGGGAGCCTGTGGCAAGGGGCGCTGGCTGGGGACGACAGAAAACCTGGAGCAGGACATTCGGCGCATCTCCGACACGCAGCTCTGGAAACTCCGCGCCGCCGCCCGCAACTCTCTTGTGGAATACGCTCGCGGACGACTATCCCGTGAACTGGCTGCGTCCGGCGCGCCGCCCGAAGCGGTTGAAGAAGCGAAACATTTATTCGATCCCAACGCATTGACCCTGGGCTTTGCGCGGCGCTTCGCGACCTACAAGAGGCCGAACCTGCTGCTGCACGATCCGCAGCGGCTGCTTCGTCTGTTGGCCAATTCTCAGCGCCCGGTGCAACTCATCATTGCTGGCAAAGCGCATCCGGAGGACGATGCCGGAAAGGCCCTGATTCAGCAATGGGTGAGGTTCATCCGCCAGCCCGAGACCCGCCCCTACATCATTTTTCTGAGCGACTACGACATGCTGCTAACGGAACACCTGGTGCAGGGCGTGGATGTCTGGATCAACACACCGCGGCGGCCCTGGGAGGCTTGCGGGACGAGCGGCATGAAGGTGCTGGTTAATGGCGGCATCAATCTCTCGGAATTGGACGGTTGGTGGGCGGAAGCCTACACGCCGGAAGTGGGATGGGCATTGGGAGACGGCCAGGAGCATGACCACGATCCGGCCTGGGACGCGGCCGAAGCCGGCGCGCTCTACGACCTGCTCGAGCGGGAGGTGATTCCGGAGTTTTATACCCGTGACCAGAACGGCATTCCGACTGCGTGGGTTGCGCGGATGCGGGAGAGCATGGCGCGGTTGACGCCACACTTCTCCGCCGACCGCGCAGTGCGCGAATACACAGAGCAACATTACCTGCCGGCTGCGGCCGCCTACGGCGATCGATCGCAGAGCAAAGGTGCAGCGGGCAGGCAAATGGTCGATTGGCAGCGTGCGGTGGATTCCAAGTGGGACTCATTGCGCTTCGGAGACTTGCGGGGCGAAACCAACGCCGATCACCACTTGTTTGAACTTGAAATCTTTCTGAACGATCTTGATCCTAACGCGGTACGGGTTGAGCTTTATGCGGACGGAATCAACGGCGGCGGTCCCGTGCGCGAGGAGATGAAGTGCGCACAACCGCTGCCCGACGCATCCAACGGCTGCGTCTATCGCGCGACGGTACCCGCTTCACGCCCGGCGAAAGATTACACGGCGCGAGTGATGCCGCATTACGACGGCGTTGCGGTTCCACTGGAAGAGGCTCGAATCCTATGGCAACGCTGACCGCGATGCGAGAAAACTCACGATTCCAATCGACACATCATCGAGCTCGCCCCTACAAGCGCGGCGGTTGGGGACCGAGAGGGGCTGACACGAACATCGCTGCCGGCCTTTGGCACAACCCTGGCTCTAACGAGGCATCGGGCCGATGCCGCTACGCTCCGCGCGAAGGGCCATCCTTATCTTGGCCGAGGGACGTT